>Ga0209724_1000096_pt1 | contig 124546 bp, 111 predicted proteins | sample grotaG_FD_184143 | JGI IMG/M metagenome (GOLD analysis project Ga0209724, IMG submission 184143) | Glacier valley bacterial and archeal communities from Borup Fiord, Nunavut, Canada, to study Microbial Dark Matter (Phase II) -... | ecosystem: Environmental > Aquatic > Freshwater > Ice >...
TCATGCGCCGCCAGGTGCACGGCCTTGCCCACGAGTCGCTTCTCTAGCTCATGCAAACGCTCGGACGGAACCCGGTCCGTGAGTGTTTCCAACCCCGACGTGATCAGCGCCGCCGCATCGACCGATAACTCACCCGCGAGGGCAGCCTCCGCCACAAACGGGTAACGCGGCGCGTGCGGTGCGGACTGGTCGAGTGGTGTCGAACCATCGGACAGGCACGCACCCGGTGCCACGTCGGGCGTCAACGCGCGCCCCGCCTCGATCGACCGCATCGCGCCCGCCATCGTGCCACCAGTGACACGTGCGACCATCTGCCCTGCGCTACCAAACCCCTGCCGCCGAGCCAGCCCGCCCCCGGGAAGATCCGGTGTTGAACGTCGGGAAACCTCCCCCGAGACACGCGAACCCAACGTGCCCGTGAATCGCGACAGCCGAGCCGCAGCGACGTGGACCTCCATCAACGCCTCATGCGACAAACCCAACAGGTCATCACGCACAAGCTCGCTCACCAGGGCACTCGCCCTGTCAATTCGCGCCGCATCGACCGCCATAAAACAAGTCAACCACCAGGGTCCGACACGTGCCTGCCAGGCACGATGGCCTGTGGAAAGCCTCGCAAGACTCGGGACGGGCACGACATTGCGGTGGCGCGGTGGCGCGGTGGAGCGGTGGAGCGGTGGAGCGGTGGAGCGGTGTGCCCACCGTGAGGCCCAGAACGCATCAAGTCGGACGCCTCCGCGATCGGGCAGATCGCGAATTGCCCCCGTGGCGGAGAAGGTGAAACACGGCGCGCGGTCTGGCCGATGCCCGCGTCCAAAAGGCGCTAGCGTTTGCTTGAAGCGGGGGTACAAAAGTGTCCGAGGAGCAGTCGATGGGTTTTGGCCACACACCACCAGGCGAAGGCCGAGGAGTATCCGGCGCGAGCGGTGGACCTGACGGCCCCACCCCGCCGTCACGTGACCCGTTCACTGCACCGTCAGCTGGTGAAACCACACCGCCGCACATCGACGCGCGAAGTCCCTTCCGCCAAAACTGGTTTGCCCTCGCTTCATTCGCGACCCTGCTCGTCCTGACCCCGGCCGGGATCTTCGCAACGGGTAACCCGACCGTCGTGATCACCACCACGGTGGTTGGCGTGGTGTTCGCCCAGTTCGCGCTTGCCGCGTCGAAGAAGGCGGGACGCCCGCTCAGGAAGACATCAATCTGGGCCATGGTGCTCAACTTCGTGATGGTTCCCGGTTGGATGGTGCTGTACGTCGCCGTAGCCACCTACCTGGGGTGGGAAGTTTAGGGTGACGTGAGTCTTGGCCAACTCGTAGCGGGTGACTGCCTCCTTTATCCAGAAGGTATTGCCCTCACCGGAGGGGATGTCACCACCGATACGGTCGCCCGAGTTCTGTGTCCGGACGAGCACTGGGGCCAGGTGTACTTTCAAACCCGACGTGAGCCAGGGGACGATCCGGGCGACGACCAGATCGCGGCCATGGCCGATGCCGAGTGCTACTCGGACGAGGCGGTCAACGCGATCCTGCCGAGCAAGTGCGACGGTTCCATGGCCATGTTGTTTTATCCGTCCAGAACGTCGTGGGGCCAGTACGACCGCTCACCGACTCCTGGTGGGTAGACGGCTAGCGGTTCTTCACTGGGTGTCGGTCGGGTGACGTGCCCACGACTTGTCCGGCTCGCCCAGCGCCCACGCGAGTGCGCCGGGGAAGGGCCCGTGGCCGTCGGCGGGGGTGAGGTGCCCGGTGCCGGGAATCTCCACGAACGACGCGCCCCATGCGGAGGCCAGTTCGTGCAGCGGCACCGTACGGGCCGGATCCTCTTGGCGGCCGACGATCAGCGTGGGAACGGACGAGAGCGAACCCAGCGACAGGGCGGCGAACTTGGGTGCCGCCTCCGCCCACTCCGGCCTCGTCGCGGGCGACACGAGCGCCACACGCGAAGGAAGCAACTCCGTGGGCAGGTCCTCCGCGATATGAGCCCACAGCGTGCAACTGAGCGAATGCGCAATCACGACCGTCGGCCCTCCACCGGCGGTCAGCATGCCCAACTCGGCCCTCGCGATCGTCTCCCACGCGGCCGGGTCTGGATCATGCGGGTGGGGCAGCTGGGGGTACTGCACGGGAACACGCGCGGCGCGCAACTGTTCCGCGAGCCACCGCAACCAGTGACCCTCGGGCCGCGTGTGCCCCACACCGTGGAGCAGCAACACTCGGAGGTCGTCCATGACGCGTCGCTTCGAGCTAGTCGTCTTCGACGACGGTGCCGCCGAGCATCGACGCAATGACCTCTGCGCCCGTCAACTGGGCGGCGGGAGCCTGGGCGTCGTCGGCCGAGATCTCCTCGTCATCTATGGGCGGCTCGCTGGGTAACGGCGGTTCCGAACCGGTCGACCCTGAGGCGCCCTGTGAGCCCCTCTGCGGGGCACCAGAGGCCGCAGGGGCGGTCGTGCCCTCCGTGGGGCCAACCACGCCCTCAACGCGTACGTGAAGGCCCAGTGTCTCGCGCACCGCAAGGGCGACGTTCTCCGCGTGGGCGCCCGCGCCAAAGCGTGCGGCCAACGCGGGATTGTCGAATGCGAGCTTGAGAGTGCCGGACTCGATCGACGCGACCTGACCGCTCTGCTTGACCATGGTCCACGTCACGCGCTTGCGCTCAAGCGTTCCGAGCACCTCGTCCCAACGCCTGCGGACGAGCGCGGCGTCATCCGGCCCGCCGGCAACGTCGCCGGTTGGCGCTCGTAGGGGCTCGGCGTCCGCGGATGTCGACGGGGTCGACGGAGCGGTGGCAGGGGTGGCCGGACGTGCGGAAGGGGCCGATGCTGTCGCGGCGGGCCTTGCGATCGGGGCCGGCGGCGGTGTGGTTTCCCCGCGTGCGGCCTCCTCGCGTGCGGCCACGACGGCGGCCCTCGCGGCGGCGAGGCCGGAGCCGGCAGGCGCGGTAGCGGCCGGAGGATTGTGAGCGGGCTCCTGGTGAGCGGGCGCTGCCACGGCGGCAGGCTGTGCAGACGCGGGCTCGTCCGGGACCTCCCAGGGCGGTGCGGCCCGTGTCGGGGGCGGCGTCGACGGGCCGTCTGCCTGAGCCGTGCCCTGCCGTGAGGCACCGGGCGACTGTGCGGCAGGAGCCGACGCCACGGGAGCCGACGCCACGGGAGCCGACGCCACAGGAGCCGACGCGGCAGGAGCGGGGGAGGCTGCAACCGACGTCGCGGCCCCGCGCGGAGCCTCGGCCGCAATCAGGCGCGCGCACATGAGCTCAAGGTGAAGTCGGGGCGACGTCGCCCCGATCATCGCGGTCAGCGCGTCATTGACCAGGTCGCCGGCACGAGAGGCCCGCGCCAGGCCCAGGCGTCGCGACTGGTCAATCAAACGCTCGCGCGCATCCTCGGCGTCGACGGCGAGCGCCTTGGCTCCCGCCTGGCCCGAGGCCGCGAGCACGATCAGGTCGCGCAATCGCTCGAGCAGGTCCTCGACAAAGCGGCGTGGCTCGTGGCCGGTCTCGATCACCCTGGACACCACGCCAAACAGCGACGCGCCGTCGGCTGCCGCGATCGCGTCCACCGCGTCGTCCAAGAGCGTCGCGTCCGTGAATCCCAGAAGAGAGATCGCGCGTTCGTACGTCACGCCACCCTCGCCCGAACCGGCGATGAGCTGGTCGAGCACTGAGAGCGAGTCCCGCACCGAGCCGCCGCCCGCGCGCACCACCAACGGCAGCACTCCGGAGGCGATCGTGACGCCCTCCGCATCGGCAAGAGTCGCCATGTAGTCCGTGAGGATGCCAGGGGGAACCAGCCGGAACGGGTAGTGGTGCGTGCGCGAACGGATGGTGCCGATGACCTTGTCCGGCTCCGTCGTGGCGAACACGAAGCGGACGTGAGGCGGGGGCTCCTCGACTAACTTGAGCAGGGCGTTGAAGCCCTGCGTGGTCACCATGTGCGCCTCGTCGAGAATGAAGATCTTGTAGCGGTCGCGGGCCGGGGCAAACGCAGCACGCTCGCGCAACTCCCGCGCATCATCCACACCGTTGTGAGACGCCGCGTCAATCTCGACCACATCAACCGAACCGGAGCCGCCGCGAGCGAGTTCTATGCACGAGTCGCACTTTCCGCACGGGGTGTCCGTGGGGCCCTCCGCGCAGTTGAGGCAGCGGGCGAGGATGCGTGCGGACGTGGTCTTGCCGCAGCCGCGGGGCCCCGAGAACAGGTACGCGTGAGCGACACGGTCCGACTTGAGGGCCTGCATGAGAGGCACAGTCACGTGTTCCTGGCCAACGAGGTCGGCAAACGTGTCTGGCCGGTAGCGGCGGTACAAGGCGGTAGTCACAGGGCCGAGCCTAGCCCGAGCGGCCGACGTCGGCTCGTGGACGCCTCGCGCGACCGGGGCGTCGGGCTGTCGTGTATCCCCACGAGGGAATGAAAGGACCCCCCACGCACCCGCCAGAGCCCGCTTACCCTTGCTTCATTCCTGACCTGGGGGAGTTGGGCGAGGTGGCGCCACGTGAGGGGCCGCGACCATTCTAGACTCAAATCGACACTCCCTACAGTCGTGCGTTTCGCGAGGGGGTCTCGGCTCGGGTAGCATCTTGGGGCCTGGAGGATTCGCCTAGTGGCCTATGGCGCACGCTTGGAAAGCGTGTTGGGTGCAAGCCCTCGGGGGTTCGAATCCCCCATCCTCCGCCAAGTGACCGTGTCGACCCCCCGAAGAAGGTGACCGTGGCGTCTCGCTCTCGCACCATGCGCACGCGGCGCGACGTGGTCCGTCGGCATCGACGTGAGCGCCAGTTTCTGGTTTTCGGTTTGCTCATTGGCGTCTTGATCGCGATCTTCGCGATCGGACTGGCCGTGTACCAAAACCGCATCGACCCGCCGATCGATCGCGCGATCGTGACGCCCCCGCCGGATTTCGAGAGCGACATCACCACGCCGTGTCCACCCGCAGATGTTGGCGGTGGCGAGGACCTGCCGATGCTGCCTTCCGAGGTTTCCGTGCGCGTGCGCAACAGCACTGAGAAGACTGGGCTTGCGCGCGACACCCTCGAGGTTTTGACCGGTCGAGGCTTCGAGCAGGCAGGCAGCCCCACGAACTGGGACAACCGCAGCTACGCCAAGTCGGTTCGCATCCAGTTTGGAGTCGATGGGCTGCGCCAGGCATACACGGTGGGGACCAATTTCCCGCTCGTCGAGTACGTGCTCGATAACCGCGAGGGCGCGGTGGTAGACGTCATCCTGGGCACGACGTTCGAGATCAGCCAGATTCGGCCGCAATACGCACCTGAACTCGACCCGACCACGCCGTTCGTTACGCCCGTGCAATGCCTTCCACTCACCCTGACGCCCCAGCAGCCAGCACCCCACATCATTCCGGTGGACCCGCTCGCACCCGTCACGACGCCGACGCCCAGCCCGAGCGCCGACGCGACCGTAGGCTAGACAGGCGCGTATGTCAGGTCCCGGCGACACCGACCCGGCTCAGAGGCCCGCGATTGAGCACATTAACCGCACGGCGACATAGAGCCTGGTGCTGTCGTTCCTGGGGCTCGCCTTGATGCTCCCGGTTGTCGGGTCGTTCTTGGGCATCATTGGCGGGCGGCGGGCCGTCAAGTGGATCGGTGAGACCGGTGAAGGCGGCATCCGGCGCTCTACACCCACGAGCGCGCCTGTGTCCGTCCACACATTCATATAGCGGAGTTCTCACAGGACCTGAGGCCTAACCGATGGATTGTCGAACCGACTGGAAGGTCCCGACAATGTCGTCTATCAACCCCGCATCCCCCGCGGGCGCCGTGCATGCCGCCGCTCCCGCGGGACAGAGCAACCCTGCTCTCAGGGTGTACGAGAACCTTGGCCTGCGCACCAAGATCATGTCCATCGTGGTGGCATTCGCGCTGGTGACCTCGATTGTCGCGGCCATCGCGATTTCCGGCGTTTCCTCAGCCGTGAGCGACACCAAGACTCTCGCGACGATCCAGAACGATGTCGCATTCAAGATCGGCGCGGTGCACCAAGAAGAGCTCAAGTCCCGCATGCTGATCGCCATGGCCGGCGCGATGCCGCTTGAGAACGAGGCCGACGTCGCCGTGTGGGTGGAGAAGATCGCGGAGACGGATGCTGATCTTCAGGCCGGAGTAGATGCGTACGAGGCAGGCATCGCGGCTATGGGGGCGTCGGGTGCTGTGCTTGGCCAGGCGGAATGGCAGGGGTTCAAGACCGCGTGGGCCGAATGGCAGAACCTGCGCGACACCGTGATGCTCGACGCTGTCAGATCCGGAGACGCCGTCGCGTTTGCTGCGGGAATTGCGTCCGCACAATCCACTCTTGACGAGGCAATCGACCGCCTCGAGGCGGAAGAGACCATCGTCAACGGGGAGGCCCTCGCGATCGCGAGCCACGCCGACTCCGGGGGAACCACGGTCGTTCGTAACTCGATCATCGCTCTCGTGGGCGGTCTCCTTGTCGTCCTCGCCCTCGCGTTCTTCGCGGCGGAAATCATGCGGCGCCAGTTGGCTCGAGTCAAGCGTGTGGCCGATGCGCTCGCGAGCGGAGACTTCACGGTCTTCTCCGGTGTGGATACCCGCGATGAGGTGGGCAGCATGGGCCGTGCGCTCGACACCGCGATGGAAAACCTGCGGGTGACGATGGAACGCGTCGCGGGCTCCGCGTCATCAGTAGCGGCCGCGGTCCAGCAACTTGCCGCGGGCAACAACCAGGTGGCCGCCGGAGCCGAGGAGATGTCCTCACGCGCAGGCGCAGCGTCGGCCGCAGCCTCCGTGGTGAGCGGCAACCTAGGCGACGTGTCACGCGGCTCAGATGAGATGGCCGAATCCATTCGGGAGATCGCCCATTCCACCACCCAGGCGGCACGGGTGGGGATTCAGGCCGTCGAGGCCACTGCGGCCGCGAACGAGCAGATCGGCAGGCTTGGGAACTCGAGCATGGAGATCGGCAACGTGGTCAAGGTCATTACTCAGATCGCCGGTCAGACCAATTTGCTCGCCCTCAACGCAACCATCGAGGCGGCGCGAGCGGGCGAAGCCGGTAAGGGGTTCGCGGTGGTCGCCGGCGAGGTGGGCGAGCTTGCACGCGAGACGTCACGCGCCACAGAGGACATCGCGACCAGGGTCGAGGCGATTCAGGCCGATGCTCAAGGCGCTGTTGCCGTGATCGCTCAGATCGCAGACATCGTGCAGAGCATCAACGAGTACCAGTCGACGATCGCCTCTGCGGTCGAAGAGCAGACGGCAACCACGAACGAGATGGGGCGCAACGTCTCTGACGCGGCGTCCGGTTCGGAAAAAATCGCCACTGGAATCGAGACTGTCGCCTTGGCTGCGGCCACGTCATCGCAGGTTTTGGGCGAGGTCACCGCCGCAGTGAACGAACTGAGTGCGCTTGCCGACGAGCTTAAGCAGCGCGTCTCGTCCTTCACCTACTAGCGTCAGACGCGACAACGGCCCGGCACCTCGCTTGGAGGTCCGGGCCGTTGTCGTCTGGCGGTGCCGGTGGGATTTGAACCCACGGTGGACTTTCACCCACACACGCTTTCGAGGCGTGCTCCTTAGGCCGCTCGGACACGGCACCGTGGACGAGGATACCGGCACGGGAGCCGCCCGCCAAACCGAGGCGGGCGTTATGGGCTACGGGTGTGGCTATGAGCGTGAGGCCCCACGCCTATTTTCAAAGAATGCGCGCAGCAACGCGGCGGACTCGTCGGCACTTATACCGGAGACCACCTCGACCTGCGATCCCAGCCGGGCGTCCCTGACGAGGTCCCACTGGCTGCCCGTAGCGCCAGCCCTCTCATCCCATGCGCCGATGACGAGCCGGGGGATTCGGGAAGCCAGCAGGGCCCCAGCGCACATCACGCACGGCTCGAGGGTCACGACCAACGTGTGGCCGTCGAGGCGCCACGTTCCTTGTCGGCTGGCGGCGTCCCGTAGCGCAAGCACCTCGGCATGTGCGGTGGGATCGCCGTCGACTTCGCGTCGGTTGTGGCCGCGCCCCACGATCTGGCCGTCGGGTGCGAGCACCACGGCGCCCACGGGAACGTCGTCGTGTTCCGCTGCGGCGCGCGCCTGCACCAGCGCTTCGGCCATGGCCCCGCGATCGTCCATGGGCGCCAACCTAGCCGACCTTGGGACTGCCGGCTCCCCGAGAGGCCCTCGCGCGCGGTAGCGTGATGCCATGCATCTCCACGTCGCCGACCACCCGCTCATCGACCACAAGGTCACCGTCCTGCGCGACGCGAGCACGCCTTCGCCCACGTTCCGCCTCCTGGTGGACGAACTGGTGACCTTGCTCGCGTATGAAGCCACGCGTCAGGTGCGCGTTGTCGACCGCGAGGTAGCCACCCCGCTGACGACGACCATCGGCACCCGGATTGCGGACCCCGCGCCATTGATCGTCCCGATCCTGCGTGCGGGACTGGGAATGCTCGACGGCATGACCAGGCTCCTGCCGAGCGCCGAGGTGGGCTTCCTCGGCCTCAAACGTGACGAGGAGACGCTTGAGGCGATCACGTACGCGAATCGCCTTCCGGAGGACCTCTCGGGACGCCAGGTGTTCATCCTGGACCCGATGCTCGCCACCGGCGGATCGCTTGTCGCCGCGATCGACTACGTGCTGCAGCGCGGAGCTACCGACGTGACGTGCGTGTGCCTGTTGGCCGCGCCCGAGGGCATCGAGCATGTCCGCGAGGCCGTGGGGGACAGGGCCGACGTGAGCATCGTCGTGGCGTGCGTCGATGAAAAGCTCAACGAGGCCGGCTATATCGTTCCGGGCCTCGGCGACGCAGGAGACAGGCTCTACGGAGTCGTCTAGACCGGAAGTGGCCCGCGGGTGCGAGTCGGAGCCTGTTGAGGCTCTAGCGGCGCCCGCGCGGCTTCCTGTTGGCCGCGGCGCGGTCCTCTTGAGTACGGCGCCATGCGCGCGCAGCGGCGGTCGTGAGTCCGACGGAGGCTCCCAGGAGTACCGCCAGGAACGGCAGGCTCTGGTTCGCCGCCTGCATGACGAGAAACAGCACCGTGAGCGTCAGGACGACGATCGAGGCGTCCTTGAGGAAGTACTTCATGGGAGGGCGCTCGGGGGTTAGCCCGAGCACTCCGCAAGATAGCCGTCGTTAATGCGCTGCTGAGCGTCGGGCTGATTCGCGACGAGCGAGCTGGCCTGTTCGCTCGTCGACAGCGCGGTGGTCTCGTCGACGAGCTTTCCATACGAAGAAGCGTCCGTCGCGACCTGGCCGAGCCCCGCTGCGTAGAGGTTCCAGTACTCCTGCAGCGTCGTGATGTCGACCGCGAGGCTTTCGGGGGCCAGGCTTGCGGCGGTGCCGAGGGCGTCGGCGTATGTAGTCGAGGCGCTCGTGGTCGCGGCGCCCGCCGTGTGCAGGGTCTCAATGTCCCCGTCCGTGGACCCGGCGGCCATGGCGTCCATCGTCGTGAAGAGGCCATCGAGCGCTTCGGCAGCCGCGGGGGCGAGGTCGGCCGCGGTTGCCATCGCGTGGCAGAAGTCGTTGGCTGGTTCTGCCGAGGGGTCGGTGGTCGCGTTCTGGGAGCACGCGGTCAGCATGAGGACGGCGGCGGTGGCGAGGGTAGCTAGTCGAATCACGCGCCTAGTGTGACGCGTCGCGGGCGAATCGGCAAAGCCGCCGCGCGTTTTTTCGGTGATGTCAGACCCGCGCGAGACCATAGAGATGTCTCAAGGGACGGTATTCGGCGCCTCTCCACGGGCGGGGAGTGTCCGTCCACACGGCGCGACGGGGTTGTCCACAGGTTATCCCCCAGTTATGCACAGCACCACTACATATGGGGGCGGAGGGCATGAATCACCCCTATATGTTGTTGCGCAGAAGTCGAGGACGGGTTAGTGTCTTCCTCAGCACTTGGGAGGTTTTGGGGTGGCATTGACCCCCGAAACCGCTCCCGATTGAAAGTCCCCTGGTAGGACCCAAGCATGTCCGGCGACGCGTCGCCGGAGTCCCCCGCGGCCCGATGGCCGCAGTCTTCAAAGGAGTAACGTGACGATCACGGAGAACAACGCGGCCGACGTCAAAGGCAATGTCGCTTCGGCCGTTGCCGACGCCAACCCGACCCGTTCGGGCATTCACGTCACCAAGCGTGACGGCACCAGAGAGCCCTACAACGCGGATCGCATCAACAAGGCGATCGAGCGTGCGGCGGCAGGCCTGACGGACCAGATTTCGATCACGACGCAGGTGGCATCCGAACTCGCCATCACGCTCTTCGACGGGATCACGACCGAACAGCTCGACGAGGCCGCTATCGGCGTGGCCGTCCAGAACGTCAAGGACGACCCCGACTTCGACATCGTCGCCTCGCGACTGCTGCGCAAGGTGATTTACAAGCGCGTGCTCGGCGGGTTCGACACCGACCTCGAGCTGGCACTGCTCCACCAGGCACGCTTCCCCGGGTACATCCGCGATGCGGTCGAGGAAGGGCTGCTTGACGCGCGCCTCGAGACCCTCTTTGACCTCGACGCCCTCGCCGCAGCCATCGACCCTCGCCGCGACGACCTCATGCGCTACATCGGCACCGTGACCATGCGTAACCGCTACATGATCACCGACCGTCACGGTAAGTCGCTTGAGGTGCCGCAGTACTTCTGGATGCGTGTCTGCATGGGTCTGTCTCTCAACGAGAACAACCCCACGGAGATGGCACTCAAGTTCTACGAGAAGATCTCACGCCTCGAGTACCTGCCTGCAGGCTCGACCCTGGTCAACGCGGGAACGTCATACCCGCAGCTGTCCAACTGCTTCGTGATGCAGATGGAAGACGACATGGACCACATCGCCAAGACCGTCGGCGACGTCATGTGGCTCACCAAGGGCACGGGAGGTATCGGCCTGTCGGTCACCAAGTTGCGCTCCGAGGGCAGCCCGATCAAGTCGAACAACACGTCATCGACCGGTCCCATCCCGTTCATGCACACGATCGACTCGACGCTGCGCGCCGTGTCGCGTGGAGGCAAGAAGTTTGGCGCCCTGTGCTTCTACATGGAGAACTGGCACCTCGACTTCCCGCAGTTCCTGGACCTGCGCCAGAACTCCGGTGACCCCTACCGCCGCACCCGCACCGCCAACACCGCGGTGTGGATCTCGGACGAGTTCATGAAGCGTGTGGCCGCTGACGACGCCTGGTACCTCTTCGATCCGGCCGACGCCCCCGACCTGGTCGAGCTCGTCGGGTCGGCGTTCTCGCGCCGCTACAACGAACTGGTCGCGCTTGCCGAGGCCGGCAAGATCCGACGATTCAAGAAGATGGGTGCGCGCGAGCAGTACAAGTCGATCCTCATCTCGTTGCAGGCGTCCTCACACCCGTGGCTCACCTGGAAGGACACGATCAACAACCGTGCCCTCAACACGAACACGGGCACCATTCACCTGTCGAACCTGTGCACCGAGATCTGCCTCCCGCAGGACCGCGAGAACATCGCCGTCTGCAACCTGGCCTCGATCAACCTGTCGGCGCACTACATCGACGGCAAGATCGACTGGGAGCGCATGGAGACCTCGGTGCGCCTCTCGGTGCGCCAGCTCGACAACCTCGTCGACATCACGCTGTCCTCCGTCCCCGAGTCGGATCACGCCAACAAGGAAAACCGCGCGATCGGCCTTGGTGTCATGGGCTTTACCGACGTGACCGAGAAGATGGGCCTCGCGTACGAATCCGAGGAGTCGTACGACCTCATCGACCAGATCGTCGAGTTTGTGTCCTTCCACGCGATCGACGAATCGGCCGACCTGGCGCGCGAGCGCGGCTCGTACTCGAACTTCGAGGGCTCCGGCTGGTCGCAGGGTCTGGTGCCGTTCGACACGATCGCGATCGCCGAGGCTGACCGCGAAGTACCGATCGCCGTGAACCGCACGATGCGCCAGGACTGGGGCATGCTTCGCGAGAAGGTCAAGGGCGGAATGCGCAACGCGACCCTCATGGCAGTCGCGCCCACCGCATCGATCGGCCTCGTCGCGGGCACCACGCCCGGCTTCGACCCGCAGTTCTCGCAGATCTTCTCTCGCGCCACGTCGTCGGGCAAGTTCCTTGAGGTCAACCGCAACCTGGTGAAGGACCTGCAGGACCTGGGCCTGTGGGAAGACGTCAAGGACCAGCTCCTTGCGGTGCAGGGCGACCTGTCGCAGATTGACGGCATTCCGGAACACCTGCAGGAGGTCTACAAGACGTCCTTCCAGCTGTCGCCGTACGCCTTCATCGAGGTCGCGGCGCGCGCCCAGAAGTGGATCGACCAGGCCATCAGCCGGAACATCTACCTCGAGGACCGCAACGTCGAGAACATGATGGCCCTGTACGCCGCGGCGTGGGAGCGGGGCGTCAAGACGACGTACTACCTCCACATGAAGCCGCGCCACACGGCCGAGCAGTCGACTGTCAGGGTCAACAAGACCGAGAAGATTAACTCGACCGGCTCGGCCAACGGCCAGGGCAAGGGTGCATCCGGACCCGCGAAGAGGGGCTTCGGTGGCTTCGGAGGCGCCAAGAAGGGCTTTGGCGCCACGACAGCATCTACCGACGCTCCCGTCGCCGACGCGGTTGCCATGCAGGCGGTCGAAGCGGCCCCGGTCGCGCAGGCTCCCGTAGCGGCTCCCGTGGCACAGGCTTCCGGAGCGGCTCCCGCCAAGCGGGGATTTGGCGCCGTGGCTTCCTCGGCCGCTGCTGCTCCCGTGGCTACGGAGGCGGCGCCAAGGACGGGCGGCATCTCGATCGCACCCGCGTCGTTCATGTCCGCGTTGGCCTCGCAGGCCTTCGCGCCCGCTCCCGAGCAGGCGCCCGCTGTTCCGCCGGCGGCGCTTCCCGCGGTCGTCGAGCCTGTCTCGACGGGCGCAACGGACCAGTTCGACGCTTACCACGCGCCCGCGGGCGCGACCACGCTCGAGGTCGTCGAGACGGTGTACTCCGCCGACGGCGACATGGAAATGATCGACGGCGTGGCATGCCCCGTCGACCCGATGGAACGACTCCAGTGCGAGTCGTGCCAGTAGTCGCTCGCGACCTCCGCTCTCACCTGACAATCGACAAGGAGTAACACCGTGGGCATCCTCGGAACCGGAATCCAAGATGGACTTGTACTCAAGCCCGTGAAGTATCAGTGGGCCATGGATCTTTATGACCAGGCCGTGGCGAACACGTGGTTCCCCAACGAGATTCAGTTGGGTGAAGACCTCGCCGACTTCAAGAAGATGACGGACGAAGAGAAGCACGCCGTCACCTACCTGATGTCGTACTTCAACCCGAACGAGCTGCTGGTCAACAAGGCGCTTGCGTTCGGTGTGTACCCGTACATCAACGCTCCCGAGACGCACCTGTATCTCGCGAAGCAGATGTGGGAAGAGGCGAACCACTGCATGTCGTTCGAGTACGTCCTCGAGACGTTCCCGATCGACCGTGAGCAGGCCTACGCCTCGCACGTCACCGTTCCTTCTATGGTGGCGAAGGAGGAGTTCCAGGTCGCCTTCATCAAGCGCATGACGGAGGACACCCTCGACATCACGACCACCGAGGGCAAAAAGGACTTCATCAGGAACCTGATCGCCTACAACATCATCCTTGAGGGCATCTGGTTCTACTCGGGCTTCATGGTCGCGCTGTCGTTCCGTCAGCGGAACCTGCTGCGCAACTTCGGCTCGCTCATGGACTGGGTCATCCGCGACGAGTCGCTACACCTGCAGTTCGGCATCAACCTGATCCTCACGGTGCTTGAGGAGAACGAGGACCTTCAAGACGCCGAATTCGCCGAAGAGATCCGCAACATGATCATCGGCGCCGTCGAGATGGAGGAGGCGTACAACCGCGACCTGCTCCCCAAGGGCATCCTTGGCCTCAACGCCGACTACGTGAATCAGTACGTCAAGTACCTTGCGGACCGTCGGCTCGAGGAACTCGGCTTCGAGGCGCACTACAACGTGTCGAACCCCGCCAAGTGGATGGCGACGGCCAATGACACCCTGCAGCTCGTCAACTTCTTCGAGGCGACCAACACGTCGTATGAGGTGAACGCGAAGGGCACTAACTCTTAGCGTGTGAGTCTGGGCGAAGGGCCGCCGTTCCTCCGGGAGCGGCGGCCCTTCGCGCTTCTCGGGCTTGGGGTAACGCCATCACCGCTACGGGCGCAGCCTCGGCCAGGGGAATGGCGGGGTCTCCCGATCGGTTAACCTCGATACAGCGGTGATACGCGGCGCAGTCCGCACCGGTCACCACTTCTCTCCGTCCGCGGCATCGGCGCCAAGTATTTATGTGCGACGCCTTGATGCGCGACGGTCTTTCCTGGAGGTTTACCCGTGTCAGTCGACACTGCCGTAACGGCGCCCACGCCCGCAAGCCTGAATACGGCCGCCGCCAGGCTGGGGGACTCGTTGACGCGCAATCAGAAGCTCGGCTACATCGTGGTGCTGGGAACCCTCGTCGCCCTGGGTCCCTTCACTGTCGACATGTACCTCCCCGCCTTCCCGGCTGTGCAGGCGGACCTGAGGACCACAGAGACGTTGATCCAGTTGACGCTCACCGCGACGATGGTGGGCTTCGGGCTGGGGCAGCTGGTCGCGGGCCCGCTGAGTGACTCGTTAGGGCGTCGGCGTCCATTGCTCATCGCGACCGCGATTCACGTGCTGTCGTCCATCAGCATTCTCTTCGCCAACGACGTCACCTCCGTGATGATTGGTCGCGTCGGCCAGGGCCTGGGGGCTGCGGGATCCGCGGTCGTCGCGATGGCTATGGTGCGCGACATGTTCGGGGGCCAGGGCCTCGTGCGCATGCTGGCAAGGATGGCCCTGGTGAGCGGGACTGCCCCTGTCGTGGCGCCCCTCGCGGGTGCGGCGATCCTCAGCTTCGCTCCTTGGCGAGGCATCTTTGTCGCGCTCGCCATCTACGGGACGTTGATGACGCTCACGGCGGCGCTGTTCCTCCGCGAGACGCATGATCGAGAACGCCGCGGGCAGCTCAGTACGCGCGCCATCCGCCAGCGCTATCGCGTGCTTTTTCATGATCCCGTGTTCCTGGGCGTCGCTTTGGTGAGCGGCATGACCTTTTCGGCGCTGTTCTCGTACCTTTCCGCGTCGTCTTTCATCCTGCAGGATCAGTACGACTTCTCCACCCCGCAATTCGCGATGACCTTCGGGGTGAACGCTGTGGGGCTTGTGGTCTTCACCCAGACGGGCGCGCGACTCATGCGCAGATTGCCCCCGCGCACCGTGATGGCGATCGGGGTGAGCATCGTGTCCGCGGGTGCGCTCTCGCTGCTGATCCTCGGCGAAGCGGGGGTCGGTATGCCGTGGGTCCTCGTAGCGCTGTTCTTCACGGTCGCTCCGCTTGGCCTCATCCTGCCGACCGCGCAGATCCTCGCTCTCAACGATCACCCCAACGAGGCGGGCACCGCGGCCTCCCTTCTGGGCGCGCTCAACTTTGCCGTCGCGGGGTCTATATCGCCGCTTGTGAGCGTCCTCGGGATTTCGGTGACGTCCATGGCGACGGTCATGGTGGGGTCGATGATGCTCGCGCATGCGAGCTTCTGGCTCGTGGTGCGGCGCAAGGCGTCCGCCGACGTGCTGCGCTAGGGGAGCCACTTCGCTCCCGACGGGCACCATGTAGGCGGGTTAGCGTGTGGGCATGTCACAGCGCGTAGCGATTCTGGTTTTTCCCGGGTTCGACCTCATCGACGCGGGCGGACCCTATGAGGTGTTCCTGACGGCGTCGCGTCTTGCCGAGAGGGATGGGCTGGCCCCGCAATACGAGGTCATCCTGGTGAGCCCCGGTGGGGCCGATGCGGTGGCCTTTGGGGGCATGACGCTCACGGGGTTGCGTGCACCGGAGGACGTGGGGCCGGTGGACATGGTGCTGGTGCCTGGCACGATCGACGTCGGTACGGCCATCGGTGACCAGGGTATCGTCGACGCGGTCAGGGCCCTCGTAGGGGCCGCGCCGGTCGTCACGTCCGTGTGTACGGGGTCGTTCCTGCTTGCCCACGTCGGCGTCCTCGACGGAAGGCCCGCTACGACGCACTGGGAAGACGTTGAGTTGCTTGAGCAGACGGGGCGTACGGGCCCTGTGGTGCGTGACGTCCGGTGGGTGGACGACGGCGCGGTGGTGACCTCGGGAGGGCTCACCTCGGGCATGCACATGGCGCTGCATATGGTCGCGAGGGACTTTGGTGTGGACCACGCGGCGCGCACCGCAACGCAACTCGGCTTGCCATGGGACCCCGCGGGAGCCCTCTAAAGACCGGTCACCCGTCGTCCGGTGCCTGTCGGGAGGGGCAGCTAGTACTCGTCGGCGATCGTGACGGTGATGGTGCTCAGCAAGAAGTTGTCGCCTGAGGTGCTCACCTGCACCTTGTGGACGTCATCGGTCACGGGGAGCGGGGTCTGCTTGAAGAGCTTCGCGTCTACTCCGAGCGTGTTCGCGTACTTCCCGCCGAATGCGGTGGAGTCGGCAGCGTTCGTGCTGTCTCCATCGAAGGTGCTGGACCCGTTCCACCGAAGAGGCGTGATCTTCACGCCGTCTACCGTGAGACTATCCCCAGCGAGTCCGCGGTCGCCTTCCCAGGCGGTCCATCCAACAGTGACATTGGCGTTGCTCGTGGTCGCGAAGGTGATGTCGGCGGTCTTGGATCCGGTCACCCATTGGGCGCCGTCGAAGATGGCGACGCGGGAATTGGTGAGCGTCGGATCCTCATAGACGATCGTGATCGCAAATCCACCGTAGTAGGACGGGTTCGTGTCGTTCCGCGTCGCGGGAAGTGCGATGTCCGCGAGCGACCAGTCGCCGCTGCCCGCCGCCGCAACGATGTCCGTGATGTCGAGGCGCGAGCGGTAATACTCGCGACCATCGACGGAGAGGGTCTTCACCGAATCGGCCGTGATGTCGACGTAGCCGGAGGCGCCAGGCGCCCTGAGGCTGGCGCTTGCCATGTCGCCGGTCAGGGCGTCGGCCGGGTCCTTGTCGGTGCCGTCCGAGCGGTTCGCGGACCACTCGAGAAGCGCGTACTTGACGGTGGAACCCTCCGGGAGCGCGAGCGTCGTCGTGGCCGAGTTGAGTTCTCCGCCGGCCTGGTTGAGCGACCGCATGACCTGGCCGTTGTTGTTGTACGTGCCATTCGTGGAGCTGCCGGTGTAGTTCATCACGTTGAGGCACGCTGTCGTCGCGGTGTTGCAGCCCATGACCGTGGCGCCTACGTGGATCGCGGCCATGTGGCCCTCGGCCGAGTAGTCGTCGTCAACGTCGTCGTCCGCCTCCGCGAGGCCCGTTCGCACGCTGTAGGAGACGTTCTGATCGCCCGACCTGACCGTGAACGATGTTCTTGCGTCGCTCGCGAGTTTCGCTCCGGCTTTGACGTCGAGCGAGAGCGAGAGGGCGGCGTCGGCCCCCTGCGCGAGTGTGGGGAGACTGCAGCTGGCGGTGCTGGTGGCGTCTACGTCAGAGCTGAGCGTGCAGGTCCACTCGCCGGACGAGAACTCGTCATCGAGGGCGAAGCGGACAAAGTTGCTCAGTTGCTCCGCGCGCACCGTCTTGAATGCTCCGGCGCCTCCCGCTGGCGGGGCGAATGTCAGCCCGTCGGGGAGCACGATGGTGGCATCGACGCCGGAGGCGTCAGCGTCGCCGGAATTGGTCAACTTGAGGCCGATGACCGGGCTCGTCCGGGCGATCTCGAGGAAGTCCAGGGGCGCCTTGGCGAGCGTAAGGACGGCAGAGTGGGTGCCGGTGTCAGTGCCGCCGCCGGTTCCCGTACCGGGGTCGCCGCCGTCAGTCGTGCCGCCGCCGGTTCCCGTACCGGGGTCGCCGCCGTCAGTCGTGCCGCCGCCGGTTCCCGTGCCGCTGTCGCCGCCGTCAGTCGTGCCGCCGCCGGTTCCCGTTCCGCCGCCGGTTCCCGTGCCGCTGTCGCCGCCGTCAGTCGTTCCGGTGCCCGTACCCGTGGTGGTACCCGTACCCGTGGTGGTACCCGTACCGGAGTCGGTCCCGGTGCTCGTGCCTGTTGAGGGCTGGTCCGCGGAGGGCTCGTCGGTCGCCTGGGCCGTCTCCGGGGCAGAGGACGGAGAGGTCTGGTCTGCCTGTGGCGTCGGTTGGACCGCGGCCTGGGTGACCTCGGGCAGCACCGGGGCGGCGACGGGATCGCTGCTAGCCGCGAATACGCCAAAATAGTTTGCACCCGCGAGAGCGAGCGATGCCACACCAGCCACGGCCACTGCGGGAATCAGGAAGCTTCCGGCTCCCGCCAGGATGCTCGACAAGCCGCCTACTGTCGCAGCGACACCGGGTGCTGCTGCAGTGACGGCGCCGGTGGCTCCCGCCGTTGCGCCCGCAGACGCAGCGCCCGTGAGGCCTGCCCCTGACGCTGAAGCTCCTACGCCGCCGGCGCTTGTCGCCGCGGCGGCGGGGGCGCTTGCGTTTGCCGCGCCAGTGGTCAGTGCGGCGCCCACGCCCACGACTCCGGCCGTGCCGGCACCGGCGGCGGTGATGCCAGATCCAACGCCGCCCGCGGAGGCCGATCCAGCCGAACCCGCAGATCCAGCCGACCCCGCAGATCCAGCCGACCCCGCAGGGGATGCCCCGGCAGAGGCTGCTGCGCCCGCAGCGGTTGCCGCGCCGCTCGCGTACGCGCCGCCAATCGGCAGGCCGCCCTCAAGCGCTCCCACGCCGAGGCCGCCAAGAATGAGAGGCGCGATGATGCTCCTCATTCCCCTGTTCACGTCTTCGAGTTCCGCGATGAGCGCGGCGCACTTGTCGCACGTTTCCACGTGCGAGTCGACTCGCGCAGATTCGCGCTTGTTGAGGCCGCCGCGCACGTAGGCCCCGAGTTGGGCATTCGCCTCGAGGCAATTGATGTCGTTTGCGTCGGAGAGGTGCTGCTGCAGATAGGCCTGACGGAGTGCCTCGCGAGCCCTATAGGAAAGGGCGGCTACTCCGTTGGCGGAGAGACCCAACAAGGGGGCAATCTCCTTGGGGCTCTTCTTCTCGACTTCGGTGTACCAAAGGACGGCCTGCCACCGTTCGGGCAGAGACTTGAAGGCATCGGCGACGAGTGCGTGTTCAAAGCCCTCCATCGCAGGTTCCTCGGACGAGGGCTCGTACCCCATGGAGGATTCGTACGGAGACATATCGTCGCGCGGCTTGGTGCGTATCGCCTTGTTAATGAGGTCCATGCCGGTGCGGCGCACGATCGTAAACAGGTAGGCCCTAAAGGCCAGGTCCGGTCCGTCACCCTGCTGGAGCGCGCGGAGCACGCGTGAGAATGATTCGGACACCACGTCATCGATGTCTACGGGGGTGTTGGTGTACTGGGCCGCGACCTTGCGCGCCGCGTCCGCGTGCCTCTCATAGAGCACGCCAAAGGCCGCCGTGTCGCCCGCGCGTACGCCTGCGATCAGCTCGGGATCGCTGGACAGTTCTGTCCATAGCGCGATCACTTCATGACCCATATGCCCTCAACTCCGCCCAAAAGCAGGCATTCGTCGCATCTATGTTCCCTTTTTAGGGGGGCACTCCACAAGTGCGAGGGTCAGTGGCTTATGTCACACCGGCACGGCGGCCGTCGAAATTCACTTCAAAATCGACACTTCCGCGTCATAGAAGCGCGCTTGCTCCGTCTCATGGGGCATGACAACCAACGAACACCTCGCGGAGGCCGTGGATACGTCCGCGTTGCTGCAGAGGTGGCAGGCCTCGAGCATCAAGTCGGTCTGGTTGCGCCCTGGTGACTGGTACACACCGGCAGCAGAGGCCTTGGTTGAGGCGCTTGAGGCCCAACTCGACACCTCCGCGGCTGCCTTCCGATTGGGCCAGGCGCGCTCTGAAGCTGGCGTCGGAATCACCGAGGCAATCGACGACATGGCAGTGCTGTTCCGTTCCGCCAGTTATGAGTCGGCGCCCATCCGTTCAATCCGTGCGCTCTGCGAAGGGTGGACCGTGGGCTCGGTGGCATCGCCTGCCGCCCCGGTCATGGCCGACCCGGAATCCGGACTCGGCACGGCCGAGTACCTGACTCAACGCCTCGCCGAGGTTTATGGGGCGGCGCAGCGGTCCGGAACGAGCGTTCCTCATACGCACGCCTTCGTCATGATCGATGTCTCGGTCAACGACACGGATCCATGGCAGCGGCTCGCCCGGAACGCCGCCGTGGGGGCCGCGCTCAAGAGCGCTTACGGCGAGGGCTTTCCCATCGCGAGGTTGTGCGACGGGCTCTACGCAGTGCTCGTCGAGCGCGGACCGAGCCTGGGCGAGGGCGTCGCGGCGTTGCGCGATCACATTTCTGAACAGGCCATCACGATGCGCGCAGGCAACCTGATGCGGCAGCCGCCTCGCGTGTGGATCGAATCGCTCCCCGCGACTCACCGATATGCGCACGAGTTGATCGAGTCGATGCAGCGTTAATAGCAAAAGACTGGGGCCCGTGACGCGCTGAGGGCGTCACGGGCCCCAGTCTTTTGTGAGGCCTTCTTTTGCTAGGCCTTGCGGTTGTAGGCGCGAATCGCGAGTGGTGCGAAGACGACCACAAAGATCGCGCACCATACGAGCGTCCAGGCCACAGGGGTCTGCCAGTCGGCTGCCACGGCGCCCGACGGTTCGTTCCACAGAGCACGGAGCGCGCTCACCAGGTGTGACAACGGGTTGCCGTCTGCGAAGGTGCGCAGCCAGTTGGGCATCGTTTCGGTGGGGACAAACGCGTTCGACGCGAAGGTGAGCGGGAACAGCGTCATGAAGACGATGCCCTGGACTGCGCGCTGGGACCGCGCGAGGAGCCCGATGAGCATGGGCCCCCACGAGAGGCACATGGCGAACAGGATCGCGAGCGCGACGCCTCCCAGGAAGTGCCAGATGTCCGTGCCCACGCGGTACCCCATCACGTAGCCGGTGGTAAGCATGACGCCGATGAGGAGGAAGTCCCGTACGAGGTCACCGAGTGCCGCCCCGAAGAGCGGGGCGACGCGGGAGATGGGCAACGACCTGAAGCGGTCGAAGATCCCCTTCTCCATATCCGCGTTGAGTTGGATCCCGATGCCGACGGACGCGAATGCAATGTTCTGGCCAACGAGACCCGTGATGAGCAGCGGGAGGTAGTCCTTGACGGACCCGGAGATGGCGCCGCCAAAGATGTAGGAGAACAGCAGAGTGAACATGATGGGGGAGAGCGTCACATCGATGAGGCTCTCGGGGGTGCGCCAGGTCTTGACGAGAGACCTCTGGGCGAGCACAAGAGAGTGGCGGATCACGTCCATGGGGCCGTGGGGGATGGTAGCGGTGACCTCGTGGGTTGCTGCTGTGGTCATGACGCGACCTCCTCCGTGGTGCTCGCGTCGACGAGCGTCCTATTGCGTTCGCCCGTGAGCGTGAAGAACACCTCGTCGAGGCTGGGGAGCGCGAGCGAAAGCTCCGTGACCTCGATCTGGGCTGCGGCGAGTTTGCTGACCACCGCGGGCAGGATCGAGTCATTGCTGACCGGCACGGAGAACTCGCCCCTGCGGGGCTCGTCGACGCGGGCGGCATCGGCGGCGACCGCGGCCAGGATCGCACGCACCTGGTCGGTGTGGGCGAGGTCGGTCGGGCGGATCTTGAGCGTCTGGGAGCCGACCACGCGCTTGAGATTCTCGGCGGTGTCGTGAGCGATCACCTCGCCATGATTGATGACGACGATGTCGTCGGCCAAAGCGTCAGCCTCCTCGAGGTACTGCGTGGTGAGCAGCACGGAGGTGCCGCGTTCGACGATCGCGCGCACCACGTCCCACATGTCCTCGCGCTTGGCGGGGTCGAGGCCGGTGGTGGGTTCGTCGAGAAACACGATCTCTGGATGGCCCGTGAGGGACGCCGCGAGGTCGAGCCGGCGCCGCATGCCACCCGAGTAGGTCTTGGCCATGCGGTCGGCCGCGTCGGTGAGGTCAAACCACTCCAGCAGTTCCTTGGCCCGCGACTTCGCATCGCCCAGTCGCATGTTGAGGAGTTGGCCGATCATGAGCAGGTTTTCGCGGCCGGTGAGCTCCTCGTCCACCGAGGCGTATTGGCCCGTGAGCCCCACGCGCTTGCGTACCTCGCGCGGATTCTTGGTCACGTCGAAGCCCGCGACCGTCGCGCGCCCGCCGTCGGGCTTGAGTAGGGTCGCGAGGATACGCACGGCCGTGGTCTTGCCAGCGCCGTTGGGGCCGAGCACGCCGAGGATCTTGCCGCGCGGCACCTGGAAACTCACACCGTTGAGGGCCTTGGTCTCCTTGAAGGACTTCATGAGGCCATCGGCCTCGACTGCGATATCGGGGGACATGGCGCCACCGTACGACGAGGGTGCGACATCACGCAATGTCTAGGCCCCGCTACTTGACAATGCGGGGTACCTAGGTTCACCATGTAGTCATGAATGACGTTGACCCACAGATGTTGAAAGGGCTCGTGACGCTGCTCCTGTTGCACCTGGTATCCGAGCGTGAGGACTACGGCTACGCGCTCGTGGTCCGGCTGCGTGAGGCAGGCTTTGGCGACATGGCCGAGGGCACGGTGTACCCCGCCCTCGCGCGACTCGAACAGGCCAAGCGCCTCGACACCTACCTCGTGCCCTCCGACAAAGGCCCCGCGCGCAAGTACTACCGCATCACGCCCGCGGGTGAGCTCGAACTCACGCGCACACGCGAGGCCTGGACGCACCTCACCGGCCTGGTGTCAGGCCTCACTCAAGGAGACGCCTCATGATTTCCCTTTGGATCGTCATCGCCTGGCTGCTGGGCAGCGTCGTCATCATTGCGCTCGTGACGCTCGCCATCCTGTTCTCTTCGTATCGGGCCCGCGTGCCGGGATTTGTTTCCCAAGTTCGCTCTGCTCGCTATGTGGTCGCTTACGACGACGCGCTGCAGTGGCTAGGGGTCCGCTACCGCGAGCGTGAGCGCCTCACTGGAGAGCTGCGCGCGAACATCGCGGCCGCGGCGGCCGATGCTCCGGTCACTGAGGTGCTCGAGCGCATGGGCTCCGCGAAAGATCTTGCACGTGGTGTCGCCGCACGCAGGCGCGGCCCCACGTGGATGGCGGGCACCGCCGCGGCGCTGGCCGCCGTGGTCGCCCAGGTCGCAGCGACGATCCTCATGCAGCTGACCTTCCTCGCGACGGTCGAGAAGGTGGCGGATCCCTACGAGACCGTCAGCGTGAGGGCCCCTCTTGGCCTCGTCTTCGAAGGGACACTCGGTGATGGGGGCTGGGTTCAGGCTGCCTCCTCCACGTCCAGCCCGGCGAGCCTGATCCTGCCCGCGGTCGCGTTCATCCTGTTCTCGCGCCCTTGGCGCCTCGTGACCCGCCGCGCGGCGCGGCCCGTTCCCAGTAGTTAGACGCTAAACCGTCCGACGAGGGACCTCAGGTCTGAGGACATGCGGGCGAGTTCCGCTACAGCCTGGCTCGACTGGTCGACGCCACGCGTCGTCTGCTCGGCAGCATCGGCCACGCCCACGATGTTGGTAGCGATCTCACTGGAGCCGCTTGCGGCCTCGGCGATGCTGCGGCTCATCTCGTTGGTGGTCGCCGTTTGCTCCTCGACTGCCGCGGCGATGGTGGCCTGAAAGCCATTGATCGAGTCGACGATTGCCGAGATCTCCGCGATGGCTGCGACGGCCTCGCCAGTGTCGGCCTGGATGGCGTGAACCCGGCGGGAGATGTCCTCGGTGGCCCTGGCGGTCTCCTGGGCAAGCTCCTTGACCTCACCGGCGACCACGGCGAATCCCTTGCCCGCCTCGCCTGCCCGCGCCGCCTCGATCGTGGCGTTGAGTGCCAAAAGATTCGTCTGCTCCGCGATCGAGGTGATGACCTTGACGACGTTGCCAATCTCCTTGCTCGACTCCCCGAGACGGTTGACCGTCTCCGACGAGGTGCGCGCCGCACCCACCGCTGTTCCGGCGACGCGGGAGGCCTCGGCGGCATTGTGGGCGATTTCGCGAATCGATGTGCCCATCTGCTCGGCGCCCGATGCGACGGTCTGGACGTTGAGGCTGACCTGCTCTGCGGCGGCGGACACCACGCCGGCCTGAGCGGATGTTTCTTCTGCTCCGGAGGCGATCTGTTGGGTGGTGCTCGCCATCTCCTCCGCGGCGCTTGCCACGGTCGAGGCCGATCCATCGATCGCGCCGATCAGGGTGCGCAGCGAGGCGACCGCTGAGTCGAGTGCCTTGCCCATCGTGCCCAGTTCGTCGTGGGACGTGAGGCCGGATGACACCGTGAGGTCGCCGCGCTCAAGCGCGTCGCAGGCCTTGCTGACGCGGACCAGGTCGGTGACGATCTTCTTGGCGACGGCAACGCCCAGGCCAAGCGCCAGGAGCAGTCCCGCGATGAGCAGGATGATGACCTCTGTGCGGCTCGCGACGTATTCGGCCTCTGCCGCGGCCCCTGTCGCCGTAGCCTCGGCCACCTCGCTCGCCACGTACTCGTTCATCGCGACCGTGATTGCGTCCACGTATTGCGTTGCTTTCCCCTGGGCCACGGTCCAGGCCACGGTGTCGTGATCAAGGCTGGCGGGAAAAATCTCCTCGTCACGAAGCGCGGTGTACGCCGCCAACTGCGTTTGGACCTCCGTCAGCAGGGCCACCTGCTCGGGCTGTGCGCCGCCGTCGATGATCGCTGCGATGCGGGCCTGTAGATCGGACTCGAGTTCGGCGGCCTGGTTCTCCAGATCCTGCGAAGCGGTCGCGCCGAGCGTCACGGCATGTTCGGTCGTAATTGCCACGATGGCATGGACGAGTGCCGGAATCTCCATCGCGCCGGTGACCATTGGAATCGAGTCCGTGGCAAGGGTCTGGGCGTCGCCCGAGGTGTGCGACAGCGCGTTGAGGGACACCAGTCCGACGGTGAGCGCGACGATCGCGGCCGCGGTGATCGCGGTCATGATCCGTGTGAGGACGCCGAGGTTCCGAAACCAGGCGAGTGGGGACATGCGGCGAAGCTGGGGCATCAGGGTCTCCTCGAAGGCGATGGCACGCGTGGCGCCTCTGTCCCCCCATCGGCAGCGCGACGCGAGCGGTGAGGGGCATAGGTCCTGGCATGGGAGCCTTTGCCGCTCACCGACCGTCGACCGTTCGCAACGCCGCTACCGTGTCAGGGTGACTCGCTATCGCATCCACGTGAAACCAGGCAGTCGTAAGGCGCCCCTGGTGCAGGCGGGCGACGACGGGCTTCTTACGGTGTTCGTCAAGGAGAGGGCCGTCGACGGCGCGGCCAACGACGGCGTGGTCGCGGTTTTGGCCGACTACCTGGGCGTGGGCAAACGCGACGTTCGCATCGTCAACGGTCACACCTCGAGGCTTAAGACCGTCGAGGTGGACGACTAGCGGGTGTGTTCGATCTCATGCCTGCCGTATTGACGACCCCCTATCCTCATGCGCGGCGGGCGACGGACGATAGGTGTGGCGTGACCAGAAACCTTCGCATACGGAGCGGCGCGCGACCACGGACGTGGTTTCGCGGCATACCTCCCTGGGCATTGGCCTGCATTGCGGTTCTCTCCATGGGATTGATTGCGCTCCTCGTGACCCTCATCGTGTGGGGTCCTGGCGATTACCCCGTGCGCGACGTCTACCTTTACCTGGCCCTCATGTTTGGCGCGCCCCTTGTCGTGATTGCGCGCGCGTTTGCCATACGCGGCGACCGCGTCGTGTGGCTGACGCTCGGCGTGGCGTTGCTGTTTTCCGCGGTGGGTGAGGCCATCTACACCCTCTTCGTGTCGGGGGTAGATCCCGAGCCCTTTCCTTCGATCGCCGACGCGTCGTACCTCGCGTACTACCCGCTTGGCATCATCGCTGTGTTGGTGTTCGTGCGGACACGGACCCTAGGCGTGCCCCGTGCCGTGTGGCTGGACGGAGCGGTGCTCACGCTCGCGGTCGGTGGCTTTGTCGGCGCGCTATTCCTCGCTCCCTTGACGGGAACGCTCACGGGTGGAACGGCGGCGGTGGTCGTCGGGGCTGCGTACCCCATAGGGGACACCGCCATTCTGCTGATCGCGGCGCTCGGCGTGACGCTCGTAGGGTTGCACCGAGCACAAGCCCTGCTGTGGATCGCCTTCGCGATGGCCGTCTCCGCGCTCGCCGACCTTTTGTACTGGAACCTTTTGGCCACCGACTCCTACGTCGAGGGCACCTGGCTCGACGCGCTGTGGCCTCTGAGCACCATCTTGATCGCGATGGGCGCATGGGTCCAAGGGGGTCAGCGGGCGGAGCCCGTCACCAGTTCAAGGGTCGTTCTCGTGGTCCCCGGCGTGAGCCTCGTTGCGGCCACGGCCACCCTCGCCTTTGGTGCTGTGCGAGCGGCTCCGATTCCACTTCTCACCGTCGTGATGGCTGTGGCGGCACTCCTCGGAGTGTTGGATCGCCTCAATGCGACGGTGCGTCAGACCGCGATCATGCTGGATGCCCTGCGCGATGCCTCGACAGACGACCTGACTGGCCTCCCCAATCGCCGAGGCTTCGTCGCGGAAGCCGCTGCGATCCTGCAAGACGGGGGTGCGGAACGCGGCGTCGTGCTTCTTCTCGCCGATCTTGACGGCTTCAAGGAGGTTAACGACAGCCTGGGGCATCATGCGGGAGACGAGGTCCTTCGCGCGGTCACCGGTCGCTTTCTCACGTTGATCGGGGATGGAGGCGGCGTGCTGTGTCGCCTGGGGGGAGACGAGTTCGCCCTCATGCTTCCCGGCGCGCAAGCGAAGGCGGGCATCGAGCTTGCTTCCCGTCTGCGTGGCGCCGTCGCGACTCCGTTCGATGTCGATGGCACATTGGTCTCCCTGACGGCCAGCATCGGCATCGCTTTGGCCCCGCGGGACGGCACGGACCTATCTGCACTCCTTCGCAGGGCGGACATTGCGATGTATAGGGCCAAGGCGGATCGCCTAGGGCACGCCGTCTTTGACCCGCAGGTGGATATGTCCGGCGAGGATCGGCTCCAGCGGATTGCGGAGCTGCGGCGAGCGATCGACGAGGGTGAGCTCGTGCTCCACTATCAGCCCAAGATCGACCTGGCCTCGGGGCGTGTGCAGGGAGTCGAGGCGCTTGTCCGGTGGGATCGACCCGAGGGGGGCCTTGTCTATCCAGACGAATTCCTGCCACTGGTCCGCAGCTCGTCGATGCTCAAGGATCTGACCACAAGCGTTTTGCGGATGGCGGCGTTCCAGTCTGCGTTGTGGAGGACCTTGGGGATCTCACTGCCCATTGCCGTCAATCTCCCTGCGGAGGCGCTCGCCAATGAGCGCTTGCCGCCCTACTTGGACGCGCTGCTCCGGGAGCATGGGCTCCCCGGCGAGGCGCTTCAGGTTGAGATTACGGAGGAGGCTCTCTTGAAGGATCCCGTCCGAGCGCAAGCGATCCTCCGTGATCTGCGTCGCCTTGGCGTGCAAGTCGCGATCGATGACTACGGCACCGGCTACTCCTCGCTCCTCTACTTGCGCGAACTCGTCGTCGACGACGTGAAGATCGACAAGTCGTTCATCGGATCGATGATGCGCGACACACGGTCGTCGTCGATTGTGAGGTCCACGATCGATCTGGTCCACGCGCTGGGGCTCAAGGTTGTCGCGGAGGGAGTCGAGGACGCCGAGGTTGCCGAACTTCTCGCCCAATACGGCTGTGACACGGCCCAGGGTTACCACTTCACGCGCGCGCTGCCTGCCGATGAACTCGAGGTGTGGCTCCGTGACTATGAGGTGACGATGAGTTCCAAGGCGCGCCCCGCCCCGCCGTTGCTATCGCAAATCTCCGTCGACTAAATAGCGCTGCACCGTGGCGACGCACGGTGGTCGGTTCGGTGTCGCTTTAGGACGAGTGCCCGCGCCACAGAATGAGCGAGCGTCCCTCGTCGCGACGGCCTCTTTGCCCGCGTTCGACGATGACCACCTTGCCTGCAGGGCCCGAGCTGAAGACCCTCGATCCGATATCCGCGCGCGGACGCAGGCGCTCTACCTCCTGCTCAAGCCACGTGACGCGCGCGCTGAGCGTCAGGATGTGCGCGATGCCGGCGAGGTTGATGCCCTCTTCTTGGCTCATGCGCTGCACCTCGCGCAGCGTGGCGACGTCGCGGAGAGAATAGCGGCGCCCGCCTCCGGGCCTGCGCTTGGGTACAACGAGGCCTAGGCGGTCGTATTGGCGCAGCGTCTGCGCGTGCATCCCTGCGAGTTCCGCTGCTGCGGAGATCAGGAAGACTGGCTCGTCAACGTTGGGCTGCTCCACGGTGCCTCCTTCCGTGGGTGCGGCCTCGTTGCCGCCCCACTTTCGTATCGGGGATCTGGCTATCCTGCGGCGTCGCCATAAAGGTGGCTGCGGGGGTCGTCCTTGGCAGTCTCGCGCGCGAACTCCTCGATCGCGTCGCGCGCCTGCTTGCTGAGCTTGGTGGGCACGTGGACGTCGATGCGGACCAGGAGGTCGCCTGCGCCGTCCTTGCCCACGATGCCCTTGCCTTTGACGCGCAGGGTGGTACCCGAGGACGTCCCTGGCGAGACCTTGACCTTGACGCGTTCGCCGGTGAGTGTCGGCACGTCGACCGCGGCGCCGAGCACCGCCTCATCGAACGAGACCGGCAGGCTCATGCGCAGGTTCTTGCCGTCGATGGTGAACACCTTGTGCTTGCCCACGTGCACCGTAAGAATCAGGTCTCCCGCGGGGCCTCCGTTGGATCCGGGGCGGCCCTTGCCGCGCAGACGAATCTTCTGGCCGTCCGTGACTCCGGCGGGGAGCCTGGTCGAGACGCGCCCTCCCTCCATCCCCAGCGTGACGGTGGCGCCCTCCGCCGCCTGGCGGAAGGTGACCTCGGTGGCTGCTGCGACGTCGTTGCCCTTCTGAGGGCCGCGGTTGAAGCCGCCGCCGAACAGACCGCCCAAGATGTCCTCGAATCCCTGTCCGCGTGCCTGAGTACTGCCGCCGTTGAAGACGCCGCCGAAGGCATCCTCGAAGCCTGTGCCATTGGCGCCGCCTGCCTGGAAGCGCGGTCCGCCGCCGCCCATGGCGCGCACGCCGTCGTACTGCTTGCGTTGCTCGGCGTCGCTGAGGACCGCGTACGCCTCGCCCATTTCCTTGAAACGCTTCTCCGCGGCAGCGTCACCGGGGTGGCGGTCGGGGTGGTTGTCCTTGGCCGCCTTGCGGTAGGCCTTCTTGACCTCGGCTTCGGAGGCGCCCTTGGGGATGCCAAGGATCTTGTAAAAGTCTTTGTTGAACCAATCCTGGCTTGTCACAGTTGCCTCCTCACGATCACGTCCCGCGGGCGGGGCCCGCTAGTTGTCTTCCGGCTGAGCCACGATGACGCGCGCAGCGCGCACCACCCTGTCGCCCACGCGGTGGCCTGGCTGGGCCACGTGCATGACGGTCGGCTCGGTCACGTCGGCGCTCGGCTGAGACATGAGTGCCTCGTGGAGCGTCGGATCGAAGGCGTCCCCCGCGGCGCCAAAGCTCGACCAGCCGAGCTTGCCAAGCGTGTCCTCAAGCTTCTCGGCGATCGAGGCGAAGGGTCCCTCCGCGAGGTCGCCGTGAGCGCGAGCAGCGGCCACGTCGTCCAGCACGGGCAACAGGGACTCGATGACCTTGGAGGTCGCCGATTCCCCCATCGCCACGCGGTCGCGGTCCACGCGCTTGCGGTAGTTGATGTACTCGGCCTGAAGGCGCTGTAGGTCAGCCAGGTGCTCGGCGGCCTTCGCCTCGACGGCGGCGAGCGCGTTGTCCGCGTTTGCCTCGTCGGCGGCGAACTCGTTGGCTGCCGCGCCCGCGTCGTTCAGGATGCGTTCGGCCTCGTTCAGGGCGTGCTCGGCGCCGTGGTGTTCGGCTCCGTCGCCCTCGGGCGGGGTTAATCCAGTGGTGTCGCTCATGGCTTCCTTTCGCGCGCGGAGGCGACGAGCGGGTTTCCCCGCTCGTCGCCTGTCACGCTACTTGCTGTCGTCCTCGTCAACGATCTCGGCGTCCACTACGTCATCGTCGGCGTCTGCCTGCGCAGAGCCTCCGTCGGCGGGAGCGTCGGACTCGGCGGACTGATCGGCCTTGTAGATAGCCTCGCCGATGCGCTGCGCCTTGGTGACCAGGTCGTCGTGAGCGGTCTTGACCGCGTCGGCGTCATCGCCCTCAAGTGCCTTGCGCACGTCGGCGATCGCCTCCTTGACCTCGTCGGCCACCTCGGAGGGCACCTTGTCTTCGTTGTCGGCCAGGATCTTCTCGGTCGAGTAGGCGAAGGTCTCCGCGCTGTTGCGGGTCTCTGCGTCTTCGCGGCGCTTGGTGTCCTCGGCGGCGTGCACCTCGGCGTCCTTCACCATGCGCTCGATGTCCTCCTTGGACAGGGCCGAGCCTCCGGTGACAGTGATCGACGACTCCTTGCCGGTGCCGCGGTCCTTGGCGTGCACGTGGACGATGCCGTTGGCGTCGATGTCGAACGTGACCTCGATCTGTGGCACGCCGCGCGGGGCGGGTGCAATGCCGCCCAGTTCGAAGGTGCCAAGGAGCTTGTTGTCTCGAGCGAACTGGCGCTCACCCTGATACACCTGGATCATCACGGAGGGCTGATTGTCATCTGCGGTCGAGAACACCTCGGACGACTTGGTAGGGATGGCCGTGTTGCGCTCGATGAGCTGCGTCATGACGCCGCCCTTGGTCTCGATGCCGAGGCTCAGGGGTGTGACGTCGATGAGCAGCACGTCCTTGCGCTCGCCACGGATGACGCCCGCCTGGAGGGCGGCGCCTACGGCGACGACCTCATCGGGGTTGACGCCCTTGTTGGGCTCCTGACCACCGGTGAGTTCCTTGACGACCTCGGTCACTGCGGGCATACGCGTGGAGCCACCCACCATGACCACGTGGTCGATGTCGGCGAGCTTGATGCCGGCGTCCTTGATGACCTGGTTGAACGGCGCCTTGGTGCGCTCGAGTAGATCCTTGGTCATCTCCTGGAACTGTGCACGCGTGAGCTTGATGTCAACGTGGACGGGTCCGTTCTCGCCGATACTCAGGTACTGAAGCGAGATCGTGGTCTGCTGAGCAGAGCTGAGCTCCTTCTTGGCCTGCTCGGCCGCCTCGCGCAGACGCTGGATGGCCGACTTGTCCTTGGTCAGGTCGATGCCCTCGTTGTTCTTGACTTCCTTGACCAGGAAGTCGACAACGCGCTGGTCCCAGTCGTCGCCGCCGAGGCGGTTGTCGCCCGCGGTGGCACGCACCTGAATGGTCGAGAACTCGTCCTCGTCCTTGCCCACCTCAAGCAGCGACACGTCGAACGTTCCACCACCGAGGTCGAAGACCAGGATGAGCTCGTCTTCCTTGCCCTTGTCGAGGCCGTAAGCAAGCGCTGCGGCGGTGGGCTCGTTGACAATACGGAGCACGTTGAGGCCCGCGATCTCGCCCGCGTCCTTCGTGGCCTGGCGCTCGGCGTCGTTGAAGTACGCGGGGACGGTGATGACCGCGTCGGTCACCTTCTCGCCCAGGTACTCCTCGGCGTCGCGCTTGAGCTTGCCGAGGATACGCGCGGAAATCTCTTGCGCGTTGTACTTCTTCTCGTCGATCTTGACGTTCCAGTCGGTGCCCATGTGGCGCTTGACCGAGGAAATGGTGCGATCAACGTTGGTGACGGCCTGGCGCTTGGCGATTTCGCCGACGAGTACCTCGCCAGTCTTCGAGAACGCGACCACCGATGGGGTGGTGCGAGCGCCCTCGGCGTTTGCGATGACGGTGGGCTCTCCGCCCTCAAGCACGGAAACGCACGAGTTCGTGGTTCCCAGGTCAATGCCTACTGCACGGGACATGGTGGCTCCTTCTTGTGCGGGGGTCTCCCGCCGCTTCGACTACCCGCTCTACAGTTGAGCGGCCTTCACTCAAGTTACGTCTGCGGCCGATGCGTGTCAAGTCGAAAGGGGCAAAGTTGAGCGAACCCTGCTCAAGTACTGATCTAGCGCTCCCTGACGGAGTTCGCGACCGCCAGCAGGTCGTTGCGGGTGAGGTTCACGCCGTCGGGAACGAGGAGCTCCACCTCGAGGACGTAGCCGTCGATGATTGTCACAGCGTCGTAGATCGTGAGCGCGGTGCCTTGCAAGGAGACTCGAAACTCTGAGTAGCCCCAGCGATCGCCGGCCCGGGATTTGTAAACCTTCACGTCTTCTTTGCTGAGCACGGTTGCTCCGGACGCCTCTAGCGTGTCGAGAGCGGCAGCGAACCCTTCGTTAAACACATCGCGATCCGCCTCCCCGCCAGGGAGCGGCTCGGATGTCGCCTGCAAAACGAGAACCGCCTGGGTGCCGCCCACCTGAGTCGACAGGGCGCGCGCCTCGATCAGTGTCATGTCGGGTTGGGACAGGCTGATTCCGCCCGGACCGGAGATGTCGCCCCACCCGGCGTTCATCGCGTAGCTGATGTCGGGGGCGCTTGCGCTATACGTAGTCCAGTCCGCGGGCGCCGTGACGTCGATGGTGCCGTCGTCCGAAAAGTCACCGCCAAAGAAGAACCCGAATGCCCACCGCACCACAAACCCGATCACGACGACCGAGGCGACGCTGGCGAGCTTCACGGCTCCAGACCTCCCCTTGCGCGTGGCGACGGGCGGGGCATAGGACTGCGGTACGAAACGCGAGGCGGGCACTTCCGCGGGAGGCCAGGGGGCAGGCGACCCCGGACCGGCGAAGGGGGTCTCCGCCTTGCGGGGCACGCCGACGACGTCCCATCGGGCGCCTTCCTCGGTGGGCAGGACGGGAGCCTCGGCGACTGGCTCCTGGTAACCGGCGTACTGCGTGCTGTATCCAACGCTTTCTTCGCGGGTGGGCTGTTGCTGCTGCGCGGTGGTTGCGGGCCGGAACTCGGTTGGGGGTGCTGCGGTTGCGGGAGTGAACCCCGCGCCTTGGGGAGAGAACGCCGTGGGACTGGCCGCGGGTCGAGTGGCGGGGGCCGCCCAGGAGGAGCCGTCCCAGAAGCGGGGCGTGCCCGGGGCGCTTGGGTCGTCGTACCAACCTGCTGGTGCGTTTGACATGGGCCCCCCTCTGAGACTGCGCGGTAGTCGAGCCGCGCGACATAATGCTACAGGCGCAGGCGCAGGCGCAGGCGCAGGCGCAGGCGCAGGCGCAGGCGCGTGAAGGTCCCTCCTGCGCCAAGACTCGACGCGCGTCAAGTGGCTGGCCGCGGGGCGTCGAAGCCGGGGACGCCACCGAGGAGCCACCTCGCGCTGGACTGGCACAAGGGGGCTGCCTAGCCTTGAGGCCATGACGACGGAATCCCCACAACCCACCCCCGCCCAGGCGTCGGCTTACTTCGCGGCACGGCTGGCCTTCGAGACCGACCCCAGCGACGTCCACGCGGCTCTCGAGTCTGACGATCCTGGGTTCGTGTTGATCGACACGCGCAGCGTCGAGGCTTGGGAGCAGGGTCACGCGCGCGGCGCGATGCATATGCCCAAGCCAGACATGCCGTCGGTCATCCCGTCGTATCCCGCAGGCACGGAGTTCGTCGTCTATTGCTGGGGACCCGGGTGCAACGGCGCCGTGCGCGCGGGCCTGATCATTTCCCAACTGGGCTACGCCGTGAAGGAGATGATCGGCGGGTTTGAGTACTGGGCGCGCGAGGGATTTCCCGTTGACGCGACGCGCGCCGAATCTTCTGGCGCGGCAACGACCGTCGACGCCACGCGAGCGCCGGACCCGCTCACCGCTCCTCTTCCTCGTGGGGGTGTCCGGATCGCGTGTGATTGCTAAGACGGACGGCATTTCTCAGAGCACCAGTTGTGCCTGCGCTGGATGGGGGAGTGCGGCGCGCCGTCAAGTAAGGTGAGGGCATGGTGGAGCCGCGCGACAATGTGCTCGTTGTCATGCCGGCGTGGAATGAAAGCGCCACCGTGGCCCGAGTAGTCCTCGAGGTACGTGTTGCGCAACCTCGGGCGACAATCCTGGTGGTCAACGACGGCTCCCGCGACGACACCGCATCTGAAGCGCGCAGCGCCGGGGCCCGTGTACTCGAATTGCCCGTCAACCTTGGCGTAGGCGGGGCGATGCGTGCCGGGTTCCGTTACGCGGTCGAGCACTCCCACACCGCTGTCGTTCAGGTTGACGCGGATGGGCAACACAACCCCGCGGACATCGACACGTTGCTCAGCGCCCTCGATGACGTCGACCTTGCCATTGGTGCGCGTTTCGCGGGAGTGGGTGACTACGCGGTTCATGGGCCGCGGCTTTGGGCGATGTGGGTTCTACGCCACGCCCTTTCGTCGGTTGTTCGCACACCCCTTACCGACGTCACGTCCGGGTTCCGCGCCTCGGGGCCGCGGGCGATCCCCGTGTACGCCGATAATTACCCGGCCGAGTACCTCGGTGACACCATCGAGACCCTCGTCATCGCGCGCAAATTCGGCTTGCGTGTCGGCCAAGTTCCCGTCGCAATGCGCGAGCGCGCCGGCGGCGAACCGTCCCACAGCCCGCTCAAGGCGGCCGTGTACCTGAGCCGGTCGATGTTGGCACTCTTTGTGGCCCTCTTGCGTCCCACGCGGGCATCTTAAGGGAGAGGTCAGATCGTGCTTATCTATGTTCTCGGGATCGTCGCGGCGCTCGGCGTGCTTGGCACCGTCGTCGAACTGCTGCGGAGGAATCGCCTCCGTGAGCGGCACGCCGCGTGGTGGCTTGGTTTCGGCCTCATCGCCCTGGCGAACGCGGTCTTTCCCTCGATGCTCGACTGGTTTGCGCGGTTGGTTGGTGTTGAGATTCCCGCCAACCTGGCCTTCTTCGTGGCTCTCGTCACGATCTTCTTGGTGGCGCTCCAGCTTGCCGGCGAGATCACCCATGACGAGGAACGCAGCCGCGAATTGGTCGAAAAGATCGCGATGCTGGAGATGCGCGTCCGTGAGCTAGAGGACCGCGACACGAGTGACAGGTGAATCCGGCGCCCCGCCGCCGTCGGCGGGTGAGCACCGCAGGCATGGGGTAGCACGCCGTGCGAGCCCCGTCCTCATCGCGACCGCCGTCGCGGGCGGTGCGGGTTACGTCGCGACGCTGCTCGCGTCGCTTCGCCTCGGTCAGGGCTCCTTCGTGTCGTTTGCCGCATTGTGGGCGTCCGTGTTCTTTGTGGCGGGCACATTTGGGGGCTGGCAGGTAGAGATCACGCGGGCCTCACACCGGACTTCGGAGCCACGTTCCCTTCGCCCTGTTGCTCTGACGGCAACCCTGGTGGGCATCGGCGCGTTGGGTCTTGCCGTGGCGTGGACCCTTGGCCTGTCATTCGTGCACGCCGAGCCTGGTCTACGTGGAGCCCCCGCGGTGGCCATCGCCGGCGTGGGGGCGGTCATGCTGGGTACCGTCGCGGGCATGGCGGCTGGGGCCGAACGGTGGGGAACGCTTGCGGTGATGCTCAGCGCCGAGGGGGTGCTGCGGCTGCTCTTTGTGGGAGCGGCAGTGATAGCCGGCGCGGGCTTTTGGGTCATGTCCGCCTCGATTGCAGTGCCTGCGGTGGTGGTCAGTCTGGTCGTGCTTGCATTTCGCCGGCCCCTTGGGCTCGCGGACATCTGGGTGGACGGGACGCCACGCGAATTGGCGCAGCGAGCCTTAGCGACGATCGCGGCGAGCGCGGCCTTGAGCGCGGTGATTTCCGCACTGCCCGCTCTGATGACCATGCGATCCTCTTCTGTCCCTGTCTCCGTTGTTGAGGGGGCACAGACGGTCACGCAGTTACTGCGCGCGCCGATGGTCGTTGTGGCTCTCGCATTGCAGGGCTTCGCGGTCGTCACCCTCAGGACCTCTCCCCAGGCAGTGAAGCGCATCCCGCGCGTGCTCGTAGCGTTGGTTGTCCTGGGAGGAGCCTTGGGAGTGCTCGCTGCCCTGGTGGTGCCCGGGTTGGTGAGCGCCGTCTACGGCGATGAAAAGGAGATCTCCTCGTTGCTGTCCGCCGCGCTGATTGGGTCTGCGGCGCTGCTCGTCGGGGTGTTCTTGGTCGCCATCGCATTGCTTGCGTTGATGGACCATCGCGGCTATGCGGCGGTATGGGGCATCACCGCGGCGGTGACAATCGGCGCGATGTTGCTGCCGGTGGGCTTCGACCCAAGACTCACGATTGCGCTGATACTCGCGCCGGCGTGCGGAATGGGCTACGGAGTTCGGCGTCTCCTGACGCACACCATTGTTACGGAGCCGTGAGCTCACCAAGCGGCTTGGCAGTGAGTGGTGTGTCGCAATCGAGAAGTGCGATACCTGTGGTGAATTCGTCGGACTCGGTAAACACCACCGTTTGTGTGTTCGCCTTGCGAGCGAGATCACACCACTGGGGCGTCGTGAGATCGGCGTAGTAGTACGCGTACCAGCGCATATCTTCACCGGGGGCCGACGAGCCTAGGTGTGATGAGATCCGCGGAATCTGCAACTGAATTGACCAGAACGACGCCGCCGCATCCACGCCCGTCGAGGTACGAGCCATGACTCGAAGCGAGTCGTCATCCGCAAGCGCGACTGCATAGTCGGCCACGGCATCGCCGACGCCGGGGCCGGAGCCGGCGACGAGCGCTGCGGCTTCCACGTTTCCGCGAACGTCGATGCCGTCGCCCGAGGCGATACGCGGCATGGCGGCCGCGAGGGCGAACGCACACGCGACGGCGAACACGAGCGTCGTGGTCGCGCGCGGAACACGGGAGGGACGCCACGACGACGCGACCGCGGCCGCGAGCCCGAGGATGACGGGAATGGCCACCACGGCGGTGGTCCACGCAAACTTGGTGGGGTAATACGACCACAAGGTGGAGTGCTGCGCCGAGGGCGCGAAGAGGAGGAACGCGAGACCAGCTCCGAGGGAGAGGGTCGTGGCCACTGCCAACACGGATGCGTCGCGTGCCTCGGGGGCATCCCTGCGTTCGATGAGCCGTACCGAGAGCGCGAGCACGAGGCACGCGGACAAGAGCGCTGGCGCGTACCACCACATGATGGGGGTGATTCCCCCATCCGAGCCGAGCACCCCCGCGTTCTTAACGAGACCGGGAAGAGCGGTGAGCGCGACAACTCCACTTGCCCACAGGCCCGCGGCGATCACGCCGACGACGTGGTGTGGTCGCCAACTGCGGAGTGCGGAGCGCTGTTGGATCGCGTGGATCGCCAGCAGCAGCAGCGGCACCAGAACGAACGGACTCCATGATGCGGCGATGAGCCCCGCTAACACCAACAGGGAGACGGCCGCCGCGACCGGATGGGCCCGGCGTGCCGAGAATGCCACCATTCCCGCGATGGCGGTGGGGGCAAAGACGTGCACGTTGAGGAAGCCGAACGAGACAGGCATCGCCGTGAATACCCACGTATGGATCGCCATGGATGACCCCGCGACGGCAAGGGTCACGACGGTCCGGGATTGGCGCGATGCGGCGCGAGCGATTCTCCAGGTGAGTACGGCCGCCATGAGCCCCGTCAGAACGATCAGTATGTGCCAGGTCGTTGATAGGGCAGTGAGATCGCGCGCCGTGTTCGCCGCAATCGAGGACGTCACGCGGTGTGGCGCCATCTGCGCGGCGACGAGGACTTGATTCAGGGGTACGGGATTGAGCGGATTGGCGGGAATGAGCCCATGGTCGAGCAGCATTTCCCTAGCGATGAGGAGGTTGTTGGCGGAGTCGCCTTTCATCGCCCATGCGCGCGGGGCCCCGCGGGGGGATATGAGCGATGCGAGCGCCACGAGCGTCCATGAGAGTGGACCCGCGAGTATCGCCCACCAGGCAATGCGGCCCCGCTCGGTACCGTCCCCCCTGATGATCCTGAGGTCCTCGTCGCGAAGGAGCGCGAGTCCCACACCGCCCAGCGCGAGTGATGTCGCGAGTATCACCGCCCACCACGGCAGGGAGAGCGTGCGCGCAAGGAAACCCGAGCTCAGCAGGCCCGCCATCGTGGCGAGCACAGACGTCACAAGTGCGAGTGCCCTGCCCCAACGCAAGGCTCCCAGCCCGACCAGGGCCGCCTCGACGATAAACAGGCCATACGTCAACGTACCCGCGCTGTATGCCACGGCGGATACCGCAAGTGCGCCCGCGCCGACGATGCGGACGACGAGCACGCGGCTAAGTCCGTGGATTGTCAGGCTACGCGTCATCGTCTCAACGCCTGGCCTAGCAACGTCACGAGGCCTCGCCCGTTGCGGGCCCTGATCGCAGTCGGCACGGTCGCGAGTGCGTGAAGACGGGTGGTGATATGACGCCGTGCCGCACGATCGGTCGCGCGCCATCCCCGCTGGCGTGCTTGTTCCGCAACCCATGCAAACAGCTGCAACTCTTCTGCAAACCGCTCGCCGTCAACGCCTGCGGCGGACGAGACGCTCTCGTTATGCCTCCGGTAGGCGAAAACCTTCTCGGGTGTCACGGCGAGCGACTGACCAGCAAACGCGAGCGACATGATGGCGTGGAGGTCTTGCACGATTCCGTAGTTCGAGTCGAAGCCGACCTGCGCCAGTGAGGACCGCTTCCACACGATTGCGGGAAAGTAGAGCCAGTTGCCTTTCATGAGGCTTGTGGCAAGCGTCTCGGGTTCCATCAGGGAGGGCCCGTCGCCGCGGGGGCGCAATCGTGCCTTGATGCGATCGGCCATCGGGAAGTGCTCGGCTCCGTCAACGTCAACGACGCTGACCGCAGGCTGGAGCATGGCAGCCGTAGGGAACTGCTCCCGAAGCGCAAGCATCGTGCCCACGAACTCTGGTCCGAGGACGTCATCGCATCCCATGATGACCACGTCGTTGGCATCCCCGGCCTCGATCGCGAGGTTGAACGTGCCAGTCACTCCCAGATTCTCCGCGTTGCGGCGGTAGGTCACGCGTTCGTCGGGGAGATCTGCCACCCATTGCCCCCCTGTCAGATCGGGGTAGGCGTCGTCAATGACCGTAAGCGTCCACCGGGGGTCACGTTGTGCGAGAACACTCTCGACAGCGATCATGAGGTGATCCGCGCGGCCCCAGTAGGGCATGCAAATATCGAGTCGCATGGGACGCAATCCTACGGGGCTTTCAGTGGGGCGCTTGAGGGGCGAGGGTGTCGCTTAGCCACGCGGCCGTCGACCACCGTGAGCAACTGCGAGGCCATTACGTCGGCTTCGGCTCGATCGTGAGTGACGACGATCCAGGTCGCCCCTGCCGCCACGAGAACCTCACGAACCTCGACCGCGAGTCGCACCCGAAGGTCGGCATCGAGTGAGCTGAGCGGCTCATCGAGCAAAACCAAACGAGGCCTGGGCGCGAGCGTTCGCGCGAGAGCGATGCGCTGGCGCTCGCCGCCGGAGAGCTCGGTGACGGGCCGCTTCTCCGTGCCGCTCAGCCCGACGAGTTCAAGGAGTTCCTGCACGCGTGAGGCGCGATCGCGAGGCCGTAGCCCCAGCATTTCGAGCCCGAAGCCGACGTTGTCTCCGACGCTCAAGTGCGGAAAGAGCTGCCCGTCTTGGAAGACCACTCCGACGCCGCGCCTATAGGTGGGGACCGCCCTCAGATCTTCGCCGTCCCACGTGAGCGCCCCCGTGGAGGGGACGACGCCGGCGATGGCGAGCAAGAGTGAGGACTTGCCTGACCCCGAGGGGCCGACGAGCGCGAGCGAGGAGTTTGTCGGCACGGAAAAGGTCGCGTCGCGGACGGCGAACCGCGGCGTCGAACCCGGATACGTCACGTTCAGTCCGCGTACCGCAAGGCCTGTGGTCATCGTCGCACCTCCTTGCGTGTCATGTCCGCCACTATCATCGCCGTGCCGGCGAGGAGAGCGAGAACCACCGCGCCTGCGGAAGCTGCGGCAATGTTGTCGGCTCCGGGCTTGGACAACAGGCGGACGATTGCCGTGGGGAGGGTCGGGCTCCCAGGTCGCGCCAGAAAGACGGACGCGCCAAACTCGCCGACGGCCACCGCGAATGCGAGGCCGATGGCGGAGGTGATCGCCGCACGCATGCGTGGAGCAATCACGTGGACCACGACCTTGAATGGTGAGGCCCCCAGCGTCGCAGCCGCCGCGTACTGACGTGGGTCGATGGCGTCGAGCGCGGGCGCGAGCACTCGTACGACCAGGGGGGTAGCTACGAGCGCCTGCGCGGCGATGAGGAGGACCACTGTGGTCGACTGTCCCCACGAGCGAAGGGGCACAGCAAGCCCAATAAGGAGCGCGACTCCCACCACGACGGAAGACACCGCGAGCGGGCCGACGGTGGCGGCGCGCACCCATCGAGCGCGCGGATCCAATGCGGCCGCGGCGGTGGCACACACGCCAATGGTGCTCGCGACGACGGCAGCAACGACCGCGAGCCACAGCGAGGTCACGATGGATTGCCCCAAGGAGGCTCCGGCCCCATCGCCCTGCCACAGCGCGCGATATGACGCGAATGTCGCGCCATGGGCCCCCGTCAGCGAGCGAATGACCAGCGTGACCATCGGCACCGCGACGAGCACCACCGCGGGGCTCAATCCGGCGATGATGCCGAACGAGTTCTTGCGCGTAGCGGCGATGCGCACGGGGGAGGTCTGGGTGGTCGATCCCACGGGGCGTCTGGTGAGGCGGGAGGTCACGATCGTGACCAGCACGATGAGACAAGCCTGAATGAGCGCGATGATGGCCGCGCCGCGCAGGTCAAGGAAAGCGGTGAGTTCGATGTACGCGGCCGTCTCGAGCGTTTGGACTCGTGTGCCACCGAGAACAAGCACGAGGCCGAAGGACGTCGAGCAGAACAGGAACGTCACGGCGCTTGCGCCTCCGACCGCGCGACGCACCGCGGGCCAGATGATGCGCATGGTGACGTGTCGCGGGGACGCGCCGAGCGTTTGGGCCGCGGCAACGAGTCGTTCGTCAAGGCTGCTGAGCGCGGGACCCACCGTGCGCAGCACGACGGCGACGTTGAAGAAGGCCAACGCGGCGATGATCGCTGGGATGCCGTGCCAAGCACCCAGGAATGGCATCACGTCGCGGCGCACAGTCAGGAAGGCCAAGGCCACGACAACGGTCGGGAGGACGAACGGGGCAGTCAGCAGCGCGGCCACAAGGCGGGATCCACGCCAACGTCTCCGATTGAGCGCCCACACGGCGGGTAGGCCGATGATGAGGGTGAGGCCGGTGCCTGCCGATGCGAGGCCCAGAGTGGTGATGGCGGCCACGCCGAGTGCGCGAACGGAGATGGTGGTGTCCTGGCCCGCAATCCCCGCACCGTCGATTGCGCTGCGTGCGGTGACGAGAAGCGGCCACACGAAAAACACTGCGAGGAACGCGACGGGGACCGCCGCGGCGAAGGCCGCGACGGTCCCACGTGAGGCGTTCTTGAACACGTCCGCTACTGACCGTCGATCACGATCTCGGTCCACGCGCGAAGCAGGGTGTCTCGTTCCGCGTCGATCGTCGCGGGATCAATCATGATCGGCTGATCGGAAAGGGGCGCGTATTCCAGCCACTCGGAGGGAATCGACGCCGTCGGCGAGACGGGGTAGACGTACATGCTGTCGGGAAGAGCGGACTGGACTTCGTCGCTGAGCATCCAATCCACCACGGCTTGTGCTGCGGTGGGGTTGGCGGCGCCCTCGAGTACACCCGCGTACTCCACCTGACGGAAGCAGGTGTCGAGCAGCGCGGCGGTGGTGGGCGAACCGTCGATGACCTCGGAGGGCGGAGACGAGGCGTAGCTCAGCACAATCGGGAAATCCCCCCCGTAATTGGGAGCGGAGAAGTCGACAAAGTAGGTGTCGGACCACCCGGCAGTCACCTCGAGATCGTTGTCGCGCAGTGCGCGCCAATAGTCTTCCCAGCCATCGCCGTATGTCGCATAGGTCGCGAGCAACAACGCGAGGCCGGGGGATGACGTGGTGGGGTTGGACACGGAAACAAGACCTGCGTATTCCGGCTTGAGCAGGTCATCAAAGGAGACAGGCGCAGGCAAGGTGGAGTCGAACGCCGCGAGGTCGATGTTGAAGCACACGTCGGAGTAGTCGATTGCGGTGAGTTCTCCTGAGACAGAATCTGTCGCTCCGGGCGACACATATTCCGCGAGTGCCCCCGACGCAACGGCTCGCGACGCAAAGGTGTTGTCGATTCCGTAGACCGCATCGCCGAGCGGGGCCCCGGCGGAGAGCGCCAACTGATTGACCAGGGTGCCGGCATCGCCCACGGGGGTAAACGTGACGTCGATTCCGGACGAGGCCTCGAACTGGGAGATCACGTCATCGGGCAGGGCGAAACTGTCGTGCACCAGCATGTTGACGGATCCGCTCGCGGTGACAGGTGTGGCTGCCGCGGGCGTGGCGGAGCCTGAGCCCTCGGTTCCCGAGGACGAACACGCACTGAGCAGCAGCGCGCTTGCTGCCGCGAGTGAGGCAATAGTGGCTGTTTTCAAGATTCCTCCTTGGCAAGGAGGGGACGAGACTCGACTCCCTACGCCGGTGCGAGCCGGATCAGGTTCGAGGGTCTGCGGCTCTTCCGCACTCTCAGCGCCCTGGCCCTGCGGCCATGCGCTCCCCTGTCGTGTGGGGCAAGTGTAGCGCCGGACGTGTTCCCTCCGGGGCGTGCTCTATTAGGGTGAGTGGCGAGCTTAGGCAAACGCCGCGGCGTGTGCGAAGTGGGAGGCCGTGATGGCGCGTGTCTGGAGCGCGATCCGCGCTCAGCGTGGAGGCGTGGGCGCTGTTTTTGGTCTGCTCTTTTTCGCGGGTTCCGCACTGTGGGCGTTGGCGTCGCCTTTGGGCTCCGTTCCCGATGAGCCTTCGCACATGGTGAGAGCCGCGGCGGCGGCGTTCGGGGACGTCGATCCGAGGCCTTCGGTGGTCGACGCGGGCGTCGACGACGTCTCGGTGCCCGCATACGTGGACTCCGTCTTTGCGCGCACCTGTTTTGCCTTCGAGCCGCAGACTCCAGCCGATTGCCCAACGGACGGGCTCGATATGTCTGACGGCATGGTTCCGTCGATGACGTCCGCTGGACTGAATTCTCCCGTGTTCTACGTCATGGTCGGATGGCCCGTGCGCGTCGTCGACGGTGACCGGGCGCTTTACGGGATGCGGCTCGTCTCGGCCGCGCTGTGCGCGATCGCGTGGGGCTGGAGCATTGCGATACTCAGCAAGGCCACCTCAACCCCGATGCTTGCCCCAGCGGTTTTTCTGGCGGCGACGCCGATGCTCCAGTATTTGTCTGGTTCGGTGAATCCCAATGGAGTGGAGGCCATCGGTGGGGTGGCGTGCTTGGCCGGTTTGATGGGAGTCATCCGACTCGGCAGTCACGAACGCCTCTCGTCCGCTGCGCTCTTGGTGTTCGGAAGTGTGCTCGTTTCTTCGGCGCGCACGGTGGGGCTGCTGTGGATCCTCGTGGCGATCGCGGTGGCGATCGGATTTTCGGGGATGCACGCGGTCAAGGCCTGCCTTGGCAGGGCCTCAACGTGGTGGATCGCGGCGATCGCGGCGGTCCCGGCGTTGGGAGCCGTTGCATGGTTTTTCCGTGAGAGCGGGCAACATGGCATCCCCTCTCTGAGCGTGCCTATGTCGGCCGTCGACGCCATGCTCGAGGTGTTCATCCACACGCCCGCCTATGCCAAGGGATACATCGGCATCTTCGGGTGGCTGGACACTGCGCCCCCCACCGCGATGTATGCCGTGTACCTGGTTGTCGTTGGGGTATTTGGCGTGGGAGCCTTCCTCAGGGCATCCGGCGGGCCGCGGTTTACGCTCGTGGCGCTGGCTGTGGCGCTCGTGGCGTTGCCTGTGGTCATCCAAGGAGCGCTCGCGCCCTCGATCGGGTTTGTGTGGCAGGGGCGATACATTCTCGCCGTCGTCGTGATCGCAGTACTCGCCGCTGGTCTCGCATACCAGACCGAGTCGTCGACGGGACCTAGGCGATGGGCGAGGCCCGCCATTCTCGTGGGGGCCGGTGCGATTGGCCTGGTCCAGTTCGGAATGTTCGTGTGGGCCTTGCGGCGCTACGTCACAGGCGAAGGAGTCTCCCTGTTGCGGATGGTCACGGATCCCGAATGGCAACCGCCAGGTGGGTGGGTCCTCTTGACGGTGGGCGAGATGCTTGTCGCGACCACCACGTGCGTGGTGGCGGTCACGATGGCCCGCAGGGCGTGGGCGCGAATGCCTGCCGCGTCCTCAGGTCTGGAGTAAGTCCCGCACGATGTCGAGCCGTCCGCGGCTGGCGAAGGCTCGGTAGCGACCCTGTATGGCTAGCCTCATCACGGTGGGTACCCGCGCGATGCGCGTTCGAGGCATTGCCGCTCGCGACTGTTCGAACTGCGCCTTCTGCGCCACGCGTCGTCTTCGAGCCTCCCAAATGCTGTTGTCGACTCCGTAGCGCGCAGCGTCGACGCCAAGTGAATCCCAACGTTTGACGAGTTCCGCGAAGCGGGAAGCGAGGCGCGCATTGCGCTCGCCGCGCCCGCCCAAGACCCTGCCAAGCTTGTAGCGCAGGGTGGGACGCGCGGCGCCGATGGCGTTGGCCCCGTGAATCCGGTATTGGATGGCGGGCTCATCGAGGCAGCGGAGTGCGTCGAACGAGGCCGCGATCATGGCGATCCATTCGTCGTGGACCCAGGTGGAAGGCAGCGGACGGGCCGTTTCCCACACACTCCTGGTGAACGCCATGGTCGCGCCCGTAGCGAGATTGCGACGCAGGTACGTGCTGAAGAGGTCGGAGGTGAGCAAGGCGGATCGTTCTTGCGCGGTGACCCCGAGTCGCCCAAAGAGCGTTTCTCCCAGAGGCAACCCGTCGGAGTCGATGAGCGCGGCATCGGTGTGAACAGCGCCGAACGATTGGCCCTCGAGCGCGGCCACCGCGCGTTCGATTCGCACCGGACTCCACACGTCATCCTGGTCGCTCAAAACAACAATGCCCCCGGACGTGGCGGCAATCGCGCGTTCAAAATTTGCCGTCACGCCAAGATGTGTCGCTGGCGGCAAGACTCGCACAGCAAGGTGTGGATGCTCGGCACTCCATCGACTGAGCACGGCGAGCGTGTCGTCGGTGGATCCGTCATCAGCGATGACAAGTTCGTCAGGAAGCCGTGTTTGTGCCGCGATCGAGTCCAGTTGGGATTCCAGGTACGGCCCGCCGTTGTATGTGCACAACGCCACGGAGACTCGCGGTGCCACCGAGGGGTTCACGTGATGGGGGATCCGTCTGGAAGAGCATCGACGAACTGCTGCGTCACTGGCATATACGTGGAGTTGCCACGGATTGCGACCCACACCGACCACGACGTGACGTGGCGCTTCGTCCCAGCCTCAACGCGATACACCTTGCCGCTGGGGCTCACGATGTACGCCGTGGCCTCCGCGCCGACCTTAAGCGTCGTGCATGCCGCAGCGTCGAGCGACAACGTGGGCAGCGTGAAGTCGTCGACGAGGCCCGCTGGGAGCGCCCGTGCCACGCCTCCCGACGCGATGTAAGTGGTACTTCCGCATACGAAGCCAAACCCGAAGTCACTGGTGATCGAATAATTGTCGAGCGTGCCGCTAGCGTACGACGTCCAGCCGGAGATGCCTGCTGCTGAGGTGAGGGCGAACGACGGCACGTATGCGCGCGTGTCGAGGCCGCTGATGAAGTATTGCTGCGGGCTGTCGGCTGATTTCGCCAACGTGCCAGGCATGAGGAAATCGCCGGCATTCACGTGGCCCGCCACAACAGACGCCGGAAGTGACACCAGGGTGGGGCTGCTGCTGCCAGCCAACAGCTGGGCAAGCTTCCATGTCAATACGTGGCGGAAGCCCCCTGGAGTGACGTAGTAGACCTCGTTGGCCGTGGGCGACTTGACGAGAGTCCCGTCGGTCACTGTCGAAGTGATTGGCCACAGGGAGGCGAGAGCGGGCGGCAGGACCGCGAGTCCGGCGCTTCCAGTGACTCGCGACGCGGTATCCGAAATCGCGCCTGACTTCTGTAGCCACAACACGCCGCCAGCACCGTCTGACATGGCAAGTCCGGTGTGTGTGGTCGAGGTGCTCAGGAACGAGAAGCTCGAGTGGTTCAGAGTGCCCGACGGTACCGACGTCGGAACGATGGACGTGTCATCGACCGGATAGGCGGTACCGCCCGTGACGAGATAACTCACCCCCGTACCCGAGTCCTTAACGAGTGACATGGTCGGCAGCGCGGGTGTGATCGCTGTCATATGCGACAAACGCGCGTCATTGAGCACTACGGGGGAGTTGACGAAGCCGGCGTTGGTGCGGGTCGTGGTGGTGAGGTATTCGGTATAGGTACCTGTCGTCACGGAATAGCGACTTCCAGTGGGGGAGTCGACGGTGTCCTTGATCGAGGTCGACAGCGTGAAGGCGTTGAAGTCGGCATCGGACAGAGACACGACAAAGCTGCCACCGCACGTGGCGTACCCGAAGTTCTTCATATCGGCACACGTGAGGAACGAGTGCAGGACTCCGGAATCAAGTAACGCAATACGGCCGCTCGGGTTGGTCACGAGGCGTTGCATCGTGCCCGCGTCTTCGAATGTGGAGAGATACGCGGATGACACCTCCGCATACTTTCCGAGAACGGACATCTCGGTGTACAGGGCCCAGTTATCGATCCAGTACTTCTTGTTGTCTGTACCGATGATGTAGATCTTGGAATCGCCGGCGGCCTTGAGGAGGGGCGACGACAGAATGGGGTTGCCGAACCAATCCCAGTAGTAACGCCAAAAGTTGCGGTTGCCGTAGCTTGAGCACGAGTCGCCGGTGCCATAGAGATTCGCGAGAGCGGCGGAGTTCGGCTGGTACGGCGTGTAGTTATAGAGACCAGCCGTCGCCTGGTTCTGGATGTACACCGGTGAGGTGCCGCATGCCGTGTTCGGGTGGAAGAGGATGTTGTTGACGCGCCCGGCCTGGTAGTTGTAGCGGGTGGGGGACGCGGCGTAGCGCTGGAACTGACGCGCAGCGAAGTAGATCTGGTAAAAGAAGCCTGAGTACGCAGGATCGCACGGCGAGGAGTCGGAGCACGCCATCCCCATGGCCTTGTCGAAGCGCCACGTGCTGGGCCACGTGTGCGTCACGAGCCCCTGCTCCTTCTGGAGGGTGATCAGAAGGACCTCGGGGCTGATGTTGCAGGCGGCGCCGACCTTGGCAATGATCGACGCGGCTGACTCGTTCGCCCCCCCGATGTAAGCGGAACAGTATGTGTCGCCGGCCACCGATGGGGTGTTCTGCCGGTAGTCCTTGAGGCAGACGTACCCACTTTGACACGAGGACACCTTGCTATTGAGGAAGGACTGCACCTCGGTAGCGGTCATGGCGGTGCCGTCGAAGAACACCGCGTCCGAGATGATATTGCCGGGATCGAAGGATTTGGAAGGCGTGGCTGACGCAGGCTCTGGCGAGGTGCTCGCGACCACGCCGATGACTGAGAGTGCGGCTATCAGCACGAGGGAAATTACGCGCCGCGTAGAAGTCTGGGTAGTCATGAGATCGTCACCGTTGTCGTCTCGGATGTGAATTTTCCCGAACTCCCGCTGTAGTCGAGGCGGATAGTCCACGTGCCTGTACTCAGTTGGCTTGCCGGAAAGGTGACGCTCCCACACGCGGTGGTGCCTCTGTTATCCAGACCCAATTGCGTCAGCGTGCGAGTGGCCGACCCCTTGGACACCACAAACGTGCACGTGCCGTCGTCTTCGGAGAATCCGTTGACAAAACCGCCGACGGTGAGCGAGCGATCGGCCCCCTCTTCCGCGATGGAGATCACGGCGGCGATAGGAACCTCGTCTGGCGTCGGTTGTGGTTCCTGACTGGCCATGCTCGGCGTCGGAGAACTCGACGCAGGTTGCTCGATGGGTGTGGGCGAGTCGCTGGGCGCTGCCGTCACCGTCGCCACCGGCGTGACCACCGACGGGTCGTTGTCGTCACCACCGAACATCCCGCAGGACGACAGCACGAGTACAGCGCACACGACAAGCGCAGTACGGGCGACAAGCGTAGGTTTATCCACCTCCATAGGGTAACCCGCGGTTCGCCGGAACGGCGAGAGGCTCCCTCACCGGGGATGATGCCGCGACCGTGAGGCTCAGGGGCGCTGCAGCCCGTCCCTCCAGGCTTCTGTAAGCGGGTCTGAGGTGAATCGCTCGTAGGAGCCCGCTCGGCGTTGCGCGGCGATGTGAGGGTAACGACCCCAGGGTGCCGCAGGGAAGCGAAGCCTCGCGTTGTCGAAAGCCAGCCGAGAATACGCGGATTCGAGCGCATGCTCCGGCGCACCGAGTGCCGTGAGGGTGCGCAAAAGCGCGAGCGTTCGATTGCGATGCATCTTGTGTCTCGCCGAACCTGCTCGCAGCCCATGGACAAACGCCGCGGGGGCGGACTTGTCGGGCACTCCGATCTGGTTTGCGGCGTGAACGCGGTATTCCATGAGCGGCTCCCTGACGACCGCGACCGTATCCGTTGCCGCGGCGAGGTACGCGAGCCACTCGTCGTGGACCCATGAGGTGCCGGCAGGCATCGTTCGCTGGGCAAAGTCGCGGCGCACAAGGACGGTTGCCCCCGTCACAATGTTCCTACGGTCAAGGACGCGGAGAGCGTCGCCCCCCTCGATTGCGCCGAGTTCCTCGTCGGTCACCGCGTAGGAGCCGAAGAGCGTGCGCCCGGTACGCGCACCGTCTTCGTCGATCACGAAGGCGTCGGAGAAGGCCAGCGTGGATCCTGCGATCGCATCAAGCAGTCGAGTGATCTTGTGCGGGAGCCATACATCGTCGTGGTCACTCAACGCGATGAACTCATGCCGACATTCCGAGATCGCACGCGCGAAGTTTCGTGCGACGCCGCCGGCGCGGTCGCGCGCGGCAAATCGCACGATGGAGCCCCGCGGGTGTTCGGAAGCGAGCTTCTGGATCAGCTCCACGGTGCCGTCTGTCGACGCGTCATCCGAGATAACGACCTCGGCGACTGCGGACTCCTGTCCCAGAATGCTCATGAGTTGAGGTCTGATGTAGGAGGTTGAGTTATAGGTACAGAGTGCTACGGAGACGGGCGCTGGTGCGTCCTCCCTGGTTGCCATGTCCCAAAGTGTAGGCATCACTGCTTGTGCTCGCGACGTCGACGCACCACTAGACCTCACGAAGTCGACGCACCACTAGACCTCACGAAGTCGACGCCCCGCTAGACTCAGCAGTCGACGGCCTCATGGAGAGGCGAGGAGGTCCCGTGTCTGACATCAGTGCATCCGACGCGCGCATCCGCGCGGTGGAGGCCGCCTCCTGGGTAGTCTCCGGAAAAACTCGCAAAAATCGGGCTCGTTCGACTGCGGTAGACCTGTGGAAGCGCCGCGAGCTCGTCCTACTCCTGACCCGACGCGAGGTCAGGGCTCGGTTCAAGGACAGCAGCTTGGGGCTCCTCTGGAGCTTTGCTCGGCCTCTCGCTCAGTTCGCCGTGTACTTCTTCGCCCTGGGAAAGATCCTGGGCCTGGCGCGCAGCATCCCCGACTTCGCGATCTTTGTTTTCGTAGGCCTGACGGGATGGCTGTTCTTCTCTGAAGCCGTTCAGAAGGCCACGTCGAGCATCGTGACGAATGCGTCGCTCGTCAAGAAGGTGCAACTGCCTCGCGAGGTGTTCCCCATCTCGGCGATGGGCTCCGTCGCCTTCATGTCGCTCGTCCAGTTCGGCGTCCTGATCGTCGCGGTTCTTGCTCTGGGCACGCCTCCGGCGTTGTCAGCCCTGCCATACGCGGTAGGTGGCATCGCTGTATTGATCGTCGTGACGCTTGCCGTTGGGATCTACCTCGCGGCTATCAACGTGCACTTCCGCGATGTAGAACACCTTGTTGAGGTAGCGATGGTGGTGTTGTTCTGGGGCTCGCCTATCGTCTATTCGTTCGAGTACGTCCACAAGTTCCTCGCAGGCAACTGGCTTGAGCAGTTGTATCTCTTGAATCCGGTGACCATTGCGGTCATCGGCCTACAAAGAGGCCTGTGGGGTGCAGGAGCGGATGAGGTATGGCCCAACTATCTGGGCGTTCGTCTGCTCGTCATGTTCCTCGTGGCTTTGGTCGCGCTGGTGGGTGCGCACCATGTCTTTATCCGCCGCGAGGGCGATTTCGCCCAGGAGATGTGAAAACGTGACTTCAACGCCGATTGTCAGCCTGCAAGGCGTCTCAAAGACGTTTGCCCTGCGACACAACCGCTCGGTCAAAGAGACGGTGCTCAGCACGTTGCACGGGGGGTCCCGTGTCGAACAGTTCCAGGCGCTTAAGGACATCTCGATCGACATCGACTCGGGCAGCACTGTGGGGCTCGTCGGGCACAACGGATCCGGCAAGTCGACGCTGCTCAAGATCGTGGGCGGCATCATCGAACCCAACGTGGGCATAGCCAAGCGACGCGGAAGGCTGGCCGCGCTTCTCGAACTCGGCGCCGGATTCCATCCCGACCTCACGGGGCGGGAGAATATCTTCCTCAACGCCGCGATCCTCGGCCTCTCGCGGGCGCAAACCGAGCGTCAGCTGGATGCGATCGTTGACTTTGCCGAGATCGAGCAGTTCCTCGACAGCCAGGTGAAGTTCTATAGCTCGGGCATGTATGTGAGGCTGGGCTTCGCGGTCGCCGTCCATACCGATCCCGACCTCCTGCTTGTCGACGAGGTCCTTGCTGTGGGTGACGAGCCCTTCCAGCGCAAGTGCATCGGCCGTATTCGCGACTTCCAGAGCGAGGGCAGGACGATCGTGGTGGTGTCTCACTCCGCCGCTCAGATCAGGGAATTGTGCTCCAGGGTGGTGGTGCTAGACCACGGCGTGATGCAGTACGACGGGGACACCGACGGCGGCATCGACACTCTTGGCAATCTGTACGCGAGCCGCCTTGGTCACGCGAATCACGCCCGCAGCGACGAGATCACGCTCGACAGCCCTGTGCGCCTCGGCGATATCACGCCATCGGTCACGAAGCGCGGGGCCGAGGCTGACATCGCAGTCGATGTCGAGTTCGAGGTGTTGCGCGAGCTGAGCGACTGGGCGATCAAGGTGTCGTTCCTGAGCTCTTCGGGGCTCGTCGTCACCGACTCTGACAACCTCATGTTGGACATGGACCTGCCATCTAAGCCCGGCCGTTACACGGCCCACTATGAGTACAAGAGCACGCCACTGGGTGCCGGTACCTATGACCTTCACGTGCTCGCCGCGCAGCGTACGGGAGTGCCCGTGTATCACGCGGTGGGTTCAGCGGGAAGCGTTGATGTGCCGACGGAGAGGCGCGGTGAGGGCGTCGTGAGAATGACCCCTCGGATCACCGTCACGTAGAGGCGTGTTTTGCTTCGAGTGAGTACCGCTCGACGGCAGAAGCGTCGGACATGTCGACCACCTCGGCCCATCGGTACCCGCGCCATTTGGCCCAGTGGTAGCGAGGGTTGAGGGTCAGCCATCGCACGCGGTCTCGCCATGTATAGGCCCCGTCACGCATGATTCGGCGAGAGTCGGCTACGGAACCGCGGGCTACTCTCGCCAAGCGGCGAGGCAGACGCCCCACGGCTACAGGAGATCCCGCGTGCCTGAGTGCGAGGCCCTCGTCAAAGATTCGGTGGGCAAAGTCGCGCAGCGTGATGTCGTTTGAATGGACGACGGCGGCGCGCGGCGCATATGCCTTGAGTTTTCCCCTCGCGAGCACGTCGCGCCCGAAGAACTGGTCTTCGCCGTATGGGACATCCCGGTAGGGAAGCTCAGTGACGAGGATGCTTCGCCTGGTCGCCGCATTGACATCGGAATAGAACGCCGCGCGGTCGATGGCGTCGGCGCTTGCCCACTCCGCGCCTTGGAGAGTGATCCCCAGGTCGATACCTGCGGAACCAAAGACTCCTTGAATCTCATACTTCTGAAGCGGGGGGCACTGGGGCCGGGGGATTTGCTTGCCGAACACTCCCCAGATGTCTGAGTTGATGTCCAACGGCTCCACGAGTCGTTGGAGCCAGTTCGCGTCGGCGGGAATGGCATCTTGGGTGAGAAAGGCGACGAAGTGACCAGACGCGAGCGATGCCCCGAGGTTTCGCGTGCGCCCGTGGCCAAAATCGGCCTTGTCAATGTGTTCGACGCGCACCCAGGGGAACTCGGCCAGAATCGCAAGGGTCCCGTCGGTGGAACCCGAATCGATCACGAGAGTCTCGACTTCACCCTCATAGTCCTGACCTGCGATGGCCTCGAGCACCGCTCGCAGATACGGCTCGCCGTTCCACGTGGGGATGATGATGGTGGCCGATTTCATCCGGCGTCGCTCTCGGGTTGTCTCGCGAGTTCACGTGCGAAGTGGTCGACAAACTGCCGGCCAGAATCCTCCCACGTCCTTCCAGCGACGGATGCGGTCATCTGATCGAACTCGACAGCGGGGCGTTCCCGCGTGGCGTGATGGATGAGCGCCGTCGCCATGCGCTCGACCACCAGTGGCTGGTAGTCGATGAACGAGTTCTCGGAGACCATTCGATTATTTGCCGCGTCGTTGACTACGGGGACCACACCCGCGGCGATGAGTTCGAGCGGCAGGAGCGACATGTTCGACAGTGACAATACGAGGGCCGCTGAGCACTCGTTGTAGATGTCGTTCAGGTGCGTCAGGTCGACCGCGCCGTGGTCAACGACTGGCAGGACCAGACCGTCGTCCTTCCGCGTACTTCCGGCGAAGTGGAGAGGTATTTCGGGCGCGAGTTCGTGCACTCGCTCGAGAATCGCGACTCCGAGTTCGTACGCCCTGCGCGGAGTTTCGGGGCGAGCGTAGAAGAAGATTCCCGGGCGATCTTGCTGGCGTGTCACCCGATACATCGTCGTATCTGCCGAGAAGTCGAAGTGGTCCGCGCTCATTCCATAGGACTGGTTCAGGTGGTGGGAGAGCCATCCGCCTGCGGTGAGTCCGTGAAAGCCAAAGCGGTAGGTGTTTTCCGCGAGCACCGCGTTGGGACCGGCAGGATAGAACCACGGCTCAAAGTCCTGCACGAAGTAGAAGCGCCGGGCTGCTGAGGGGTCAAGAAAAGAGGCATAGGCAGTTTCCCACGCGGTCGCGACGATCGCATCGGTGTCCCGTGAGACGGCGCCTTCATAGGGAAGGAACTCCGCGTCAAGGTCGGGGTATGCCGAGATGGGGGCGAGCATCGCGCGCATCGCGTCGCCGTCGACGCGGCTGCCCTGCCAATCCCAGAAGTACACGGTGCAGTCGTATCCCGCGGTCTCCATGGCCTTGATGAACCGAAAGAGGTTTTGGTGCCCACCTGACGCAGGCGAGGGCGGCGAACTAATCCACGCCACCTTGACGGGGCTTCCCTGCACCTTGCGGGGAGCGGTTGCGAAGGTGGGAGCGACCGTCCAGTCGATGTCCCTCAGCATCTGCGGAGGCACCAGGACCTCGGCCGTGTTGTGGCTACCGGGGAAAAGCCGGCGGCGCACTAAGTAGACGGTGCGCTTGGGCCCAACGGTCGCGAGGGAACGGACAACGCGCGTCACATTGCTCACAAAATTCTCCCGTCGACGGTGGTGCCTTGGTCCGCGCTCAGTCTAGGACGCGGCAGGAGTCTCTCCCGCGTCGCTCGCCAAAGTCACGACGGCGAAGTACTCGTACACATCCACGTTGAGTCGCCCGTCAGCGAGGGCATCCTCCGTCGCGGCTTGACCAGGCTCAGACCACTGGGCGCCCGTCGGCCACGAGTCAAGGTCCCACCGGAGGTCAAAGAAGGGGATGACCACTTCGTCGGCAGTGCCATTCTCGAGAACGAGGACGGCGTTGTCGGCAAAACCCTCTTGGCCCCGAATGAGCTCGGAGACGCCCTCCGGCCAGTTTGAGGAGGCGTACGAGAGTGCCTTGTCTCCGCCCACGTTGTACGTGAGGTAGTCGCCGGTCTCGGCCAAGTACCACGCCCGATAGTCGTTTGCGCCCACTGCTCCAGGGGCGAGGATCACGCGGTCGCCTGCGGAAATGACGGCCGAGAGTGGAGTCGCTACGTCGCGCGTAAACGCGTCGAAGGTCTGAGCGTGATCCGCATTGCCGGATATCACGTCCAGCGGGTTTGGTGACGCCTCGACCACGATAAGCGTCGCCACAATAGCGCTGGCAGCGATGGCTCGACGACGGGGTTCACGCTCTGCAAGCCGTGAAAGCGCATAGCCCGCGAGAACCAGCGCGGAGAGCCTGCCGAGGGCGTGCCAACGGTACGTGGCCCGCAGCATCGACATTCCGGGCACGTATTTGTACGCGAATGCGCTGGGAAGATCGAGCGTCGCATCTGCGCGGGGCATGAGGTACGACTGGTACGTGATGGGAGGCTCGAGCGGACCGCGTACCGCGGCGACCTTGAGCGACGGCCCGAGCGCAAGCATGAAGGCGACGAGACCTACGGCGAGCCAGACTGCTGAGGCGTGTCTTGCCTTGATCGCAAAGACCGCGCCGACGATGGACGACGCGACCAACGCAAAGCCGATGAAGTTGTAGGCCACGTTCGTGCCGTCTCCCCACAGGTCTGCGGGAGGGGCCCAGCCGAGCATGTTGCCCCACCACGACTGGCTTCCAGGAACGAAGAACGTGACGAGGTCGGCACCCATCGAACGGAACAGTGCGACGTCAGAAGTGACCCATCCCGACTTTGAGCCGGGTGCTGCGCGGAACATGAGGTAGCCGCCGATTGAGGCGAAGGCCAGCGCCCCAAGCTCGATCAACCCGGTGCGTCGCGACTTCTTGCCAATGAGGTGGACCGTGGCGAGCACACCCAACGCGGCGAGAGCGAACATCGCTCCGTAGCCGTCCGTCATGATCATGGTGGCGGTGAGCAAGACCAGGCCGACGGCGATCGCGGCGCGCGGTGCCCACCCGGCCCTCTCAATGGCGCTGAAGGCGACGAGCCACACCCAAAGTGTGGCGGGAAGCGCCGCAATGCTCCAGAACGTGGAGCCGAAGTTGACGAGCCCCAGGAGAGCGAGGCTTCCCAGGTACGCGGCGGTGAGAGCCAGAGAGAGCCAGCGCCCTGACCCCGTCCTCATGAAGAAGGCGATAGCACCGGCGACCGAGGCCGCCATGAGAGCCACAGCAACGGCGGTGAGTGCACCCACCGCGGTCACTCCGGGAAGGCGCGCTACGAGGACTTCGAGGATCGTGATGGGTGCCCCGTTGCCCAGCGGCGCCCCGACGGGCAGTCCTACGCCGGGGCACGAACCGGTGGTGAGGACCTCGACGTAGGATTCGCCGCACTCGATCTTGCCGAGTTCGACGTAGCGCTGCGACGAGTCCCGGAGAAGGCCAGGAAGCTGCCCGTGAAGCGCAAGCAGATACGCAGTGAGACCGGTGCATGCCAACCAATAGGCGGCGCGAGTCGCGACGTCGCGCCCGCCTGCGAGAACGGTCTTCACGGACGAACCACTGCGTTCAACGCGGCTTCCAGATCCGCTGCGAAGCGTTGCTGGCCGAACTCGGCGTCGACGTGTTCGCGGCCTGCCGCCGAGATTCGCTTCCAGCGGTCGTCGTCTCGTACGAGCGTGACAACGTGGGCGGCGAACGCAGCGGCATCGTCGGAAATGAGCGCCGTCTCGTCGTGGACGAGGTGCATGCCCTCGCTCCCGACCGATGTCATGACCATGGGGACCCCGTGAGAAAGTGCCTCGCCGATCTTGCCCTTGACGCCCGCGCCAAATCGCACGGGAGCGAGGGCGACACGTGCTTGCCGATACAGGGGATCGAGGTCCGCGACCCACCCGCAGAACTCGATGGAATCCGTTGCGAGTGCCTCGAGCTCCTCGGGGGCGCCGGTTCCCACAATGCGTACGGGGTATTCGCCCAGTTCCTTCTCGACGAGGGGGTGAACCTCCTTGAGGTACCACTGGACAGCGTCGACGTTTGGTTTGTGCCCGAAGCTGCCCACAAACAGAATGCCCTCTCGCGCTTCGGGTCCGGGGCCGGATTCGGGCATGGCCTGCACAATCGAGAGGACGCGGATGGCGGTGTCGGGGAGTTCCGCTTCGAGCAGCTGCTTTTCGAACTCGGAGACCACGAGCGTCAGGTCCGTGGCGCGCATGAGCCCGAGCTCTACTGCGCGTAGGAAGCCGATGTCTGGTGTGTTGGTGGGGAGTCCCTTGACCTCGCGTGACCGGATCTCGCGCAAGAAGTGCAGGTCCACCGTGTCGAAGATGACCGGGACGTTCGGGAAGGCGCTCCGGATCTCGATGAGGTGGTTCATGGCGACGGGGGCCCTCGCCACAATGAAAGCGGTGAGGTGGTCACGGAGAGCAGCAATTTCCTCGACCGTTCGGTTCTGCGGGTCGAGCACCTCGACTCCGGCGGCCAGAAGCGCACTGGTGTGGGGCTCGGGGCGCCCGGCCGAGTCGGGCGCCAGGATCACGTGGTAGCCAAGCTTCTTGAGTGCAATGAGCGATGCGAACCTGCGTACCGACCCCGCGTCTGTGTCGGGAGTGGGCACGATGTCATCGATGACCACCACAATGCCCGCCGGGTTGCGACGTCGGGCGGCCCATTCAATGTTGGTCGACCCGGGTGCGGGCTGCGCCGCGAGTTCGGTAGCCCACTTCTCGACGAACTTCGCCTGGTTGACGACCTGGTAGCGCTTGACTCCTTGGGTCTCGTCGGTGCCGTGAGAGATGCCTTCGTCGTGGACGACGACCGAGCGGGGCTCGTAGACCACGCGCAGGCCGAGGCTTCGGATGCCGAACGCGAGGTCGACATCGTCGTAATAGGCAGGGGCGAAGCGGGGGTCTAGCTCGCCACCCAGCGCGTCCAACGCCTCGCGTCGAAAGATGATGCACGCACCTGTCACGTAGTCGACGTCGCGGCTATACGAGTAGTCGTGGGAAGTCGCGAAAAGGTGCTTTCCGTAGTTGTACGCCGAGCCATCGCTGAAGATGATGCCACCGGCGTCCTGCAGTGTGAAGTCGGGGTAGACGAGCCTCGAGCCGGCGAGGCCGATCGTGGGGTCTTGCATCCGTTCGACGAGGGGGTCAAGCCAGGTGGGCTCGACACGCGTGTCGTTGTTCAGCAGCACGATGAAGGATCCTCGCGCGGCGGCGATCCCGGCGTTGCATGCGCCGACGAATCCCTGGTTTTCCTCGAGCGCAACGACCCTAATGCCCTTGATCCTGCGTAGGCGGCGAAGCGAGGCATCGGGCGACCTATCGTCGACCACGATGATCTCGAAGGCCACCGACGTGGACGAGGCGTAGAGCGCCGTCAGGCATGCGCGCGTGAACTGCCACTTGCCGTAGATGGGGATGATGACGGACACCAGGGGCTGTTCAGGGGCAGCGAATCGACGTGGCTCCTTGAGCGCCCGCATCCGGCTGGCGGCATTGCGGCCGACGAAAAGCATGAATCGTGCAGTCTTCGCAGTGGCCTTCCTGCGCAGGGTGCCTGGGGGAGTGATCGCGTTGACGAGGCGGTTGAGCCCGGCGGTGACACGGTAGGTGGTCGACGACCGAATCTCTCGCAAGGCCTGCTCGGCTGCCAGGAGCCTGTCGTTGGGGTGGCGCAACGGAGTATGACTCGTCGCGCGCGCTTCCTCGTGTTTCGCTTCGCTCATGCGTCGGCGATTCCTCCCTCTGTTTTAATGCGGCGGGCGCGGAGTGTTCGCCGTGTCACGGCACGGTGCAGTGATGTGCGTGGCGCGCGTCACTGCCGTCGCTGTGGAAACTAGGGGCAATTCTCCCACACGTCGTGGCAACCGTCGTTAGCACGGGCGCGTCGGCCCGCGAGTGCTACAGCTAGACGTCGGTGCAGTGAAAGTTCAGGTAGCTCTTGGAGGCAGTGGGCCCGCGCTGGCCCCTGTACCGCGATCCATAAACGGACGACCCGTAGGGGTTCTCCGCGGGCGAGCTCAACTGGAAGAAGCACAGCTGACCGATCTTCATCCCTGGCCACAGGTTGATGGGCAGGGTCGCGGTATTCGACAACTCAAGGGTCACGTTGCCCTCGAAGCCAGGGTCGATGAACCCGGCGGTCGAGTGGGTGAGCAGTCCAAGCCGGCCCAGTGAGGACTTGCCCTCGAGCCGCGCCGCGATGTCGTCGGGCAGGGTGACCGATTCGAACGTCGACCCCAGCACGAACTCCCCTGGGTGGAGCATGAATGGCTTGCCCGCGGACACCTCGACCAACCGCGTGAGGTCAGGCTGCTCGATCGAGGGGTCGATCGCCGCGGACTTGTGGTTGTCGAACACCCTAAAGAACTTGTCGAGCCTGACGTCGACGGACGACGGCTGAATCATGGTGGCGTCGTAGGGGTCAAGGGCCACGCGACCCGAGTCGATCTGGGCGCGGATGTCACGGTCCGAAAGCAGCATGAAACGAATCTAGCGTGCCAGGTCCCCCCTTGGGGGCCCTCATGTCAGGTTGGCCGGAACCACGGCGAAGACTTAGGAGTCGTCCCCAAGTTTGCGACGCCGCTCCTGCTCGTTGAGCCACACCCTGAACGCGGGGTCGTCGTCGGGATTCGACTGGCGGTATCCGCCGGTCGGCGGCCTGGACGTCGGGTTTGCCCACTTGGCGAAGAGCCACGCGAGGGCGCCTACGAACGGCGCGAAGAGCACGATGAGAACCCACAGGGTCTTGGGCAGCCGGTAGGGCTCTTGGTCGCGATGCTGCGCGATGTCGGCGATGACAAACGCGGTGAGTCCGATGTAGAGGATCATCGGCAAGAGGTAGCGCATGGCCTCACCTTAGGGCGGTCGCTAGGGTGAGTCCACCGCACGAGGAGCGGGCACTAAGGCCTAGTGCCACAATTCGAACCGGTTGCATCCGAAAATTGTGCCCCGAAGGGGTCCCCAGCCCCCATGAGAGCGCGATCATTCGGTTAGGCTTGTGCCCGGCCCGACGGCCCCACACTCTTTCTGGAAGGTCTCAACATGCAGTTCGGTCACTTCGACGATGAAGCCCGCGAATACGTCATTGAGACGCCGCACACTCCCTATCCGTGGATCAACTACTTGGGCTCGCAGGAGTTCTTTGGCTTGGTTTCCCACACCGGCGGCGGCTACTCGTTTTACCGTGATGCGAAGATGCGTCGCCTGACGCGTTACCGCTACAACAACACCCCCATCGACGATGGTGGACGCATCTTCTCGATCAACGACGGCGGCGATGTGTGGAGCCCCACGTACCGTCCCTATAAGACAGAACTCGAGTCCTTCGAGACCCGTCACGGGATGGGCTACACGCGCATCACCGGTGAGCGCGGCGGCCTGAGTGCCTCGGTGCTCCTGTTTGTGCCCGTGGACGTCAACGCGGAGATCCACGAGGTCACCGTCACGAACACGTCCGATGCTGCCAAGTCGTTCTCGATGTTCTCGTTCGTCGAGTTCAACCTGTGGAACGCGGAAGACGACCAGACGAACTACCAGCGCAACCTGAGCATTGGTGAGGTCGAGGTCGAGGACGGCGCGATCTACCACAAGACCGAATACCGCGAGCGTCGCAACCACTACGCGGTGTACGGCGTCAACGCGCCCATCGCGGGCTTTGACACCGACCGCGACACGTTCGTGGGCTACGGCAACGGCTTCCACGAGGCCGCCGTTCCTCACGCAGGCAAGTCGGGCAACTCGGTTGCCTCGGGCTGGTACCCGTGCGGATCGCACCAGCTCGACATCGAGCTCGCCCCCGGCGAGTCCAAGACGTACACCTTCGTGCTCGGCTACCTCGAGAACGACGAGGACGACAAGTGGGAGTCCAAGGGCGTCATTAACAAGACGGGCGCGAAGGCGCTGCTCGAGCGCTTCTCCACCACGGAGAAGACCGACGCCGAATTCGCCAAGCTCAACGCCTACTGGGACAACCTGCTGGGCTCGTACACGGTCGAGTCCGGTGACGACAAGCTCAACCGTATGGTCAACATCTGGAACCAGTACCAGTGCATGGTGACGTACAACATGTCGCGCTCCGCCTCGTACTTCGAGACCGGCATGGGCCGCGGGATGGGCTTCCGCGACTCGAGCCAGGACCTGCTCGGCTTTGTGCACCTGGTGCCCGAGCGCGCCCGTGAGCGCATCATCGACATCGCGTCGACGCAGTTCGAGGATGGCAGCGCGTACCACCAGTACCAGCCGCTCACCAAGCGCGGAAACCACGCGCTCGGCTCGGGCTTCAACGACGACCCGCTATGGCTCATCGCCGGTGTGGCCGCCTATGTCAAGGAGACCGGAGACTTCGCGATCCTCGACGAGATGGTCCCGTTCGACAACGACGAGTCCAAGGCGCAGTCGCTCATGGAGCACCTCAAGCGCTCGTTCAACCACCCGCTCGAGAAGGCCGGCCCCCACGGGCTGCCCCTCATCGGGCGCGCGGACTGGAACGACTGCCTCAACCTCAACTGCTTCTCCTCCACTCCCGGTGAGTCCTTCCAGACCACCGAGAACCAGGCGGGCGGCGTGGCCGAGTCGGTCTTCATCGCCGGCATGTTTGCCGCCATCGGCCCGGACTACGCGGTGCTTGCGCGCCGTCGTGGCGACGATGCCGAGGCCGACCGGGCCGACTTGGCCATCGCCGACATGAAGCAGGCCGTCGTCGACCACGGCTGGGACGGCGAGTGGTTCCTGCGCGCGTACGACTTCTACGGCAACAAGGTGGGAACGGACGAGACTGAAGAGGGCAAGATCTGGATCGAGCCCCAGGGTTTCTGCATCATGGGTGGCATCGGCGTGGACGATGGCAAGGCCATCCAGGCGCTCGACTCGTGCCGTGAGCACCTCAACACGCCCCACGGCATGGTGCTCCAAAGCCCCGCCTACACGACGTACCAGATCCAGCTTGGAGAGGTCTCGACCTACCCGCCGGGTTACAAGGAGAACGGTGGCATCTTCTGCCACAACAACCCTTGGGTGATCATCGCCGAGACGATCGTTGGCCGCGCGGAGTACGCCTGGGAGTACTACAAGCAGATCGCCCCCGCGTATCGCGAGGAGATCTCCGAGGTGCACCGCACCGAGCCTTACGTCTACGCGCAGATGATTGCGGGTAAGGAGGCCTCGCGTCACGGTGAGGCCAAGAACTCGTGGCTTACTGGCACCGCGTCGTGGAACTTCGTCACGGTCTCGCAGTACCTGCTGGGCGTGCGTGCGGACTACGACGGCCTCGTGGTGGACCCGTGCATCGGCGAGGAGGTGGGCGAATTCACCGTCCGCCGCCAGATCCGCGGCGCGACGTACGTCATCCGCGTCTTGGGCACCGGCGCCAAGGGCGCCAAGCTCACGGTCGATGGTGTGGCCATCGAGGGCAACACCGTCCCCTACGCCGCAGCCGGCTCGACCGTGCAGGTCGTCGCCACTCTGTAACTGAATGTGTGCCGCCGATGCCGGTGGCTGGCTTGGACTGGTCTTTTCCGTCCTTCGCCAGTCACCGGCGTCGGCGTTTCGGGCGGGGGACCGTCAACGCGCTACGCGCTACTCGCTACTCGCTGCCGCCCAAGCCCGCGAAGGCCTCAGCGAGCGCGGCGCGCAGAGCCTGGAGGGCGTCCCGCGCACTCGTGGACGTGCGCGTCGCCGTGAAGAGCTCGCGGTGGGGTGACCCCTCGAGGTCCACCAGGCGCACCGGCAGGTCGCGTCCTGCCCCCACGATTCCGGGGAGTAGGCCCACCGCGTGATGGTCAGCGATGAGCTGGACGTGGATCTGGGGGTCGGCGACCTCGAAGCGCACGTCGGGCTCGAAGCCCGCGGCGCGGCATTGTTGCGTGGCCCATTGCCTCGATGCGGTGCCCGGGGGCTCCATGACCCAGGGCCGGTCCCTGACGTCCGCGAGTGAGGCCGCAGTGTCCGTCAGGGGGACGCCGAGGCGAAGCGGGTCGCGGCCGATGGCCACGCGGTCGAGCGAGGCGTCGTGTGGGCGGGTGACTCCCTCGTATTGCTCGGCGATCACCATGTCGTAGGCGCGCACGGAGAGCTCGAAGAGCGCGGGCTCGGGCGGCTCGACGGTGACGTTGACGCGGATGTCCGGACGGTTGCGGGCGAGCACCGTGAGCGCCGACGTGACCAGCGGGTGGACGGACGTGTGGATGGCGGCGAGGCGCACGGTGGTGGGGTGCGGAGAGCCGTGGCTGAGGGACGAGCGGACCTGTTCGTCGAGGTCAAGCATCTGCTTGGCATGCCTCGCGAGGGTGTGGCCCGCGGGCGTGAGCCTGACGCGCCTGCCGTCCGCCTCCATGAGCGGCACCCCCGCCTCTCGTTCCAGCACCGCGAGCTGTTGGGACACGGTCGAGGGGCTGTAGGCCAGGGCCTCCGCCACGGCGGCCAGTGTGCCGCGCGTGGAGAACTCGTACAACAGGCGCAACCGTCGAAGTTCGAACATGACTCGATCCTATTCATCGAGATAATCGAACGATAGTCGTCACAAAGAGTTGCTTCTCTTGAAAGGTGAGGCGGCGGACACTGACACTACGACCGAGAGGGTTCCCCATGCCGCTGTCCGCCGCTTCCATTGCCGTCCCCATCGCCCACGATCTTGACGCGAATTCCTCCCAGGTGAAGGCCCTCGCGGCCGATGCGGTGGCGCTCGCTCGCGAGTGGGTGGATGCCGGTGCGGGAGCGCGGCCGGACGCCGCGGCGCTACGGCTGGCCGGGCTGCTGCGTGACCCGGCGGGGCTGGACTTCACGCTCGGCTTCATCGACGGTGTGGTGCGCCCTCAGGACAACAGGGTGGCGGCGCGCGAGCTGAGCCGGCTGTCCCACTCCACGCCGGGGTTCCTCGCGTGGCCGCTACGCGCAGGCATGCGCATCGCAGGGGTGTTCGCGCCGCTGCTTCCTGGGATCGTGGTGCCCATCGCACGTGCCGCGCTGCGGCTCATGGTGCGTCACCTCATCATCGACGCCCGTCCGGCTCCGCTGGGCAAGGCGATCTCGCGGCTGCGTGCCGGCGGCGGCATCCGCCTCAACATGAACCTCTTGGGCGAGGCGATCCTTGGCAACGCGGAGGCGGCGCGTCGCCTGCAGGGGACGCGTGCCCTCATCGAACGCGAGGAAGTCGACTACGTCTCCATCAAGGTGTCCTCTACCGTGGCGCCCCACAGCCCGTGGGCGTTTGACGACGCGGTGGCCGATGCGGTCGCCGCGCTCGCCCCGCTGTTGATGGCCGCCAAGGAGGCTCCGGGAGGGCCCACCTTCGTCAACCTCGACATGGAGGAGTACCGCGACGTCGAACTCACCCTCGCGGTGTTCACCACGCTGCTCGATCAGCCCGAGCTCGCCGGCTATCACGCGGGCATCGTGCTGCAGGCGTACCTGCCCGACGCTCTGGGCGTGATGATGCGCCTGCAGGCGTGGGCGGCCGTGCGGGTCGAGGCTGGTGGCGCGCCCATCAAGGTGCGCGTGGTCAAGGGGGCCAACCTGCCGATGGAGCGTGTCGACGCCGACGCCCACGACTGGCCGCTGGCGACGTGGGGAAGCAAGATCGAGACGGACGCCAACTACAAGGCCGTGCTCGCGTATGCGCTGACGCCCGAGCGCACCCGCCACGTCCGCATCGGCGTCGCTGGCCAGAACGCCTTCGACATCGCGCTGGCTTGGGAACTTGCCGGCGCCAGGGGAGTGCGGGAGGCGCTCGACGTCGAGATGCTCATTGGGATGGCGCCTCACTTGGTGGAGGCCGTGCGGCGCACCGTGGGCGAGGTGCTGCTGTACACGCCCGTGGTGCGCCCCCAAGAGTTCGACGTGGCGATCGCGTACTTGATTCGCCGGCTCGAGGAGGGTGCCTCTCAGGAGAACTTCATGTCGGTGGTGTTTGACCTCGACAGGAGCGAGTTCTTCGACCGGGAGCGTGACCGGTTCCTGGCGGCCGTGGATGCGATGCCGACGGTGGTGCCGACCTCGCACAGGCTGGCGATGGTCACGGCGAGGAACGAGGGTGACTGCCCCAGTGGCGGCGAGGGCGGCTTTGCCAACGCGCCCGACACGGATCCCTCCGTCCCCGCCCACATCGAGTGGGCCCGCGAGATCAGGGCGCGCGTCCCGCATTCGACGCTGGGCATCACCACAGCGGCCGAGGGGTGGATCGCGGACGCCGCCGCCCTGGACCGCGCGATGGACCGCGCTAAAGCCGGCGGGCTTGCGTGGGGCGCGCGCCCGGCAATAGAGCGCGCCGACGTGCTCCGCGCGGCAGCGGACGAGCTCGAGCGCAGGCGGGCCGACCTCATCGAGGTCGCGGCCTCCGAATGCGGCAAGGTGCTGGAGCAGACCGACCCCGAGGTCTCCGAGGCGGTGGACTTCGCGCGGTACTACGCCACACGGGCGGAGCTTCTTGGCAGTGTCGACGGGGCCACGTTCGAGTGCCTGGACGTGACCGTCGTCACGCCCCCATGGAACTTTCCCATCGCGATCGCGGCAGGCGGGGTGCTCGCCGCGCTTGCTGCGGGATCCGCCGTGGTGCTTAAGCCCGCGGAGCCCGCCCACAGGTGCGGCGCGGTGGTCGCCGAGGCGCTATGGGCCGCGGGAGTACCGCGCGATGCCCTGGTCTACGCGCGCGTCGACGAACTGGCGCTCGGCAGGGAACTCCTCACCCACGCCCATGCGGATCAGGTGATCCTGACTGGCGCGTACGACACCGCCCGACTGTTCCGCAGCTTTGACCCGAGCTTGCGGCTCTTTGCCGAGACCAGCGGCAAGAACGCGATCATCGTGACACCAAGCGCGGATCTGGACCTCGCCGCCAAGGACGTCGCGTACTCCGCCTTTGGGCACGCGGGTCAGAAGTGCTCGGCGGCGTCGCTCGTGGTTCTGGTGGGGTCCGTCGCGACCTCCCAGCGCTTCCTGGGCCAACTCACGGATGCGGCGGCATCGCTGCGAGTCGGGTGGCCTCAGGACGCCTCCAGTCAGGTGGGTCCGCTCATCGCGCCCGCAGCAGGCACACTGCTTGACGGGCTGACTGTGTTGGGCGATGGGCAACGTTGGCTACTCGAGCCGCACCAGATGGACGCCACCGGGCGCTTGTGGTCACCAGGAATCCGCGCGGGCGTGCGCCCCGGCAGCGCGTTCCACCGCACCGAGTATTTTGGCCCCGTGCTTGGCGTGATGACCGCGGCGACGCTGGACGAGGCGATCGAGATGGTCAACGCCGTCGACTACGGCCTGACCTCGGGCCTGCACAGCCTTGACGGTGCCGAGGTTCAGCGCTGGATGGCGCGCATCGAGGCGGGCAACCTCTACGTCAACCGCGCGATCACGGGCGCCATCGTGCAACGCCAGCCCTTTGGAGGCTGGCGGCGGTCCGCGGTCGGCACCGGAACCAAGGCTGGTGGCCCGCACTATGTGGCGGGGCTCGGCCGGTGGGTCGACGCCGCACCCGCGAGCCCCGGCGGGGCCGACGACGCGCTCGCGGTCGAGTTGCTGGAGGCCGCCCAGCACCGCGGCGCCGATGCCGAATCCGTCGCGTGGCTTAGGGCGGCCCTGGCCGCCGACGCGGCCGCGTGGGCAGAGCGCTTTGGCGTGGTCAGCGATGCCACAGGCCTCGAGTTCGAACACAACGCGCTGCGCTATCAGGCCGTGCCCGTGACCATTCGCATGGGCGCTGGTGCTGGGCCCGCGGTTGCCGCGCGGATACTGGGCGCGGGACTCCGCACGGGTGCGCGGCTCACGGTGAGCTCACCCGAGCAGCCGCCGGAGCCGTTCGCGAGCGTGCTGCGCAGGGAGCGCGTCGTGTGGGTAGTTGAGGGCGACGACGAGTGGGTGGCGCGAGTGCGCGAGATGGCCGCCCTGGGCGGGCGCATCCGGATCGTGGGCGAGGACCCCTCGGCGACCGTGAAAGCCTCGGGCGGATCACCTGCCCTTGCGATCCATACCGCCGAGCCCGTCTCGGCGGGCGAGATCGAGATGCTTCCCTACCTGCGTGAGCAGGCGGTTTCCGTCACGGCCCACCGCTTTGGGACTCGCCGCGAGTACGCCATTCCCGCGCTTGCGCGCGCGACAGGGCGCGTCTAGTACCGGGAACGCGCCTGCCCCCACGCCCGGCATGCGCGCTACGGGCCGCACGTGGCCCGTCTTCAGTGGCCCGTCTTCAGTGCCCGTCTTCAGGGGTCAGGCCGGTGGAGGGGTCTGTCCTTTGGTGTCCGACGGTCCCCGTGAGGGGGCAGCGGTCTGCTGCGCTGGCTGAGCGGGCATGGGCTGAGCGGGCATGGGCTGAGCGGGCATGGGCTGAGCGGCCGCTGGCGTGACCGCCGACGCGGCACGTCGGCGAGCGGTGCGGGACTTGGCGGCGCGGGCAGTGAAGACAACCCCGAACACGATGAGCGCCAGCAGCGCGGCCCATGGCAGCAGCACTCCGATGATGACGAGCGCCACGGAGATGAAGGTCACGAGCCCACTCCAGCCGGATACGAGGCCGTCCCAGAACGTCGCGGGGGAGTCGTCCTCGATCACGATCACGACCGGCTCGGTGGTGAGCGACAGATCGATCGTCGACATCGACACCTGGTCGTTCAGGCCGCGCTGTTGCGCCTCGAGGCTCTGAAGCTCTGCCTGCCGACCATCCAGCTCGTTCTCGAGCGTGATGATGTCGGAGATGTTCTTGGCGTCCGCCAGCAGCCCCTCGATGCGTGCGGTCGAGGCGCGCAGCGTAGAAATCTGGGCGTCGAGGTCCGTCACCTCGACCGTGACGTCGTAAGAATCGGTGGTGAACTGGTCCACGGTTCCCAACGTGCGCAGGTCATCGACCACCGCGTCGAGGCCGTCCTGGGGGATCCGCAGCGTGAGCGTGGCCGCTCCGCCAAAGTGCTCGTCGGGCGCCGTCTCGTTGCGGGCGTCGACGCGGCCGCCCGCCTTCTGAACAAGGCCCTCGGCCTGGTCGGCCGCGGCGATCGGGTCCTCGACCGTCATGTACATGGCGCCCGTGATGATCACGGAGCGATCGGTGGTCGAAGCTTTGGCGGCCTCGGCGACGTCGGCGGCCGCGGGGGCCTCCGCATTGCCGTAGGCCGCGTCGGCTCCCTGGGCCGTGGATTCGTCGGCGGATGCGGAGCACCCAGACAACCCTGCGGCAACGGCGATCGCGAGGAATGCGGCGGTGATGCCACCGCGGCGGGTGCGGCGCGGGGTCGCTTTGGGGTGTGTGCTCATGATGCTCATAGTAAGGAGACGCCTGGTAAGGCGCGAGCGTTGGGGGCGTTGTTACTGATTCGATACGCGCTTAACGGTGTCTCTCGCGATTTCTTCCCCAATTTCACCGACCGCGAACACGCAAATTCGCTGCATCCAAAACCGGCGCTCGCGCAGAAGTACCCGATGAGAGCCACCGTGGCTCGCAGTCGGAGCTCGCGCTCCGGGAAGGAGATACACCTCATGCGTACCCCCATTCTTGCCGTCGCCGCTGCTGGAGCACTCGGATTGGTGTTTGCGGCACCCGCAGCCGCCGTCGAGCCCGGTCAGGCCGAATTGTTCGTTCTGCACGGAGTCCCAGGCCTCACCGTGGACGTCTATGTCAACGGAGCGCTCACGCTCGATGACTTCACTCCAGGCACCCTGGCGGGCCCCCTTGACCTCGCGCCGGGCACCTACTCGGTAGCCCTCACGGCATCCGATGCCGCCGACGACTCGGCACCCCTACTGGGCCCGATCGATCTGCCGCTCGCGGCAGACATGAGCTACACCGCCGTGGCTCACCTTGACGCCGACGGCAACCCGACGGCCAACCTCTTTACGAACGACCTGTCGGCCACCGCCTCGGGCGAGGGACGACTGACGGTGCGTCACGTTGCAGCGGCTCCCGCCGTTGACATTCTGGTGGGCGGACCCGCACTCATCTCGAACCTGTCCAACCCCGACGAGGCCAAGATGAATGTCCCCGCGGACACCTACTCGGCAACGGTTGCGGCAACCGGCACCACTGCTCCCGTCATCGGCCCGGCCGATGTGCCCGTCGTCGCCGGCCAGAACACCATCGTCTACGCGTGGGGTTCGCTCGCCGATGGCAACCTCGACCTCGCGGTCCAGACGCTGGCTATTGACGCCGCAGCACCTTCTGGAGTTCAGGCCGGTACTCAGGGCCTGGCCGACACCTCGAATGGCGCCTCAGGGGCCACGTACGGGGCCTTGGCCGGCCTGATGGTGCTCGCCGCCGGAGGCGCTGTCGTCGTCGCTCGTAGGCGCTAGGCCCCATTTCGAACCCGCGGTTGGCCCCCTCAGTGTGGTGGGGGCCAACCGTGTTCGTCGTACCGATTGTGAGAGGAGTCAACGATGCGCCACCTACTTGCCGCGGCCACCTGTGCCGTGGTGCTACTCACCGCGTGTTCGCCTAGCGGCGAGGACCTGGCCACCGTGACTTCCGCCGCGTTGGTTCCAGGCTCCGTGGCGACTGGTGGCGTTCCCCCCATCGTCGCCCCCGTGGTTCAGGGAGCGCCCCCCGTCAAGGATGCCGCGCTGGCCAGCGCGGAGACCGAGCTCCCCCGCCCGCCCACGAACCTGAGCATCGGCGCACTGTCCCTGTCGATGCCCATCGATCCGGTGGGCCTCGCGGCCGACGGCACGATGGATCTTCCCGGCAGCGCGCGTACGGCCGGGTGGTATCAAAACGGCGCGGTCCCAGGGGCCGCGGAAGGCAATATCGTGATCGCGGCTCATGTCGACGACGCGGAGGCCGGGCTGGGTCCCTTCGCGGGCCTGCGCGAACTCAAGGTGGGCGATGAACTCCGCCTCTCCGACGCACGGGGCAGCGAGTTTGTCTATCGCGTCACCGGTGTGGAGCAGACGAGTAAGTCGCAGGTGGACCCGGCCGTGTTGTTCGCGGGGGACCTGGCTCCGCGGCTCGCGCTCGTCACGTGCGGAGGAACATGGGACGCCAAGGTGGCCCATTATCAGGACAACGTGATTGTATGGGCGGAGTTGACGGAGCAGCCGGCGTGAGTAATGTCGCATTGCTGGAACGCAAGGGAGAGTCGATGGTGGTGAACTCGCCGCATCCTGACTTTGCGACGATCGACGCAGCGTTCGCTCGAGGCGACGAGGCGGCGCTTGAGGCGCTGTACTGCGACGTGTCGTCACTGGTATTCACGCTTGCCAAGAGGGCGCTGGGTTCGGACATGGACGCGGAGGACGTCACGCAGCAGACCTTCGTTTCCGCATGGAAGGGACGCGACGGGTACGACCCCCAGCGTGGACCCTTGCGGGCGTGGGTGGTGGGCATCGCGAAGCGACGCATCGCCGACGCTCTCGCGGCCCGCAGCCGAGACGTGCGCGTTGCCAGTGAGGCCGCCCGCGAGGCATTCGTGGCCGAGGTGGGCGGGCGAGAGATGGACAGGGTCTTGTTGGCCTACGAGGTCGAGAGCCTTGGAGATCCGCAGGCGCAGGTGGTCTCGATGGCATTCTTTGACGGCCATACGCACGAAGACATCGCCCAGCGGCTAGATATGCCGCTCGGCACAGTAAAGAGCCATATCAGACGGGGCCTTGTGGCCCTCCGGAACCGATGGGAGGCGTGGGATGTCGCATCTTGACGACGACGTGCTCGCCGGGTTCGCGGTGGGAGAAGCACGTGACCGCAGCTCAAGCGAGCACCTGGCCCAGTGCGCGGACTGCCGCGCGCGCGCCGAAGACTTTGCGCGACTCGTCACGGGCCTGACCGATGGGGGCGAGCGGGTTACGCTGGAAAGTCCTCCGGAGCACGTGTGGCGGGGTGTTCGGAGCGAGGTCATCACCTTTGAGGCCGATTCCAGGGGTGGCGTCGACGGCTTGCCGCGGGTTGCGCTCTTGTCGTCCAAGCGCCGCAAGGTGCGCACCTGGTCCGCCGGATGGGTCGCAGGGGCCGCTGCCACGGCGGGCGTTGTTGGCGGAATCGGCGGGACACTCTGGCTGTCCGGAATCACGTCGGCTCCCGGAGAGACGACCGTCGCGTCGGCGCCCCTGGCTGACCTCGCTACGGAGGCCAGCGCGGGCCAAGCCCATGTGGAGGTGCGCGATGACGGCACCAGGGTCTTGGTCGTGGACACGGATTACTCGCAGGTGGCCGACGCCTCGATTGAGGTGTGGATGATCGACACGGAGGTCGAGGGGATGATCAGCCTGGGCTATCTGTCGAGCGACCACGGCGAGTTTGTGATCCCCTCCGGATTCGACTACTCCGCCTATCCGATCGTGGACATCTCGATCGAGCCGAACGACGGCAATCCTGCGCATTCAGGGGAGTCGATCACGCGCGGGATTCTGGGTCTTTAGCATCACGCGCGGGGACTGACGGCCGCCTCCGGGTGACGCCGCGCCCGCGGCGTGACGTAAAGTCCCCTAAGAGGTATGGCGGGGGTTTTCTCCGCTGTTCTCGAACTGAAAAAGAGGCGTGTGCGATCATGACCACCGATGTTGTCTGGATGACCCCAGCCGCGCTTGAGAGCCTGCATGCGGAACTGACCGCTCTGGCCACGCAAGTCCGTGAGCTCACCGATGTTGAGCAGGCCCGTGTGGTCGAATTGAAGGCTCTCGTGAGCCGCGTCGAGGTGGGAAGCAAGCCCGACGATGGCCTCGTCGAGCCCGGAATGCGGATCACGGTGCAGACCGAAGGAACCGACACGATCTTTGAGTTTGTCCTGGGTTCGCGCAGCCTGCTCGACCTGGACCCCACCCTTGATGTTGACGTCTATTCGCCCGAGTCACCGCTCGGTGCGGCGATCCGCGGCCTCCGCGTGGGAGACACCGCCGTAGTGGACGCCCCCAAGGGCACTCGCAGGCTGCTCATCGTGAAGGCGATTCCGGTCGCCTAGGACCTCACCTCGCGGCGCGGACGGCCACCTACGGCCGCTGAGCGAACCTTTCGAGCAGTTCGCCGTCACCGGCGACCACCAAGAGTGAGTCGGGCAGGATGACCGTTTCCCTGCCCGCGTACTCGAAGTCCTCGCCGGGCGCCTTGACGCCAATGACTTGAATGCCGTATTTATTGCGCAGGTCGAGTTGGTCGAGCCGGAAGTTGTGGGTCTCCTTGGGCGGCCGCATCTTGACGATGGTGAACCCGTCCTCGACCTCGATGTAGTCGAGCATCTTGCCGCCTACCGAGTGGGCCACGCGGGCCCCTGCGTCGGCCTCGGGGAGCACCACGTGGTGGGCGCCGATGCGTTCGAGGATGCGCTGGTGCGCGACCGAGGTGGCCTTCGCCCAGATCTCCTTGATGCCGATGTCGACCAGGTTGCCGGTGATGAGCACGGATGCCTCGAGCGCGGTGCCCACTCCCACGACGGCCGCGCCAAAGTCCCTCGCGCCGATCTGTTCGAGGGCGCGAGGATCCGCAGCGTCGGCCTCTACGACCGGAAGGCGCGCGGACCAGCGCTCGACCAAGTCAGGGTCGCGTTCCACCGCAAGAACCTCGACGTCCATGAGGTCGAGGGTGTCGGCCAGGGCAGAGCCGAAGCGGCCTAGCCCTATGACGAGCACGCCTTGGTTCTGAGTCTCGTTAGCCAATGAGGGGCCTTTCCTTCGGGTAGCGGATGACGCGCCGCCGCTTGTTCAACGCTAGCGCGGCCACCACGGTCAAGGAGCCGACGCGGCCCACGTACATCATGATGATCAGGGTCATCTTCGCGTCCGAGTCGAGCGAACCGGTAATGCCGGTGCTCAGTCCACACGTGGCGTAGGCGGATACCACCTCGTAAAGCGCCCTATCGAGCGGGATGTTCGTCTGCCACAGGAACACGGTGGTTCCGATGATCACGATGAACAGGCTCACGAAGGTCACGGACACCGCGAGGCGCAGCACCTCGGTTCCGATGCGCTTGCCGAACGCCTCGATGTCGCGCCGCCCCCGCGCCTCGGCCCAGATCGCGAGCGCGAGCACTGCGAGTGTGGTCACCCGAATACCGCCGGACGTCGATCCGGAGCCTCCGCCGATGAACATCAGCACGTCCTCGAGCAGCCATGTGTGTTCGCGTGCCTGACCGATGTCGAACGACGCGAAGCCCCCCGAACGCTGATTGATCGACTGGAAGAAGATGTTGCCGAGGGACTGGGCGGTGCCCGCGCTGCCCAGCGTTTTGGGGTTGCTCCACTCGAAGAGCGCGAGGAACCCCGCGGAGATGGTCGCGAGCGCGAAGATGGTGACGAGCGTGAGCTTGGTGTGAAGCGTCCAGCGGCGCGGGTGGCGCCACTCGCGCATCATGTTGAGGTACACGGGGAAGCCGAGCGCTCCCACAAACACGCCCAGGCCGATGGGCATGAGCATCCACGGGTCTGCCGCGTACGGGTACAGGCCTATGGGGTCGGGGGAGAAGCCCGCGTTGTTGAACGCTGAGATCGCGTAGAACACCGAATAACCTGCGGACTTGCCTAGCCCATAGTCGAGCGTGAGGAAGCGCGGGAACAAGACGAGCGCGATGATCGTCTCCGCGGACGTTGACACGATGACGATGGTCCTGAGGAGGGACCGCAGGTCGCCCAGGCCGGTGGCGCGCGCCTCGCCGGCCGCGAGGATGCGCTGCGTGAGCCCGAGGCGTCGGCTCACGGCGATTCCCACGAGGGACGCGAGAGTCATGATCCCGAGGCCGCCTACCTTGATTCCCGCCGCGATGAAGGCGAGGCCGATGGGCGACCAGTACGTGCCGGTGTCGACCGTTGAGAGTCCGGTGACGCACACGGCGCTCGTGGAGACGAACAGGGCGTCGATAAATGGGGCGCGATGGCCGTCAAGCGTGGCGATCGGCAGCGACAGCAGACCAGTGAAAAGCAGGATCACCGAAGCGAAGGCCCCGAGTGCGAGGCGCGCGGGGTGCTGGAGAGCGATCTGATCGACCCACTCGTCGACCGAGGATCGCGCCGTACGCTGGACGGACATCCATCTCCCTTGCCGAGGATCGAGGCCTAGGGGCCTCGGGGGTCAACTGTGTCACGCGCGCGTGCGCATCTTCCAGTTCATCGGCACGTTGTCTCGTCTTCACAACAGTCACATGTGCCCCTACAGTGAGAGGGGCATCGAGCCGATAGACACGGCGGATGCTTCCTAAGGAGACCTGGATTGGCTGAGAACCCATCACCTCGCTTCCTCACTGTTGCTGAGGTTGCTGAGATGTGTCGCGTGTCACGAATGACGGTGTACCGCTGGGTGCATGCTGGCGACCTCCCGGCCGTGCGTTTCGGCAAGTCCTTTCGCGTCCCTCAGGACGCCGCAGCGGCCTTCATGGAGCGTGCAGCGATCTCTTCCGACTTCACCGAAGATGACGGAACGGGTGTGACGGCTGTAGGCTAGGTCACCGTGTCCCGCGCGTCGCGTGTCGACGCCGTCGCAATTAATCGATCGAGGTAGGTTCCGTGGGTTCCGTCATCAAGAAGCGTCGCAAGCGCATGTCGAAGAAGAAGCACCGCAAGTTGCTTCGTAAGACTCGCCACCAGCGTCGCAATAAGAAGTAGTTTCGCTCGTAGGCTCAGCCCGCGCCCTTAGGGGTGCGGGCTTTGTCGTGCCCAGGCGCGCTACGTGGTCTTTTTGCGCCTGAGTGCGCGGAAGGGTGCCAACACGGTGTGGCCGAGTGAGCGCACCACCTTCATGACGATCCAGACGAATCCGGTCATGGAGGCCCTGACGATGCTGCGTCGGCCGTTGGGGTTGCGTCCCCTGAAGTCCTGGATGGGCCAGCCGAGGCGCTTGGCCCGCCTGCGCAGGCGCCCGTCGGGATTGATGGCGCAAGGGTGGCCGACCGTCGCGAGCATGGGCGCATCGTTCATCGAGTCGCCGTAGGCGAAGCAGTCCTCGAGGCTCAGGTCGCTGCGTACGGCGAGTTCCCGCACCGCAATGGCCTTTGCCTCCCCGTGGAGCATCTCGCCCACGAGCCTGCCGGTGTAATAGCCTCCGCGGTGTTCGGGCACGGTGCCGAGCGCTCCGGTGGCGCCAAGCCTGCGCGCGATGAGCCGGCCCACCTCGATGGGGGAGGCCGTGACGAACCACACCTGATGCCCCTGCGCCCTGTGCTCGTCGATAAGAGCCTTGGTCCCAGGGAACACACGAAGAGCGAGGATCTCGTCGTAGACCTCTTCGGCGATCTGTGCCATCTCGGCAACAGACCAGCCCTTGATGATCGACAGGGCCTCGGTGCGCAGCGCCTTCATCTGCTCGGGGGATTCTCCGAGGATGAGGTATTTGAACTGTTCCCAGCCAAAGCGGAGGATATCCCGCGTGCGGAAATAGCCTCGTTGCTTGAGGCCTCGCGCGATGTGAAACGCGCTTGCGCCGCGGATGACGGTGTTGTCCACGTCAAAGAACGCGGCAACCGTCATAGGCGCGGCCTGCTCCTGACGCGTCATCCCCCCACACTACCGGGCCTAAGGCCCCGACTATCCATCCGTGGCTGTGAGTTCTCCAAGAGTTCAGGGTGGACGGCCCTAGGCTGGCGACGTGAAGCCAAGGGTGATTCTGTATACGCGTGCCGACTGCCACCTGTGCGATGACGCGCGAAACCTGGTCCTTGAGGTGTGCGCCGACGAGGGCGTCGGCTGGATGGAAGTCGACATCGACAGCCCGGACGATTCTCGTGTCGACGCCGAGCGGCGCGCGCGGCTCACGGACCTGGTGCCCGTGGTCGAGGTCGACGGCGTTCAGGCGGGGTATTGGCGCATCAAGGAATCGAATATGCGTCTGGCCCTGGCTCTTGGAGGGGGACAATAGGCCCATGCCTACTGTCCACCTCGTCCGCCACGGCCTGGTTCACAATCCCGACAAGGTCCTCTACGGGCGCCTCCCAGGGTTTCGCCTGTCCGAGGTGGGGGAGCATATGGCTCAGGCCGTCGCCGACTACCTCGTGGCCGAGAACGTCCCGATCAAGCGGGTCGTCGCGTCGCCTCTCGAACGCGCGCAACAGACCGCAGCTCCCATCGCCTTGGCCTTTGGCCTGCCGATCGACACGGAGCCGCGCATCGTCGAGGCCGACAATATCTATGCGGGAGAGAAGCTGCCGTCCGGCGCGAAGGACTTTCTGCACCCTCGCAACTGGTGGCGCCTGCGCAACCCCTGGAAGCCATCATGGGGCGAGCCCTACACGGAGCAGGCCGACAGGATGTGGGCGGCGATCCGCGATGCTGCGGCCGCGACCCCTGACGGCGACACCATCATGGTGAGCCACCAGCTGCCCATCTGGGTGGCGCGGCTGTCGTTCGAGAGCCGCTCCTATTTCCATGACCCCCGTAAGCGCGAATGCGACGTCGCCTCGGTCACGTCGTTTGCCTTCGAGGACGGCGAGCCCGTCTCGGTGTCGTACGCGAGCCCTGCGGCACACCTCTCCGTCTCATGACGCGCTGGGCGCGCCTCGCGGTGCTGATCGCGATTGTCGCAGCGGTGGTCTTGTGGCTCACCGCGTGCGCGCCGCCCGATGCGGATACGTCCCCCGGCTACGTCTCCGGCGACGGCGCCGTGACCGAATGGGCCGCGGGATCCAGGCCAGGGCCTCTTGAACTCAGTGGCGTCGACCTTGACGGCAACGCGATCGACCTCGCGGACTACCGCGGCCAGGTGGTCATCGTGACCACGTGGTACGCGGGCTGCCCGCCGTGCCGCGCCGAGGCCCCCGACCTGGTCGAGCTCGACGCGCTCGATGGCGTGAGCGTCCTGGGCGTCAACACTCGCGACGACGTGGACACGGCCAAGGCGTTTGAGCGCACCTTCGCGGTCGAATACCCGTCGCTCAATGGCGCCGACGGCACGGCCATCGCCGCGCTCCAGGACCTGGTCGCCGTGCGCGCGGTCCCCACCGCGCTCATCATCGACCCCGACGGCTACGTGGCCGCCCGCTCGGTGGGCCGCATCGAGGCGTCGACGCTGCGTTCGCTCGTGGACGCCGCGGGGGCGGTGGGGTCCGAGCCCGGCGCAAGCGCGTCCGCGGGGGGCGGCGAGTGATCCTCGGGATCGGCGGCACGTTCGCGGACACGGTCCTGAGCGGCTCGCTGCTTGCCGCGATTCCCGTGGCCGTGCTCGCGGGCCTCGTCAGTTTTGTGAGCCCATGCGTCGTGCCGCTTGTGCCTGGGTACCTGGGCTACGTGTCTGGCATGGCCGGGGCGAGCGCGACCGAGCGCGCGTCCAAGCATCGGCTGGTGTGGGGCGTCGTGATGTTTATCGCGGGTTTCACCGCGGTGTTCGTACTTCTCGGCGTGGCCTTCGCGTCGCTGGGCGCTCAGGTCGACGGCCAGATTGATCTCATCACGCGCATCCTGGGCGTCCTCGTGGTCGTGATGGGCTTCGTCTTCCTGGGCGCGGTGCCGTTTATGCAGCGCGAGCGGCGCGTGCACGTGTCTCCCAAGGCTGGCCTGTGGGGTGCGCCGCTGCTTGGCATCGTGTTCGGGCTGGGCTGGACCCCGTGCATCGGCCCCACGCTCGCCGCCGTGCTGACTCTGTCCCTGACCGAGGCCACTGCGACGCGTGGAGTGATCCTCGCGGTCGCGTATTCGCTCGGGCTGGGCGTGCCGTTCCTGGTGCTCGCGATGTGGATGGACCGGTCGCGCGCGATCCTGCTGTGGTTGCGTAAGCACCGGCTCGCGCTCATGCGGTTTGGCGGCGCGATGCTCGTGGTGCTCGGGCTGCTACTGGTGACCGGCCTCTGGGGCGAGATCACGACGCAGATGCAGCAGTGGATCGACGGTTTCTGGGTCGCGGTATGACCGAGCCCGAGACGCCCACCCCCGAGAAGATCAAGCGCTTCTCGGTCGACAACTACGCGTACCCCTCCGCGCCCCGCCTAGGTGTGCGCGGCTGGCTGCGCTGGGGCTGGCGGCAGGTCACGTCGATGCGCCTCGCGCTCGTGCTCTTGCTCCTGGTCGGCCTCGCAGCCATCCCCGGATCGCTCTTACCGCAGTGGCCGCAAGACGCAGCCAAGACCCAATCCTTCCTGGACAACAACCCCGGCATCGGCCCGTGGCTGGACCGTGCGGGGCTGCTCGACGTCTTCGGCTCCGCGTGGTTCACGTCCATCTACGTGCTGCTGTTCCTGTCGCTCATCGGCTGCATCGTGCCCCGCGCGATCGTGCACGGCAAGGCCGCGATGGTGCCCGTGTCGTCGGCACCGCGCTCGCTCGCGCGCTACGACGGCAGGCTCGAGGCGACCTCGCCGCTGTCGACGGACGATGCCGTGGCGGCGTTGCGCACGTGGGCCAAAGGCCGCCCCGTGTGGGGGTGGCTCACCGGCTACCGCGTGCGTGTCGACGAGCGCACCGCCGGCCATGGCAAGAGCCGCAACGGCACGCCCCAGGTGGCCGTGGCGCTCGAACAGGGGAGCCTGCGTGAGTGGGGCAACCTGCTTTTCCACGCCTCGCTCGTCGGACTGCTGTGCGCGCTCGCGTTCGGATCCGCGTATACGTACCGCGGCCAGGCCGTGATCGTCGAGGGACAGACCTTCACCAATGCGGCCGTCGACTACGACAGCTTCGAGGCGGGCAGGCTCTTTGACGCCGCGTGGCTCAAGCCCTTCACTCTCACGCTCGACCAGTTCGACCCGGTGTTCGACCTCACGGGGCGCCCCGTGTCCTTCACCGCCCACGTGACCTACACGGACCCCGGCGAGGCCGCCGAGGTCGCGACCATCAGGGTCAACCACCCGCTCGAGATCGACGGCGGCAAGATCTACCTGCAGGGCAACGGCTACGCGCCCGTGCTCACCGTGAGGGACTCCGACGGCAACATCGCCTTCTCCGGCTCGACCCCCTTTCTTCCCCAGGACGCCAACTACACGTCCACTGGCGTCGTCAAGATTCCCGACGTGACCTCGGGCCCGCAGATTGGCCTTGTCGCGACTCTCTACCCAACTGCCGCGCAGGCCTCCGACGGCACCGTGTCCTCGGTCAACCCGCAGTCGATCAACCCCGTCATGCTCCTGACCGCCTATGAGGGAGACCTGGGGCTCGACACCGGGATCCCGCAGAACGTCTATCAGCTCGACGAGACCGATCTGGCGCAGGTGCTGGGAGACGACGGCAACCCGCTCGTGATCGACATTGCCCCGGGCCAGACGGTGACGCTTCCCGACGGCCTCGGCACCGTGACGTGGGACTCGCTCCCGCGCTTCGTGGCCCTGGACCTGCGCGCCGACCCGTCGCTGCCGTGGGTGCTCGGCACCTCGCTCGCGATGCTGTTCGGGGTCGCGGTCTCGCTCTTCGCGCCCAGGCGGCGCCTGTGGCTTCTGCTTACGCCGGCCGAGCATGGCGTTGTTCGAGACGGCGACGCTCAGGGCGGCCTTACACTCATAGAGGCCGCAGCCCTTGCACCCCCGCATGACGAGGCGGCCGCCCGCGCGCTCGCGTCGGCCCTGGCAGTCTCCTCAGGGCTGCCGGTCCCCCGTCCCACCGCGCGGCAGGAGGAATCGTGACCATTACCGACCTCAGCGTCATGACGCTGTGGACCGCCGCGACGCTCTACGCGATCGCGATGGTGGCGTACAGCGTGAGGCTCGCGCGCGTCGCCGATGCGAAGCTCACCGCGAAGAACGCGGCGCTCATGACCGTGGGCGCCGGTGCCGGTGCTGCGTCGGTAGAGACAGGCGAGGCCGAGGGGGCCGATGCGTCGGCCGACGCTGAGGCCGCAGTGGCTGACACCGCCGCGACTCCGGTGGCGAAGCCTGGCGCGAAGGCACAGGGCATCGGCCGCTCGACGATGCTTGTGGGGCTCATGCTGCACATCGTGGGCGTGGTGACGCGTGCCATTGATGCGGGTCACGCGCCGTGGTCGAGCATGTACGAGTTCACCATCACGGGCGCGATGGTCGCGGTGATGGTGTTCCTCATCGTGCAGCGCCGCAGGGACATCACGTACATCGCTCCGGCCGTCGCGGGCTTTGTCGCGTTCGCCGTGGTGAGCGCGCTCAGGGTTTGGTACCGCGACGCCGTGGGCCTGCAGCCAGCGCTCGACAGCTACTGGCTGGTCATTCACGTGCCCATCGCGATCATCGCGTCGGGAATCTTTGGCGTCTCGGGCGCCGCGTCGGTGCTGCAGGTCATGCGCATCGACAGGGACAGCGAACTCAAGAAGCGCCGTCGGGGCATGGGCTGGCTCAACCTTCCGCATCGGGCCGTCAAGAGCAGTGCCGCGCGTTGGCTTGAGGCCGTGCCTGTGCCGCAGGTGCTCGAGTCGCTCACGTTCCGCCTCAACGCGGTCGCCTTTGTGTTGTGGACCTTCACCGTGATTTCCGGCGCGATGTGGGCCGAGCACGCCTGGGGACGCTACTGGGGCTGGGACCCCAAGGAGGTCTGGTCCTTCGTGATCTGGATCCTCTACGCCGCGTATCTGCACGCGAGGACGACGCAGGGCTGGGCCGGCCGCAGGGCAGCCTGGCTCGCGATCTGGGGCCTCATCGCGATCGTGCTGAACTTCACCCTCATCAACCTGTATGTGCAGGGGCTGCACGCGTACGCAGGGGTCAGTTAGTCCAGACCGGTTCTTTCCTTCTCTTCCCTGGTAACGCCCCATAAGCGGGGGCTTGCCCCCCCCTCGGCCTCGGCCTAATGTTCCTACCGAGGGGTGGCCACCACTCACTGACACTCAACTCGTCAAGTGAAGGTAGGGAAAATGAAGAAGAGATACGCGCGGGGCGGCATGACCGCCGTGATTGCCGGGATTGCTATCGCCATGACGCCGATGGTGGCGAGCGCTGCGGAAGACACTGGTTGGCTGTCGAATACCTTCTGTTTTTTTGGAACTGTTGACGGAGTGAAGGTCATCACCATCAACGGTCCTAAGTCAGTGACAGCGAGCGAGGATCCCTCGGCGGCGGGAGACATCGGGCTCAAGATCCAGTACAACGGCCTGCTGAGCCCCATCAAGTGGCACGCGACCGACGCGACGCGCACGTCGACCTCGGCCATAACGCATTTCCGGGTCTACCACTCACACCAATTGAAGTGAGGTGCTCTCCCCAAATTCTACTTTGGGGAGAGCACCTCTACGAAGGGACACTATTCGCATGCGGTACGTGCAAATCTGGAAATCTGCCGTTGTCGTGCTCGGGCTCGCGTTCATCCTTGGCGGGTGTGCGGCGGCCGAAGTCCAGCAAGGCGATAACCTCGGCGACTTTGATGTCCGAGTGGCCGATGCCCTTGAAGAGGCGAGGTCTGGGGGCGCGAGCGAGGCACAACTCGCGATCGTCGAGCAAGCGGGCAAAGAGGGGAGCGTGACTTTTGAGGATGCGAAAGTGGCGGTCTCCTCTGCCATCTCGTGCATGGCGGCCGCTGGCATTGCTGCGACGTATGAAGAAGACGCGTTGCGCAATGGGGTAGTGATTCCAGGGTTCACGGTGAAGGTTTCGGAGGATCCGGCGCTGTCCAACGCCGCAGATGTGTGTGAGTACTCGGAGTCGTATTGGGTGAACAAGCTCTACCAAACCCAGCCGAGTGCTATTGATGCGAACCTCGCGTTCATCGAGAAGCAGGCGCCCGTGATTCGCCAGTGCCTTGAAGATGCAGGCTATGACACCGACCCTGACGCTACGGGCATGGACTTAGTGCTCCAGTCTGCGGAGTTGGATACGGCGGAATTTCACTGCGCCCTCGACGCTGGAGTCATGGGCTATTAGCCGCACGCTCGAAGTATGCTCGCGAAGAGGGAGGGTGTCATGGGTCTTAGGAACGCAGGGGTGTCGGTAGCGGTCGCGTTAGGCATTGTTGTCCCGTTGGGGCTTGCCGCGGCGGTTGCTCTCGTGGTGGCGGAGCGTTCGCCGTTGGATTCGGCCGCTGCGGCCGCGCCGTTGGTGGGCACCATTGAGTCGGCGCAGCGAACTAACCAGGTCAACGTGGGCATCGGGGTTGAGTTCGCCGATGCCGTCTCGCCGTCCACTCAGGCGGGCGGGACTGTCACGGCGCTGGGCATAGGCGCCGGATCGGATGTTGCCACCGGCACTCGCCTCATGGATGTCAACGGGCAGGGCGTGGTGGCCTACGTGGCTGGTTCGCCCCTCTACCGGGATGTCGCGCGCGCCCTTGAGGGCCCCGATGTGGCGACGGCCCAGGTCTTGCTGACCGAGCTTGGTTTCGACACAGGGCCGGCCGATGGCAAGGCGGGCGCCGCGACAGAGAAGGCCATTAAGGCGTTCAACCTTGCGTACGGGTACGGCAAGGACAACGCTGTGCTGTCTCTCGCGTCGCTCGTGTGGATTGGCACCACACCGGCCACCGTGAGCGAGATGAGTGTGCACTTGGGGGACCAGGTCTCTCCTGGTACGGCCCTCTTCAAGACCGGTGCGGCGCTCGCTGCGATCACCGTGACGGAGGCCCCCGGCACGCTTACCGATGGCGAGTGGAGTCTCACCGTGGGCGGAGTCACTGCCCCCTATGTGCCGGGCTCTGCCCGCGTCACGGACCCGGATGCGGTCATCGCGATGGCCGCCACTCTTGGCACTGCAACCGAGGGTGTGGGCACGCTCCAGTTGGCAACGCCATTGACGGTCGCGTCCGTGCCAAGCTCTGCCGTGGTGACGGATGCGACGGGTGCCACCTGCATCTTTGCCTCGGCCGATACCTCTCCCACTGCCGTCGAGCCCCTTGGCGGGTCTCTTGGCACCGTCGACCTGGACCTCGCGCTCGTAGGCGACTCAGTGTTGCTCAACCCGCGCGAGGTGCGTGAGGACCTCACGTGCGCGGGCAGTTGATATGAGGCTGACCGCCCGCGACGTTGCCTACACCTACCCGCGCGGCGACCACCAGGTGCTCGCGGGGGCATCGTTCGAGATCCCCGCGGGAACATCGGCCGCGATCGTGGGCCCGTCGGGCTCGGGTAAGACCACCCTGCTGTCGCTCATGGGGCATCTGTTGCCGATGCAGAAGGGCACCATCTCAGCCATCGACGAGGCCGGGGTGGAGCGACCGCTGTCTGATACCGCCTCGTGGGTGCTTCAGACCGTGTCCTTGTTGCCAGATCGCACCGCCCTGGACAACGTCGCCGTGGGCGCGTATTCCGATGGGGCCGGGCGTGCGGAGGCGCGTAGGCGAGCCACGGAGGGTTTGGCCGCTGTGGGATTAGCGGGGCGCGAGGGCGACCCTGCTCGCATCCTGTCTGGCGGTGAGGCACAGCGTGTTGCTATAGCGAGGGCCCTCGCCTCGCATCGGCCCATCATCCTGGCCGACGAGCCCACCGGACAGCTGGACGCCCGCACCTCCGCGACCGTGCTGGAGGCGATGATCGGCGCTCACGGCGAACGCACCGTCGTCATCGTCACCCACGACCCCGAGGTGGCCGAGCGCTGTGACCTTGTCCTTGAACTGCGCGACGGCGTGATGCACGAGCGAGGCCGATCATGAGTAGGCGAGTGTGGCCGCTGGGCCTTGCCGCGCGCGAGGGCGTCGCCACCGCGCTCTCTGGCCGCTGGACGTCGCTGTTGGTGGGGCTCGCGATCGCGTGGATCGTCGCGGTCCCCGGCGCAGCCGATGCCGTGGCGGTGTCCCGGCTCATCGATAACGAGCAAGCCTGGATCAACGCGGGCGGCCACGTATATGTGGTGACCGGCGCGCGTCAGGACAACAGCGAGAACCCTATCCCCGCGCTCACATGCGACCGCCTCAGCGCGATCGACGGCATTGACGCATCGTTCGCTTTGGCCAGGACCGACGCGACGGGAACCCTGTCCTATATCCCCGGCGGGCGCGTATCGCTGTACGACGTCTCGGCCGGCGCACTGGATTTTCTGGGCGTTCAGCCCGCCGATGGCGGCACGGTGCTCGCCACGCTGGGCTTCGTTGACCGCACCGGAGTGGCCGACGGGGACGTGGTGCGCCTTGTGCGCAGGGTCGCGCTGGGCACGGAGGCCGCACCCTCAGACCCCCTCACGCTCCGCACGGTCGACACCGCGATGCTGGGCGACGAATTCGACGGCGCACTGCTGGTGCCCGCACGGCTCACGGGAGACGCGAACGCCTGCTACGTCCGCACCGATGCCGCGCATGACTCGGCGGTCCAGGCCGCGTTGCCAACCCTGCTCGCCTACGACGGCGCCCCTGCGATCCCCAACCCTCGCCTGTTCTCCTCTGACTTCACCGTGGATTACACCCACGCGTATCAGGAACGCCCGCTTCGATGGATGTGGGTACCCGCGGCCGCGCTGCTGGGACTGCTGTGGGCCATGCTCCAATGGTTCAGGCGCTCGCACGTCGCGATCTACGCGACCTTCGGCATGAAGCCCGCCGCGCGGCTCGTGATGCAGCTCGGCGAATGGGGAGTGCTCGCCGGATTCGGGGCGGTGTGGGGGTGGGGGCTCGGGGTGGTCGGTGCCCTCGCCTTGGGCGCGCACCCGGCCCAGGCCGTGGAGCTCGTGACGTTCCACGGGGTGCTCACCGTGATTGGCGCGACCGCGGTGGTGGTGTTGCTGGGGCTGCGGCCGGCGGGGACATTGCTCAACGCCTTGAAGGATCGGTGAGGGCTCTGAAGTCACTCCACGCGACCGAGTTCGGTGCGCGGGTCGCTGCTCCTCACCACACCTGGGGGTTCTTCATGGCGTATCTGACACCGGCCGAGGTGCGCGGTATCGGAATTCCACTTCTCGTCACCGCGGCTTCGCTCCTCGCGGGGTGTACGAGCATCGCCAACCCCTGGCCGGAAGCGGACGCCATGGCCTGGACCAACGTCGGCAGGGCCTACCACGAGTCGACGCGCTGTCTTGAGATCGCGGAGGTCGACTACCGGACGGCGGACGGGGATATTCCCGCAGAATTGCCCTACTGCTTTCGCACGGACGCGAACGGGATGACCCCTTCGGAACTGAAGACCACAAGGCCGCTCGACGACAACCGGAGTTGGGTCTTGAGCGCGTCGCAGACTGCCAGAGGTCTCCATCTGGAGGCCGTCTCCGTCGGGTACGGCGGCGGCGTCGAGGGTGAGAGCACCGCGGACGTGGCGCTCATGGTGTGCTGGACCGCAGACATCGTGCGAGGCGCGGGCGCTTCGTGGGCCATTGAGGAAGCGGGGTGCGACCCGGACCTCTTCTACGCGACCAAGGGGGTCGCCACGGAGGTGCCGCTCGACGAGGTGAAGAGGCACACGGCCGACCCGACTCCCGGTTCTTGACCGGCACGGGCCTGGCCGTCTTGCGGTCCCGGCCGTACAGACGGTGCCCCGTGCGCCGCTTCGTTGCCCGCCCCAAGGTCCCGGCGCCCCGGTGCCATAAGCGTCAGCAACAGGCCTCGCATGGTGACAAGCAGATTCGCCGTCACGAGGCCATCGCTCGGGGGGAAAGATGGAGAATCTCGAGGACACGCTGTCGAGCGACTACTCCGTCGGGTTTGACCCGAGCGACTGCGCCCGCGTGCGCGCGCGTCTTGCGCCGTACAACTTCCGATTCCGGCCCGCTCGTGCTGCCTCCCGGTGACACGCTGAGCCCGACGACCCCCGCCGTTTTCGGTCGCATGGAAGGGGCCTCGAGGGTCTCGTAGGTACATCCGTCCACGACGTCCTGGGGAACTACACCTACGCCTCGCCGTCACTCGCTCGACTACTGCTCGCTGGTCGCCGCGAGAAGGCGCGCGAGGCGTGCTGCGAGCGCCCGCGCCGTGTACGGCTTGGGGAGGAGATCGACGCCGCTGTCGAGTCGGCCGTCGGTCGTGAGCACGTCCGCCGGGTACCCCGAGGTGTACAGGACGGCGGTCCCTGGGCGCAGGCGTGTGACCTCGTTGGCTAGGTCACGACCCGTCATCCCTGCCGTCATGATGACATCGGTAAAGAGCAGATCGAGGTGTGGAATGCCCTCGAGAGCCGCAAGCGCTTCGGGACCGCTCGCGGCCCCCGTCACCTGGTACCCCCGCGCGCGCAACTGCGATGTCGCATAGTCGAGCACCAGCGGGTCGTCTTCGGCGACGAGCACGTGTCCCGTTCCCACGCCGGCGTCCTCGGGGGCCGCGGGCGCGGGAGTAGAAGCCTCCTCGTACGAGACGGGCAGAAAGATGCGAAACGTGGTTCCGAGGCCCACTTCGGAATAGACGCTCACGTGGCCCCCCGATTGCTTGGCGAATCCCCACACCATCGCCAGCCCAAGGCCAGATCCGTGGCCCGCAGCCTTCGTCGTGAAGAATGGGTCGAAAAGTTGGTTGCGAATCGCTGGCTCAATTCCCGTGCCGCTGTCCGCGACCGAGGTCACGATGTAGGGGCCAGCCGCGAGCTCGGGGTCGCGCGCCGAATACTCGTCGTCCACGTCGACTCGCGCCGTCTCAATGGCCAGCGACCCGCCATCCGGCATCGCGTCGCGCGCGTTGATGGCGAGATTGAGAATCGCGCTTTCGAACCGGGTGGGGTCCACGAGCGCGTTCGGAAGCCCGTCCGCAAGGACCAGGCGGACGGAGATGGCACTCCCGATCGTGCGCTCGATGAGAGATATCACGCCTCGCACCTCAGCGTTGAGGTCCACGGGTCGTGCAGCCAGGGGCATTCGCCGAGCGAAAGTGAGCAAAGAAGCGGTGAGCTCCGCACCCCTTTCCGCCGCCTGGGCGACGAGGCCAAGCATCTCGTCGTCCCCGGCGTCGAGCTGGCCTCCCTCCCGCACCGCGTCCGCCCCACCGAGCACCACAGTGAGCAGATTGTTGAAGTCGTGGGCGATTCCGCCCGTCAACTGGCCCACGGACTCGAGGCGCTGTGCGGTGTGCAACTGCTCAGCCTGCTCATGGGTCTCCGTCACATTCCGGAAGACGACGGTGAGGCCATGATCCGTCGGAGAGGCCGTCACCTCGAACCACCGGCTGAGCACGGGATTGTGGGTCGTGAAGCTCTGAGATCGCCCGGTGGCCAGCGCTGCGCGCAGCATGTCTTCGACCTCGCCGCCATGGAGTTGGGGAAAGGCCTCCCACACGCTCATCCCCTCGATTTCCGAGCGTTTCTTCCCGACGATCGCGGCCCCGCGGTCGCTCACGAACGTCAGAATGAAATTGCGGTCCATCTCGGAGACGCCGTCGCCGATGCTCTGAAGGATCCGTTCATGCGCCTCGGCGACGCGTTGCGCCTCCCTCCGCAGTTTGCGCGTCTCGTGGATATCCATCGCGGTGCCCCACCACTTCAGCACGGAGCCGTCCGGCGCACACTCGGGCCAGGCCGTGATCAGGAAAAACCGGTATGCGCCGTCCCGGCAGCGGATGCGCGCCTCCAACTCTTGCGGTTCGCTCGCCTCGATGGCCTCGTGCCACAGCGTGGCCCAGCGGTCGAGGTCCTCCGGATGGATCACGTCGCGCCACCGTTGCCCGATCAGCGTCGTGGCCGACGACCCGGAGTGGCGCGTCGAGACGTCGTTGATGAACTCGAGAGTGCCGTCTCGCCCCGCAGTCCAGACGATGATCGGCATCCCCTGCAGGATGCGATCCACCTTGGCCGCCAGCATGCGCTCTTTCGCGAGCCTGCGCGCTCGGCGCTGGAACGCCGTCCCCGCGACGACGCGCACGAAGATGAGCAGCACGATCAGCGATCGGTTGAAGACGACGAGCGAGACAAGGAGCATCGCGTCGCCGCTGATCTTGAGCCACGTCGCGCCGATGGTCGCGGCGGTCGCGGTCGCGGCGGTCGCGTAGACGAGCCCGGTGCTTCGCGTCAGGAAGGCGAGTCCGATGACCAAGATGTGGGCGGAGGCGGCGAGATATCTGAGGGGGAGGGAGACGTCGAGCGCGAAGACGCACAGTTCGCCCACCGCGAGTCCGACGGCACTCCACAGCAAGCGCAGGGCGGGTCGCCAGAACTGTCGAAGGGGCACTCGTCGGTCTCGTGACCATGGGAGCGTTCCTCCAAGCTATGGCCCTTTCGCGAAAAGCGCCCGGATCGATTCCGCTCACACGGCGTGGGGGGCTCTTCGCCGAGCCATGGGAGGCCCCATCCCGGCTAGGCTCGACAGATGAAGATTGCCCTGGTTATCGACGACTCCCTGGCACGCCCAGACGGCGTCCAGGAGTATGTGCGCACCATTGGGCGCGCGATGGGCGAGCGCGGTCATGAGGTGCACGTGCTGTGCTCGGGCAAGGCGGGCAAGCCTCCGGCAGGCATCGCGCGGGTCAAGAGCCTCACCAAGAACGTCGGCGTGACCTTCAACGGCAACGGGCTGCACACCCCGCGCCCCGCCTCGCGCCGCCGCCTGCGCAAGCTCCTTGCCGCCGAACGCTACGACGTCATCCACGTACAGACCCCGCATTCGCCGCTGTTTGCTGCCCGCGTGGTGCGCGAGGCACGCCGCCTTCAGGGCGACGCCGTGCGCATCGTCGCCACGTTCCACATCCTTCCCGACGGCGCCGTGAGCGAATGGGGCACGCGCGCCCTGGGACTCTCGCTGCGTCGCAACCTGCGCCTGTTCGACGCGTTCGCGGCCGTCTCCGCGCCCGCGGTCGAGTTTGCCAAGAGGGCCTTCGGCATTGATGCCACCGTCGTACCCAACGCCGTGCGCGTGGATGACATGAGGGCGCAGGCACTCGACCGGCCGTGGGAGGGACCTTCCGGCGGTCGCGTGATCGTCGCGTTCCTCGGGCGCCTCGTGGAGCGCAAGGGTGCTGTCGAGCTCGTCGAGGCCGTGGCCGCGCTCGAACCCGAGGTGCTCGACCACGTCGTGGTGCGCATCGGCGGGCGAGGCCCTTTGCTCGGGGTCATCGAGGAGTCGATCACGCGTCACGGCCTTGGCGTCGTGGTGACGTGCGAGGGATTCATTTCCAATGACGACAAGCCAGGGTTCCTGGCCGTCGCGGACGTGGCCGTGTTCCCCGCGACGGGCGGCGAGAGCTTTGGCATTGTGCTCACCGAGGCGATGGCCGCGGGCGCAGGTGCGGTGCTGGGTGGCGATAACCCCGGCTACTCGTGGACGCTCGACAACCCCGACGCGGTGATCGACCCGCGTGACACGGCCGCGTTTGCCGCGCGGCTCACGGCCCTCATCAAGGACCCCGCCGCGCGCGCCGCGATCCACGAGCAGCAGGCCAAGCGCGTTCGCGAGTTCGATGTGGCCGTGGTGGCCGACAGAGTAGAGACGCTGTACGGCATCCGCGGGTAGCCTTATCGGCATGCAGGTACTTGCCTATTGGCTCATGCGCACCGCCATGTTTCTGGCGATCTACGCCGCGTTGTGGGCGCTCAAGTGGTTCGACATCTGGGCGGTCTTGATCGCGTTCCTGGTGGGCTGGGCCGTGAGCTACGTGGCCTTCCCCGGAATGCGGCGCAGTGCGGCCGTGCAGATGGATGGCTGGATCAACCACTCGCGCAAGGGCAGCGAGGCGGATGACGCTGTCGAGGACGCCGAGGCCAACGGCCTGTAGTCCCGTTTTCGGCCGGGTCGGCACCTGGGTGGCAGCCCGTCCCGAAGCGGGTGAGGCTCCTGGGCTGTGGTGCCCTGGATTCGCTGTTTTCGTGCTGCCGTAGCTCCGTTGTGTCGTGAGGCCGTGAAGAACTCACTAGGTACGTGACATGCGTGCACCGCAATGAGCGTGGCGCAGCGGTGATCGGTCGCCCCGCTAGTGAGTTCTTCACCGGCGCCGGGCCGCGTGGTGAGCGGTCAGGTGCTCCGAGGCGCTCGCAGGCGCTCGCAGGCGCTCGCAGGCGCTCGCAGGCGCTCGCAGGTGCTTGCTGGGCGCTAGGCCCGACTACGAGACCGCGATCCCAAAGGCCAAGAGCGTCGCGTAGGCCATCCCGATGCCGCCCAGGCCGATGAACACCGGCTTGAGCGCGACGCCAGATGCGCCAACCGCCACGGTGACTGCGGCCAGCACTGCGGGCAGCGCCACGAGCGCGGCGATCATGGCCCACGGCAATGCCAGCCCGATCAGGATCGCGCCAATCACCGGCGAGATGACGACGGCCACGAACAGCCTGCGGGTGTTCACACTGCCCAGCCTCACGGCCAAGGTGTGCTTGCCCGCGAGCAAGTCGCCTTCGAGGTCGCGGATGTTGTTCACCATGAGGAGCGCGACCGCATAGAGGCCCACGCTCGCTGCTGCGATGACGGACCACCACGTGATCCGTCCCGCCTGGGTCACGAGAGTGCCGAGCAGCGCGACGGGGCCAAAGAAGATCCACACCATGACCTCGCCCCAGCCCTTGTATCCGTAGGGATTCGAGGTGGCGGTGTATGCCCACGCGGCCACGATGGCGAAAGCGCCCACCAGGAGCAACCACCACTGGCCGCTCAGCGCGCTGAGCGCGGCACCTGCGAGGCCGCCGATCACCGACGCGATCACGGCCGCACGCTTGACGGCGCTCGGACGCGCGCGCCCCGACGCCACGAGCCGCGAGGGGCCGATGCGATTCACGTCGGTGCCGCGCACGCCGTCGGCATAGTCGTTGGCGTAGTTCGACGCGATCTGGAGGGAGAGTCCCACCACCACAGCGAGGAGCGCGTGGAACGGTCGGAAGGATCCAAGCTGCGCCGCGGCGGCCGTTCCCACGAGCACGGGAGCCACCGAGGTCCACAGGGTGCGCGGTCGCGCGCCATCGATCCAGTCACGGGACGTGGGCATCAGATATTCCGTTCGAAGTCGGTCGCGATGGTGCGTAGCGCCGGATAGTTGACCTTGCCTGACACGAGCCGAGGAAGGGCCTCGACTCCAATCAGTTCGCGCGGTAGCGCGTGCTTAGGAAGTAAAGGCTCAAGCGCCGCCCGTAATTCCCATAGGCGCTGCATGGCGCCCACGTCGTGGGGCACCACGAAGGCCACGACGGTCTGGCCCCATTCGGGGTTGGCGGCGCCCACCACGGCCACCTCCTTGACCCAGTCCATGGCCTCGATGGGCTGCTCCACGGTGCGCGGGTGCACCTTGAGGCCGCCGGTGGTGATGACATCGTCGACGCGCCCGAGGATCACGAGCCGAGAATCGGCGCTCCACGCGCCCAGGTCGGACGTCACCAGCCAGCGCCGCCCGTCCCATTGCTCCCAGGCGTCGGGCTGCGACGGCCGGTAGTCCTCGGCGAGTGAGGAGGTCGCGATCAGGACCCTGCCATCCGCGTGCAGCCTCACCTCGGTGTCGCCGATGGGTAGCCCGTCGTACATGCAGCCGCCCGCAGTCTCCGTGAGGCCGTAGGTGCGGATCACGTTGGGGGGAATCTCGAGACCGCCGAGCGCGGCACCTCCCACGAGCACGGCGTCAAAGGAGGCCAGCGCAGCCCTTCCGATGTCGGAGCCGACGAGGCGTCGCAGTTGGGTGGGTACGAGCGACACGAAACGCGGCGCGTCGGAGGGCATGCGGTCTGTCGCGGCGGCAAAAGCGGCGGGCGTGAAGGAGCCTGGCGCGACGCCCGCGACGGTTGAGCCCGCGATCGCAGCCCTTATCACCACCATCGCCCCCGCGATGCGGTCGGTGGGGAGCGCGAGCAGCCAATGCCCCTGCTGTCCCACGTGCTTTGTGGTCGCGGCGGCGGAGGCGCGCAGGGCGTCCGACGTCAGCAAAACCTCGAGCGGTTCCCCGGTTGAGCCCGACGTGGTGACCGCGATGCCGCGCGCCCGTCCTGCAAGAGCGTCGGCGACAGCATCGGCCGCCCCGTCAATTAAGCGTGCGAAGTCCATGGATCCAGCCTAGGTGGCCCTTACACTTCCCCTATGCGTGGACGGATGAGGGCGGTCGCTGCGGCCGGAGTGGCATTGCTGGCAACTGCGTGTGCGCCCGCGGGGGTGACGCCTGCGACGGTCACCTATACGCCTGACCAAGCGGTCGCGCGCTCGGCGGCCCCCGAGCCCCCGGTGGATCCGATCCCCGCCGTGGCGTGGCCGCTGACGGGCCTCGACGCGACGGACGCCGATGCTGCGGCGCTGTCCAATCCGTCGATCGCCATCAAGATTCCTAACGAGGGTTCGCACTCGAGGCCACAGAAGGGCCTCGAGTACGCCGACATCGTGTTTGAGCAGTACGTCGAGGCCGGCATCCCGCGTCTCGTCGCGATCTTCCACTCCAACCTGCCCGAAGAGGTGGGACCCGTGCGTTCGATGCGGGAAATGGATGCGAACATCGTGGGCTCCTTCGGGGGGCCGCTCGTGTTCTCGGGGGCAAATTCGAACGTGTTGAACTATGCGCGCAACACGGGACAGCTGTTGATCGCGCAGGACACGGGAGGCTCGGGCTTCTTCCGCACCTCGGATCGCAGCTCGCCCTACAACCTGCACGTGAATCTAGGCGATGTGTTGGAGCAGTCAACCGACTCGCCGCCTGCGACGCAGCAATTCACCTATGCGTACCCCGCGGAACGGGCAACGGCCGCCGTGGAAGGCACCGCGGCCAGCCACATCGACTTGCGCATGTCGAGCTATGGCGAGCCCGGATGGGACTGGCAAGCCGACGACGCAGTGTGGACGCGCACCGAGTTTGGCGAGCCCGACATCACCGTGGACAACAACCAGATCTCCGCCGCCAACGTGGTGGTCCTGTTCGTCACGATCTACTTCCACTGGGATCTGCCGGTGACCGAGATGATCGTCGACGGCAGCCCTGGCTATGTGGCCTCGGAGGGTAAGTACATCCCGATTCTGTGGAGCAAGGCGGACCGCACGGGCGAGTACGTGCTCACCACGGAGTCAGGAGAACCGGTGGAGTTGGCGCCGGGCCAGACGTGGATCGAACTGATCCCCAATGCGGGAGTCTCCGGCGGTCACGCCAACTTCTCGTGACGTGCGCCCCGTAATGGCTTGATCTGTACCGGTTTTGGCGGGTTTGGTTGTGTAGCGGCTTGATTCGTATCGGTCGCGTCTAGAACGCGTAGGGGAAGTCGCGCCAGTCGGGCTCGCGCCTCTCGAGGAACGCGTCGCGTCCCTCCTGGGCCTCGTCCGTCATATACGCCATGCGGGTGGCTTCGCCCGCGAACACCTGCTGGCCGGCCAGGCCGTCGTCCGCGAGGTTGAACGCGAACTTGAGCATGCGGATCGCCTGCGGCGACTTGGTGGCGACGATGCGCGCGTAGTCGAGCGCGCGGGCCTCGAGCTCGGCGTGGGGCACGGCCTCGTTCACGACGCCCCAGCGCTCGGCGTCCTCGGCCGAGTATTCGCGGGCCAGGAAGAAGATCTCGCGGGCACGCTTGTCGCCCACCTGGCGGGCCAGCAGCGTCGAGCCGTAGCCCGCGTCGAACGAGCCGACGTTGGCGTCGGTCTGCTTGAAGCGTGCGTGTTCGCGGCTTGCGATCGAGAGGTCGGCCACCACGTTGAGCGAGTGGCCCCCGCCCGCCGCCCAGCCGTTGACCGCGGCCACGATCACCTTGGGAGAGGTGCGCATGAGGCGCTGCACCTCGAGGATGTGCAGGCGCCCGCCGTGCGCGGGGGCATCGGCCGCGGTGCCCTCGTAGAGGTAGCCGTCGCGGCCGCGAATGCGTTGGTCGCCGCCCGAGCAGAACGCGTGGACGCCGTCGGCCGCGGGCCCGTTGCCGGTGAGGATGATCGTGCCGACATCGGCCGTCATTCGCGCGTGGTCGAGCGCGCGGTAGAGCTGGTCGACCGTCTGCGGGCGGAACGCGTTGCGCACCTCGGGGCGGTTGATCGCGATGCGCACCGCGGGCAGGTCGCGCTCGTCGCGCGGGTCTCCGTCGACGTCGCCGTCAACCCCGGGCTCGGCGCCACGCTCGACCCAGCGGTGATACGTGACGTCGTCATCGGGGAAGCCCTCGATGGCCCGCCACTGCGTGGGGTCCATGAGGTCCGATACCTGGGCTGGGAGGGTGCTCATGAATCGAGCGTATCCTCACCCAACCGCACGGGGTCGCAGCGGCGTTGAATGGGTAAGCGGGCCAAGCGGGGCCGCGGGGGAGGGATCGATGGTTCGCTGGCAAGCAGTTGCCGAGCAGTTGGTGCGCGAGCGCCAGGGAGCGCTGGTCGCGTACGCCTATCTGCTCACGAGGAACAGGGGGGCGGCGGAGGACCTGGTCCAGGACGCGCTCGTGCGCACGTTCACGCGCCGGGCGCAGTTTGAGCACGTCCATCAGGCGGAGGGTTATGTGCGCAAGGCCATCGCCAGCGCCTTCCTGGACGGCCAGCGCGCGTGGGGTAGACGCATGCGACGCGAGCGGATGGTGGCGCACACGGAGGCAGTTCCCTCCCACGCCGAGCTTGTCGAGGCCGATGCCGACCTCGCGGCCGCGATGGCCTCGCTCCCCCCGCGTGAGCGGGCCTGCGTAGCGCTCCGGTACCTGGGGGACTTCTCCGTGGCCGAGACCGCGGAGGCGCTGGGCCTGTCCGAGGGGGCGGTGAAGCGCTACACACACGACGCAACGAGGGCGCTCGCGACACAGCTGTGCGTGGCACCAGAGGCGAACGATTTGATACAGATCACGGTGACGACGGAGGCACAACGATGAATGAATCACTGTCCGAACGCATGCGACGGGGTGAGCAGGAGTTCGCCTCGACATGGGGAGACTCGATCAAGGTGGGCACCACGGTGTCGCGCGTCCAGCGCCGGCGCGCGATGAGAGCGGTGACGGCCACTGCTGCCGCCTTCGCGATTGTCGGCACGGGTGCGGTAGGGGCGGTTGCTTTGTGGCCGTCCGGCGGCACGAGTCCCGCCGATGGCGTGGCAGCGCCGGCAAGCGGGTCGCCCGCGCCGAGCGAGAGTGCGTCGCCGGCTCCAGACCCAGTTGCGGAAAGTTATCCGTCGTCCCCTGAGATGGTCGACGGGGTTCCCGTGTTGGTGCCCGCGTCTCAAGAGGTGGCGGACAACACGCTGCAACCGCACTCAGGCCCCGCCTTCGTCCCCGGCGAGCGCAGGGCTCTCGACCAGGTCGTGAGTCAGGAGGCGGTGGCTTCCTGTGCCGATGAGTGGTGCGGCATGGCGGCCTTGCCCGCCGTGACGAGCGACGTGCTGAAGTCGGGCAAGCTGACGGCCGCGGTCGACGAGATGGGGATACTCAATGGCGGCGTCAACCCGCTTGACACGTTGCGTTACGTGGCGGTGGCGGGCCCCGAGGTGGGCGCGTATATGGCCGTGGACCTCTCGGCATGGGCCCGCGACGCGGGACTTGACGAGTCCTGGGGTGTCGAAGATCTCGCGGCCGATGACGGCGGCCACACGGTCGCGGCGGTGCTGCAGGAGTACATCTACCATGGCGAAGGGGTGGACCCGAGCATGGTCGTGCTGTTTGACCTCGACTCCGGCACGAGCACTGTCTTGGCGCAGGGCTTGGACTTCGCGTCAGTCGAATGGGACGGCACCCACTGGCGTGTGTTTGGCTACGGCCCGGAGGGCACGCTGGGGGCGCGCGTGGCATCGGACGGACAAAGCTGGACCGTGGATGACATGCAGGTGGCTCGCGGATGGTGGCTCAAGGAGGAAGGCGGGCTGGCTCAGCTCGCTGGCCAGGCCTGGGCGAACCGGCGGCTCGTTGTCGACGGTCAGGCTTATCCGGCCCAGCCAGACGGCACCACGTACTGTGATCCTGCGTACGAGGCATCGGCATCCGACGGCTACGTGCGCATGTCGTGCCAGGTATCCGACTCGATCTCATTCGACGACCCGAGCCTGATGCATTACTTCCAGCTCACGGCGGGCGAGGGGTGGGCGCCGCTCGACCCCGCGCTCGAGTCGCAGGCGCCGCCAGCGTCGACGTCTTCCGGTGCGCTCGGCGACGGCTACGTGCTGTGGCGCGGCTCGGCCCCTGTGTTCTTGGAGAACGGAAGCGAAACCGCGATTGAGGCGCCCAACGTGGAACCGCTTCGTGGCGACTTCGCAGACGGAGGGCTGTGGATGCTCGGGTACAACGAGCTCGGCTGGCTGAGCCCCGACCTGGAGTATCGCCAGATGATGGAACTCGGTGGCAACAGTGTGATGGCAGCCGTGTACCCCTACGGCGAGCGAACCGCGTCGTAAGGCGCATGGTCCCGGCCCCGGTCGCGATCGAGTCGAACCTCGATCGCGGCCGGGGCTGACCTTTGCCTCTCGCCACTTAGGGTGGGGCCATGGAATTTCGCCCGTTTCGCGTGATGCTCAACACCCGTTTTCGAGGGCTGACTGAGCGTTCTGGCGTTCTTGTGCGCGGCACCGGCCCCGACGGCGCCGACGCGTGGGGCGAGTTCTCGCCGTTCCCGGACTACAGCGCCGAACAGCGCAACCGCTGGTGGGCCGCGGCCATGGAGGCCGCGCACGGGCTCCTTCCCGCGCCGGTTCACACCGACGTCGAATGTGCGGCGATCATCCCCGAACTCGGCCCCGACGCCGCGGCGGCGCTCGCGTCCGCGTTCGGCTGCCGCACCGCCAAGGTGAAGGTGGGCGGGCCGCGTGGGGGAGACGCCGACCCGGCCGCGACCCTGCTGGCCGACTGCGCGCGGGTGGAGGCGGTGGCGGGCGCTCTGGGTCCGAACGGAAAGATTCGCGTGGACGCCAACGGTGCCTGGTCGCTCGCCGCGGCACCCGGCGCAATCGCCGCGCTCGAATCGGCCGCCAGGGCCGGGGGCATCGGCGGCCTCGAATACGTCGAGCAGCCGTGCGCGAGCGTCGCGGAACTTGCCGCCGTCCGCAGGCTCGTCGAGGTGCCCATCGCGGCCGACGAGTCGATCAGGCTCACGGGAGACGTGGACGCCGTGGTGAGGGCCGAGGCCGCCGACATCCTGGTGCTTAAGCCCTCGACCATGGGCGGAGCCAAGGCGGTACTCGAGATGGTCGAACGCTACGGACTGCCCGTCGTGATCTCGTCGGCGATGGAATCGTCTGTGGGGCTGAGCGCGGCGCTCGCGACCGCCCTTGCGCTTCCCGAGCAGCCCTTCGCCCACGGACTGGGCACCGGCACGCTGCTCGCGACCGACACCGTCGACCGCACGCTTGTACCGGTGGTAGGGCGCCTGGCACTCATCCCGCTTAGAGTGACGGCATGATCCACCCCACAGCGGCCTTCGCACGAGAACTCGTGAGCGCGCTCGCGGCCCAGGGGGTGTCCGACTTCGTGTTGTGCCCAGGGTCCCGCTCTGGCCCGCTCGCGCATGCGATCGCTCAAGCGGCATCCGAGGACCGCCCCACCGACGCTCCCAGCGTGAACCTCTATGTGCGCATCGACGAGCGGTCGGCGGCATTTCTAGCCCTGGGGATCGCCAAAGGACGCAGGCTCGACGGGACGCCGCGCCCGGTCGCGATTGTCACCACGTCGGGAACGGCCGTCGGGAATTTGCTGCCCGCGGTGATGGAGGCGCACCACACGGGGGTGCCGCTCGTGGTGCTCACGGCGGACCGACCCACCGAGCTCAAGGGCATCGGCGCGAATCAGACCACCGACCAGGAGGGCATCTTTGGTCAGTTTGTGCGGTGGGAGCACGGTGCCGCCGCCCCCGACAAGAACGAGCGGCCAGGCAGGGCGACGCTTTTGGCGGCGAGGGCCACGCACTGGGCGTTAGGCATTCCCGATCGAGAGGACATGGCCTCCGCTCCGGGCCCGGTGCACCTCAACGTGGAATTCCGCGACCCGCTGGGCCCCGACGCCGGCCCGTGGCCGCGCATCGACCGCGAGAAGGCGACGCTCCTCGACCGCACGCGCTCACATATTCGCAGCATCTCGCTCGCGCCGCGCAGGCTCCCCGACGTTCCCAAGGGACTCGTGATCGCGGGCGACGGGGCTGGAGACATCGCGCGCCGGGTCGCCGAGGCGCATGGCTGGCCCCTGCTGGCCGAACCCACGTCGGGTGCACGCACGGGGGACAACGCGCTGTCCTGCTACGTGGGCATGCTGGGTGACTCCGAAGGCCAGGAACTCGTCGCTCAGATCCGTCAGGTGGTGGTGATCGGGCGGCCTACGCTGTCGCGGCCCATCCAACGCCTTATCGATGCCGCACCCCGGCTCTTTGTCGCGGGGCACGGAGCACGGTGGCGGGAGGCGCCCCGGAATGCGGAGCGCGTGCTGCCCCTTGTTCCCGATGAGTGGATTGCCCCAGGGACCGTTGATGACGCGTGGCTTGGCGCATGGAGGGAACTGTGCGCCGCAGCACCGCATCCCGAAGTGGCCTGGGACGGCCGCGAGGTGGCGCACCTTTTTGTTGCCGCGCTCGGTTCCCACGACGTCGCCTTTCTCGGCTCTTCCAACCCGATTCGTATGGTCGACGCGGTGGCCCCATCGTGGCCCGTGGGTGAGGCCCCCACGCTGCTCGCCAACAGGGGCCTTGCGGGAATTGACGGCACCACCTCGACCGCGATAGGGCTCGCGCTTGCCGTGGGCACGCCCGTGAGGGTGCTGCTGGGAGACGTGACGTTCCTTCACGATGTGGGTGGCCTGCTCATCGGCACCGAGGAACGCACGCCCGACGTCCGGTTCGTGGTGGTGAACGACGGCGGCGGCAGCATCTTCAACAGTCTTGAGCACAGCAAGGCCCCCGCCGACGTGGTGAGGCGGGTCTTTACGACCCCGCACGGCGTGAATCTGGCCGCACTGGCGACCGCATATGGGGCACGTCACGTACACGTCTCGTCGTCCGACGAGCTCGCGGCGATCCTGGCTGTGCCCTTCACGGGGATCGAAGTGGTCGAGGCGCTCGTCTAGCCTGCGGCCACAGCACCAGTCTCAGGGAGTTCTCAGGTTGTGCTGAGGTGGCACCCAGGTCCAGGAGGTGGAATCGGAGTATCCGATCGACCTCTGGAGGACTTGATGATTCGCTCACGTATACCCCGCTCACGCATGACTCGCGGTCTCGCACTCGAGACCGGCGCTCTCGCGTCAGGCGCCCTCATCTTTGCCGCGGCCCCCGCCGCGACGGCGGCCACGACGGACGGCGATACGGCCGCATCGGCAACTCAGCGAGTGGGCCCTGGTGGTGAAGGGCTCCGCGGCGCCGGTGCGTACCTGGGTGCACGGCTCGTGCCCTCGGAGGACGGCGCGACTGTGGCCCACGTGATCGAAGGCAGCCCCGCCGATTCCGCGGGTATCGCGGAAGGCGACATCGTGCTCACGATCGACGGCGTCTCGATCGACCAGCGAAGCGCGCTGCGCGACGCACTGTCGGGTGCCGCGGAGGGTGACGAACTCACGGTGGTGTTCACGCACGATGGCGCCGAGGAGTCGGCGGTAGTGACGGTGGCCGCGCGCGCGGACAGGCCAGCGAAGCCCTCGCGCGATGGTGCAACTTCTGCCGATGGTGTTGGTCCTGCAGATGGTGCGCGGGCCGACGCCAAGGGAGAGGCCGGCGACGGTTCAAGTCGCAAGGCCGGCGGTGCCGAGCGTGGGGCCCAGCGCGGGGGAGACTCCGCCGCCGATGCTGCTACGGACGCCCAGAGCGCGTAGTTGCGCGGCCTTGGGGCTCCTGTCCTGACCTAGCGCGCGGGTGCCTTGAGTGCGGCCCGCATCGGCTCGAGCTTGGCCTCCGATTCCGCCCATTCCGAGGCGGGGTCGGAGGCCTGCTTTTCCAGCTGAGTTGCGGTGCGTTCGCCGCCGCGACAAGGGGCCACCGCCGTGCTAATTTGTCCTTGCGGGGGGCTCCGGAGGAATTCACTTCCCATTGGGGGGGGGTGGCGGAGGTGCTCCGTAGAGATGGCACGGTGGATCTATGCGATTCAAGAGCAAGAAGATCTCTTCGTCTTTGGCGACGGGAGCTTTGGCTGTTGTCATGATGGCGGCGGGGGCCTCGTCGGCTTCGGCCACGACCTATTGCGACGCGACCTTTTACAATCCGAGTCTCTACACCAAGTTGTACGACATTTCGTGCCCCGCGGGACACCAAATACGTGCGGTCAGCAAGTACTACACATCGGACAACACGTCTCGCGTGTTGACCGCGTACGGACCTTACGTGTCGTCGGGCACGTCGATAGCATGGATCCCTACAGGTACGTTCATGGCGGGCCACTACTACCAGGAGAAGTAGCTGTTGTCCCACATTAAGATGAACCGTCGCCGTGGCTTTGCCACGGCGACGGCCACCTCACTGGGTTTGGTTTTGCTGGCCGGTTGTTCGGGCGGTGGCGACCCGAATCCGTATGAGGCACGGTTTGATCAGGCGATGGCTGAGACGGACAACGAGTTTGTTCGTGGGGTGCTCTCGGACGGGAATATCACGGCGTCGGAGGTCCAGGAGGCGGGACAGCGCGCTCTCGATTGCATGAGTGCTGCGGGGGTACCTGCGGTCTTCTCATTTCACACCGATGAGTATGGCCAAGTTGGGCTGACGTCCGCCGGAGATCTGGCTTCCTCGCAGATGGCTGCAGAGGCGGACTGTGAGTTCGAATGGAGCAACACTGTTGTGGCCCTTTACAACGACACGATTCAGAACCCAAACAACGATGACCTGGACGGGTTGGTGGCATCGTGTTTGGTGCGCAAGGGGCTGGCCCCGGAAGGTTTCACAGGTCCTGACTACAAGCGTTTGTCCGAGACGAATGCCATGTACATGGAGCCGTCGACGACGGAACCTCAGGACGACGGCGAGGTCGGCGACGTCATTGCCCTTCCAGACAATCCGAACGCGGTGGAACTGCTCCTACCTGGAGGTCAGCCACTGAATGAGGGGGAGGCGCTGCGGTGTCAAAGGGCCCCGCTGCAGTAGCGTCGGAGGGTCGCCAATCGTTGTGGGCTGACAGGCAGAGGAAGTGGCATGAGCACGGATAAGTCCCAGGGGGAGGCTCCCAATGCCTCGCAGGTGCCGACGCCATCGCGCGTGCGTGGCGTGGTGCGGGTAGCGGTGCTGATGGGTCTGCTGGGGCTCGCGCTCGGTGCGGGCGTCGCCTTGGCGCTGACCTCTGCGCCACAGCCAGACGCGGCCGATGGTGCGTCGGTTGTCGCTGGCGGCGTGGTCGACGTGACGGCGCGTGTTTTTGACGACGCGCGCTCGGTGACCGCGGTTCCTGATATCGCGAAGGAGCGAACGGTGGCATCGCCGACATCGGGCGTGCTTCGCGCGCAGCAGTGCGAGGTGGGCTCCGTAGTGGCATCGGGCCAGGCCCCGTTCGTGCTCGACGATCAGCGCATTCTGGCCCTGCACCTCGGCACCCCTCCGTGGCGCGACCTGGACGTGGGAGCCAAGGGCGACGACGTCACGGCCCTGCAGAGCGAGCTGGTGCGGCTTGGCTACACGGGCGTCGCCGTCGACGGCGTGTACGGCAACGGCACCGCTGCCGCCGTGCGGCACCTGTGGAACGACGCTGGCGTGGCGGGAAAACGCCTTTCAGTCCCCTTCGATCACATCGTGTGGCTACCGCAAACCCAGGTGACCGTCGCGACGTGCCCGCTCGAGATCGGCCAGAACGTGGGTCAAGGCGAAGCCCTCTTCACCACAGGCGGCGGCCTCACCTCGTTGACCTTGGCTCTGCCCGAGGGCTCCGCTTCGAGTCAGTGGGAGGCCGTGGTCGATGACACCACGGTGACGGTGCCCGATGACGGCGTGATCAGCGATCCGGCCTACCTTGTCGCCGTCGAGAAGACGCGCCGCTACCTCGGTTACGTCGACGACCCGTCGGCGGGGTTAAAGGCGGATATCCGCCTGATCTCCACGATCCAGGTGGCCTCCGTGCCCGCATCGGCCCTGTATGCGCTGTCGGGCGATCAGGGCTGTGTGATGTCCAGCGGTACCCCCTTGGTGGTGCGGGTGGTCGCCTCGGAGTTCGGCCAGACCTTCGTGGCCTCCGACCCCCTGCCGATGTCCGTGCAGGCGGCTCCCGGTGAGGACGCACCGGCGTGCGGGTGACCGTACGAGGACTGTCGCACTCCTTCCCCGGCACCGGAACCTTGTTCGCGGGCCTGGACCTGGACCTAGTGGCGGGCAACCTGGTCGCGATCACGGGTCCTTCCGGCTCCGGCAAGTCGACCCTGCTGTCCCTGCTGGCTCGGTGGGAGAGGCCACTTGAGGGCAGCGTCGACTGGGAGGGCGTGCGGGACGTGGGCTGGGTGTTCCAGAACCCGCATGGCTCGCGGTCACGCACCGCGCTTGACCACGTGAGCATCCCTCTGCTCGCCAAGGGATTTGCTCGCGCCGACGCCGATGAGAGCGCCTTCCAGGTGATGGACCGCTTTGGGCTCACTGGCGTCGCAGACCGCCCCTTCGCCGCGCTGTCGGGAGGCGAGGCTCAACGACTCATGCTCGCCCGCGCCGTCGCCAAGGCACCCTCCTTGTTATTGGTGGATGAGCCGACCGCCCAACTCGACCCGACGTCGGCACACACGGTCAACGAGGTGCTCGGCGAGCTCGCGATGGAGGACACCATCGTCGTGGTCTCCACCCACGATCCCGACACCAGGGACGCGTGCCCCATGCACCTCGACCTCCGCCACTTTGCCGAGGCGAACCCATGAGGGTGAGGACGAGGCGCCGTCAGGCCACGGAAGGAATCAGGCTACGCGAGGTGTGGCGCGAGGCCTGGCGCAACGTCTCCACAGGCGCGACCCGCGCGCTGCTTGGCATCGCCGTCTTTGTCGTGTCCATCGGCGCGATCGGGTGGTTTGAGGCGTCGTCTGTGGCAGGCGTTGCCCGCGAGGCTCAGAGTTTTAGGGAGGCGGGCGCGACCGTGCAGGTGATCGCGCTGTCGGGCAGGATCGACGGCGCGCAGTGCGACGCGCTGTCGAGCTACCCCGGCATTGCCGCCTCGGGTGCCGTGCGATCCGCCGACGACGTGCGGCTGGCCGTCTCGCCGTCAACGAGTCTCCCGACCTTTGATGCCACCCCTGGCATGGCGGGCGTGCTGCGGGTAAAGCCCACGAGCGGCCAGGGCGCCTCGGGCGGTGTGTGGCTCGCGGGCGACTTGGCGGATGTGCTTGCCGTCGATGGCAGCCGCACGTCGGTGCCTCTGTCGAACGGCGCCTCCATGACCGCCTCCGGAGTATTCGCCTACCCCACGGACGGGCGCCTCCCCACGCTCGCCTACACGCTCGTGTCGCCCGTGCCCGCGCAGGGGGTCTTTGACGCGTGCTGGGTCGAGGTGTGGCCCGAGGCGGTGTCCACCGTCGACCTCCTCTCGCTACCCGTACTCCCGCCCGCGCCCGGCCAGGACGCATCGCAGCCTCAGGCTCAGCAACTCAACTCGACGCTCGGCACGCAATTCGACGCGCAGGGGCGCCTGGCCAAGGTGCCCGTCTGGCCGATGACGGGCGCGGCCGTGCTGCTTGCGGTGGGCCTCGGCGTCGTCCTGATCAGGCTGCGCAGGCTCGAACTGGCCTCCGCGCTCCACGCGGGGCTCGGGTCAACGGCGCTCGCACTTCAAGTCGCGTTCGAGACTCTCGTGTGGCTCTTCATCGCCGTGGCCCTGCTGCTGCCTGCCGAATGGTGGATCGCGGCGCACGCGAACCCCGACCCGGCCCTCGTCGCGTTCTACCCCGCCGCCCGCGCCACCATGCTCGCCGCCGCAGCCACCCTGATCGCGGCCGTTTCCCAGGCGGCACTGACCCGGGAGAAGCACCTGTTCCGGTATTTCAAGAACCGCTAAGCGCGCGACCCTCGTGCCTTGAGTGCAGCCCGCATCGGCTCGAGCTTGGCCTCCGATTCCGCCCACTCCGAGGCGGGGTCGGAGGCCGCTACTATTCCGCAGCCCGCGAAGAGCCGCAGATGCGACGGGTCGTCACGGTCGATCTCCGCGGAGCGCAGCGCGATGCACCATTCGCCCTCGCCCGCGGCATCTACCCAGCCGACGGGGCCCGCGTAACGCGCACGGTCGAGGCCCTCGAGTTCATCGATGATGCGGGCCGCGGCGAGGGTGGGCGTTCCACAGACCGCCGCCGAGGGATGCAGCTCCGCCACGAGTTCAAGCACTCCCACGTGGCTCGACAGGGCGCCCGTGATGTCCGTGGCCAGGTGCATCACGTTGGGGAGGTGGAGCACGCTCGGCTCGTCGGGCACGTTGACGGACGCGCAGTGCTCCGCGAGCACCTGGGTCACCGAACGTGCCGCGTAGGAGTGTTCCTCGCGATCCTTCGAAGACCGCGCCAGCTTGGCGGCGCGCGCGAGGTCGCCCATGTCGTCACCCGTCATGCGGATGGTCCCCGCGAGCACGCGCGACGTCACGAGGCCGTGGTCGACCCTGGCCAGCAGCTCGGGGGTGGCCCCGATCATGCCGTCGACGTGGAACGTCCAGCACATGTCGTAGTCGGCCGCGAGGTTGGCGAGAACCGCGCGCACGTCGATGGGGCTGTCGGCGCGGGCATCGACCGCGCGTGCCAGGACCACCTTGGACACGTGCCCGGCGCCGATGCGCTCGACGGCCGCGGCGACGGCGGCGCTCCAGGAGGGTTCGTCTCCGGTGCCGATCGAGACGGAAGGAATAGGCGCGACGGGAGAGGCCCCCGCGAGGGCGTCGGCGAGGGTTGTCCGCGTCGACGACGCGTCGCCCACGACGGTGAAGAAGCTGCGGCCGTCCACGCGGCCAAGGACGTAGCGCGGGATGATGAGCGTTCCGCCGGCGGGGGAGTCGTCCGCGAACGAGAAGGACCCGAAGGCGATGAGGCCGGTGCCGCGTTTCTTGACCTCGTCGTGGACGGCGGCGTGACGCGTCGCGCGCCTCCACCACATCAGGGCCTCGTCCATGCGCGTAGGGCCTGTCGAGGTGAATCGCGCGACCTCGCCCCACGCGACCATGCCGTCGCCGCGGCGCACCCACGAGATGCCCTGTTCAGGCAGCGCCCCGATCAGGTCGCCGGGGTCGGGGACTTCGACCGTGCGGACCGTCAGGGGGCCAGGGGCGGCCGCATCGATGCTCACTCAGCCAGCGTACGGTGCCCAGGCGGGTGCTGCGGTTAGGGGACCGACGGTTGAGCAGCGATGTATCCCACAACGTCGATGACCACGTTGGCGGTGTTGGTCGAAGGCGCCATGACGTTGGAGAGGTCGATGCGCCGGTTCGCGGGAAGCGAGACGATGACCAGGTTGGGGATGTCGCGGCCGGGGATGTAGTTGATGTTGGAGGCGTTGGGAGGTGCGGTCGCGCCGTTGCCATCTGTGTCGGGATACACGGTGAGGTGCCCGATGGATGACACCCCAGCGACCGTGACGTTGAGCACTACGGCGTCCGCGTTTGCCGGTACCAGCACAGTGTCGTCAAACGCGAAGCTGTAGATCGAACCGGTTTTGAGTGCGCCGGGAATGGTTCCCTGGTGGCTTCCGCCCGAGCGGGTGTCGATGACGCGGGTGGGGGTGACCGAGTAGTAGTCGGAGACCGCGCCAACGTAGCCGACGACGTCGATGATGATCTGGGCGGTGCCGGAGCTGACGGATTTGAAGGACATGGTGCCGTCGGGTGAGAGGCCGATGATCTGGGCGTTTGCCTTGTCTTGGCCAGGTACGTAGTTAAGGACAGAGGCCCGCGGCTCGTCCAAGTCTGCCGCCCACGCCTTGAGGTGGCCGGGGGCTTTGACCTTGGTGACTGTGACGTTCGCGAGGATTGCGGTAGCCCCTACTGGCACTCCGGCGTTACCCGTGACCTGGATGGTGTGGGTCGAGTTGCCCACGATGGGGCCGGCGACCTGGCCCTCGTAACGGGTATCTAGGAGGCGTTGTGCTGACTGGGTGGTGATGCCCGATCCTGGCACGATGAAGCCGGAGACGTCGACGATGAGTCGACCAAGCGGCGCGCCGCGGACATAGGCGCAGAGTGCACCGTTTTCGCCGAGCGCAACGATCGCGGAGTTCGCCACGTCACGGCCGGTCTCAAAGTTCACGGACGAAGCGCTGGGCGCGGGAGCCGAGTAGTAGCCGTCGGAATCGGGGTAGAGGACCACTGTCCCGCCACCGCTCGGGCTTGAGGTCGTCACATTGACGATCGCGGCCTCCGCACCCAGAGGTACGGACGAGTCTCCGGCCACCTGCCAGCAGTAGGGGTGCAGAACCTTGACGTTCCTCACGTCGATGACGCGCTTGGGTCCCTCCAGTACTGCTGTCTGCGAGGGCTTCAACACGTGGAGTTGCGCGCCCCCATACGAGTGCGCTGCCGAGCCGCTCACCGTGGCACCGACCTGGAAGACGCCCGGCGTGTTGACGGTGCCTAGCGGCGCGGAGAGCTGATAGTCATCGACCACAGTGGGGCCTGAAAACGTGGTGGTTCCCACGTTGACGGCGCTTGACCCGCCGAGTGAGACCCCATGCAACGCAAGCGTCACCGAGTCGCCTTGAGTCGCGAAGCCGGGATTGACGTAATACACGCTGGGGGCATCTTGAACGGTGGAACTCAATTTCGCGTACTCGTAGTGGGCATCACCGCGGTAGCGAACGACGTATGTCAACTCGGGGGCGCGCGGCGTGAAAGAGAAAGTTGCCACACCGGATGCGTTGAGCTTGACCGTGCCGATGTAGCCGAAAATGTCGTAGAGCTCGGCGAAGCCTCCAGGAATGCCGTTGGTCCCGCTGAAGGCGATGGTGAGACCCGAGCGTGTTCCAGCGACGAGGCCGCTACCTGTGGCGTTCCATACGGAATTCACGATGCCAGCGCCGAGCCCGGCCATGGAGGTCAGGTTCAGCGTGAAGTACGGCACGTTGGCTGAGTCCCTGACCTGGTGAATGGTGAGTGGGGTGACGGGCGTGGCAGCGGACTTAGACGACGTGAAAGCCGCCTGCGAATACCAGTAGGCGTAGTCGGTGTCCACCGTGTCCCGATACTCGAAGGCGTCGATGTGGTACGAGCCTGAGGGCACAGGAATTGCCACGTACGAGGTGTATCCGGAGTAAGACGCGGCGGCACCGATGCACGTCGATGTGGAGAAGGAGTCGTCCACCGCGACGGCGTCAATGCATACGTCGGTGGCCGCAGACGAGTTCGTGACGGCAACGGGAATCCACAACACGCGGGCCAGCACGATGTCCATGTTTGACAGCACCTGGCCCGAGGCGAGGTCGAACGTGGAGGCCGCGAGCTCGTGAGTCGCGCCGCCCCAATAGGTGGTGAATGCGAGCTCGGAGTAGATGCCGTCCGAGTAGTCATCGACCGCTGAAGCCGAGACCTCGTAGGCGCCTGCGGGCAGATTGGCGAGGGTATAGCGGCCAGCGGAGTCGACTGACGCCGTGCCCGCCGTGTAGGAGCCGTCAACGTTGTATGCGGAGACACTGACCCGACTCGCGGCGATTCCTGTGGGGATCGAAACGCGGCCCGTGATCCCTGCTGTGGAAACTCCTGCCGGTGCTGGTGTCGCCTCGGCTGAAGGAAGGCTTTGCGTCGCGAACGAGTTGGAGGTTCCGAGGGTCGAAGCTTGGCGCTCGTCCCATCGCTCCGCGTCTTCGCTCGCGCGGCGGGCCGCGGCAGCGCGCGATGCGAATTCCGACGCCTTTGGCGCCTGATCGACGGGGATGAACTCTGCGGGCTCATCCGCACTCGCGGCGACTTCCGAGTCGGAGTACGTATGCAGTGTGCTGCTCTGGTCGCCGGCGTCGTCCGTTGTCGTCACGGACACGGTGCCTTGAGTCCCAGCCGCCGACGAGGCGACCTCTGGCAGGGATGATGCGGTCGGAGTCGCTGGGACTCGTGCCTGCGCAGGCACCGCGACTGCAAGTGCGACGACGATGGTCAAGGTTGCCACTAATAGACGCCGCACGATGTTCTCCCCCATTTTGATCCCGCTGACGACGACTAGTTTATGGCCTGGTGCGAGGACGTCAAGGGGGTATTTGGGGGCCCATGTCGCGAACACGAACTACGCTGAACCACGTGAAAACCGAAGCCGATGTCATCGTCGTTGGAGCGGGCCCCGGAGGGGCCGCCGCCGCCCGCTATCTGGCTACCGAGGGTTTCGACGTCATCGCCCTGGAAAAGGCGCACTATCCCCGCGAGAAGGTCTGCGGCGATGGGCTCACGCCGCGCGCGGTCAAGGAACTTCAGCTGATCGGCCTCGAGACGCCTCGTGAAGAGGGATGGATTCGCAGCCAGGGTCTGCGCATGGTGGGAGGCGGCCACCGCCTCGAGTTCCCGTGGCATGACCTTGAGTCCTTCCCCAACTACGGCCTGAGCCTGCCGCGCGCCCAATTCGATCACCGGCTCGCGCAGCACGCGAGGGCGGGCGGCGCCGACGTGCGCGAGGGCTGGCACGTCGAGGCAGCCATTCGCGACGAGAGCCGCGACGGCTTTGGTGGTGGCGGCCGCGTCGTGGGCGTGACGGCACGTCAGACCGACGAGAAGGGCCGCAAGATCGGCGAGAGCGTCGAGTACCGCGCGCCGCTGGTCATTGCTGCCGACGGCGTGAGCGCGCGCATCGCGCTGGGGCTCGGCATCGAGCGCAAGAAGAACCGTCCCATGGGCGTCGCCGTTCGGACCTACCTTGAGACTGACCGCCACGCCGAGGAATGGATGGAGGGTCACCTCGAGATCTGGGATGGCGAGCGCGGCGACTCGAAGCTGCTCCCCGGCTACGGCTGGATCTTCCCGCTGGGAGACGGCACCGCGAACGTCGGCCTGGGAACGCTTAGCGCCAAGGGCACGCCGTCCAGGCTCGACCACAAGGCGCTGCTCAGGGACTGGCTCGAGCATTCGGCCAAGGACTGGAACTTTGGCGCTCAGGTGGGGGAGATCAAGGGTGCAGCCATCCCCATGGCGTTTAACCGTCAGCCCCACTACGTGCCGGGAATGATGCTCGTAGGCGACAGCGGCGGAATGGTCAATCCGTTCAACGGCGAGGGGATCGCCTACGCGATGCAGGCGGCGCGCAGGGCCACCGAGTCCATGGTCGCGTGGCGCGAGGCTCCCGACGCCGCTTCGCAGGAACTGGCGCTCGCGTCGTACGCCAGGATGATGAAGGACGACCTGGGTGGCTATTACTCCCTGGGCCGCGTCTTTGCCGCCCTGATTGAGCGTCCGACGGTCATGAAACTGTGTGTGCAGTACGGCCTGCCCCGTCCGCTCGTGATGGAATTTGTCTCTAGACTGCTGGCAGATGTCTATGAGCCGCGAGGCGGCAATTGGTCAGACAAACTGCTGTCCGCACTGACCAAAGTCGCGCCGGCGGCTTAAGCGATGGGAAGGACAAGGCTATGAACCCCTATGTGCCGATCATCGTGATGGTCACCATTGCCGCACTGCTCGCAGTGGCGGGCCTCGTGGTGAGCGCCTACTTGGGTCCCAAGCGCTACAACTCCGCCAAACTCGACCGTTACGAGTCGGGCCTGATGCCCACTCCTGGCGCCGACGGTGGCGGCCGCATTCCTATCAAGTACTACCTCGTGGCCATGACGTTCATCATCTTCGATATCGAGGTGGTGTTCCTGTACCCGTGGGCCGTCGCCTACGGGACGCTCGCGCTGTTTGGCTTCATCGCCGTCATGACCTTCCTTGCACTCATCACCATTCCGTTCATCTACGAATGGCGCCGCGGCGGATTCGATTGGGAGTGACGCTGACATGAATGATTCTTCCCCCACTCCGCCCTTCATCGTTGGCCAGCTCGAGGACTTCGCGGGCTGGGCCCGCGCCGGTTCGATGTGGCCCGCGACGTTTGGTCTGGCGTGCTGTGCCATCGAGATGATGGGCACGGGTACGTCCCGCTTTGACATCGCGCGCTTTGGCATGGAGGTCTTCCGCGGTTCGCCGCGCCAGGCCGACATCATGATCGTCGCCGGCCGCGTGTCGCAGAAGATGGCCCCCATCCTGCGTCAGGTTTACGACCAGATGGCGGAGCCCAAGTGGGTGCTCGCCATGGGCGTGTGTGCCTCGTCTGGCGGAATGTTCAACAACTATGCGATCGTCCAGGGCGTCGACCATGTGGTCCCCGTGGACATCTACCTTCCCGGCTGTCCTCCGCGCCCCGAGATGCTGATCAACGCGCTCCTCAAGGTGCAGGAACTGGCCTCGGAGAAGCCGATGCTTCGCCACCGCAAGGAGATCGCCGCGGCGGCAGAGGCGGCCGCACTCGCCGCCACACCCACCTCCGACATGAAGGGTCTGCTCCGGTGAGCGACGCGAAGGACATGGCGACCACGGGCGCAGACGTCTCGGCAGTACTCCCCGAGGGACGCACCCTCATCAACGTGCGCAAGGGCCAGTTTGTGTCGGATGCCGACACGTCCGGCTACGAGGGCCTCACGCGCTTCGTGTACTCGCCCGAGGCGGCCAAGCGCCCCTACGGCAGCTGGTTCGACCAGGTGGTCGACGTTCTCCAAGAACTGCTGGGAGACAAGGCCGACGCCGCGATCCAGTCCGTCGTCGTCGACCGCGACGAGCTCACGCTCCACATCGCGCGCGAGCACCTCGTCGAGGTGTGCCAGCACCTGCGCGACGACCAGGACCTGCGCTTCGAGTTCTGCCTTGGCGTGAGCGGGGTCCACTATCCGGCCGATGCCGGTCGCGAGCTGCACGCGGTGTACCCGATCCAGTCGATCACGCACAACCGTAGGCTGCGCGTCGAGGTCTCCGTGAGCGACGCCGACCCCGTCATCCCGTCGGTCACCGCCGTCTACCCCGCCAACAACTGGCACGAGCGCGAGACGTGGGACTTCTTCGGAATCAACTTCACCGGCCACCCAGGCCTGGCACGCATCGAGATGCCAGACGACTGGGTGGGCCACCCACAGCGCAAGGACTACCCGCTGGGCGGTATCCCGATCGAATACAAGGGCGCAGAGATTCCCAGCCCCGACCAGCGCAGGCAGTACAGGTAGGAGGCGACCATGACGACGGACAACAACGCTCCCCACGCCACCTCCGGCCTTGGCGACGACGACGGCACGGCACCCGAGTTCACCGTTTACGGTGGCGACTGGTCGGACGTGGCCGAAGAGGCCGCGCGCCTCGGCGGCCAACGCCTCGTGTTCAACATGGGACCCCAGCACCCGTCGACCCACGGCGTGCTGCGCATCATGCTCGAGGTCGAGGGCGAGAACGTTACCGAGCTGCGCGCGGGCATCGGCTACCTTCACACCGGCATCGAGAAGAACATGGAGTTCAGGACGTGGACGCAGGGCGTCACGTTCTGCACGCGCATGGACTACGTCGCGTCGATGTTCAACGAGGCCGTGTATTGCATGGGCGTCGAGAAGCTTCTGGGTATCACCGACGACATCCCCGACCGCGCGAACGTGTTGCGCGTGCTCATGATGGAGCTCACCCGCATCGGCTCTCACCTGGTCGCGATCGGCACGGGCGGCAACGAGATGGGCGCCACCACCGTGATGACCACGGCCTTCGTCGGCCGCGAGGAGACGTTCAAGGTCATCGAGCACATCACGGGGCTGCGCACGAACAACGCGTACATCCGTCCCGGCGGAGTCGCGAGCGATATGCCGGACGACTCGGTCGAGATGATTCGCGGGATGATCCCCAAGGTCAAGGAACGCCTCGACGAGCTCGCGTACCTGCAACTCGAGAACCCGATCTTCAAGGGCCGCCTTCAGGGCGTCGCCGTGCTCGACCTGGCCTCGTGCATGGCGCTCGGGGTCACCGGACCCATCCTCCGCTCGGCGGGAGTGCCGTATGACCTGCGCAAGTCCGAGCCATACGCGGGCTACGAGACCTACGACTTCCAGGTGCCCACCTCGACGGAGGCCGACGCCTACAGCCGCGTCGTGCTCCGCCTCGAGGAATGCTACGAATCGCTCAAGATCGTCGCGCAGTGCGTCGACCGTCTCGAGGCCTCGGAGGGCGAGCCCGTCATGGTCGCCGACAAGAAGATCGCGTGGCCCGCGCAGCTCTCCGTGGGCGACGACGGCCAGGGCAACTCTTTCGAGCACATCCGCCACATCATGGGCGAATCGATGGAGGCGCTTATCCACCACTTCAAGCTGGTGACCGAGGGCTTCCCTGTTCCCGCAGGTCAGGCGTATGCGGCCGTCGAGAACCCTAAGGGCATGCTCGGCTGCCACGTGGTCTCCGACGGCGGCACCAAGCCGTGGCGCGCGCACTTCCGCGATCCGGGCTTCAACAATCTGCAGGCGTTGTCCATGCTCACGGAGGGCGGCCAAGTGGCCGACGTCGTGGTTGCTATCGCCACCATCGACATGGTTCTGGGAGGCGTCGACCGATGACGTACGACGACGCAACGCACGCGAAGCTTGTCAAGGATGCGGCGGCCATCATGGCCCGCTATCCGGTCGCGCGCTCGGGACTTTTGCCGATGCTGCACCTGGTGCAGTCGATCGACGGCCACGTGAGCCCCGACGGCATCCAGTTCTGCGCGGACCAGCTGGACCTCACCACCGCCGAGGTGAGCGCGGTCGCGACGTTCTATACGCAGTACAAGCGCCGCCCCAACGGCACGTACCAGGTGGGCGTGTGCACCAACACCCTGTGTGCGGTCATGGGCGGCGACGAGATCTGGCGCCGCCTGAGCGAGCACGTGGGCGTGGGTAACGACGAGACGACCGAGGACGGACTCATCACGCTCGAGAAGCTCGAGTGCAACGCCGGCTGCGACTACGCGCCGGTGATGATGGTCAACTGGGAATTCTTCGACAACATGACGCCCGACAGGGCGCTCGCCATCGTCGACGAGATCCTTGCAGGCAAGGACGTCAAGCCCACTCGCGGCGCCGACACGGTGGCCACGTTTAAGGACACGTCGCGCGTCCTCGCGGGCTTCACCGACGGCAGGGCCGACGAGGACCAGGGCGCCGGCATCGCGACCCTGGCAGGCGTCGAATTCGCCAAGCACGGCCTCCCTCAGGAGCCGGCTCCCAAGGCTGCACCGGCGAAGGCCGCAGCTACCAAGGCCGCACCGAGGAAGGCCGCACCGAGGAAGGCCGCACCGAGGAAGGCCACTCCCAGCGCCGCGGCTAAATCCGCTCCCGCACCCAAGACCGGAAGGGGCAAGGAGTGACTGATCTGACCCCCGTCCTGAGTGCCACGTGGGGCCTCGAGCGCTCGTGGAACTTCGACACCTATTGCGCCAATGGCGGCTATGACGGCGCCAAGAAGGCCTTCGCGATGGCGCCCGCGGACATCATCCAGGCCGTCAAGGACTCCGGTCTTCGCGGCCGAGGCGGAGCGGGCTTCCCCACGGGCATGAAGTGGGGCTTCCTCCCCGCGCCCGACGGCGGGCCCCGCTACCTGGTGGTCAACGCCGACGAGTCCGAGCCGGGCACGTGCAAGGACATCCCCACGATGATGAACGCGCCTCACACTCTGGTCGAGGGCGTGATCATTACGTCGTTCGCGATCGGATCCAATCACGCGTTCATCTACGTGCGCGGCGAGGTGGTTCACGTCTACCGACGCGTCATGAAGGCCGTCCAAGAGGCGTACGACAACGGCTGGCTTGGCAAGAACATTCAGGGCACGGGCTTTGACCTCGACGTGACCGTCCACGCCGGTGCGGGTGCCTACATCTGTGGCGAGGAGACGGCGCTGCTCGACTCCCTCGAGGGCCGACGCGGCCAGCCGCGCCTCAAGCCCCCGTTTCCCGCCGTCGCTGGCCTCTACGCACGACCCACCGTGGTCAACAACGTCGAGTCCATCGCTTCGGTCCCCGCGATCATCGCCAACGGCGTCGAGTGGTTTACCTCGATGGGCACCGAGCGATCCAAGGGCATGGGCTTCTTCTCGCTCTCCGGACACGTCAAGCACCCCGGCCAGTACGAGGCCCCTCTTGGCATCACGCTGCGCGAGCTGCTCGAGATGGCAGGCGGCATGCGCGAGGGTCACGAACTCAAGTTCTGGACCCCCGGCGGCTCGTCTACCCCCATCTTCACCGACGCCCACCTCGACACGCCCCTCGACTACGAGAGCGTGGGAGCCGCGGGCTCGATGCTTGGCACGCGCGCCCTCCAGATCTTCGACGAGACCACCTGCGTGGTCCGCGCCGTGACCCGCTGGACCGAGTTCTACAAGCACGAGTCGTGCGGCAAGTGCACGCCGTGCCGCGAGGGCACCTATTGGCTCACGCTCATCCTGCGCCGCATCGAGGCAGGGACGGGGACCCCGGCCGACATCCAGCAGCTTCTCGACACGTGCGACTCGATCCTTGGTCGCGCGTTCTGCGCGCTCGGGGACGGAGCGACGTCGTGCATCACGTCGAGCGTCAAGCTGTTCGCCCAGGAGTACGCCGACCACGTCGAGCAGGGCCGCTGCCCGTTCGACCACGCCGCGTCGGCCCTTTTTGACTACGACGAAAAGCCCAGCACCGCTGCCGAGGAGGCCCACGCATGACCGCCACCGCGGATAACGCGCCCGCCACGATCGACCTGGTGACCGTCACAATCGACGGCATCGAGACCCAGGTGAAAAGGGGCACGCTCATCATTCGGGCCGCCGAGCAGGTGGGCATTGAGATCCCCCGCTTCTGCGACCACCCCGCACTCAAGCCCGCGGGAGCCTGTCGCCAGTGCCTCGTCGACGTGGCCAGCCCCGCTGGCCCCGACGGCGCTCTGAGGGCATTCCCCAAGCCCCAGGCCTCGTGCACCATGCCCGTGACCGAGGGCATGGTCGTCCACACCCAGCACACCTCCGAAGAGGCCGAGCGCGCCCAGACGGGTGTGATGGAGCTGCTGCTCATCAACCACCCGCTCGACTGCCCCGTATGCGACAAGGGCGGCGAATGCCCCCTCCAGAACCAGGCCATGAGCGCCGGTCGCAGCGAGACGCGATTCGTCGACACTAAGCGCACGTTCGAGAAGCCGCTCGCCCTCAGCAGCGAGATCCTGCTCGACCGTGAGCGCTGCGTCCTGTGCCAGCGCTGCACGCGCTTCAGCTCGGAAATCGCGGGAGACTCCTTCATCGACCTGCAGAACCGCGGCGCGATGCAGCAGATCGGCACGTTCGACGAGGACGTGCTCGGCTTTGACGGCTACGGCCCTGTGGGCGCGGCAGCCGAGGACGAGTCGGGCAAGGCCTTCAGCTCGTACTACTCGGGCAACACCGTGCAGATCTGCCCCGTGGGCGCGCTCACGAGTGCCGCATACCGCTTCCGGTCACGCCCCTTCGACCTGGTCTCCAGCCCCGGAATCTCGGAGCACGACTCCTCGGGTAGCGCGATCCGTACCGACCACCGTCGCGGCAAGATCATGCGCAGGCTCGCGCATGACGACGCCGTGGTGAACGAGTACTGGATCACCGACAAGGATCGCTTCGCCTTCGCGTGGCAGAACCAGCCCGACCGCCTCACGCGGCCTCTCGTCCGCAAGGACGGCGAACTGGTCGAGACCTCGTGGCCCGAGGCGCTCGCCGCCGCCGCCGCTGGACTCAAGGCCGCGGCTGGCCTGACCGGCACCGCCGCCGATAAGAAGGCCAAGGGCGTTGGCGTGTTGCCGGGAGGCCGCGTCACGATGGAGGACGCCTACGCCTACCAGAAGTTTGCACGCGTCGTTCTGGGCACTCACGATGTCGACGCGCGTACCCGCGTGTCATCCGACGAGGAGCAGTCATTCCTCGGATCGACCGTCGCCGGAACCGGGCTCGGCGTCACGTTCGCCGAACTCGAGAAGGCCCCCGCGGTGCTCCTCGTGGGCTTCGAGCCCGAGGACGAGGGCGGCGTGGTCTTCCTGCGCTTGCACAAGTCCCTCGGAAAGCAGCGAGTCTTCACCATTGCCTCGCACCTGAGCAGGGGCGCCGAGAAGCTCAACGCGACCCTCATCCCCGCGGTCCCTGGCCACGAGGCCGCCGCGCTTACGGCGCTTAAGGCCACCAAGGAAGCGTTTAGGGCACTCAAGGAGCCGGGCGCCGTCATCGTGGTCGGCGAGCGTTTGGCCGGAATCGAGGGCGGCTTCACGGCCGCCGCCAACCTCGCCCGACGCGCCAAGGCAAAGATTGCCTGGATTCCCCGACGCGCGGGAGAGCGCGGAGCTCTCGAAGCAGGCGCGCTTCCAGGGCTGTTGCCCGGCGGTCGCGATGCGGCTTCGACGGCTGCACGCAAGGTGCTGGCTGGCCTGTGGGGTGTGGACCTGCCGTACGGCAATGGACGCGACGCGGACGGCATCATCTCCGCGGCAGGCGCCAAGACGCTTGACGCGCTCGTCGTGGGCGGTGTCGACGACTCTGACCTCCTGACGGATCTGCTCAAGGCGATTGAGAGCGCGAAGTTCACCGTGAGCCTCGAGGTGCGGCGCACCGCCGTGACCGAGGCCGCCGACGTGGTGCTTCCCGTGGCGCCCCCCTCCGAAAAGTCCGGAACCTTCGTCAACTGGGAGGGCCGCCTGCGGGGATTCGCCACCGCGATCCGTACGGATGCCATGTCGGACCACCGCGTGCTCGATCTTCTCGCTCGCGAGATGGGCGTCGACCTTGGCACGGGAACCGTCGAGGCCGTCAACGCCGAACTCGGGTCTCTGCCCGCCGCCGATGCCGGGGAACGTCCCGCCCAGGCGGACGTCACCGCGGTCGCGGCGAAGGCGACCACGGGCTCGACGCTCGTGTTGTCGACGTGGCACCAGCTGGTTGATGAGGGATCTCTGCAGCACGGCGAGCCCTACCTTGCGGGTACCGGCCGCGTCGCGGTCGCCCGTGTCTCGCCAGCCACCGCCAAGAAGCTGGGCGTGGCAGGCGTGGTGGCGATCACCGCGAACCGACGCACGGCGATCGAGTTGCCACTCGCCGTGACGGAGGGCATGGTCGACGGAGTCATCTGGGTGCCAAGCAAGTCGCCGGGTTCGTGGGTCGCCGATCAACTGGGCGCTCAGGCAGGCGACACCGTCACGGTCAAGGGAGTCTCGGCATGAATCTGCTTCCCTTCGCGATCGATCTGACACCGGCCCAGGATTACTGCGGCGTCACGGACCCCTCGGCGATGTCCGCGCTGCAGGACAACTGCGTGCAGCGCTTCGAGTATTCGCTTGCTGGCGACTCGATCTGGATCGTCATCATCAAGGCCGTGCTGATTCTCGTGTTCCTGCTCACGTCGGTGCTGTTCGCCGTGTGGTTCGAGCGCCGTGTCATCGGCCGCCTCCAGGAGCGACCAGGCCCCAACCGTCACGGCCCCTTCGGCCTGCTGCAGCCCGTCATGGATGCCATGAAGTTGCTCTTCAAGGAGGACATCACCGTCCGCGCCTCCGAGAAGGTGCTCTACATCCTCGCGCCGATGATCTCGGTATTCGCGGCGCTCCTCATCTTTGCCGTGATTCCCTTTGGGCCCGCGACGCGCATCCCGTTCACGGACGAGGTGACGCCGCTCCAGCTCACCGACTTCCCCGTGGCCATGCTGTACGTGCTCGCATGCGCCGCGATCGGCGTCTACGGAATCGTCTTGGGTGGTTGGGCCTCCGGCTCGACGTATCCGCTCATGGGTGCCGTGCGCTCCACGGCGCAGGTCATCTCCTACGAACTCGCGATGGGTCTTTCACTCGTCACGGTCTTCATGTTCGCCGGGTCGATGTCGCTCACCGATATCGTCAACGCCCAGGAGAACGTGTGGTGGGCGCTTCCGCTCCTGCCGGCGTTCATCCTCTACGCGATCTCCATGGTGGGAGAGACCAACAGGCTTCCATTCGACCTCCCCGAGGCCGAGGGCGAGCTTGTCGCGGGCTTCATGACCGAGTACTCGTCGATGAAGTTCGCGTGGTTCTTCCTGGCCGAGTACATGAACATGATCAACGTTTCCGCGATCGCGTCGACGCTGTTCCTGGGCGGATGGCGACCCCTGTGGGGCAGCAGCTGGCCCGGTTACGAGATGCTCTCCAACGGCATCTTCCCTCCGCTGTGGCTGATCTTGAAGATCTGGTTCCTCATGTTCGTCTTCGTGTGGATCCGCGGCTCGTTGCTGCGCTTCCGCTACGAGCAGTTCATGCGCTTCGGCTGGAAGGTCCTCATCCCCGTCGGTCTCGGCTGGATCGTGCTGTGGGGTTCGGGAATGGTGTTGTTGCCGTACTTCAACCGCTCGACGGAACTGTTCCAGTGGCTCTCACCCGTGATCGCCCTGATCCTGTCGTGGCTCGTCTTCTCGACCGTTGTCGAAAGCAGGCGCGACAAGCGAGAGAAGGCCGCCGAGCAGGCCAAACTTGCCTTGGCGGACCAGGAATTCGACGCGTTCGCCGCCGGCTACCCAGTGCCCCCGTTGCCAGGGCAGAAGCTCCCGCGGTCCCCCCGCGCGGGACTGACCGTCGACGCCACGACTATCGACGCCACGACTATCAACGCCACGAAGGAGGCTCAGGATGACTGACCCAGAGTGGAATGTCGCAGACGTTCAAGAAGAGTTCGTCTCAAACCTTCCCCACCCCGGCGGAATCGCGGGCGCGCTGCTCCCGGTTGCCGGATTCGGCGTGACGCTGCGTAACTTCTTCAGGCCCACGGTCACGGAGCAGTACCCCACGACGCCCGCGAACGTCCAGCCCAAGTACCACGGCAGGCACCAGCTCAACCGCTACGCCGACGGCCTGGAAAAGTGCATCGGCTGCGAGCTGTGTGCATGGGCGTGCCCCGCGGACGCGATCCTGGTGGAGGGCGACTCGAACACGGCCGACGGGCAGTTCAGCCCAGGAGAGCGCTACGGCCGCGTCTACCAGATTAACTACCTGCGCTGCATCTTCTGCGGGCTGTGCATCGAGGCGTGCCCCACGCGCGCGCTCACGATGACCAACGAGTTCGAGCTTGCGGGTCCCACGCGTGAGGGCCTGATCTACGAGAAGCAGGACCTGTTGGCGCCGATGCAGGGCAGGCAGCTCGCGGTCCCGCATCCCATGGTCGAGGGCACCACGGACACCGACTATTACAGGGGCGAGGTCACGGCCCCCACCGCCGAGCAGGAGTCGTGGGTCAGGGCCCATCGCCCCGACGACGCGACGCTTCCCGAGAACCGCCCTGTTGCCGAGGAGCACGTTCCGCATACGGCACCCAACGCACAGGATTCGGTCACGCCGACTGGTGCCTTGGGCCACACCACGCAGGGCAGGACTGGTATCTGATGGTCTCTCCGTTCCTCTTCTGGTTTGTCGCCGTCATCACGGTGATCCCGTCGCTCGCGTTGCTGTTCGCCCGCAAGGCCGTGCATGTGGCGATGGCGGTCGTGCTCGTCATGGTGGGACTCGCCGTGGCCTACGTCGCACTCGAGGCCCCGTTCCTTGGCGTGGTGCAGATTGTGGTCTACACGGGCGCCGTCATGATGCTCTTCCTGTTCGTGCTCATGCTTGTGGGCGTCGACCAGCGGGAGAGCCTCAGGGAGACCATCGCCGGTCAGCGCTGGATCGCCCTGGTCCTCTCGATCGGCGTCGCTGCGCTCCTCATCTCGGTCGTCGACCGAGCCGGATTCGGTGAGCCCGCTGTGGCAAAGACCGGAGGCCCCGCCGAGGTCGCGCCTTATCTGTTCGGTAACTACGTGCTCGTGGTCGAGACGCTGGGCTTCCTGCTGATCACCGCGGCCATCGGAGCGTTGGTCCTCACCCACGTGCCGCGCCTGTTCCCGCGCCGCACTCAGCGCGAGGTCCAGGCCGCACGCGTCGCCGCGGGCGCCAACCCCGTGAACAAGACCTTCCCAGGCGTCTACGCGACACACAATGCGCTCGACGCCCCCGCGCTCGACCCGGAGGGCAATCCCATCGAAGAGTCGGTATCGCGCGTGCTTAAGGTGCGTCATCAGACCACCGACGGCATCGAGTTCAAGGACGAGAACCGTTCCAGAAGGCGCGAACTTGGCGCCAAGGAGGGCGACGCGTGAGTCCCATCAATTTCGTGTACCTCGCGTCGGTGCTTTTTGCCATCGGCGCGGCGGCGGTGCTGCTGCGACGCAATGCGATCGTCGCCTTCATGGGTGTCGAGCTCATGCTCAACGCGGCCAACCTCACGCTCGTCGCGTTCTCCCGTATGCACGGGGTCCTCGAGGGCCAGATCATGGCGTTCTTTGTCATGGTGGTAGCCGCCGCCGAGGTGGTCGTCGGCCTGGCGATCATCATCGCGGTATTCCGATCGCGCCAGACCATCTCGCTCGACGAGCCCACCGAGCTGAAGGGCTAGAGAATGCTTTCCGTTTCCTGGCTACTCATCGCCCTCCCCCTTGTGAGCTTCTTTGGACTCATGCTTGCCGGCCGCCGCGCCGACGCATGGGGCCACTGGGCAGGCGTAGGCGTTTCGGGTGCCACTGCACTCATCGGCATCATCGCGTTCTTCGAGATGGTCGGTCGCACGGCGTCCGAGCGCTCCGAATCCGTGCACCTGTTCACGTGGTTCTCTGGCGGCGAGCTCAACCTCGACGCCGGATTGCTGCTCGACCCGTTGTCGCTCACGTTCGTGCTGCTGATCACCGTGGTAGGCACGCTCATCCACGTGTATTCGGTCGCGTATATGGAGCACGACCCGCGCAGGCGCATGTTCTTCGCGTACCTCAACCTGTTCATCGGCGCGATGCTGCTGCTCGTCACCGCGGATTCCTACCTCCTGCTGTTTGTGGGCTGGGAGGGTGTGGGCCTCGCGTCGTACCTGCTCATCGGCTTCTGGAATCACAAGGCCGAATACGCGACCGCAGCCAACAAGGCCTTCGTCGTCAACCGTGTGGGCGACATGGGACTCATCCTCGCGATGGGCCTGATGTTCGCGCACTTCGGTTCGCTCAGCTTCGCCGACGTCTTCTCCGCCTCGGCAGGGGCGTCCACCGCAGTGCTCACCGCGATCGGCCTGGCGCTACTGCTGGCCGCCGCCGGCAAGTCCGCGCAGTTCCCGCTGCAGTCCTGGCTTGGCGACGCGATGGCGGGCCCCACCCCGGTTTCCGCGCTCATCCACGCTGCCACCATGGTGACCGCGGGCGTGTACCTCATCGTCCGCTCGGGCGTGATCTACGACGGTGCGCCCGACGCCCGTCTCGTGGTTGCGATCGTGGGTGCGCTCACGCTCGTGATCGGTGCCATCATCGGTTCCGCCAAGGACGACATCAAGAAGGCGCTCGCCGCCTCCACGATGTCGCAGATCGGCTACATGATGCTCGCGGCGGGCCTTGGCCCCATCGGCTACGCCTTCGCGATCTTCCACCTCGTCACGCACGGATTCTTCAAGGCTGGGATGTTCCTGGGTGCAGGCTCGGTCATGCACGGCATGAACGATCAGGTGAACATGCGCCGCTTCGGCGCGCTGCGTTCGGCGATGGTCATCACGTGGGCCACGTTCGGCTTTGGCTGGCTCGCGATCCTGGGTGTGCCGCCGTTCTCGGGCTACTGGTCCAAGGACAAGATCATCGAGGCCGCGTTCGTGGGCGAGGGGTGGCAGCCGTGGGTCTTTGGCCTGACGGCGCTGATCGGCGCAGGAATCACCGCGTTCTACATGTCGCGACTGTTCTTCATGACGTTCCACGGCAAGGCCCGCTGGACCGACGAGCAGCACCCGCACGAATCCTCGCTGCTCATGACGGTACCCATGATGATCCTCGCCGCCGGCTCCGCGCTGCTGGGCGCGATCATGGGTGTGGGCAACCGCTTCCAGAACTGGCTCGAGCCCGTGACCGGAGCTCACGGCCACGAGGAACCCGTCCTGTCGGTGCCCGTTCTCACCACGCTCACCCTGCTGCTCGTCGCGGCGGGAGTGGCCCTCGCGTACTGGATGTACCTGCGCAAGCCGGTTCCCATCGAGCCACCGCCCGGTTCGCTCGCCATCCTTGCCGCGCGCGACGACCTCTTCCAGGACTCGGTCAACCGCGCCGTGTTCCAGGTTCCAGGCACCCACCTCACGCGCACGCTTGTGTACGCCGATGCCGCGATTGTCGACGGCGCCGTCAACAAGCAGGCGACGGGTGTTGCCTGGTTCGGAGAGGCAAGCCGACGCTTCCAATCGGGGCGCGTGCGTTCGTACGCCCTGCTCATGATGCTGGGGTTCGTCGTGATCGCCGCCATCCTCGTTGTGGGGGGTTAACCCGTGCCCATCTTGACCATCCTGATCGTCTGGCCCGCAGTGACGGGGCTTGTGCTCCTGAGCGTGCCTCAGCTGCGTGCGCGTGCACGCGAGTTCGCCTTGGGCGCCTCCGTCGTGGAGCTCGCCCTTGTGGTGGGCCTCATCGGCGCCTTCGACCGCTCCGCGGCCGGGGACGTGCAGTTCTTCTCCGCGCATGCGTGGATTCCGCAGATCGGCGCCAGCTGGGCGCTGGGCGTCACGGGCATCGGCCTCAGCCTGATCGCGCTCGCCGCGTTCCTGGTGCCGCTCGTGATCGCGGCCGGCTGGAAGGAAGACGACGCGCCGTCGCGCCAGGCACAGTACCTGGGGCTCGTGCTCATCTCCGAGTCTTTCATGGTGGGCATCTTCGCCGCGCGTGACGTCTTCCTGTTCTACGTGCTCTTCGAGGCGATGCTCATTCCGCTGTACTTCCTCATCGGCTCGTTCGGGGGACAACAGCGTCGCTATGCGGCCGTGAAGTTCCTGATCTTCTCGCTCGTCGGCGGGCTTGTGATGCTCGTTGCCGTCATCGCGCTGTACTTCCAGGGCCCAGGAGGAGACCAGGCGTTCCTGATCTCCAACCTCGTCGGCGTGGAGTATGAGCCGTGGGTCGAGAAGCTGCTCTTTGTGGGCTTCTTCGTGGCCTTCGCGATCAAGGCGCCGCTTTTTCCCGTGCACACGTGGCTGCCCTCGGTGGCCGAGTCCGCCCGGGCAGGGACCACGACGCTGCTGGTTGCCGTGCTCGACAAGGTCGGCACCTTCGGGATGCTGACGCTGTGCCTCACGCTGTTCCCCAACGCGTCGCAGTGGGCGGCACCCACGATCATCGTGTTTGCCGTGATCTCCGTGCTTTACGGGGGCTTCGCCGCGATCGGCCAGGACAACATGTACCGATTGGTGGCGTTCACCTCGGTGAGCCACTTCGGCGTCATGGTGCTCGGCATCTTCGCCTTCACGCAGACCTCGATCGAGGGCGCCTCGTTCTACATGGTGAGCCACGGACTGTCGACGGGGGCCCTGTTCCTCATGGTCGGGTTCCTCGAGCGTCGGCACGGAACCGTGTCTGTCGCCGCCTTCGGTGGGCTTCAGCGCGTAGTTCCGGTGCTCGCGGGGACGTTCCTCATCGTCGGCCTGTCGGCGCTGGCGCTCCCCGGTATGTCGCCCTTCGCCTCGGAGATCATGGTGCTCGTCGGCTCCTATGAGGTCGCACGAGTCGCGGTCATCTTCGCCACGTTCGGCGTGGTGCTCGCCTCCCTGTACATCCTGTTGACCTATCAAAAGGTCTTCACGGGCCCCACGCCCAAGGCGATGGAATCTACCCAAGAGATGGGACTGCGCGAGCGGCTGGTCGTGTGGCCGCTCATCGCCGCAATGCTCGTTCTCGGAGTGGTCCCCGCCCTGGCGATCGACTATCTGAAGGCGCCTAGCGCGGGCATCGTCACCATCGTTTCTGAGGAGGCCGGCAAGTGACGTACTCCGTTCCCGACATCGCATGGGCAGAGCTCGCGCCCATCCTGATCGTCCTTGGAGCCGCCGCGATTGGCGTGCTCATCGAGGCCTTCGCGCGCGTGCCAGCCATGCGCAGGATGTCCCAGTTCCAGCTGTCTATCGTGGCCCTGATCGCCGCGCTCTTGGCCGTCGTGTGGCGCTGGGTTGCGCTCGAGGGCGATGGCGTTGTCGTGCTTGACCACATGATCCTTCTTGACCGCCAGGCGCTTGCGTGGCAGTTCCTCCTGATCATCTTCGCGATCGGCGGCGTGCTCCTGTTCGCCGACAAGGGTCCAGAGGGCGAGGACGCGTTCACGCCGCTCGGCTCCGTGGCTCCGGGCTCCGCGGAGGAGACAGTCGCACGCGGCAAGGGCATGTACCTCACCGAGGCCTTCCCGCTCGTGTTGTTTGCCACGGGCGGCATGATGCTCTTCGCCACGGTGAACGACCTGCTCTTCCTGTTCGTCGCGCTCGAGTTGTTCTCGCTTCCGCTTTACATCCTGGTCGCGCTCGCGCGCCGACGCCGCCTGCTCAGCCAGGAGGGTGCGCTTAAGTACTTCCTGCTGGGCGCGTTCTCGTCGGCCATCTTCCTCTTCGGTATCGCGCTGCTGTTTGGCGCGACGGGTGTGACGGGGATGTTCGAGCTCGGCGACGCGATCGGACTCATGCCCGACCGCAGCGCTCTGGTGCTGCTCGGCGCGTTCATGGTCGTGGTGGGGCTGCTGTTCAAGATCGGCGCCGTGCCCTTCCACTTCTGGGTTCCCGATGCATATCAGGGAGCGCCCACTCCCGTCACTGCGTTTATGGCCGCGGCCACCAAGGCCGCCGCAGTCGCCGCCCTGGCACGCCTGTCGTACCTCGTTCTCTTCCGCCTCGAGTGGGAGCTCAACTGGGTGATCTGGACCGTCGCGATCCTGTCGATGGTCTTCGGCACGGTGCTCGCGATCGTGCAGACCGACCTCAAGCGCATGCTTGCGTATTCGTCGATCGCACACGCGGGCTTCATCCTGGTGGCGTTCGCGGGCTTCTCGCCCTCGGCGCTGTCTGCGCTTCCGTTCTACTTGGCCACGTATGGGCTTGCGACGCTCGGGGCCTTCGCGGTCATGACGCAGGTGCGCGAGGTCACCCCCGACGGGGCGATCGGCGCCGAGGCAACGCGTTTGGGTCAATGGGCGGGGCTCGGTAAACGCAACCCCTTGCTCGCCGGCGCCATGATGCTGTTCCTCCTGTCATTCGCAGGGATCCCGCTCACCGCGGGCTTCATCGGCAAGTTCGTGGTGTTCCGCGCCGCGATCGAGGCCGGCGCGTGGCCCCTCGTACTCATCGCCGTCATCGCCTCCGCGGCCGCAGCGTTCTTCTACGTGCGCGTTGCCGTCCTCATGTTCTTTACCGATGCGCCCGACGACGCCTCTCCCCACGTGGTGGTGCGTGAGACCTCGCTCGGCAAGGGCGTGGCCATCGCTACCGCAATCGCGATCGTCGTGTTGGGTGTGTTGCCCGCAGGGGCGCTCTCCCTCGCACAGAGCGCGGGCGTGCTGCTGGCTCCTGCCATGGGAGGCTAGGCGGCGTGGTTATTCCGCTCGGCAACGCCTCGCTTGAGGACGTCATCGCTCCCAGGCTTGCGCTCGTGGAGGAGCGGCTTCGCAACGCGGTGGCTCAGTCCGATCGTCTCGCCGATGCCACGTCCAGACACCTCGTCGACGCGGGAGGCAAGCGGCTTCGGCCCGTGTTGGTCCTGCTCGCCGCTCAGTTGGGCGAGGGGGCTCGGCCCGAGGTGGTCGACGCGGCCGTCGTGGTTGAGTTGACGCACCTGGCCACGCTGTATCACGACGACGTCATGGACGACGCGCCCACGCGACGCGGCGCCCCGAGTGCCCAACACGTATGGGGCAACTCGGTCGCGATCCTGACGGGCGACCTGCTCTTTGCGCGAGCATCGAGGGTGGTCTCCGGCCTTGGACCCGAGGCCGTGCGTATCCAGGCCGAGACGTTTGAGAGGCTGTGCCTGGGTCAGCTCCACGAGACCGTGGGCCCCGATGTGGGCGAGGATGCCGTCGAGCATTACCTCACGGTGCTCGCCGACAAGACCGGCTCGCTCGTGGCCGCCTCGGCTCGCTTTGGCGCGATGTTCGCGGGCTGTGACCGCACGACGGTGGCCGCGGTCACCCAGTTCGGCGAGCTCGCGGGCGTGGCCTTCCAGCTGGCCGACGACGTCCTCGACATTCGCTCCGATTCCGACGTGAGCGGCAAGACTCCAGGCACCGACCTGCGCGAGGGCGTGCCGACCATGCCCATCCTGTTGCTGCGCAAGCGCATTGCGGACGGAGCGGCGTCGGACGCCGACGTCGCACTCTTGGACCTGATCGACGGCGACCTCAGCTCGGACGAGGCCCTGGCTGAGGTCCTAGCGGCGCTTCGCACGCATGCCGTGGTGGATGAGACGGCGACGCTGGCGCACGAGTGGGCGAACAGTGCGAAGGCCGCGATCGCGGGCGTTCGCGAGGGCGACGTCAAGGACGCGCTGCTCGGTTTTGCCGACGCGCTGGTAGCCCGCGCGACGTAGGTAGCGGCCGGCACGCCGGCCTGAGCGTCACCTCGCCGGGATGGCTCAATTTGTACCGCCTAGGGGCGGTTAAGTGCCACAAATGGCCTGATCCGTACCGCGCGTGGGGCGAAACCTTCTGCACGAGCTAGGCCGGCCCTATGAGATCAGATCGCCTCGGCGGTGATAGCGGCGGCCTTTGCGCGCTGGGCGCGCGAACCTCCTGGTCGGATGCGCCATGCGTCGATCGTGAACAGTACGAGCGCGATCCAGACGAACCCGAAGCCCACCCATCGGCCGGCCGGCATCGAC
>Ga0209724_1000103_pt1 | contig 118465 bp, 105 predicted proteins | sample grotaG_FD_184143 | JGI IMG/M metagenome (GOLD analysis project Ga0209724, IMG submission 184143) | Glacier valley bacterial and archeal communities from Borup Fiord, Nunavut, Canada, to study Microbial Dark Matter (Phase II) -... | ecosystem: Environmental > Aquatic > Freshwater > Ice >...
ACGAGAAACGGGCCGAGATGCTCGACCCGTTTCTTCGGTACTACAATCTAGAACGTCCACACGGAGGCATTGGCGGCAACCCACCGATCTCGCGGGTCAACTGACAACAACGTCCGTGGGAACTACAGCTAGCGCTTGCCGCCGGCGCGCAGGATGCGCAGCGAGTTGGCGACGACGGCAAGCGACGAGGCCGCCATGGCGGCCGCCGCAGCGATCGGGGAGAGCTTGCCGGCAACGGCGAGCGGAATCGCCACGAGGTTGTAGGAAAACGCCCACACGAGGTTCTCGGCGATGATGCGGCGGGTGACCGCGGCGATGTCGAGCAGCGCGGGCAGCGAGGCGAGCGGTGAGCCCTCCCCGGTGAGCACCACGTCGGCGGCGAGCACCGCGACGTCGGAGCCGCCGCCCACGGCCACGGCGAGGTCGGCGGCCGAGAGCGCCGCCGCGTCGTTGATGCCGTCGCCCACGAACGCCAGCGGGCCGTCGTCGGCAAGCTCGCGCACCGCGCGCTCCTTCTCGTGCGGCAGCACGTCGGCCATCACGCGGTCGATACCGAGCTCGGCGGCGACCGCCTCGCACGTCGCGAGCGCATCTCCGCTCACCATCGCGGTGGACACGTCGCGGCCGTGAAGTGCCGCGATCGCGGCTGCGGCCTCGGGTCGCAGCCGGTCGGCGAAGCGCACCCCGCCGAGCACGCGACCGTCGGCCGCGACCCACACCACGAGCTCGCCGGACTCGCGCGCCTCCCGTGCAGCGATCGCCAGCTCGGCGGGCAGATCCACGCCCTCTTCGGCGAGCAGCCGTTCGCTGCCCACGAGCACCCGCGCCCCGTCCACCTCGCCGACAAGCCCCGCGCCCGGCCTGCGCTCGACGCCGGTCGCGACGATGGGCGCGGCGGTGCCGGAGGCTGCGCGCTGACCAGCGTCCGGCTCCCCGAGCGCAGCCGCCGCAGCGACGATGGCGCTTGCCACCGGGTGCGGGTCGCCGGCTTCGAGGGCTGCGGCCAGCGCGAGCATCCGGGCGGTCGCGTCAGCGCCAAGCGCTGCGGGGAGGTAGCCGCGAATGCTCGGCGTGCCCTGCGTGAGCGTTCCGGTCTTGTCGAGAGCGACGGTTCTGATGCGTCCCGCCCGTTCGAGCGCCGGGCCACCGCGCACCGCCAGCCCGCGCTTCGAGCCGGCGGCGATGGCGTTGGAGACGGCGAGCGGCGTGGCCAGCCCCAGCGCGCACGGGCATGACACGACGAGGACCGCCACCGCCCGCGAGACCGACTCGGCCAGTCCGGTGCCGGTGGCCAGGCCGATCAGCAGGGTGGCGGCGGCGACCGAGATGACCACGGGGACGAACACCGAGGCGACTGCGTCGACCACGCGTTGCACGTGCGACTTGGCGAAGGCGGCGTCCTCGGCCAGCGTGGCGAGGCGGCCTGCCAGCGTCTCGGTGCCGGTGCGCACCACGCGCACGACGAGCAGACCGGCGAGGTTCACGGTGCCGGCCCACACCTCGTCGCCGGTTGCGACCTCAGCGGGCAGCGGCTCGCCGGTGAGCCGCGAGCGGTCCAGCTCGCTGGCGCCAGCGACGACGACGCCGTCGACCGGCACGCGTTCGCCGGCGCGCACCGCCACGAGCGCGTCGGCCGCCACGTCGGCGAGCAGCACGCGCTCGGCGCCAGCCGCGAGGGCTGCAGCGCTGGACGCATCTCCCGCACCCGCGCCCACCGCAGCGCCCGCGCCACGCGCCGCGTCAGCGCCCGCGAGTCCCGCCGCCTCGCCCGCCCCCGCACCCGCGCCCTCCGCGTCGCCCACGAGCCACGCGTGCTCCTCGGCGCCGGCGGCCAGCGCGGCGAGCGATGCGGTCGCGTCGCGCGTGCCGAGCGCCTCGATCCAGCGTCCGACCAGCACGATGGCGGTGATCCCCGCCGCAGACTCGAAGTAGGTCGGCCCGCTGGCCCCCCATGTCGCCCAGGCGCTGTAGAGCCACGCCGACCACGTGCCAAGCACCACGAGCGTGTCCATGGTCGCTCGTCTGACCCGCGCAGCGCGCCAGGCTCCCACGATGAACGGCCAGCCGCCGAAGCCCAGCACGATCGCCGAGAGAGCCCCTGTGAACGCCGCGTACATGCGCACGCTCGCAAACGCGTCGTGAGCGAACGCCGGCCACAGTACGAACCACGTCGGCCACATCACCCACATCCCCACGACCGCCGAGACGAACAGCCGCAGGAACAGGTCCTCGGTGTCGTGGCGCGCCCGAGCCGCTTCGCGCGCCGGGGTCGCGCGGTAGCCGAGCAGGTCGATGCGCTCGGTGATCGCCTCGAGCGCGGTGGCCTGCGGGTCCCACGTGACGCGCGTCAGCCCGGCGGCGTAGCTCGCCTCGGCATCGAGCACGCCGGGCAGCGCCATGAGCGCGTCTTCGAGCACCAGCCCGCACGACGTGCACCACATCCCGTCGATCCGCAGCGTCTCGCGCCGCGCGCCCGAAGCCGCGGCTGCGGCGGCCTTGCGTGCGCCCGCGCCGGCTCCGCGCCCGCCGCCACGACGCTGGTCAGGTCGCGCGAGCAGGTGGGCGATGCCGGCCTCGTCGGCGGTCACATAGACGCGTCGGCAGCCCTCGCAGCAGAAGTCACGATCGTGGTCGTGGATAGGCCGACCGAGCACAGGAAGCCCGCATAGGTCGCACGCCGATGAGCCCGGCACGGGTGCTAGAGCTTCCCGACGAGCTGGAGTCCCTGCGCCACGGTGACCGCTCCGAGCACGATCACGGCGCCAGCGGCAGCCGGCGCGAACCAGCCGCGCGCCCGCGCGCCGATAAGCCCGCTCGCTGCGCCGAAGCCTGCGAGCGCGGGCACGGTGCCGATGCCGAACGCGAGCATCGTCAGCGCGCCGAAGAGCGGCTCGGCGGTGGAGAGTGCGGCGAGCTCGACCGGGAGCAGGGGAGCGCACGGTAGCAGCCCCATCAGCGCGCCGAGCGGCAGCCCCCACCAGCCGCCAGAGCTCGCGAGCTTCGAGACGGTGCGGCCGAACCAGGGAAGCGATGCGAGTCCGGCGGTCGGTTCGGGCAGGCGTGCACTGCGCCCGCGCACCCAGGCCAGGAGCAGGAACGCGCCCATGAGCAGCATCGCTGCGCCGGCGGTGAGCTTGAGGAAGCGGGTGAGCGACACCGGAGAGAACGGACCCGAGAGGGTGGAGAGCGCTCCGGCCTCGCCGAGCAGCCCGAGGGCCGCGCCGAGCACCACGTACGTCGCGAGCCTGCCCAGATGGTACGCGGTCTGGAAGACGCCGCTGCGGCGTACGGTGCGGCCCGCGCCGGCGCCGCACGCGGCCCCGTCGGCGAGGCTGGCGGCCGCGACGAACGGGCCGCACATCGCGAGACAGTGGCCGAAGCCGCCGGTCAGACCGAGCACGAACGCGCCCCACATCGATATCGTTGCGAGGTTGGTACTCATTGCGTGTCCGAGCATGACCGGAGGCTCCTGACGTGGATTAGCTGAAGTTGAAGCCGCTCTGGGCGAACAGGATCACGTAGATCACGGTCCACACGAGAACGCTGACGATGAGGATCTTGATGATGAGAGGGACCGGGTTGTGAGCCTCGCTGATGCCGTCCGGATAGTCGTGGATCAGCGGCACGGCGCCTTTCGCCATGGTGAGTTTGGCGAGGTGCTCGTGGCTCGCCGGCTGTATTGGCTCCGGCGTGATGTCGCTCACGGTGGTCGACGTGTCGGCGCTCGGTCGGCCAACCCAGCCGCCACGGATGACCGCCCATATGACGACGATGATCCCGGTCCCGACGGTCAGGCCCCAGACCACGTCCCAGATCTGCTGGCTAACGGGCATCAGCGGTCACCTTCCAGACGGGTGGGGAGGGGGTCATCGTAGTCGAGCACGACAAGAGCAGCATCTTTTAGGTTCTTGAACTGACCGGAGACAACGGCGATCCACAGCGCGGCAGCTGCGCCGACCATGAACGTGACAACGGTGGCTCCGACGAGATACACGGCCAGATCCATCACTGATCGCCCCCCGGTCCGCCCTTGGCTCCTGCGAGGCCACGGGTGTAGAAGATGACCTGCCACTCCTGCTCCTCGGTGAGGATGTTCTTCCACGCGGGCATGGCGGTGGGATGCGTGCCGTTGTCGCCAACGACGCCTGCATCGATGCGCCAGTACCAGAAATCGATGCCCGTGGTACTGCCGGGCTCCTCGGTGAGATTGGCCGGGGCCGGCATCAGAATGGCCCCGTACTTGCCGTCACCCTTGGCTTCGGGTCCGTGGCAGCCGGCGCACAGTCTCGTGTACGTCGCCTTGCCCGCAGCCATGGTTTCAGGCGTGGGAGCGTAGGGGGCAGGATCCAGCGCGGCGTAGGCCGGAGGAACCTCGTCGGAGACTTCCTTGGGCTCGCTCGGATTGACGAACATCGCCTTCACGTACTTGGTGGCGGCCCAGCGGTCCTCGGGGGAGAGCAGCAGATGCCACTGGGGCATCGCGGCGTTGCCGATGCCGTAGCTGACCTTCCAGAACCACTCGCTGTCCGGGAAGTCCTTGAGGGCGGGCTCGGCGAAGTTGGCCGGAATCGGCTCGAGGTTCGAGGCGTCGGGTCCATCGCTCTGCCCGGCATCGCCGTGGCACATCCAGCAGCGCTGCAGGTAGACCTGGCGGCCGCGCATGAGGTCGGTGTCGGCGGGCATCTTGAGGGATTTGGCCCGAGCTGGGATCTCCGGGTCCTCGGGCTCGGCGCCGGCCTTGGGCATGGACAGCACGTTCTTCGCGTACCCGGCCACCAGCGCGATCTGCTCGTCGTCGAGCCAGGTCTTCCACTGGGGCATGGCACGCAAGGGGAGCGACTCGCTGACGCGCCACACCCAGTCGCCATCGGACCACGGACCGTAGAGGGCGTCGTCATCGAAGTTGGGGGGAGCGGGGATGAGTCCGGCGGCGTCGGGGCCGTCACCGCTTCCGCCGTAGCCGTGGCAGAAGTTGCAGTTGGCTACGAAGATGGCCTTGCCCTTCTCCAAGTTCTCGATCGTGGGCTCGGCGAGCTTGCGACCGGCGAACTTGGTGGGCATGTCGCCCTCGTCGGTGAAGGCGGGCGTCATGTTCATGAACGCCTTCTCCTCGAAGAGCATCGCGAGCCATATGTCGTCGGGGCTCATGGACTGGCTCCACTGCGGCATGACCGTTCCGGGCACGCCGTCTGAGATACGCCAGAAGAAGAAGTTGACCGGCTGGTTCTTATACTTGGAGTCGCGCAGGTTGGTTGGACGCGCGTTGTTGAGCATCGCGTAGGGCCCGTCGCCCTTGCCCGCGCAGCCGTGGCACGTGAGGCAGCGCTTGGCGTAGATGTCGCGACCGCGCTCGAAGTTCTTCTCGGTGAGCGCGAACTTGTTGCTCTCGAAACCGGCGCCGAGGTACTTGACCGGCACCATGAGGTCGGTCGACGCGTTCTGCTTATTGCCCAGCGTGTTGAGGTAGGCCACCAGTGCCGTGAGGTCGTTCTCGGACAGGAAGCTGAACGCCGGCATGACGGAGTTCGGCGTGAGGAGGCGGGGGTCCTTGAAGTGCTCGATCTCCCAGCGGTCGCCTCGCTTCAGGCCGATGTTGGCCAGATCCGGGCCGGTACGCAGCGTTCCCAGCTGGTGCGGCTGGTCGTAGGAGTACTGACCGGCTTCGCTCACGCGAGAGGGGGTGACGTCGCCGGGGCGCGTGAACTGGCTGTGGCAGTACATGCAGCCGTTGCTGACGTACAGGTCGCGGCCTCTCTGCTCGAGCTCTGTGTAGCGCACCGTGTCGACCGTCGGCTTGGGCTGGAACACGATGGCCGGCAGGAACACGACGAATGCGACGACGCTGAGTACGACAGCGAGTCCGCCGATGATGATGAGGCGCGGCGACATCTTCATGGTCGCGTCTCCTCTCTAGACGCCGGCCGCGGCGGGCGCGGCTTCAGCGGTTGCGGGCTTCTCGGCAGGCAGAGCGCGTGCGGCTAGTGCCGTCCTGACGATGTTGTAGGCGAACAGGTACTGGGCGAAGATGATCACCGTGCCGGCAGCGGCACGTCCGATCCACAGGTAGCGGACGCCCGGCAGGATCTGCACGATCGGGATGCCCTGGGCAAACCCTCCGGCCTGGACCAGGCCAGCTGCCGTCAGCACCGTGAAGAAGCTGAGGAACCCCACGGTCGTCAGCCACCAGTGCAGCCAGGCAAGCCGATCAGAGTGCAGCGGCACGCCGAGGATGCGCGGCATCATGTAGTAGCACATGCCCCACAGGCTGAAGGCGACAAAGCCGAGCAGCGCGAGGTGGGCGTGTGCCACCGACCAGTTCGTGAAGTGGATGAACTGGTTGAAGCCGCGAAGCGCCTGGAAGGAACCCTGGACGCTGACCGTGAGGTAGAACGCGACGCCGGTGAGCACGAAGCGCAGCGCGATTGACGAGGTGGCGAGGTGCCACGACCCGCGCATCGTCATGAACATGTTCACGACAAAGGCGCTGACCGGCACGAGCAGCCCGATCGAGCAGATCACGGCCACCGTCTTGAGCCACTCCGGCACCGGTGCGCCGAGGATGTGGTGGGTCCCCACGCCGCTGTAGAAGAAGGCGAGTCCCCAAAAGGCGATCAGTGCGAGCGTGTATCCGTAGACGGGCTTCTTCGTCTCCCGCGGCACGATGTAGTAGATGAGCGCGACCGTGCCGGTGGTGAACCACAGGCCGAGGATGTTGTGACCGTAGAACCATCCCCAGATCGCGTCGTTGAGGCCCATGAGCGCTCCGGTGGGGGGCGCCCAGATCACGTTGCCGATCGCGAACACGATCGGGAACCAGATGAGCGTCCCCATCACGTACCACAGAGAGACGTAGAGGGCGGGCTCCTTGCGATGCGCGATGGTCATGAACAGGTTGAACGCCGTGAGGAGCAGCACGGCCATGATCGCGATGTCGACCGGCCATGCCAGCTCGGCGTACTCGCGAGCCTGCGTCCAGCCGAGCGTGAGTCCCGTGACGCCCACGGCCAGCGCGATGTTCCACGCCCACGCGACCACGATGCCGAGCGTCTCGGAGTAGATCTCGGTCTTGGTGAGGCGCGGCACGATGTAGTACCAGCCCGCCACCATCGCCATCGACAGCCATCCGAACGCCAGCCCGTTGACGTGTGCTTGCCGAATCCGCGAGAACACGAGCCAAGCGATCCCGAAGGACGAATCCGGAGCGATGAACTCTATTGCCTGAACCAGGCCTAGCGTGATCGCTGCCACGAGCCAGAACACCGCCGAGTACACCATGAGCTTCGAAGTCTCGTCTTTGCGTGGTGCCAATGTGCCTCCCCCTTGCTGACATGACGAGCGGCAGGGCCCGCCCGCGAGCCTCCCTGCCGCTATTCTAGTGGGTTATTTACCCAAGACCCATGCACTAACGGGTACAACTTGAGACAGGAGGTGCGCGCGATGTTCGCGAACCGCACAGAGGCTGGCCATATGCTCGCCCAGGCGCTTGCCGCATACGGCACGGGCGGAGCGCGCGCGGACCAAAACGCCATCGTGCTCGGCATCCCTCGCGGCGGCGTTGTCGTGGCCGCCGAGGTTGCCCACGCGCTGTCGCTGCCGCTCGATGTCGTGGTCGCGACGAAGGTGAGCATGCCGGCGAATCCCGAGTACGCGGTGGGCGCCGTCGCCCCCGACGGAGAGGTGCTTGCCAACCCCGTCTCCGGGGTTTTGGCCGACGAAGTGCGGCGCCTTGCCGGTCCCGCGCACGCCAAGTCCGCGCACGAGCTCGCGATGTTTCGGGCGGGGCTTGCGCCGATGGACCTCGAGGGCCACACCGCCATCGTGGTCGACGACGGGTTGGCGACCGGCCTGACGGCACTCGCGGCCGTCCAGTATCTGCGGCGCGTCGGAGCCGACGAGATCGTGCTGGCGGTTCCCGTCGCGGCGCCGAGCGCGGTGCGCGCGCTTACGCCCTACGTCGACGAGCTCGTGGTCCTCGACGCATCCCCGGGGTTCTCGGCGGTGGGGCAGTTCTACTCGAGCTTTGGTCAGACTCAAGACGCCGAGGTGCTCGCGCTGCTCGGCCAGGCCGCTGGGCGTACAATCCTCTGACCGATCACTCTCTGCGCCGCAACGCTGAAAGCACCGCCCGCAGTGACTGCACCCGCTAACCGTACCCGCCGAGAGGCCTCCCGCGCATGCCCGTACGCACCGTCCGCTCCCTGCCCGACACCTGGGTCGCCATCGACTTCGAGACCGCGACGCGCGAGGCCAACAGCGCCTGCGCGCTCGGGCTGGCGATCGTGACCGGTGGACGCGTGACGCGAACCGAGTCGTGGCTGATCCAGCCGCCATTCAACGAGTACGAGTACCGCAACACGCTCATCCACGGCCTCGGGCCCAGCGACACCGAGCTGGCGCCGGACTTCGCCGAGGTGTGGTGGGAACTCGCGCCCCTGCTCGCCGCCGGTCCGCTGCTCGCGCACAACGCCGCGTTCGACATCCGCGTCCTGCGCGCGCTCATCGCTTCTCACGAGCTGGTCACGCCGGCCTACGACTACGCCTGCACGGTGAGCCTCGCGCGCAAGGCGTTCCCTGAGCTGATCAACCACAAGCTCAACACGGTGTGCGACCATTGCGGCATCGTGCTCGTGCACCACGACGCTGCCTCCGACGCTGCCGCGTGCGCGTGCGTCGCGCTCGAGTGCGCCGTGGCGGCGGGAGCCGAGTCGATCACCGAAGCCGTCGAGCTGCTCGGCGTGCGGGTCGCGCAGTTGTAACGCAGGCGTAAGCCAAAACGTGTTACGAATCGTATGCAGGGCGGTACACTCATATTCTGAGCCCCGTCGATTCGCGCGGGACCACCTGTTGGGGGTGTGAGCTTCTCATGGGACGTTCCTACAGCAGCCGAGTAAGCCGGTCGTTTCGCCTCCCGCTCGAGGTGGCCGAGACGCTTGAGTCGATGTCGCGAGAGCGCAACGTGAGCAAGACCGACATCGTCGCCGAGGCGATCGTGGCACTGCGCAAGCAGCAGGCCGACGATCTGATCACTGAGGGCATGTGCTGCGCCGCGCGCGAGCTGCGCGAGCAAGCGGATGCGCTCGTGTCGCCACTTCGCGAGGTCGTGGACGAATGGTGATGCGGGGCGAGATCTACTGGGTGGACCTCGGCGACCCCGTTGGAAGCGAGCCGGGATTTCGTCGACCGGCGCTTGTCGTTCAAAACGACGCGGCGAACCGTGCGGCCTCGACGACCATCGTCGCGATAATCAGCTCGAGAGTCCCCAAACGGGAATACCCCATGCACGTGCCGCTGCCGGAAGGCCTGTTGTCCAAGCCCTCCGTTGTGAAGTGCGAACAGCTAACCACCATCGACATCGACCGCAGGGTTCTCGGCGTACACGACGGCCCCCTGGCCGTACTTGATGCGCCGACGATGTGTGCGGTGGACCTCGCGCTGGGCCGCATTCTTGGCCTGTGAAGCAGAAGGAATCGCGCCGCCGAACTCACCGAGGAGTCCTTTGATGCCCCGCAAAGCCGCCGACCCGACCTGCCGAGAAGACGAGTCGTTCCTGCGCAAGTGGGGCAGCCTGCTCGTCTTGAGCCTCGCGCTCGCGATCATCCTCATCGACGCCACGCTGCTCAACGTGTCGCTCAAGGCGATCATCGGGGATCTGAACACCGACATCCAGAAGATCCAGTGGGTCATCACGGCCTACTCGCTCACGCTGGCCGCGCTCACCATCACAGGCGGGCGGCTCGGCGACCTGTTCGGCCGCAAGCGGATGTTCATGTTCGGCGCGGTGCTGTTCGGAATCGGCTCGTTCATCGCATCGATTGCCACGAGCGTGCCGATGCTCATCGCTGGTGAGTCGATCATCGAGGGTGTGGGAGCCGCGCTCATGATGCCGGCCACCGCGTCGCTGCTCGTTTCGAAGTTCCGCGGGCGCGACCGCGCCATCGCGTTCGGCGTGTGGGGCGGCGTGGCCGGGGCGGCCACCGCGATCGGCCCGCTGCTCGGCGGCTGGCTGACCACCAACTACAGCTGGCGCTGGGGCTTTCGCATCAACCTGTTCGTGGTCGCCATCCTGCTCATCGGCTCGGTGCTGATCGAGGAGTGCCGCGACTCCGAGGAGAAGCCCACGCTGGACGGTGTGGGCGTGCTGCTCTCGTCGATGGGGCTGTTCTCACTCGTCTTCGGCATCATCGAGTCGAGCACGTACGGCTGGTGGAAGGCCAAGGCGCCGTTTTCCGAGTTCGGGCTGTCGTGGAATCTGGGCGGCTACTCGATCACGCCGGTGGCGATCGGCGTGGGGTTTGTGCTGCTCGCGCTGTTCGTGGCGTGGGAACGACGGATGGAGCGGCAGAGTCGCACGCCGCTCGTCTCACTCGAGCTGTTCGGCAACTGGCAGTTCATGTCGGGAGCGGGCGTGACGGCCATCGTCGCGATGGGGCAGGCCGGCCTGATCTTCTCGATTCCCGTGTTCCTGCAGGCTGTGCGCGGTGCCGATGCGTTCCACACCGGGCTGGCGCTGTTGCCGTCGTCGATCGCGGCGTTCGTAGCCGCCCCGACCGCCGCGGTGCTCACGCAGCGCTTCCCGGCCAAGCGCATCATCCAGTTCGGGCTGTTCCTCAACGCGCTGTCGTACGTGATCCTGCGCGCGACGCTTAACGTGAACACCACGCCGGCCGACTTCATGCTCGGCCTGGCCATCCAGGGTGCGGGCCTGGGAATCGTGCTCGCGCAGGTCAACAACGTGACGTTGTCCGCCGTCTCCGTGCAGGAGGCCGGCGAGGCCTCCGGCGTCAACAACACCGGGCGTCAGCTGGGCTCGACGCTTGGCACCGCAGTCATCGGCGCGCTGCTGATCGGAACCATCGGGACGGGACTGGTCAGCGGCCTGGAGAGCAGCAAGGTCATCCCCAGCCAGCTCAAGTCGCAGATCAGCGCGCTTGTGTCCAAGCAGTCCTCAGCGGTCGAGTTCGGGGGCGGCGCGCAGATCCCCGCGTCCGTGCCCCAGGCGATCAAAGACGAGATCACGCGCGTGAGCCACGAGTCGATCACCGCTGCGAGCCGAGAAGCGCTGCTCGTGGGCATCATCGTCGCGTTCTTCGGCCTGTTGGCTTCGATCTGGCTGCCGAGCGGAAGAGACGTAGAAACCGGCAAGAGCGTGGCGCACAAGCCGGAGGCAGGCTAGCGGCGAGCAGGCGGCACGATCGCTTCGAGGTAGCGCGCGATCGCCGTGTGTCCCGCTTGATCAGGATGCCCGAGGTTGGGCGCCGTGAACTTCCACGCCGAGGTATCCACGTACGTCGCGCCCGTCTGCGCGCACACGTACTGCACGTCGGCATCGCGAGCCATGCTGGGAGGCGTGAGGTCGCCCATGCAATAGACGGTCGCCGAGGGCCACGCCGCCTGAGCCTGATTGACGAGGCGGGCGTAGGCCCTGCGGAATGTCGCCGAGGAGTCGGAGCCGTCGTTGTTGACGCTCTCGATGAGCACGACATCGTAGTCGGGGTCGGTCGCCTTCACCCCGCTCATGGCGTAAGGGAACGCGGCCTCGAGCCCCGGCACGGCCGTGCCGTCACGCGTCTCAGTCACTCCCGCTCCACCGAAGGCGAAGTTGTAGTTGTCGTAGCCGAGCGCCGCCGCGAGCAGGCTCGGAAACGCCGTGCGCCCCGAACCGTACCGCGGAAGGTTGGCGGAACCGCCGAGGATGAACTCGCCCTCCGCGATGGAGTCGCCGATGGTCAGCATCGTGCCGACGTTGCCCGTGGGCCACGGAGCCGTGGTGCTGCCCGCATCGACGGTGAACCCCTCGATGGCGAGGCCGTAGCGGTTCGTCCAGCGGTTGTCGGCGAAGTAGGTTCCGGCGAGCCATACCTCGCACGTGTGAGTGCGCGAGGCGAGGCCCGAAGCGAGCACCATCCCGTCCGAGATGGTCGAGCGTTGCCACTTTCCGCCGTCGACGCGGTGCTCGATCTCGGTGGCGTAGGTACGCGGTGGCACCCACAGTGCGAGCGCCAGAGAGGTGCCCGTGAAGGTGAGGCGGACGCGGTTGCCGCCTGACAGGACGGCCTTGCACGCGCTCGGCGCAGTGAGATCTGCCCACCGGCCGATGTAGGTGGCCTGCGTGTAGCCGAGCGTCGTGCTCGTCGGAGCAGCCGAACTGGTGCATCCGGCGAGGCACAGCATCAGGGCGAGGACGAGCAGTCTGCGTCGCATATCTGCATAGTACCCGTCCGGCAAGGGCGCGCTTCCGCGACCACCACCCGATGAATCACGTAGGCATGATCCGAAACGCAAAAGGTGGGAGAGGACTATGTCCGCTCCCACCTGCTGTTTCGTGTGGTGCCCCCGGGCCGATTCGAACGGCCGACACCAGGTTTAGGAAACCTGTGCTCTATCCCCTGAGCTACGAGGGCGTGCGCCCGCTAGCGGGGCAGCCGCTATTGTAGCGCGGAGCCGAGCGCCACGGGAGCTGTACTCCCCAGCAGTGTAGTAATGCGCGGTCTACCGGACCCCGTACGTCAGCCAGACCGTTCGTGATACCCCATGGGGTATTGTGGGTATATAGAGCCGGTTTGTGAATCACTATGTGATTCAAGGAGGCTCCAAAATGAAACAGCACATGAGCTCACTGAGGAAGACCGCGCTCGTCGCGGGCATATTCTACTTGTTCACCTTCGTCTCGATTCCCGCCCCCTTTGCCCTCTACGCCGCCGTGCGCGGCCCGAACTACATTCTCGGCTCTGGCCCGGACACTCCGGTGTTCTTGGGCGCCTTGCTTGAGATAATCGTGGCCCTCGCGGGTATCGGCACAGCAATAGCGCTCTACCCGGTGGTCAAGAGGCAGGGCGAGTCTAGGGCGCTTGGTTTCGTCGCCTCGCGGACCCTGGAAGCAGCCATTATCTTCGCGGGCGTCACAACCCCCCTGTCGGTGGTGACCTTGCGGCAGGTCGGCGCCGGTGCAGGCGCGCTGGTTGCCAGCCAGGTGCTGGCCGCCCAGTACTCTTGGTTGTTCTTGGTCTCGCAGAGCTTCATTCCGGCAGTGAACGCCGTGTTGCTCGGCTCCCTGCTGTATCAGTCGCGCCTTGTGCCGCGGGCACTTCCCCTGCTGGGCTTCGCCGGAGCGACCCTACTCACCGCTGCTTGGGTGGGCATTCTGTTCGGATTCATCGGAGCGACATCCGCTCCTGCAGCGATTGCTGGCCTCACCATCGCAGCTTGGGAGCTCTCGCTGGGCGTCTACCTGGTCGTCAAGGGATTCAAGCCCTCTCCGATCACAGCAGACATGGCCGACTCCAAGCCAGCTGAGGTACGGCACCTCAGGAACGCCGCTTAAGGCATCGTCCATCATCGGCGCCGATCGGCCCCGGAGGACTCCTAGGAGTTCGAAGGGGCCTTTCCACTAGTAGGAGCCGTTTGTCGGACGGGTATACAAGAAATTGGGCGGGGGCTGGGAGGACTCATCCAGGGTGAGCGCCGAGCCGCGCCGCAGCAAGGATGACGAGGAGATGAGGCCCAAGTGCCGGACCTGTCAACACGCACGGCAGCACGAATCGCCGGGGTGGGATTGCTGGCCATGGCGGCGATTGCGGTACTGGGAACCCTCGGCACGCAGAGTCCGATAGTTGCCGGCGACGCCGCTTCGACCGCGAGAAACATCGTTGAGGGTCGACTCTTGTTCCAACTAGGCGTGATCGGATGGCTCTTCGTGGCGATCCTCGACGTGGTCGTGGCGCTTGCGCTCTACATCGTGCTCCGACCCGTGAATCGGTATCTGTCGTTGCTCGCGGCGTGGTTCCGGCTGGTGTACGCAGCGGTCTTCATCGTGAGTGCCGCCAACCTGCTGCTGGCACTTCGGCTTCTCACGGACGCGGCCTACGCGAAGTCGATGGGCGCCCTGCTCGATGCACAGGCGATGCTCGCTCTGGACGCCTTCAAGAACGGTTGGGCGCTCGGCTTGGTGGTATTCGGAGTCCACCTCGGGTTGCTCGGATACCTCGTCTACGCCTCGGGCTACATCCCGAAGGTTCTGGGCGTCCTGTTGCTGTTGGCGGCGGTTGGCTACCTCTTTGCCAATGTCGGCAAGATACTGGCGCCCGAGCTCGGTGGGACGATGGACGCCATCGCAGCGGCCCCGGCCGCCATCGGCGAAATCGCGTTTGCCATATGGCTTCTTGCCAGGGCGGCGCGCCTTCCTGAGGGCGATGCCGTCTAGGGCCCGTCGACGACGTTCCCCTTGAGCACGACGCGACGCGCTAGTCGATCGCGGCAGGACTGAAGGAGAATCGATTTGCAGCAGAAGAGCAGAAGCGGGTCCCCCGACACTCCTCGGGAAGCGGCCACCACCAACGGGCGGCGGCCCAGGAGGCGATGGCTCCGTCGATTCGGCATCGCCGCCCTTGCGCTCGTGGCTGTCGTTGCGGTGTCGGCGTCCTTCAATCTCGTCATGGAGAAGCGCGAGAAGTCGGCCACCAAGCCCTATGGGGAGAGGGTACCCGTCGCAGGTGGCGCGATGAACGTCTGGCAGAACGGGCGCACAGGTCGGCCCACGATCGTACTTCTCTCGGGCCTGGGTACGCCGGCTCCCGCACTCGATTTCGCACCCCTGATCCGAGAACTCGGCGACTACAACGTCGTGGTCGTCGAAGGGTTCGGCTACGGCTACAGCGACATGAAAGCCCGACCCAGGACGGTCGATAACATCACCGATGAGCTGCATGAAGTGCTCGGGAAGGTCGGAGTCCGCAAGCCGTACGTCCTTGTCGGCCACTCGATCAGCGGCTTCTACACGCTCGCTTACGCCGACCAGTATCCGAAAGAAGTGTCAGCGGTCGTCGGCATTGACCCCACGGTCCCTGCTGCGAAGGCGGATGCCGCCGCACCGGCCGGAGGAGGCATCAATTGGGGGAGGGTATTGGCTGCGACTGGAGTGGTGCGTGCGGTCATCTCGGTCGCTCCGAGCCTCGCTGACCCGCCGAGTGACGCCTACACGGCCGGAGAGCTGGAACAGATGCGTCGCATGACGATCTGGAACTTCAGCAACCCGGCGTTGGTGGACGAGACCAGGCGGATTGCCAGCAACGCCACCGCGCTACGGGGGGTCAGCTATGCCAGTGATCTGCCGGTCCTCACCTTCCTCGCGAGCGAGAGCGTCGACACGATACCCGGCTGGGTGAAGCAGCACGAGGACCTTCTGCGCAACGTCACACGCAAAGAGATCGTGGTGGTCGACGGCGCGCACTATCTGCACTGGACCCAAGCCTCACTGCTGGCCGACAAGATCGACGCCTTCATCGGCAAGAACTAGCGGTGGTCCGCCCTCCGCAAACCGAAACAGGCATAATGGTGAGGTGAACTCTTGCCAATGCCTCCGTCATCCTGGATTGTCGGGTGAGGGAGCCGTGATTGATTGGGTGGCCAAGAATGCGAGACGTCTTTCGACTCAAGTCCCTTCTGCTCGTCGCGATAGTCGTTGCACTGACGACGGCGCTGTCCGGGTGCTCGGCCCGTAAGTCCGCGGATTCTGGAAGCTCCCCCTCCAACGGCTCGTCACAGAGTCCGGCGACGAGCTCAACCGATGAGGCCCCGGTCAAAGGAGCGGTATCTGCTGAGGAAGCCACGCCAGCCCCCTCCGCCCCCTCGGAGGCGACAGCCCAGCAGTTCGCCGACGGGAGCTTCGGCACGTTTGCCCCCGTCGCCGCCTCGGGCAAGGGCCCGGGTTTCGTGAAGGTGCCTGTCGGCGCAGCCGGTGCGATCGTCTCGGCGACACACAAAGGCAAGTCGAACTTCGCGATCGAGGGTCTGGACGCGAACAACAGGCCTACCGGGCTGCTGGTGAACACCGCCGGCAACTACAGCGGCGTCACGATGTTCACCTCAGACATGAAACCGCTGAAGCTGAAGGTCACCGCCGACGGTGCGTGGACGCTCAAGATCTCGCCGGTGTCGTCGGCCAAGAAGGCCTCGTCCTCAAATAGCGGGACGGAAGACGCGGTCCTGCTCTACGACGGCGCGGCTGCCAACTGGAAGCTCACGCACGCCGGGTCGGCCGACTTCTCGGCCAGGTTCCTCAGCATGGAAGGCAACAGCGTGGTCGCAAACAAGACGGGCAAGTTCAGCGGAACCTTCGCGGCTCCTGCGGGGCCCGCGGTGATCGCTCTCATCGCCAACGGCAAGTGGACGATGGTGGCGCAGTAGGTTCCCGCACACTAGTCGGAACCAGGGAATCGAGTCTCCGCCGAGCATGGCGCAGCTCACCGCCGGGCGGGTACAAATGCGTCCGGTTCCTGAGCGTCCAGAAGACGGGAGTACAGCGATGAGCAAGAAGTCATCTGCGGCCGACGATGAGGCGCTCCTGCTCGCGTCTCAGAGGAAGGCTGAACACGTCCTCCATGAGTCTCGGAAGGTCGCCGAGGCGCTGCCTGCCGCTCATGAGAAGACCGCTGAGGCACTCTCTGCACGGGAACAGGAGACAGCAGCAGGGCTCTTGAGCATGCAGGAGGACACGGCTCAAGATCTCCTCAGCGATCAGACAGGATCGCTCGAGGGCCTTCCAACGACACAGAGAACCGAGCGTGCTGCGGCCCATGAAGTTGTGTCCGAAGCCTTACTGGCGACAGAGCGGGTCGATGCGGAAGAGCTGTTGATCGAGCAAGAAGACGCCGCTGGAGAACAGCTAGAACAGGATGCCATAGCTGCGGCTGCTCGTATGTTGCCTGCGCAGAGGGAAGCTGCTGCGATCCTGCTGGAGTCGAGAATGAAGGTCCTGGACAAGCGGGATGGTGAGAAGAAGGGCACGCCCTAGCTGAACGGTCTAGGGACGTTGTTTACGGGTGGACCCGCGAGATCGGTCGTTGGCCGCCGATGTCACCGTGCGGTCGATACAGATTGTAGTACCTCAGGAACGGGCCGAGCTTCTCGGCCCGTTCCTCTGTGTTCTCGTACTCCCGAGCGTAGGCCCACTCGTTCGTGACGATCTTGACGAAGGCCTCAGCCTTTCCGTTGGTCTGTGGGTGGTAGGGCCGCATCGACGACAGCGAGCTTGCCGTCCTTGAAGTACTCGAGTGGCATGCACACATGTGGCACATCCAACTTCTGGCGGGTATCGGTCGTGTACGGAAACCTCCCGCTCAACGTGCCATCGCTCGACATCACCGGAGCGAGGCTTATCGCGAAGCCGTAGGTGTCCCGGACGACTCGCTCGAGATACACCGAGCGAGATCTACCCTGTCCAACGCATCGAATGCCCTCCCGACGGTCTTGAGTGCACGACGACCGCAAGCAGGGCTCGGTCCGATACGAGCCTCCCAACCCTCGATCTCCGCCAGCGACACCTTGCCGGTACCGGATGCCTGCATCACGAACGCGGGCAGACCCACTGCGAGACGCTGCAGATTCCGGCCGTACGACTTGGTGAGTTCGTCAACGAGCGGCTGGTACAGCACCAGTGAGGTGTCAAACGGCACGAATACCTCGACGTTGGACGGCTCCGACCCTCCGCGAGCGTGAGCCTGACGCCAGCGCTCGATGTCGCCGTCGCTCACGACCGCTCAAGGAACAATGTCCTGCTTCTGCGCCAACACAGCAAACAGAGTAAAGGATGTAGTACGTAGGTTCATATATCCTAAGGTGCTAGCAGTTGAGAGGAATTCGTGATGAATCATCTCGACCACATCCGCGATGCGGTCGACTTCATAGAAGAGCACTTGGAAGATCAACTCACGCTACCCGATGTGGCTGCCGTGGCTGGCTACTCTCTCTTCTACTTCAGTCGGACGTTTCATGCCTTGCTCGGCGAAACGGTTGAGTCATACGTGCGCAAGCGCCGCCTTGCGTCCGCCGCTCATGATCTTCTCGAGTCCGAACTCGGCATTCTTGATGTGGCCACCAGATATCGTTTTGGCTCTCAAGCGGCATTCACCAGGTCTTTCAGTTCGCTGTTTGGCGTTGCGCCCGGTGCCTACCGCCGCCGCGCCATGCCCCTGTTCATCGAGCGGCTCCCTTTGACGCCCGAGAGCCTTGAACACGTCTGCAACTGCATTGATGTCAAACCGACGATCATGCACCGGCCAGCATTCACGGTTGTCGGGATGCGCTTCGTGTGGTCCGTGAACGATGGCTACAACTTGCCCGCGTGGTGGCGTGAGTTCAGACCACGGATACCTGAGATATCTGGCCGTAGCTCCGCGAACGAGATCGGGGTGTGTGAGTACATAGCGAACGATGAGTTCACAGTGGAGACGCGCCTTCAGTACGTGGCAGGTGTGCCGGTTTCCAGCGTGGGGTCTCTCCCGGCGGGCCTGGTGTGCAAGAGGATACCTGAGGCCGACTACGCCATGTTCATCCACAGGGGGGGCATGGATACCGTTATGGACTCCTGCCGTTACATCCTCGGTATCTGGCTACCATGTTCTGGTTATTGTGCCACTGACTCCGACAACTTCGAGGTCTACGAGGGGGGCTCCTTGAAAGCGCAGGAGCCCCAGGAACCTATATGTATTTATCTGCCAGTAGAGAAGGTTACCCAATCGTAGCTGCCAATCCCCGCACGACGTGCTTCCTTTCTCGCGAATCGGATGACATGTACGGCGTTGACAGAGCGACGTCTCGGCGTTAGGCCAACGCCCGGTGACGTCTGTCCACTTGAGGTGGACAAGGAACCAACCATACTTCGCGTAACAAATGGGAGGGTACGGGTATGAACGAACGCAATCGTCGAATACCGCAACTCGTGCGGCTGATGTGCACGGTTGTTCTGATAGGGGCTCTGGCTGTGGCGGCAGGGTGCGGCGCGAAGAACGTGAAGACCGCATCAGGTGTAGCCAAGGCTACGGACACATCGTGCGTCAAGTGCCACACGGACAAAGAAGCGCTCAAGGCCGGCATAACGACAGCAGACCTCAAACCGGAGGCGCTGTTCGTCAGTCAGGAGTTCCTTGGCTCAAAGCACGGCAAGGCAACGTGTGTTTCATGCCACGGTGGCGTCGGTGACGCGAACGCGATTGCAGAGGCGCACAAGGGTATGAAGCCCGATCCTACTGAGGACGGCGGCACTACGAAATGCGGTCAGAGCGGCTGCCACACTGACATGACCGAGACATTCAAGAAGTCATCGCACTTCACCGCGAGCGGCATTCTCGACAAGCTTGAGATCCGCGTGAGTGGTCAGCCCGGAGACAGCAAGGCGTATGCAAAGGGCGTCTTCAGCGCTCCGGATAGCTGTTCGGGATGCCATGCCACATGCGGGCAGTGTCACGTGAGCAATCCGACTGCCAATGGTGGTGGACTGCTCGAGGGCCATGTGTTCGTCACTGCGAAAGAGCAGCAGGACAACGATCGGACATGTGGCTTCTGCCATGACTCGATCGGCCCGCAGTTCATCGGGAGCGACCTCCACCACGAGCGCGGTATGGGCTGTGCCGATTGCCATACCAACAAAGACGAGGTCCACGGTGGAGCTACGCCGAGCAAGCTAGTCGGGGATGCCGTGACCGTGAAGTGCATGGATTGCCATGTGAGCCTTTCAGGTGTCTATCACTCTGGAAGCCACGAGACGAAGGTCACTTGTGAGGCATGCCACTCGGACAACTACATGAGCTGCGAAGGCTGCCATGAGGGTGAGCCTAAGACAGTCACCGAGACCGTCAAGCTTGGCCTCGGCGATGATGGTCGGATCACGACCTTTGCGCACACGCCGATCAGCCCGGACATGTTTGGTGATCCCGCGCTGGATAGTTCGAAGCTCGGCACCAAGGCCAGCTGGATTCAGGTGGTACCGCATACTGTCGTCAAGCCCGCAGTCTCTGAGCAGTTCTGCAGCCGCTGTCACGGCGCCGGGACCGCGTTTCTGAAGAAGAGCGACCTCCAGTTCGAGAAGGTCGAGACCAACCTGTTGTATCCGGGCGCTCCGCTCAGGAGCGTCAAGCCGTAGCTTCTCGTATGCGGCGCAACAACACCCCGCACAGGTTCCACTCTGTGTGGGGTGTTGGAGTTGCCGCGCGGTGTCCAGCTCGTGAAGGTGAAGCAGCCGTAGAAAGAGGCCATCGCAGCTGCGATCGCATGCCCGATCTGTGCTGAACGGGAATCTGAATGGACGGGCACCTTACCTGAATGCGCCGCCGCGAACACGCATCCGCGACGGCGCAGGAAGAACGCACGTCCGAAACGGCGCCTACACCCGCTGCTCGCCCTGCCTGCGCATGCGGGTCAGTGACTCGATCGTCACGGCCGCGATCAGGACGGTGCCGGTGACGATGTACTTCACCGAGGAGTCGAACGCGAGCAGGTTCATGCCGTTGGCGATCGATCCGATCACGACCGCACCGAGCAGAGCCGACCACGCCGTACCGCGACCTCCGAAGAGACTCGTGCCCGCGATGACCGGGCCCGCAATCGCCATCAGCAGAAGATCGCTGCTGCCTGAGGATTGGTTGACGGCCATGAGACGCGAAGAGGCGAGTACGCCGCCGGCTGCTGCGAACGTCGAGCCGAGCATGAAGATGATGATGCGAACGTGGTCGATCTTGATACCAGCACGCCGGGCTGCCTCGGCGTTGCCGCCGACCGCGAAGATGTGTCGGCCGAAGCGCGTGCGCTCCGTGAGGTAGGCGATGCCGAGCGCCAGCGCGAAAACGATGCACATGACGAGCGGCAGACCGCGATCCTGGTTGACGACGAGAATCAGCGCGATGAACGCCGCGGCGATGGCCGAAATGCGAAACGCGAGGCCGTTGAGCGACCCGACTTGCAGCCCCGCGGCTTTTCGCCGAGCGCGCCCGAGAAGGGCGAACCCGAGCGTAGCCACGATGGCGAGTACCACGACGATCCATCCGACCAGGGGGGAGAGGAACGTGTACGTCAGCCCGATGACGAAGTTGTCGCTCAGGTTGATCGTTCCTGTCTCACCGAGCACTAGGAGCTGGAAGCCGACCCAGGCGAGCGAACCGGCGAGCGTGACGACGAATGATGGTATGCGGAAACGGGTGATCATGAAGCCGTTGAACAGGCCGATTGTCGCGCCGAGCCCAAGGGCGACGCACACCGCAAGTACCGGTGCTACGCCGCGATTGACGATCAGCACGGCCATGACCGACGCACTCAGGCCGCTTACCGCACCGACCGACAGGTCGATTTCTCCGAGCAGGAGGATGAGCACCACGCCGATCGAGATGGTCGCCACGGCCGCCTGCTGGAGCATGAGGTTGGTGAGGTTGATGGGGCTGAGGAACCGGTCGTTCTGGAACTGGAAGAACGTCCAGATCGCCGCGACCATGAGCAACACCAGAAGCGGTCCCGCCTCGCCCTGTGCGAGCTTGCGGCCCACCTCTCGGAGCATCCCGCCTATGCCGCGCGCGGCGCCCGGCTCCTTGCGCTCGGCGCTCATGCGGTCACCTCGGGGTTATCGATTCGGATACCGAACTCGGCCCCGGTGATAGCCGCGACCACGTCCTCTCGGCTTACGCCGCGGACGTCGAACGAGGCGGCGCGGCGACCCAGGCGCAGCACGATGATCCGGTCGGCGACCGCGAAGACGTTCTCGAGGTTGTGGCTGATGACCACGACGCCGAGACCTTTGTCGCGCAGCGTGCGGATGAGCATGAGCACCTGTTCGGTCTGTGCGACTCCGAGTGCCGCCGTCGGTTCGTCCAGCAGGACGACGCACGGCTGGCCGAGGAGCGAGCGCGCGATGGCGACCGCCTGCCTCTGCCCGCCCGAGAGCTGCCCCACGTGCTCGCGTACGTCCTTGATCGTGGTCACGGCGAGCGATTCGAGCAGCTTCAGAGAGCTCTGCTCCATCGTCGTCTCGTCGATCAAGTAGGCAGAGCGGCCCGCACCGCCCGCGAACAGCTCGCGTCCGAGGTAGAGGTTGGCGACGACGTCGAGGTTGTCACACAGGGCGAGGTCCTGGTAGACCGTCGCGATTCCGAGTGACGCCGCGTCCTGGGGGCTCGAGATCTTGACCGGCTCGCCTTTGAAGAAGAACGAGCCCTCATCGCACAGCTGTACGCCGGCGATCGCTTTGACGAGTGTCGATTTGCCGGCGCCGTTATCGCCGACAAGCGCGACGACCTCACCGGCGTTGACTTCGAAGTCAACGCCGGTGAGAGCCTGGTTGGCGCCAAACGCCTTACTCACGCCTTTCAGCGAGAGGAGAAAAGGCTCCTGGCCCGTCACGCCTGTGCCTGCCGGGGCAGTTGTCACTGAAGGCCTACCGCCTTGCCCGCTGCCTGGAGTGCCGGCGTGTTCATGATCTGAGCGGCGGTCCAGAAGCCGTCTGCGACGACCGTATCCTTGATGTTCTCCTTGGTGACCGCAACCGGTGCCAGGAGGACCGAGTCGACGTCCTTCATGCCGTTGTTGACCTTGCTCAGCGACATGGACGACGGAACGGCTTCGCCCTTGGCCAGCGAGACAGCGAGTTCCGCAGCCGCTTCGGCTTCGAGCTTGATGGCCTTGTAGACCGTCATGTACTGCTCACCCAAGAGGATGCGCTGGATACCAGCAAGTTCAGCATCCTGGCCGGTGGTCGGCTTGGTCTTGGGGTCGATGCCAGCACCCTTCATGGCGGCGATTGCTCCGCCGGCGGTGCCGTCGTTAGCGGCCAGAACACCGAAGAAGCCGTTCTTGCCGAGCTTCGTGATGGCCTGATCCATCTCGGTCTGGGCCTTGTCCGGGCTCCAGTCGGGAGTGTCGTACTCGGCGCCGATCTTGACCTTGCCGTCGAGGACGCTGTGGGCGCCCTTCTTGAACAGCGTGGCGTTGTTGTCGGTCGGCGACCCGTTGATCATGACGATGGCCTTGCCGGCGTTGCCGTCCTTGGTGACTTTGTCGAGCAGTGCGGTTCCCTGAAGGACGCCGACCTTCTCGTTGTCGAAGGAGACGTAGTAGTCGACCTCGGCGTTGAGAATCAGACGGTCGTAGCTGATGACGGGCACTTTCTGTGCTGCCGCCTTCTTGACGATCGAAGCTGCTGAGGCGGAGTCGACCGGGTCGAGCACGAGCACGTTCGCACCGTTGGTCAGCGCGGCGTCGGCCTGCGACTGCTGCTCGGCTGCATCCTGGTTCGCATTGCTGTAGAGGATCTCAGCGTCGGGAGCGAGTTCCTTGACCTTGGCCTCGAAGAGCGGCTTGTCCTGGGTCTCGTAGCGAGCCGTCTTGGTCTCAGGGAGCAGGAGGGCGATTTTGAGCTTCTTGGCGGGGGCTGGTGTGCCGTCCGTTGTTGTGGTGGGTGTCTTGGCTGCGGAACAGCCGACAAGGCCCACCAACAGACCCGCGACAAGGGCTGTCGCACCGAAACGAAGTAGAGACTTTCTCCCGCGCATGGCTTTCTCCTATCACCTTGACCGGTCATGCCTGCACGTCGAGCAGGTCACCTTCCCGGCTGATCCGAACCCTGCACACGGCGATTAGGTCGGCCTTCTTTGTACTCACGCCGCTGGCCGTCAACTCGGTACGTATCTATGTCAGGACGATACCCATAATCTTCTTTGGGGTACTCCGCCTACGGCAGCAGCGTCACTCGTCCGGTGATCGAGGCGCTGAAGGGCTGCGGCAACTGGCCCACATAGCCGATGAGCGCGTCGAGATCGCTACCCCACACGACCTTGTCGGTGGCGAGCTTGAAGGTGGTGAAGTTGTCCCCGCCGTCGGCAAGGAAGTTGTTGGAAGCCACGGTGTAGGTCGCGGCGGGATCGACTGGCATCCCTGCGACGCGGATGCTCAGCGGGTCGACCTTGCTGCCCACGGGCGCCGAGGCGCTCCAACTGTAGGAGAGCCCCGATATCTGGAGCATCTTGACGGCCGTTCCCTGGCCCAGCCACTGCTGCTCGAGCAGAGCGTCGAACTGGGCTCCGGTGAACTTCATGGTGACCATGTAGTTGGAGAACGGCTGGATGGTGAACAGCTCGCCCCAGGTCACCTCACCGGCGAGGAGATCGGCCCGGATACCACCCGGGTTCATAATCGCGACCTGCGTACCCTGCTTCCATGCTTGCGCGTCGGCCACGAGGTTGCCCAGTGCTGACTCGCCCGCGGCGTTCTGCATGCGGGTGATGTCGCCGGCCGCGGTGCCGACCACCTGGCTGACGACCGGGGCGACCTTGGCCACGGCCGCAGCGACGATTGAGGCGACCTTGGCGTTGGGCACCACGCCGGCGCCGCTGGCGACGGGTACGATCTCGGCGGCCTTGGAGACGACGTCGCCGGTCCTGCGATCCAGCACGAGGTCGACATCGGCGAACGCCCGGCCCGCGCTATGCGCCTGGGTCACGAGTTTGCCGTCGATCGTTCCCCAGTAGCGGTTGTGGCTGTGCGCCGAGAGAACCACGTCGACTTCGTCGTCCATGGCCGTGACGATCGGCACGATGTCACCGGTTATCGGACCGCCGGTCGTGGTTCCGGCTCCTCCGTCGTGCATCAGCACGATGATGGTCTCGACACCCTTGGCCTTCAGCTTGGCCACGTACTTGTTCACGGTCTGCGCCTCGTCGAGGAACTCGAGGCCTGCGACACCCGACGCGGTGACGATGCTCGGTGTGCCCTGATACACGACGCCGATGATGCCGACCGGAATGCCGCGCACGTTCTCGATCGCATACGGCGGGAAGATCGGCTTTGTGCTGCCTGTGCGTACGACGTTAGCCGCCAGGTACTTCATGCGCGTCGGCTTCCAGCACCCGGTCACGCTGCTGTATCCGCCGAACTGGAGGCGACGCAGCTCGGTGAGGCCATCATCGAATTCGTGATTTCCGACGGTGGAGTACTTGAAGCGCATCTTATCGAGCACCTGCATGGTGGGCTCGTCTTGCAGCAGTGCCGACGATGGAGGTGATGCGCCGATGAGATCGCCGACGCCGAGGCGCAGGGTGTCACCGTGCGCGAGCGTTGCGCTGGCTTCCCGCGCATCAAGATAGCCGCCGAGCAGCGCGGCACCACCCAGTGCGGCCGAGTAGGGCTCGATCTGTCCGTGGAAGTCGTTGATAGCGAGCAACTGCAGGCGGACCTGGTTGTTGACGGGCCTGGGTTTGGCCGAGGAGGTAGGAATCCAGGCGAGCGTCATCACCACAGCAAGCATGAGAGAGAGGACGGCGCGAGACGGGGTGCGAGGCCGATGCATAGAGCATTCCTCCTTGTCGCCGTCTCTCACTGATGGGGGCCAGTGGGACGGCGAAAGCACCAGCCATCAATGACAATACCCCAATCGTGGGGGCTAAGAATTCTCTCATGTGCGGGATGTTCGCAGACACGAAGGGCCCCTCATCGAGGGGCCCTTCGGCGAAGCCTACTTCGTAGCTGAAGGTTCGACGCTGGCCGTTGGCGGGGTGGAGACCGCTGGCGCCGCGTTCACGCTCACGAGTCCCGTGCCGGCGACAATCTGGCGAATGGAATCCTCGGTCTGCACCGACTCGCAGTAGCCGACGTCAATCGTGGATTTCGCGATGTCGAGCGTCACCTTGGTGATGCTCTCCACGCCGGTGAAGGCATCGACGAGCTGCGCGCCCTTTGCGGCCAGATCGACGCCGGGGTTCGCGACGACAGGGACGGAGGCCGTGGCGCACGGCTCAGCGGTGCTGAACGTCTTGGTGATCACACCGCCGTCAACGCGGGCGGTGGTTCCCTGACCCGCCGCGTATACGACCCCCGCTATCAGGGCGGCGACGACGACAAGCATCGGGATGAGCGGCCGGACCCTTTTCTTCGTTGGTGCTGCCCCGGCCGTCTCAGGCACTGCCGGTGCCGCTGCAGGCGTGGTCCGCGACGCCTGAGTGTTGGACTTGGCTTTCCGCGGAGCCGGGCTCTTGTCGCCTGCGCTCTTCGCGTTCATCTTGCGCTGCACCTTGAAGGCGAGGAAGCCGAGCCCGCCGATGAAGAGGGCCGCGATGAACACAACGATGGCGGTGTTGGAACCCGAGCCGGGAGCCGCTCCCGTGGCAGCCGCTCCCGTGGCAGCGGCGCCCGTGGCAGCGGCGCCCGCCGCAGGCAGTGTGTATGAGAACGCGAGGTCGATCACGTCGCCGGCCTTCGGGTTCTTTACGGTCTTGGTGTAGTAGCTGTAGGTCGTATCCCCGGCCTGCAGTGCCGCGCCGGGAGCCGTCTGTGCGATCTGCGCAGCCTTCGGAACGCGCTGGCTGATCCGCACCTGCGGAACCGCTTGCCACGCCGTCCACTTCTGGGCCGACACGTAGGTGGTTCCGTCGAAGGCTGGCGCGCCTGGGGCCTTTCCCTCGAGCATGCCTATCCGGGACTTCGTGAGGGTGAACCGGTAAACGTCCATGCCGCCAACGGTGGTCTTGACGTACTTGACCTTGGGATCCTCTGCCGCAGGTCCGCCGAGAATCTCCCCGATCCATTGGAGTTCCGTGCCCGCAGGGATGGCGAGCTCGGTCTCGTAGGGCAGCGTGGCCGTCGCTGGGAGCTCGCCGGACACAAGCGTGATGGACTGCTGCTGCTCGGTGTGGAATGTGACGTCGACGCTCTGCCAGCCGGCGGGTGCGCCGAGGGCGGGCATCGCAGAGGCGGCGGTCACGAGCGCGATAAGCGCCGCGACGACGAATCGTGTGGTTCTCAACATTGAAGGACTCCTCGCTGGATGGTTCGACAACTCCAAAGTGGTTAGCACGGCCGCGATGTCAGATCCTCAGAGGCGACAGCCGTTCAGCGAGAGGGAATGGCGGGATGAGTTCGGCGAGCAGGCACTGCGCTCGTGCCGTAGCCCATCCGAATGCAGCGCGTGCGTCTCCGGTACAGACTCGGTAGGCGTCGAATACGCGGCTCCAAACCGCACGGACCCGGTCGACCCGGTCTGAGCGCATACAGCAGGCATGCATGCACGCTTCGCATGCACCCTCGCCGCACATCGTGAAGACGATGGCGATGACGAGCACGGCGAGCACGATGCCTAGGTAGCGCAGGAAGACAGACATAACCGCAGGATAGCAACACGCGCGCCGTGAGTGGCGAGATTGCACAATTTCCTCACGGACTCAGTGCCGTGTGAGCTCTTCAAGGAGTTCGAGGTCGTGCCCCAGCAGTCTCGTGATCAGGAAGTTCTCCCGTACATGCTCCTTGCCTAGCCGCGCCATCTCAGTGGCCAAGGAGCGGTCTTTAAGCAGCGTGACCACGCGGTCGGCGCACTGCGCGAAGTCGGTCGGGTCGACCAGGAATCCGGTCTCGCCATCGATGACCTGAAGCGGAATGCCGCCGACGCGGGACGCGACCACCGGCGTCTGTTTCCACATCGCCTCAGACACCGTCAGACCGAATCCCTCGCGCAACGATTTCTGCAAGATGACCGCCGAGACACGCTGCAATGCATTGATCTCGGTGTCACTAGCTCCGATGATCGTGATCACCCTGCCCGATTCGATCAGATCGGCAGCCTTGGCCTTGACACCCTCGAACATCTCGATGCCTTCGGGGTCGTCGGTCGCCATGTTCCCAGCGAGCACGAGCCGGCAGTCAACCTGTTCGAGCACCAGCCTGAAGACCTCGATCACGCCCTCGGGGTCCTTCCATTTGTCGAAGCGCGAGACCTGCGTTATGAGCGGCTTGTCGAGAGGGATGTCGAAGCGGCGGATGTACTTGGCGATGGTCTCATCGGGGAGGTCGACGTTCTTCTGGTTAAGCGGGTCGATCGCAGGGTTGACGACGCGCTGCTCTATCGGGAGATCCGGGCGGAGGTACTGCTCGTGGCTGACGATCATCATGTCGTAGCGCAGGATGTAGCCCTTGAGGAACTCCCACAGCTCGGGGTCGGGGTCGGTGAGGTCGATGTGGCAGCGCCAGATCCACGGCTGGCGCTTCTTGTAGAAGCGGATCATGGGCAGCGGCTGCGGGTCGTGGATGATCACGGCATCGTGGCGCCCGAAATGCGAATAGGCTGCGAAGTTCTCGTTCGCCTCGGTGTAGATCCGCAGCTTCTGCTCGGTGAGTTTGAGCGCCTCGCTCTGCAGGCCGTTGTGGAACGACTTGGTGACGTGAAAGAAGTCGTTTCCCCCCACCAGCACCCTCCAGCCGCAGTCGACACCGACGTCGTTCATGAGCGGGACGAGGGTGTAGAGGATCTCGGCCACGCCTCCGCCTGCGGCCGTTGAATTGACGTGCACGACGTGTTTGTCGTAGAGCCTGGCCGCGCGTTTGTGCAGATCGGCGAGTATCGCGTCGGGAACGATGCCGCGGTAGTCCTCAAGGCGTTTCACTGTGCGTCAGCCTCCACCATCCGAGCGAGCAGGTCCTGCACTTCCTTGACGCCGCGAACCGAGAAATGTGCGTGGGTGGAGCCGCGACCCACCTTGATGGTCCAGGCGTCGTCGGGTGCCATCTCGAACATGTCTTCGTCGGTCCGATCATCGCCGATCGCCAGCACGAACGCCCCGTCCTCGCGACACATCCAACGATGGGCAGCCGTGCCCTTGTTCACCCTCGCCGATTTGACCTCCACCACCTTGTTACCCTCCATGATGGTCAAATCGAGATCACCAGCGATTCCGACGAGCGCGTCTTTCAGCTCCAGCACGCGTGTCGCGGCCAGGCTCGGGTGGATCGCGCGGTAGTGCCACGCCAGCGAGAAGTCCTTCACTTCGACGAACGAGCCGGGTGTGCGATCCACGTACAGTTCGAGAATCGGGCGTATTCGAGGCTTCCACTCGTCGGTCATCGGCTCGGCGGTGACCCATAGTCCGCTTCTGCCGCGCAGCCACACGCCGTGCTCGGCCACGAGGTCGAGGTTCAGATCCCCGAGCCACTCTTCGAGCGACTCCCGCTTGCGACCCGAGATGATCACGACTTCGTTTCGGGGATCCGAGGCGAGCTGTTGCAGCAGGTCGTGCAGGCGCGGCGAGGGGCGTGCCTGGCGGGGGGTGGCCGCGAACGGCACGAGGGTTCCGTCGTAGTCGAGCATGAGCAGTCGGCGGTCTGCCGCGCGGTACGAGTCCACGATTCGATCGCGCGCCGACTCGTGGAGCAGGTGCGCGCCGTACGTGAGCTGCATGAGCTTCACCCGCTCAAGAGAGTCCAGGAACTCCTCGGCCCAGCGGGTGACGGTATAGCGGCTCACTCGGTGCTGCATCGCGGCCATGCGCTCGCGCTGTTCCTCGGGAGGCATCAGGAGCGCCGAGTTGAGGGCCTCGACCATGCCATCCAAGTCGTAGGGGTTGACCTGCAACGCCTCGCCAAGCTCCTTGGCGGCTCCGGCCATCTCGGAGAGCACGAGCGCGCCGCCGGTGTCGCCGCGCGCCGCGACGTACTCCTTGGCGATCAGGTTCATCCCGTCGCGCAGCGGAGTCACGTAGGCGACGTCGGCGGCGGCGTACATGCCCACGAGGGTGGGGAAGGGTAGTGAGCGGTACAGGTAGCGCACCGGAATCCAGTCGACTGTCGCGTGCTTGCCGTTGATGGACCCGACAAGACGCTCGACCTGCTCTTTGAGCCTGCGGTATCTCTCGACTCGCGTGCGGGAGGGAACCGCGACACAGAGGAGCGAGACCTTGTTGCGCCACTTCGGATAGCGGTCGAGGAACTCGTCGAATGCGTGGAGGCGCTCGGGAATCCCCTTGGTGTAGTCGAGCCGGTCGATGGACAGCACGATCTTGCGGCCGCCGCTGCCGGCGATGACTCGATCCGTTGCTTTGTGAGCCTGCCGCGTGGCAGCCCCCTGGGCGTAGTGCTCGTAGTCGATGCCCATCGGGAATGCATCCACGGTCACGAGGCGCTCGTCCACCACCATCCGACCGTACTGTTCCTCGATCGCCAGAATGCGTCGAACGCTGCTGAGAAAGCCTCGCACGTAGTCGTAGGTGTGAAACCCGATCAAGTCACTGCCGAGAAGCCCCTCGAGTATCTCGCGGCTCCAGGGCAGGACGCGAAAGACCTGGAAGCTCGGAAACGGGATATGGAGGAAGAAGCCTATGCGGGCGTCCGGCAGTTTCTCGCGCAGCATCTTAGGCAGCAGCATCAGCTGGTAGTCCTGGACCCAGATGATGTCTCCGGGGCGGGCGACTTCGAGAATCGCATCGCAGAACTTGCGGTTCACGCGTTCGTAGGCGGCCCAGTTCCCTGCGTCGAACTCCGCGAACTGGGTGAAGTGATGGAAGAGCGGCCAGATGGTCTCGTTCGAAAAGCCCGCGTAGTATCCGCGCACGTCGGACGCGCTGAGGAACACGGGCACGCAGCGGTGCTTCTCGGCCAGTTCTTCGCGGATGTTCGTGCGCTCCTCGGCGGACAGATGAGATTCGGGCACGTCGGCCCAGCCGACCCAGATGCTGTCGTGCGTGTCGTGGAACGCCCCCAAGCCGGTCGCGACGCCTCCGACGCTGGCCTTCACGCCGAGCGTCCCGGCGCGTCTTTCGACTGAGACGGGAAGCCTGTTCGAGACGATGATGAGACGCTGCATGCTGCCCCCTGGAACTACCGGTCGCCGTACCGCGCGCTTCTCAAGAAAGGGGTAGAGGCGGTGATGCACCCTCACCCCATCATACCCACGTCGCGATTGTGGCCGCCGAGGCCACCCCGCGATTCGGGTATCCACAAGAGCAAAGCCGCCCTCGTCTCGCTCCCGGAAGGCATGCCGTGTCGAACCGATTGGCTTCAGAGTCCAGCCCCTATCTGCTCCAGCACGCCGAGAACCCCGTCGACTGGTACCCCTGGGGCACTGAGGCTTTCGAGAGAGCGCATGCCGAGGACAAACCGGTCTTTCTGAGTGTCGGCTACTCGGCGTGTCACTGGTGCCATGTGATGGAGCACGAGAGCTTCGAGGATGAGGCAACCGCTGCCCTGATGAACGCGCGCTACATCTCGATCAAGGTCGATCGCGAGGAGCGGCCCGATGTCGACGCGATCTACATGGACGCGATTCAGGCGCTGACCGGACGCGGCGGCTGGCCGATGAGCGTGTTCCTCACGCCCGACGCCGTGCCCTTCTACGGCGGCACCTACATCCCGAGCACCGCGCGCTACGGGATGCCTTCGTTCACCGATGTGCTGACGCAGATTGCGGCGCTGTGGGAGACGCGGCGAGGGGAGCTGCTCGAGGCCGGCGCCGGGCTCAAGGCAGTGCTCGAGCAATCGTCGGACGGTGCCGGTGGCGCCCCCGGGTACGCGCCCCTCGACGGCGCAACGCTGAATGCGGCGCTGCACGGGCTGGCTCAGTCGTTCGACCGGGTCAACGGTGGATGGGGTGGCGCGCCGAAGTTCCCCCAGCCGATGGCCGTCGAGTTCTTGCTGCGGCGCCACATCGCCACGAGCAACCCGCGCCTGCTCGAGATGGTGAGCCTCACCCTAGACGCCATGATGCACGGTGGAATCTACGACCAGCTCGGCGGCGGGTTCCACCGCTACGCGACCGACGAGGTCTGGCTCGTGCCGCACTTCGAGAAGATGCTCTACGACAACGCCCAGCTCGCGCGGCTATATCTGCATGCGTGGCAGGTCACCGGCAACGCGTCCTACCGCCGGGTGGCCACCGAGACGCTCGACTACCTTGCCCGCGAGATGCTCGACGCGTCGGGCGGCTTCTACTCGGCCCAGGATGCGGACTCGGAGGGGGAGGAAGGCCGCTTCTTCGTGTGGACGGACGGCCAGATCAGGAACGCGCTTGCCGGCTCTGCGTCCGGCTCCGAAGCCGATGCGGGACTCTTCGCGCTTGCGTACGGCATCTCGGAGGAAGGCAACTTCGAAGGCGGCAACATCCTGACGGTGGTGCGCAGCGCAGCCGAGCTCGCGAGCGAGCGCGGAATCACGACGGAGGAGGTCGAGACGCGGCTGGATCGCTCACGCCGGACCCTGTTCGCCGCGCGCGGGACGCGGGTGAAGCCCGGTCTCGACGACAAGGTGCTCGCGGGCTGGAACGGGCTCGCGCTCGGGGCATTCGCTGAGGCGGCGCGCGTGCTCGATCGCGACGACTACCGCGATATAGCCGAGCGCAACGCGGAGTTCGTGCTCGCTCAGATGCGCGACGCCGATGGGCGCATGCTGCGCACGTGGAAGGCCGCGCGCGAGGGCGGACACGCCAAGCTCAATGGCTACCTCGAGGACTACGCGCACTGCGCCGATGGCCTGCTCGAGCTCTACCAGACCACCTTCGAGCCGCGCTGGTTTCAGGCCGCACGAGAACTCGCCGACTCCGTCCTGGCGCACTTCGCCGACCCGGGAGACGGGTTCTTCGACACGAGCGACGACCACGAGGCGCTGATCGTGCGCCCAAAGGGGCTGCAAGACGGCGCGATCCCGTCGGGCGGCGCCGTGGCGTCCGGCGTGCTGCTGCGGCTGGCGCATCTCTCAGGACACGGGCGCTACGCCGATGCCGCAGAGGCTGCGGTGGGGCAGGTGCAGCCCGCGATGTCCCAGGCACCGCTCGGATACGCGCACTGGCTCAACGTCCTCGACTTCGCATTGGCACCTGTCCGGGAGGTCGCCATCGTCGGTGAGCGACCGGAACCCCTGCTCGCCGTCGTCAGGTCGGCGTACCGACCGAATCTCGTTGTGGCCTCGGTGCGCGGCGAGGGAGATTCAGCGATCGCGCTGCTGGAGGGCAGGGAGGCGATCGGTGGCCGAGCCACTGCCTACGTGTGCCGACAGCACTCGTGCGACCCGCCGGTCTTGACCGGCCCCGAACTTCAGGTCCTGCTGGAGACCTGAGTGCTCCGCGACGCGAGTCTGACCGGTCTCAATTGCGCGTCGTTGCGGGGGCCGGCACAAATGAAGAACGGGCCGAAGGTTCTCGGCCCGTTCTTTCGTGCGTTTCATACCTAGCGGCTCGCTGTGGTGAAGACTAGTCCTCGATGTGCAGGCTCTTCACGTTGCGGTGCTGGGCATCCTGACGATGCTCGGCGGAAGCGTTCGTGCGGTGGGCCTTGTGAGCCTTCTTGTGCTCGGCCTTGTGCTCGGCCTTGTGCTCGGCCTTGTCATCATCGCGATCCATCTTGGTGTCATGCGCCTTGTGGGTGGAGAACTTCGCATGCGGGTGCCTGATGCAGTCGCTGCCATCCTTGGCGGGCGGCGTTACCACGGGAGTGGTGTCCGTGGACGGCGGGGTGACGACAGGAGTCGTGTCCGTCGAAGGCGGCGTTACCACGGGAGTGGTGTCCGTGGACGGCGGCGTTACCACGGGAGTGGTGTCCGTGGACGGCGGGGTGACGACAGGAGTCGTGTCCGTCGAGGGCGGGGTTACCACGGGAGGCGTGACAACAGGAGCAGCGAACGTGTGACAGTCGGCACAAGCGCCGCGAGAGTCATGCGGGCCAGTCGTGGTTCCGGCCGGCAGCACAGTTGCCGCGGAGGCAACAGCAGCGATGATGCCGATGCTGGCGACAGCGGTGGCCACAACGAGCGCAGCCTTCTTCTTGCCTAGTTTGAGTCTCACAGATTCAGTCCTTCCGATTGGCGGCGGGGGGAAACTCCCCGCTTTCCGTTCTTGGACTGAGTCTAGGGGGGCGCAATGAGGCTGGCGTGAGAGGTAGATGAGGATTCCCTCATGCGCCGTGCGTCTCCGCCTGTGCTCCGACCCGCCCGAGATCATCTACTTGCAGCCCCCGCACATGTCGCACGTGCGCGGAGCTGTGACCGAGCCCGACAGCATCTGTACAGCCCCCTGCATCGCGCCGGCGATAGCCTCGGTGGGGTCGAGGACCTCGTAGCCCAGCGCCGCTGCAGCCATATCGGTGAGGTCCTTCTGCTTGATCGTGGTGCCCATGGCGTTGGCTGTCGCGTTGAACTGTGAGGCGCAGCCGGCGCAGTTGGTGATGAGGTACTCAGCACCGGTCGCCTCGGCTTCAGCAACGCGTGAGACGGCCGAGTGCTCGACCGTGGGCAGATGATAAAACGCGCCGACGAGACCGCAGCACTTCGCGTCCTCGCGGTTGTGCTCCATCTCGCGCAGTTCCACGCCGGGCATTGCCGCCAACACACGCCGCGGCTCGTCGTACTTGCCGAACCAACGGCCGAGGTGGCACGAGTCGTGGTAGGTGACGGTCATGGGTTCCGTCTCGGGGAAGGTGAGCTTGCCCTGCTCGACGAGTTCGCTGAGGTAGACCACGACGTGCTTGAACTCGATGTCACAGGGGATGCCGAGCTCATCGGCGACGCTCTTGTAGTTCTCCGTGAACGTCGCGTAGCAGCCCGGGCACGACGTGATGATCGTCTTGATGCCTCGGCGGTTCATAAGCTCCAGGTTGTCCTTCACGCGCTGTGTGAAGTCGTCGGCGTACCCGCCGAGGGCGTGGTACAGGCCGCAGCAGGTCTGCTCGTCGCCGAGGTAGACCGGCTCGATGCCGGCGGCGTTCAGGAGGTGCACGGCGTTCTGAGGCGCGTTCTTCGTCACGACGCTCGACCAGCAGCCGGGCCAGTAGCCCACTCCGCTGTCTGTGGAGAAGCGCATGTCGTCGGTGCGCCATTCCGTACCCTCGGCTGGAGCGCCCCAGAAGTTGCCGGTGGTCATGACGTTGGTGCGCACGTCGGCCAGGCCCGTGTTCTCGAACGCCTTGGCATCGAGCAGATAGGGCTTCACGCCCATGAACTCGTGCGCCATGTGCAGCGAGACCTCACACACGGTGTCGCAGCGCTTGCACGTCGTGCAGAGGTTGATCTTGGTCGCCATCGCCTGATCGAAGGCCAGGTTGCCCTTCGCATACTCCTTGAGCATGTACCACTTCCCGCGAGGCGAGTTGTCCTCCCACGGATCGGGTGCGAAGACCGTGCACACGCCGCGGCAGAAACCGCAGCCCGCGCACGCGAAGGCGCCGTTCTCCATGTCGTTGGGCAGATCCGAGATCTTCTTCGCCGCACCGTTGCCGGCCATCACGCGACCAAGGGCGCCGCCGATGCCCGCAACACCGCGGGCGGACCCGACGGCCCGCGCGATGAGTTTGACCGGAGAGGCAGGGTCGTACTTGATCGGGAGCACCTTGCCGGGGTTCAGGATGCCGGCCGGGTCGCTCTGACGCTTGAACGCGACCACGCGCTCGAGCAGCTTGCGCCCGTAGATGGCTTCCGACTCAGGAGTCAGGTACATGCCACTGGCGAACGCGCGACCGCCCACCTTCTTGGCGATCTCGTTGACGACGAGCGAGTTGGCGAACAGCATCACGAAACTGAGCTTGCGCTCGTCGGCGAGCATGAAGCCGATGATCGCATACTCGTGCATGCCGACTGCGGTGGCCTCGAAGATGAGCTCGTCACTGAACTTGGACGCGACCTTCGCCGAGAACTCTGCGAGCTTGTCGGAGGGAATGACCACATCGGTCGCGATGATGGACGGGCCGAACTTCTTGCCGCGCAGCGGGTAGAAGCGCTCGCCCCACTCGTGGACGCCGTCGCTGTCGGGCAGCGTGTGGCCGCCGATTCGCGCGGCATGAGTAGCTAGGGCTGCATCCGTGGCGTCCGAGGCGACGAATGCCGCGAAGACGAGCCACTCCTCCGGCAGGTGCTCGCCGGTCGCGCGGTTCTTGAGAGCGACGAAGTGGGGAGGCTGCACGTTGAGGTGCCACACGTCCAAGTCGCCGATCGCCAGCGCGAAGCGCTCGACGTCGCTCGCCGATGAGAACGCGAACAGTCTCGGGGTCATCTCGGCGGCGGGAAGCACCGCAATCGTGACGCTCGTGATGATGCCGGTGATGCCTTCCATCGCGTAGACGAGCTTGAGGTCGTCTCCGGAGAACTCCTGAATCTCGCCGGTGCCGAGCACCGCCCGCACACAGACCACATTAGCGAGCAGATCGCCCTCGCTACGGCTGCCGATGCCCGCGCCGCCTTGTGCCACCCAGCCTCCGACCATCGCCGAGAGGGCGCTGGTGGGGTAGAGCGGCAAGCGCAGGCCCTGGGCATTGAGGGTCTTCTCCAGATCCGCGAACACCATGCCCGGTTCGACGGTGACCGTCATGTTGGCCGCGTCGACTGCGGTGATCCCCCTCATGCGAACGAAGTCGACGACGATGCCGCCCTTGGCGGGCACTGCGCCGCCGAAGCCCGCGGTCGCGCCGCCTCGGGGGACCACTGGCGTCTCGGACGCGCGGGCCAGATTCACGAGCGCAACGATCTCGGCCTCGGAGATCGGCTGCACCACGAGGGACGGAACGTTGTCGATGAACCGGCCGATCATGTCGGGAAGCGCTCCCATGTCGTGACCGTAGACGAACCTGCGCAAAGCGTCGTCGCTCGCGCGATCTCGGAACAGTTCCTTGAGCTCTCCGTACATCTTGAGCCTCCTTGCCGCAGGGCGGGTCACCCGTGCAGACCGAATGTTCATTCTGGACAACAGAAAGAATAGTCGTTCTGTGTGTGAATGCGCAAGGGTGGTTCAGGATTACTGATGAGGGGGCTGCCGACTAGCTCGCGATGCCGGCCCAGATCGCGCTGGAGGTATCGTCGGCGAGAGTCATGAGGGAGTCGGTGATGACGCCGTCGAGGCGCAGGTCGATCAGGCGCATGATCGTTCCGGAGAGCAGACCGCACAGCACGCGGTCGTCCAGGTCGCGTATCTCTCCCGCGCGCTTGCCCTCGGTGATGATGTGTCGGGTGATTTCGAGCCCTTCCTGCGAGCAGACGGTGAGGCTGCCTATCACTGCGGACTTGGGCCTCGCGTAGATGAGGTAGGACACGAAGTACCGGTCTTCCTCGGTGAGCCTGAACATCATCGCCACGTATCCGGCCACGCGCTCCTTAGCGGTCCGGAGCGCGAGCACCTCTGATGATGAGAGCGCGACGAACTGGTCGACGAGCTGGCGATGCAGGGTATGCGCCAACTCGTCCTTACTCGCGAAGTGGTGGTACACGGCGCCGATGCTCGTGCCTGAAGACGCCACAATCTCGGGGATCGAAGTGTGATGGAAGCCCTTGTCGACGAATAGCGTGAGCGCGGCGGCGAGTATACGATCGCGAACGGTACCCGTCTGGCCGGCGAGGCTAGTGTTCATGGCAGCAGAATCTCCATTCGGTTACGCCATTCTAAGCACGAATCCGCGGGGGCGACAACCACGGCGTGGCGCAAGCAAGCGCAGAGCGCGTGAGGGCAGCATGCGGGCAGAGCACGATGGAAGTCTGCCGCACACCTGCTCGGCTCGTCGTCATCGAGGTCGCGCCGCTACGGCATCGGGCTGTCGACCTTGATCGTGACGGTGCTTCCGGGCGCAGCCTGCGTGGGTCCCTTGGGCGCCTGGTCGATGACGAGGCCGGTGCTTGTGTGCATCTCGTAGATGGGCTTCGCCACGAAGCCGGCGGCCTCGAGCGCGACACGTGCCGCCTCTTCCGGCTGGCCGATGACGTCGGGAACGGTCGCGGTTGCGGGGCCCTTGGAGATGGTGATGGTCACCGTCGAGCCCTTGGCGACGGAGACATCACCTTGCGGGTTCTGTGAGATGACTTTTCCGACGCCGACGCTATCGCTGTTGTCTTCCTTGACCGCGACCTTGAAGCCGGCCTTCTCGAGCGTCGACTTGGCCGTGGACTGCTTCTTGCCGCTCACGTCGGGCACGACTGCGAGTTCGGTGCCGCGACTGACCACATAGCTGACGACAGAGCCCTTGACGGCCTTCTCGCCGCCTCCCGGCGTCTGCTCGAACACGGTGCCGTCAGGTACGTCCTTGTTGAACTTGGAGGGCAGTGCCTGCGGGGTGAAGCCCGCGGTCTCGAGTGCCTTGAACGCCTCGGCATCAGGTTTGCCGATCACGTCTGGCACCGCAATCATCTCAGGGCCCTTGCTGAGCACGAGTTTGACCGCAGAGCCCTTCGGTGCCAGCGCATTGGGCACCGGCGACTGGCTGACAACGGTGCCCACCTTGGCCGTGTCGCTGAAGGCTTCGGTCACGCTGCCGACGGTGAAACCGACGTCTTGGAGTGCGATCTGCGCGTTGGCGCGCGTCTTCGACGTCACGTCCGGAACAGGAATGCTCTTCACGCCGCCGATCAGGCCTTGGCTCCAGGCCACGCCGAGGCCGGCGACGACGAGGAGCACGGCCAACAGGATCCACGGCCAGACAGGTCGGCGCTTGGGCGCGTTGCGGTTCTCGGGATGCTTGTTGTAGCCGCCACCCTGCTGTCCGCCCACGGCCGGCATGACGGCGGTCTCGTCCATGCGCGAGGTCATGCCTGCGGCGGCACCCGCGCCCGCTGCCGCGTACCCGGCACCGGGGTAGCCCGCGTCGACCGGACGGCCGGCCGCCACCGCGCGCAGGTCACGGCGCAGGTCATCGGCGGACACGTAGCGGTCGGCGGTCTTCTTCTGCATCGCCTTGACGATAACGGCGTCCAGACCCGCCTCGACGTCGGGGTTGGCGACGTGCGGCGGGATGGCCTGCTCGTTGACCTGCTTGAGCGCGACGGCCACGGGGGTGTCGGCGTCAAACGGCAGGCGACCGGTCGCGGCTTCGTAGAGCACCACGCCGAGCGAGTACAGGTCGCTCGCTGCGGTCAGCGGCTTGCCCTGTGCCTGCTCGGGGGAGACGTACTGGGCGGTGCCCAGCACCGATCCGGTCTGGGTCATGGTCGTGTTGCCGGCGCGCGCGATGCCGAAGTCCATGACCTTCACCGTGCCGTCGGGCTGCACCATGATGTTGTGAGGCTTGATATCGCGATGGATGATGTCGTAGCCGTGGGCCACGGAGAGCGCCGAGCAGACCTGCGCGCCGATCTCGGCGACCTTCTTGGAGGGCAGCGCGCCCTTCTGCTCGATGATTCGCTTCAGGTCGCTGCCACGGACGTACTCCATGACGATGTAGTAGGTGTCGGTGTCCTGGCCCCAGTCGTACATGTTGACGATGTTGGGGCTCACGAGGTTGGCGGCGGCCTGAGCTTCCTGGCGGAAACGTGCCGCGAACGCGGGGTCGGCAGCCAAACGGGCATGCATGACCTTCACGGCCACCGTTCGCCCGAGAACTTCATCGACTGCCTTGTAGACGTCGGCCATACCCCCGGTGCCGATCTTCTCGGTCGCCCGGTACCTACGGCCAAACAGCAACTCTTCCACGTGGTACTCTCCCGTGCTCGTCACCTGCGGGAAAGATTCCCGACTCCGGTCATTCTAGCTCACTTGCGCACTCGGCCCTCTTTGTGACGCCCATCGTTCCCTGCGTGTTGCCACGAACTCGCTCGGCACCCTAACGCGATTCCTGTGCCGCGAGCGCCGCTTGAAGCACCGGTTTGGCGGCAGGAGCGGCGATGCGCCCGCCGATACCGCCGCCCTCGATCATGATCGCGACGGCGACCGTGGGGTTATCGGCGGGGGCGAATCCGATGAACCACGCGTTGGTGGGAACACCCCTTCCAACCTCGGCGGTGCCGGTCTTGCCCGCCACCTTCACACCGGAGATTCCTGCACGCGAACCCGACCCGCCCGCGACGACCTTCAGCATGATGTCCGACACCTGCTTGGCGGTTGCCGCATTGGTCGCTATGGAGAGTTCACCCGGCGAGGTGGTGCCGGCGTTTCGACCCAATCGGTCGCGCACAGAGCCGACAACGAAGGGGCGCATCACGGTACCGCCGTTGGCGATGCCCGCGGAGACGAGAGCCATCTGCAGGACGGTCGCCTGCGGGCCGGCGGGGCTGTCGTGCTCGCCGACGGGCTGGCCGACACCGGCCCACGCGGTCTCCCACGTGGTCATCTCGGCGGGGTCGGGCATGAGCGAGGTCTTGGTAGGCAGCTCGAAGCCGAGGCGCTTGTCGAAGCCGAACAGGTCGGCCTGCTTGACGAGTGCCGGCGCGCCGAGCTTGACGGCGAGCTGCGCGAAGACGGTGTTGACCGACTTCATCGTCGCGGTGACCAGATCCATCTTGCCGTAGCTTCCGCCCTCGAAGTTGGTGACCGGCGCGTTGCCGATCTCGAGCGTGCCAGGTCCTGAGAATTCGGTCTGAGGGGTCGCAACGCCGGTCCCGAGCCCACCGGTGAGTGTGACGACCTTGAAGGTCGATCCCGGCGGGTAGAGAGCCGAGCGGGTGCGGTCGATGAGTGGCGCGCCCTTGTCGGGCGCGCTGAGTGTGGCCCACGCTGCGTCGACCGTGTTGGGATCGAAGCCGGGATTGGAGGCCATCGCGAGCACCGCGCCGGTGCGCGGATCGATCGCGACGATTGCCCCGCGCCGGCCCTTGAGTGCGGCGGACGCGGCGGCCTGGACGCGGCTGTCGATGGTGAGTACGACATCGTTGCCGGGTACCGGCTTGCCGGTCGCGGCGTCCAGCGCGTCGCCCCATGTGGCGAAGGCGCGCTGCCCGCCGCTGAGTGTGTCGTTCTCGGCGGACTCGATGCCGGCTCGGCCGTAGCGCGTGCTGAAGTAGCCGACGGTGTGCGCCGCGAACGTACCCTTCGGATACACGCGCTCGAACGTGCCTCGGCCGGTGGGACGCGACTCGGCGAGCACGACGCCGTCGCGTGTGAGGATCGCGCCGCGGTCGGAGCGCGCCTGCCGGGCGAGGTTTCGGGTGTTAGCGGGGTTGTTGACGAGCGCGTGGGCGTTGACCACCTGGATCCAGGTGAGGTTGGCGATCAGCGCCCCCATGAGAATCGCGATCACGCCGGCGACGCCCGTCAGGCGCCGTCCCAAAGCGAGGCGGCCGAGAACGCCCAGGTCGGTCGAGGTCAGCTGCATCTCCGTCTCGGTGCCCGTGCCCTCATCGCCGGCTCGCAGCAGGAGCCCCAGCGCGATGAAGCTCGAGAGCAGCGACGAGCCGCCGTAGCTCATGAAGGGGAGCGTCACGCCGGTGAGCGGGATCAGCCGCGTCACGCCGCCGATGATCACGAACGCCTGCACCGAGATGCCCGCAACGAGCCCGACGGCGGTGAACGCCGCCATGTCGGTCTTGGCGCGCGATGCGGTGGCCAGACCGCGAGCCGCGAAGAGCAGGAAGCACAGCACGACCGCCGCACCGCCGAGCAGCCCGAGCTCCTCGCCGATCGCCGAGAAGATGAAGTCGGTCGAGACGAACGGGATGCGCGTGGGCAGACCCATGCCCAGCCCGGTGCCGGTCAGACCGCCCGCCGCCAGCGCGAACAGCGACTGCACGAGCTGGTAGCCCTTGCCCGCCGCGTCGGCGAACGGGTGCAGCCAGATGTCCACGCGGGTCTGCACGTGGCTGAACATGAAGTAGGCGCTCGTGGCGCCGGCCGAGAACAACCCGAGTCCCACGACGACATACGAGGCACGTCCGGTCGCGGTGTAGAGCATCACGAGGAAGATCGCGAAGAAGAGCAGTGACGAGCCGAGGTCGCGTTCGAACACGAGCACGACGAGCGAGAGCAGCCACATGAGCAGGAGCGGACCCATCGTGCGCGGTTCGGCCACGTGCAGTCCGAGTACGCGTCGCGTCGAGACGGACAGCAGCTCGCGGTTCTGGGCGAGGTAGGCGGCGAGGAAGAGCACGATGAGGATCTTGGCGATCTCGCCGGGCTGGAATGAGAAGCCGGCGAAATGGATCCAGAGCTTGGCGCCGTTGATGGTCCGCCCGATGAACGCTGGCAGCAGCAGCAGGAAGAGGCCGCCCACCATGAGCGTGTACTTGTAGCGCGACAACCGCTCAAGCGACGGCACCGCGACGAGCGTTCCCACGAGGGCCGCGACGCTGATGAACAGCCACATCACCTGACTTGCGGCGAGCTGCGGGTCGAGTCGGGTGACCACGGCGAGTCCCACGCCGGCCAGCACGAACACGATGGGGAGCAGGCCGGGGTCGGCGTTGCGCGCGAAGCGGCGGACCGCGAAGTGCGCCACAACGAAGGCGAGGAGCAATGCGCCGGGCACGAGAAGCGCGCCTACCTCGAACGCCTTGGCGCGCTGCGCGTCCACGAGGGCGAAGACGAGCAGCACCAGCGGCGTGGCCGCGAGCAGGAGGAGCAACTCTGTGGTTCTGCGTGAGCGCATAGCCAGCTTCCTAAAACGTGCTCGGAGTCGAGGTGGTCTCGAGCTGACGGCCCTCGGCTATCGAGCGGTACTTCGTGACGAGCGCCTCGGCCTCGCTAAGGTCGCCGACGGTGATCTTCTCGGCGAGGCGGGCTTGGTCCGCCGGCGGAAGGAGGCCGACATCGACCGTGGTCTCCTCGGAGAGCCACGACAGGCTCAGTCCGGCGAAGCTGCCCGGAACGCCGCGGTAGATATAGATGACCGAGGTGGGCGGAGTGCCGGTTGCCGAGACATCGGAGGTCAGCGGCGCGGAACTCGTGAGGAACGCCCGGGTCTCGGCGTAGCGGTAGCTGCCGTAGGCGATGCCGCCGACGATGAGCCCGAAGAGCAGCAGCCAGCCGATCACGGCGAGCCATCCTCGGCCGGCCCGCGCGCCGCTGGCGTCGACGGTGGAACCTGCACGCGAGGTGCCTTCTCCCTCGATGTCGACGATCACCACCGAGATGTTGTCGTGGCCACCGGCGTCGTTGGCGGCGTCGATGAGCGTGCGCGCGGCGGTCTGCGGATCGCGGTAGCCGCCGAGCATCTCAGCGATCGCGGCGTCTTCGAGCATGCCGGTCAGGCCGTCGGAGCACAGCAGGAGCCGGTCGCCTGACTCGGCGTCGAGCTCGTAGGTGTCTGCGGTCATGTTGGGATCGGTGCCCAGCGCGCGCGTGATGACGCTGCGGTTGGGGTGGTAGCGTGCTTCGGCTTCGGTGAGTTGGCCTCGGCGAATCATGTCGGCGACCATCGAGTGGTCCTCGCTCACGCGCTCGAGGACGCCTGCGTGCAGCAGGTAGGCGCGCGAGTCGCCCACGTGCGCGATCGCGATGCGCGTTCCCTCCACGATCGCCGCGGTCATCGTCGTGCCCATGCCCGCGTGGCCGTAGCCTTCGCGCGCGGCGCGGATGACCTCGCGGTTGGCAGCGCGCACGGCGCGAGCGAGTGCCTTGGAGTCGGGACGGCGCGGCGCGTGGTCGCGCAGGGTCTCGACCGCGATAGCCGAGGCGACCTCCCCGGCCTCGTGCCCGCCCAGACCGTCGGCGACGACGAACAGCGGCGGCTGCGCGAGCACGCTGTCCTCGTTGTGCGTGCGCACCCGTCCGATGTCGGAGAGCGCTGCCCAGGTCTGCTTCGTGCGTGGCGTCATGAGTGGTCCACTTTCAGGCGAACGGATCCGATATCGATCGCATCGCCGGGTCGAAGCGACTGGGGAGCGGTGACGCGACTCCCGTTGAGCAGGGTGCCGTTCGTGGAGCCGAGGTCTTCGAGCACCGCCTCGTCTGCCGATGTCGAGACGCGTGCGTGTTTGCCGGACACGAAGTCATCGCCGATGACGATGTCGGCGCCGGGCGAGCGCCCGATTACTACGGGGCCCGTGACCGGGACCTTCATGCCGGACAGCTCGCGGGGTCCTTGGACGACGGTGAGCGTCCACACCGCGCGGCCCTTGAGGCGCTGTCCGGCCACCAGGCCGATGCCGGTCTTCACGGCGGCGAACAGGAACAGGTAGAGCAGGGCGAGCAGCAACAGACGTCCTGCGAGCAGTACGACGTCAATCACAGCGGATCAGCCCCTCGGCTCGTGGTAGATGAGCTCGGTGATGCCCACGACGACGACGTCGCCGTCTGAGAGGTGCTGCCGATCGACCCGCACGCCGTTGACGAGCGTGCCGTTGGTCGACCCGAGGTCCTCGACGGCCCAGCCGAAGGCATCGGGGACGAACGCCGCGTGTTGGCGCGAGGTGTTCGCGTCGGCAAGGCAGATGTCGCACGTCGTGAGCCTGCCAACGACCATGCGCTCGCCGCGCAGCACGACGTCGTGGTCGATGTCGCGCACGGTCACCGTCGCGATGCCGGCAGCGGGCTTGCCGATCTCATCGGCGTCGGGCGACTCCGCGTCGAAGAGCAACCCGGCGCGCACGACGGGCGCGGCCTCGGGAAGCTCCTCGCCGAGCTCGCTTGCCAGTTCGTCGGGGGAGAGCAGCTCGCCGATCACGTCGAACCGGCCGAGCTTGAGTTCGTCGTCGACGATGAAGCGCACTACGGGACGGGCGGCCAGCGAGTAGGAGCGCTCGCGGGCGTAGCCGACGAGGTACGTCTCGAGCTCGCCGGCGAGTGTCTCTGCGAAGCCGCCGAGCTTCTCGTCGTCGTCGGGGGAGAGCAGCACGTTGTAGAGGGTGGGGGCGAACACCTTGCCCACTCCCACCACCTTTCGGCGGTCGGCTTCCTTGGTCAGCGCATGCGCCAGTTCGGCGGGCTGGACCGGCGAGCGGAACACGCCGGCGAAGACGCCTTCAACCGCACGGCCCACACGATCTTCGAACTCCGACAGGATGCTCACGCGCGCCTCGTCATCATCAGTGCCGCAGGCTTTATGCCTGTGACAGGTTTTCGTCTTCCGGTCGCACGGGCGCTCCAAGAGCGGTGACGGCTGCCACCATTGTAAGCGAGGCGGCTAGCGAGACCAGGAAGGTGGCGCTGTTCCACTCCAGGTTGACCGTGCCCCATGCCGTTGAGAACTCCCGCGCACTGATATACGCGGCGAACAGGATGCCCGTGCCGAGCAGCGCGCCGAACAGCGCCGAGATGCGCGATGCACGCCGGCAGAACAGCGACATCACGAACGCGGCGACCGGCCAGCCGGCAAGCGCGAAGTAGGTGGCGGGGTTGGAGAACGCGGCCTGAACGCTGGCTCCCACGAGCTGTGCGCTCGTCATGTCTATGAAGACGCGCGGGTCGATCGCGGTGTAGGGCGGGCCGGAGAACGAAGCCGCCGAGCCGAGTATCGTCAGGGCGCCGCCCACGAGGCCGGCGGCGGCTGCCTGAGCCGGCGCGAGCGAGAAGCCCGCGAGCAGCGGCGCGGCGAGCGGCACGCGTATGACGCCCAGCACGGGCGCCGAAAGCGCGAGCACCGACGCTCCGGCGCTCTTGCGACCCACGAACCACCACCACAGCAAGACGACGCCCGAGAACACCGACGCGAGAATCCACGCGCGCGACATGAACAGCCCTATGGCAAACGCGATGAGTCCCAAACCGGTCCCCAGCGCAGGAGCAAGCGCCCCGGCAAGCGTCACCAGCGCGACGGCGCCGAGCAGCGCGACGTTCTCGAGCGGCAGCACCGCCAGCCCTGCCCACGCCAGCCAGCCGGATTCGAGCGCAGCCACTCCGCGCAGAAGCGCCGACCCGGCCGTGCCCTGGAGCCGGTCCCAGAGGCCGAGCCGGTCCCAGGTGAGATCCTCGGCTTCTTCGGTCTCCGCGTAGTCGGCGACGAGTTCGGAAAGCGACGTGCGACCGGCTGCAGCGTCACCGAGGTTGGGGAGCAGCGCCTCGGCGAACTCGCCGACGCTCTCGTAGCGGTCGCCGGGCAGCTGCCCGAGCGCGGTGAGCACGATGTCGTCGAGGACCGGCGACAACGGCACTCCGGACGCGCTCGGCGCGGGGGGATCGTGGAACTCGAGTCTGGCAATGGCGGAAGGCACGGTGGTTTCGTCGAAGGGGTTCTCGCCGGTCAGGCACTCGTAGGTCAGCATGCCGAGCGCCCATTCGTCGGTCGCTTCGCTGACCGGCTCGCCCTTGAGCTGCTCGAGCGGCATGTAGCCCAACGTGCCGCCGGCCGAGGGACCGTGGCCCGTGGCCGACGAGAGCGCGGCCATGCCGAAGTCGGCGACCTTGGCCCGGCCGTAGCGCGTGATGAGCACGTTGCCCGGCTTGATGTCGAGGTGCAGGACTCCGTTGTCGTGCGCGTACTCGAGTGCCGAGGCGACCGCCTCGATCACGGCGGCCGTTTCGTCGAGTTCGAGCGGCTCGCGCAAGTCGTCGAGGATGCGCTCGAGGCTGGCGCCGTCGACGTGCTCCATGATCAGGAACGCCTCGTCGGCGTCGGTCTCGAAGTCGAAGACGGTGACGATAGAAGGGTGGTTGAGGAGCGCTGCCGTGCGCGCCTCGGCGAGTCCCGGAGGGTTCTCCACGGGAAGGCCGTCGGCATCGAGTGGCAGCGGGAGACGCTTGATCGCGACACGCCGCTGCATGCGCGTGTCCCAGGCCAGGGTCACGACGCCGTATCCGCCTTCGCCCAGCTCTCCGAGCGGACGATAGCGATCTAGGATGAGCTGCTGTTCCACGAGTCTCCAGTCGGCATGCCGGACGTGCACCACGTCCGATTCATTCTAGCTGACACGCTGTACCTACGCGTGCTCCCGCAGGACAGGTGCGGGGACGAGTTGACCGGTGGCATCGTTGGGGTTAATCTTTCGAGTCTTGAACTATTCACTGGACGAACAACTAGCGGGAGTACCGATGTCTGAACGCGACGACATGCTCGGGGAGCTGGATGCGCAGGTGTACATGCTCGGGCGCCTCTTCTCGGCGAGGCACGGCTCGGGGGCTGGCAGCGGGCCGGCGCACACCGCCGAGTTCGTCGAAGGCGAGTGCACAGCCCCCGTCGTCCCCGGTCTTCCCTCGGCGCCCCAGGCGTTGCTCATCAAGCTGCTCTCCGGTCACGGACCGCTGAAGATGAGCGACATCGCCACGATGCTCGGAATCAAGCCGCCGGCGGCCTCGGCGCTCGTCGACGGCGTCGAGAAGCTCGGTCTGATCGAACGCGCCCACGACGACGCCGATCGTCGCGTCTGCCACGTACTGCTCACCGACTCCGGCAAAGCAGCGCTCGTGACCGGAGAGAGGCGGCGCCGCGAGCTGATGGAGCGCTATACATCGGTGCTCACCGAGGAAGACATCGCCAACCTGCTTCGCATCCAACGCAAACTCATCGAGGGAATGACCTCGAGCCGCATATAGCACCCCTGTCACCAGATACCATCGCGTCTCTTCCGCGCGCCCGTACCCTTCGAAAGGACCGGTTTCATCCATGGACCGCATCACACGATTCTCCCTGAAGAACGCCGCGGCAGTGATCCTCCTGGTGGTGCTCGTCTCCGCCGGCGGACTCTGGTCCGCGCTGCAGCTCAAGAAGGAGACGATGCCCGACATCGCCATCCCGATCGTCGCCGTGGTCACGCCGTATCCCGGCGCCGCGCCCGGCGACGTGTACGACCAGGTGACCAAGCCGCTCGAGAAGGCGCTGCGCGGCGTGGACGGTATCGAGCGCGTGAGCGCGCAGTCCAACGACTCCGTCTCGATCGTTATCACTGAGTTCAGCTTCTCGCAGGACATGGACGAGGCCGAGCGCAACGTCAACAAGGTGCTCGCCACCGTCAAACTGCCCGAGACCACCATCGCGCCGACTGTGAGCCGCATCAGCTTCGGCTCGGCTCCGATCATGAAGCTGGCCGTCATCGCCGAGAACGACGAGGACACCGCCGCGTTGCGTGCTGACGTGCGCGACCGTGTGATCCCCGCGCTCCAGGGCGTTCAGGGTGTCGGCGAAGCGAAGATCGCCGCCGACTCACCTGCGGTCATCAAGATCGATCTCGACCCCAAAGCGCTCGAAGACGAGGGCCTGACCGCGTCCGGCGTCATCGACCAGCTCAAGGCCGCGAACCTGTCGTTCCCGGTCGGTACCGTCGACCTGGGCAAGACCACACAGCCCATCCGCGTCGGCGGCTCCATCGAAAGCGTCGATGACGTCAAGGACTTCAACATCGCGGTCTACCCCAACCAGAACAAGGTCATGGGCGACGCGTTCGCCCAGATCGGCGAAGGCATGGGCGCGCTCGGCAAAGCTGTCGGGGCGCTCGGCTCAGGGATGGGGCAGGGCTTCTCGGCGCTGGGCACCGGCATGGGTCAGCTCGGGCAGTCCACCGGCGAGGTCGCCATGCAGGCCGGCATGATCAACGGAATCCAGCAGATCCAGACGCAGATGTACTCGCTGAAGTACGACACGCTCCCGCAGCTCAAGACGGCTGCCTCCAGCATGCCCACGGGCACGCCGCAGTACGACGGGCTGCAGGGTCAGATCACCCAGATCGAGACGCAGGCGCTGCCTGGGCTTCAGGCGGCGGCAGCCAGCCTGCAGAAGCAGGTCACGGCCTCGCAGAAGAAGATGAAGGCGCAGGCGGCGGCTTCATCCGGCTCCTCCGCAGGCAGCATGAGCAGCATGAAGGCGCCGTCCGGCTCCTCGTCGAGCTCTTCGAAGTCCTCCACGCCGGAGATGAGCATCGGGATGGTGCGCCTGAGCGACATCGCGAAGGTGACCTACGCGCCGCTCAACGGCAGCGTCGGCAGCCGCGCCAACAGCAAGCAGGCGGTGCTCATCGACGTCGTGAAGACGCAGGACTCCAACACCGTCGACATCTCGACCAATGTCGACAAGGCGCTGCAAGACCTCTCGTCGGGCTTCCCCGGCGCGGGCGCCAAGGTCGAGACGGTCTACGACGCGAGCGTCGGCATCAACGCATCGGTCAACGGCATGCTGCGCGAGGGTCTGCTCGGCGCGCTGTTCGCGATCATCGTCATCATGGTGTTCCTGCGTAACTGGCGCGCGACCATCATCGCGGCCGTCTCGATCCCGCTCTCCATCCTCATCGCGATGGTGTTCCTCAAGCAGACCAACGTCACGTTGAACGTCATGACGCTCGGCGGCCTGACTGTGGCCATCGGGCGCGTGGTCGACGACTCGATCGTCGTCATCGAGAACATCTTCAGACACCTCCAGCGAGGGGAGACCCCCAACGCCGAGCTGGTGCGCAAGGCCACAAGCGAGGTCGCCTCGGCGATCACGACGTCGACCCTGACCACGGTCGCGGTGTTCCTGCCGCTGGGCCTCGTCACCGGCGTCATCGGCAAGATCTTCCTGCCGTTCGCCATCACGGTCGCGCTCGCGCTGCTCGCCTCGCTCCTCGTCGCGATCACGGTGGTGCCGCTCATGGCCAAGTGGTTCCTGCTCAACGGCAAGATGCCCGCCGTGCACACCACCGAGTCCAAGCCCATGGCGCTGTACCGTCGCGTGCTGACGTGGTCGCTCGGACACCGCTGGATCGTCGTGGCCGCGGCCGTCGCGATGCTTGTGGGCTCGCTGTCGCTCGTTCCGCTCATCGGCACCGGATTCGTGCCTGAGGCCAAGGAGAAGTACATCCAGGTAGAGGTGGCCTATCCCGAGGGCACCAAGTCCAGCGTGGTGGACAAGACGGCTCAATCCATCGAAGAGGCCCTCTCCACCGAGAAGGACGTCGACTTCTACCAGTCGACCGTTGGCGCCAGCAGCACGTCGGTCAGCATGTCGGGCGGCATAGGCGGCACCAACACCGCGTCGCTCTACGTTCGCCTCGGCAGCGATGCCGACATGGACGCCGTCATCGCATCCCTCGAGCGCAAGACCAAGGGACTGGGCGGCAAGGACGCCGAGATCGCCTTTAACCGTGTCGACAGCTCCGGCACCAACAGTTCGCTCGAACTGATCATCACCGGCAAGAAGCTCGCGGACATACAGACCGCGTCCGACACCATCGAGAAGGCGCTCGTCGACGAGAAGGGGCTCGCCAACGTCAAGAGTAACCTCGGCGTCGCGCGCAAGCAGCTCGTGGTCGACGTGGACCAGGCCAAGGCCGCCGAGTACGGGCTGAACGCCGCGATGGTCGCCGGCACCGTCCGCGGCTACGTGGCCGACCAGAAGGCCGGCACGATCAAGATCAAGGGCCAGCCGACCGACGTGTACTACGTGCTCGCGCTGAACCCGATGAAGCAGGCCGAGGAGATGCGCAAGCTCAAGCTCGCCACTCCTCTGGGCAAGACCATCACGCTTTCCACCATCGCCGCCGTCAACGAGACGCAGTCGCCGGTCGCCATCCTGACCCGCGACGGCGACGAATACGCCTCGGTCAGCGGACGCATCACCGAGCGCGACACCGGCTCGGTCATCTCGGCCGTGACCGCCAAGGTCGACGCGCTCAAGCTCCCCAAGGGCGTGACCACCGAGACAGGCGGAACCGCCGAGCAGATGAACGAGTCGTTCTCGCAGCTCGGTATCGCGATGATCATCGCCATCGGCGCGGTGTACCTGGTACTGATGATCGCGTTCGGCGAGGCCGTCGCGCCGTTGGCCATCATGTTCTCGCTGCCGCTCGCCGTGGTGGGTGGGCTGATCGGACTGCTGGTCACGGGCCTGCCGCTCGACATCCCGGCGATGATTGGTGCGCTCATGCTCATCGGAATCGTCGTCACCAACGCCGTCGTGCTCGTCGACCGTGTGCGGCAGAAGCAGCGCGCGGGCATGGCTCGCAAGGAATCGCTGCTGGAGGCCGGCTCGACGCGCATGCGCCCGATCCTGATGACCGCGATCGCGACCATCATGGCGCTGGCGCCGCTGGCCTCGGGCTTCGCCGAGGGCGCGCTTATCAGCCAGTCGCTCGCCGTCATCGTCATCGGCGGTCTGACCACGTCGACGCTGCTCACGCTCATAGTCGTGCCGGTCGCCTACGACCTGCTCGAAGGTGCCAAGGAGCGCGTCTTCGGCGCCAAGGCGCACGCCGAGGAGGCCGCGGTCGAGCCCGTCTAGCACGCAGTTTCCGACGACGCTCGCGCAAAGGCTCCTGCTGACGCCGGCAGGAGCCTTTGCCACGCCACGGGCCCCGCAGGAGTCCGAATGCCGGGCCGCGCTACACTCTCGTCTCACCTATAAGCACACTGTGGAGGGATTTGCCGTGTTCGGTTGGGGCGTCAAGACCATCACCACCGATGAACTTGCCGAGAAGATCAAAGTGGGCAAGCCCGTGCTCATCGATGTACGGGAGCCATCCGAGTTCGCTGCCGGCCACGTTCGCGGTGCCAGGAACATCCCCCTCGCACAGCTCGCGGCCCGGGCGCAGAAACTCGATCCAACCGCCGAAACGCTGCTGATCTGCCAGAGCGGGCACCGCAGCGCACGAGCTGCCAAGCAGCTCAAGCGAGCAGGCTTCGAGCACGCATACACGGTCAAAGGCGGCACGCTGGCGTGGAAAGGGCCGCTCAAGCGATAGGCGCTGCGGCATCGAAGTGGAGTAGACGCTCGTGGGTACCATCCTTGTGACGGCCAGCGGGGAGAGAATCACCGGCGCACTTGCAGAGGGAGGCTGGAACGCATGAACGATGATGCAGCGCCAGCCCTCGATCGACTGCCGTTCTGGAGGCGAAAGTGGCGGGCGCTCCTCGCGGGTGGGCTCGCGCTCGCTCTCGTGCTCTCGACCGCGGGCTTCTTGACGTGGCGCACTCGGGGAACCTCTCCGGCCGACACCATCACCGATATGGCGTCGTCTGCCATGAACGGTGACGCGGAGCGCGTCGCCGCCTCGATCGACACGACTTCGCTCGTCGATTCCGCCGTGGACGAGGTGTGGTCGGGCTCGAGTGAGAGTACTGCGGTACTCTCCAGCTATCTCACGAAGCACCCCGACGCCACCAAGGACCAGATCAAGGCGAAGGCGCGAACCACGCTTGACGAGGAGATCCGCGAACACGTGAAGTCGGGCACGCTGCCCAAGAAGATCCCCATAGGAAGCCCCACATTCAAGGGTCTCGTCGCCGAGGCTTTGGCGCAGAGGTCGATTCGCTCCGTGAAGGTCACGGGTGACGTCGCTCGTGTTGTGGTCAGCGTTCCCTACAACCACCGCACGTTCACGGTGCATGTGAGGATGCGGCGCGCGGGCAGCGCCTGGAAGGTTGAACGGATCGAGAACCTGGCGGCGGTCTTGAAGCAGGCCGGGTATTAGCCTCGGCACAGTCGACACTCGGAAGGATCGTCGCTTGAACGAGACCCCCAACCTGGATATCGCAGCAGCTCGCTACGTGCTGGGAACTGCCACTCCCGAGGAGATCGAAGCGCTGTCGGGATCCGTTTCCGGACAGGTGACCGCGGCGTCGCTCGATGCCCTCGGCGTGCCGCTGCCGTCGAATGATCAGGCCGCATGGACGCTGCTCGAGCTCCACATCAGCGCGATCGCGCACGGCCGAGTCGAACCCGAGGAAGGCTTGCGCTTCGTGATAGAGGAGGTGTTTCGGCCTGCGGGACTGTCGCGCAGATCGAGATACCGGCTGGGCGACTCCCACGGCATCGATCGGCTCGTGGCATTGCAGGATGTGTATGACGACATGCGGCGCTCCGAGCGACGCAGCAACACCCCCGACCGGCGTCAAACACAGGTCGACGCGCAGTTGATACTGGCGGCCATGGAGTGGATGGCGGCAAACGCCTCGTAGCGTGGGCTGTAGCTGGCAAAACGGATTCGGTGAATCGGTACCTGCCGACCACGAGTTTCGTCCTTTACGCGCCCAAGCAGCGGTGCTACCATCATGCCTCGCGCACGCGGGTGTGGCGGAATGGCAGACGCGCATGGTTCAGGTCCATGTGGGGGCAACCCCGTGAAGGTTCAACTCCTTTCACCCGCACCACAGCACAGAACAGCGGCTCCATCCCCTTGGGGGTGGAGCCGCTTCTTCGTGGGAGCAATCTTGGCCGCGATAGTTCGCCCACCGAAAGAGATGACCCCGTATGCAGGTGCACGGGCCGTCCGGGAGGACTCCCCTCGCTGCTGTGAGGAGTACCGCCGCCGTCTTGAGCGGGCCTTCATTGGAGTACGCGTGCAGGTGTCAGCACTCCGTGCAGCGTCTTGCGGGGGGCTCGGGGTCGACGCCCTTGAGCCTGTGAGGGCGAGGCCGTCTTGACGACTTGACACTTGACGCCGAGTTGGCATACCGTGCCAATCGGATGTACCGGCCATATGTCCTCAACCCGCCTGCAACACAAGTCTTCTCGAGGAGGACACGTGGCAAACGCCGGTAGTCCGCGCGCCGACGCATCGCGGTTCGACATCGACCGCGTCTTACTGTTCAGCATCTTCGGCGTCCTCATCTTGACGCTCTCTCTTGGGGTGTATCTGCTGTGGACCGGGTTCTTCTCCCCGGCGGTCCCCCGCACCGCCGAGGAACGCGTGATTGCGAACCTCCAGAGCGTCGTCGCGGGTAGTCCCAAGATCACCAGCTCCCGAGTCGACCTCATCGAGGCGTACCTGTCCGTTGGTGAACTCGACAAGGCGCAGGCCACCATCGATGCGGTGAGCGGAACCAGGCCGGCGGCAATCGTTCTCGAGCAGGCCAGGCTTGAGCACGCTAGGGGCGATGACGCCAAGGCTGACTTGACCGCGAAGCAGGCGTTCGACGCAGAAGTCGCGAGACAAGTCGCAGAGGCTAAGAAGTACGCCGAAAAGGGCATCTCGATGAGCCCCGAACTGCAGGATCGAACCGTCGTGCTAGGGGCAGTGATGCTCCGGGGTTCTATTGCTGCCGCAAAGAAGGACTACGCCGGCGCGTTCGCTATGTATGACAAGGCCGTCAAGATCGCTCCGACGGACTCTGGCGCGCTCACATCGCGCGGCATGGCGGCGCTCGAGTCTGACAAGGCGGCGCAGGCGAAGGCCGATTTCGACAAAGCACTGTCGCTTGATCCTCAGAACGCCGTGGCCGTCAACGGTCTCGCGCGCATTGCGAAGGCGGGGGCCAAGTGAACATACCTGAGGCGAACCAGCGCATCGACGCCAACACCATCGATCGAGATGACGAGTACGAGTACGTAGAGGTTGTTGAGGAGAAGCCCCGGGGCGCTCGTGGGGCTCTCCTGGTGATTCTGGTTCTGCTCGTCTTACTGCTTGCGGCCGTCGGGTATGTCGTTCTCAAGTCACAGGAGCGAGTGGGCGGCCTGGATAAGAAGGCGCAGCTCTCCGGCGGCATGAAGTGGGTCAAGTCGATCTACGGATACGGGCCGGCTGAAAACCAGCAGCTCTCTCGTCCCACGGATGTCGCCGTCGCTCCTGACGGGACCATATGGGCAGTCGACGGCCAGCACTTCCGTATCCTTGCATTCACGCCAGACGGCAAGATCGCTGGGCACATCGGTGACGGTGCTCGCAAGAACGCCAAGGGCTCGTTCATGAATCCCAAGGGCGTCGGCGTCGGACCCGATGGCCGCGTCTATGTGGCGGACCCTGGTCGCAATGTCGTGCTGCAGTTTGAGAAGAACGGCACGTATATCAAGGAATGGGCGGTTCCTACTCCCAACGACGTGGCTATCAGCTCGGATCGCATCGCGGTCTCCAGCACCGCCGGGGTCGCGCTGTTCGATATCAACGCTGGGCAAGTGGGGCTTCTCGGCACGAGAGGCAAGGGCACCGACCAGTTTGATGTCGCCGTCGGGCTGGAGTTTGGAGCCGATGGGACGCTCTACATCGCCGACACCCAGAATGCTCGAGTCAAAGCCTACGATAGGTCGGGCAAGCTGCTGTGGATCTCGAAGGGCGTTCACAAGTTCAAGCCCAAGGGCGGCGAGGTTACCGCAACAGAGCAGCTCAGCCTCCCCGCTGGAGTTTCTCTCGACGGTATGGGACGAGTCGTACTCGTCGATCCGTTCAACTTCGCGCTGTACGTCCTGGATCCGACCCAGAAGGGCAAATTCGTCGCCACGTATGGCGAGTTCGGTAAGAAGGACGGCTACTTCGAATACCCGACCGGAATCGGTTACGACAAGGGTCGAGACTGGTTCGCCGTCGCGGACACGAACAACGATCGCATCCAGATCGTGCGCATTGGCGGCTCGTCGTCAAACCCGGCAGGGGCAGCCCTGCGGCGCGCAACGGTCGGTCCCGTGTGGCTGTGCTGCATACCGCTCTTCCTTCTGCTCGCCGGCGCCGTGTTGATCTTCAGGCGACGCCGCAGCGAAGAGCCTGCAGCGGAGCCAGGCGACGGATGCTAGACGCCATCTCTTTTTGACGACCTATCGGCGCATTCTGCTCATGGCGCCGATGCTCGTAATTCTGTGTCGGATGGGAGGTGATCTAGAAATGACGCACAACTCATTCATCACCAACAAGGAGGAGGGACGAGGCATGAAGAAGAGCCTCGCGTTTGTATCACTCATTGCAGTACTCGTGTTTGCGTTTGCTGGTTCGGCGTTCGCGTCCGGCGGCTATGACTACAAGGCATGGAACGCCGCCTCACAGAACGGTGCGCTCGCAACGCCGCACAAGGACTACAAGCTCAACAGCAGCAAGTGCGCGGTCTGCCACTCGGTTCACAACGCTGCCGTGACCGGTACCAAGTACGGCTTCGGCTCGACCGTCGAGGTCTACAACGACGGCGAGACCCAGATGTTGCTGCGCAGCTCCGTCGCCGACGCCTGCACGTACTGCCACATCACCACGAACATCGGCGTGACCCAGGTGTACCAGGGCGTAGCGGCCAACTACACGACCGACTCGACCTACAACCACAGCAGCGGCCATGCTGCATGCTCGGGCTGCCACGCAGTTCACGGCGCCAACACCATGAATGGAGCCATCACCGCGAAGAACCTGCGCGGCGACAAGGGCTTCCAGACCGAGGCCGCGGCGATGTATAGCCCCGTCACCGGCACATTCGCCGAGCAGGAGACGGTCTTCTGCACGCAGTGCCACAAGTACTACAGCGGCGCGTCCGAGACCACGATGACCTACACGGCGTGGAACGGCGACAACTACACGGAGAGCGCACAGAGCCGCAAGCACCACCCGCTGACCGCCGCTACCGCGGACTTCACGGCCAACGGCTCGACGATCGGCGCCGGCAAGACCGTCGCCTTCGCCGGTTCGCAGTACTGCATCAGCTGCCACGACGCGGGCGTGGGTGCGGGCTTCCCGCACAACTCCCCCGTCAACGCCAGGTTCATGAAGTCGTTCTCATCGATCGACGCCACCGAGAGCGGCAACATGGCCGTTTCCTCAGAGGATGGCGCATGCCTCAAGTGCCACGTGGGCACCGGCGCAGCGTCCGGCGTTGGAGTTGACTTCTAGAGCCACGTGCTCTTGAAGTTTGATCGCTCGAACCTTTAGGTGAGCGATCGGGCCGGGGGCCGGCCGTCCGAAAGGACGGTCGGCCCACCGATATGTGAGCCATGATAGACCCTACCCCCTACAGAAAGAAGCGTGCCGATAAGATGCTCCCCGGCCTGCGCAGGGCTTGGATGCCTATCTCGGTCGCCATGTTGGCTGCCACGGCCTTGATACTGGTCGGCGCGCTCTCGGCGGGATCGGCGACATCCACGTGTGAACGCTGTCACGATGCAGGTCGCTATTCCGGTGGGGTCGCGGGCGCACATCGCTCTGCTTCGTGCGCCGATTGTCATGCGAACGGCACTCTCGCCCGAGCCGGTCTGGCGCTGGAGGTCGCGACTCGGATGCTTCCCGCACGCGTCGGCGGCAGAACGCTGCCGGCGAACCCCGTATCCTCAGAGACGTGCATCGGCTGCCACGGCAGCGCACCAGCTGTGGGCCCGAGGAACTCCGGACTGCGCATCAACCACGCAACCTGCGCAGCGCCGGTTCGCACCCCTTGCACAGGCTGCCACACCCTTTCTGCGCATTCGGCGTCGGCAGTCCGCTGGGTTCAACAGCCCATGATGGAGGAATGCATCGCGTGTCACCGGAAGCAGAACGCGCCCAGCGCCTGCGATACCTGTCATGTCGGACGCATCCCGACCGAACGGTTGCTCAACGGTCCGTGGCAGGTTACTCACGGAGCGATGTGGAAGACGACGCATGGCGCCGGTGACGTGAAGTACTGCCCCACCTGTCATCAGCCGACCAAGTGCAAGAAGTGCCACGGCGTGGAGATGCCGCATCCCGACGGTTTTGGCCAGACGCACGGCAACGAGGCGATCAGGAATCGCGCCGCTTGCAGACAGTGCCACTCGGAGGCCCTTTGTAACGGCTGCCACGAAGGGATTGCGATGCCGCACCCGGCCGGCTTTCTCAGGAGGCACTCCGCGGCCGCGAAGAGCGTGGATGATAGTCGCTGTTTGCCCTGCCACAAGGCCGACGACTGCGAGCGGTGTCACACCGAGCATGTGCATCCGGGCATAACAGACGGCACCATCAAGTTGCCCGTCGCGCCGCAATCGGTGGGCAAGTGAAACTGAAGGCACTCGCCAGCGCGATCTGGGCGGCCGCTGCCGACCCGCGCGCGGACATGCGACTGACTGTTGCGGTCTTGGGGATGCTCGTCATCGTGGTGGCCATCTTTGCGGTGCTGCTGTTCCTTGTGGTCGGCGTTCGTCCACGCAGGCGGGTCGTGGTGCTGAGGCGTCGTCGGCACGACCACGAGTCTGGTGCAGGGCAAACGACCGAAGAAGGTGATCAGGTCGCCGCCGAACCTAGCGGCGAGATCGATGAGGGCCCGAAACCGAAGAGCCCCCGCGTGCTTGCGAGCGTGGCGGCACATCGGTTGACGGCCGTTGTGCTCGCCGCGATCCTGATCGTCACAGCGCTGGTCGCAGGCTCGTTCTACACGGCGAAGCCCGGCTTCTGTGCATCGAATTGCCATAGGGCGGATAGCGCCATGCAGAGCTCAATGAATGACGTGCACGCGTCAATCTCGTGCGTGGACTGCCACGAGTCGGGCGTCGTTGGCCGCCGGGTGCTCGGGGTGGTTCCTCGAAGCCTGCACGTGGCATCACAGCTTGCCCAGTTCGATGGGCGTGCGTATGGCCGCCCGGACGGGGCGGGCTGCCTGTCCTGTCACTCCTCGATTGAGCGGGACGTGATCGACGATGAGGCACTTGGCCTCCGCATGCGCCATTCGGACGTCGTTTCAGGGGGACTGTCGTGCCGCATCTGTCACGAGTCCGCCGGACACGGGACTACCTTGAGTGCGACCGCGATGTCGGTGTGCGTCCGGTGCCACGACGGAGTCAAGGCTTCCTCGGCATGCCGGACTTGCCACCTCGGCGAGCCAGCACGCGCTGGTCTGGCTCAGAAGCGCGTCTTTCGCACGACGCGTCTCGATGTCACCACGATTGGTTGCGGCGGCTGTCACAGCGAGAATACGTGCGACGCGTGCCACGGGATTCGGATGCCGCACACCCAAGCCTTCGTCGACGGAGGCCACGCGCGCGCGGCAGCGTTCGGGCGCAAGGCGCTATGCCAGCGCTGTCACACCGACAGGGACTGTCGTGTCTGCCACGCGCCCTTCGCCGGTGGGCATCCCGGGAACTGGGAGCGCGCTCACCAGTTCGCGTCGGCGACCTCAGGTTGTCCATGCCACCAGAAACATCCCCGGACCACCCCAATGTGCATGCTGTGCCACGCTGAGGACATCAAGTCGAGACCTACCCCGTCCGCTCCCACAACGAATGGTCCGCAGTGAACCCCTCGTCAGTTCCCTCAGAGGGGTTCTTGGAGATCGTGCACCGCGATGATCGGTTTCCGCGGAACGGGGCGGTCGGCCCCAGGACGCTGCTCGTTTGCGCGTTGACGGGAGTCGTGCAGGGCGTGGCTGAAGTCACTACCAGCGGCCTGGTCCTTACTCAGATGAACGAGGAGGCTGAGCGCATGCTTCTCAGGGAGGTGGCGCCGCTCGCCATGTGCGGATGTTCGCTCACAACGGCCGTCGCAGTCGCAGCGGAGCGAATGCATTATGAAGTTGTGCCCTGGCTGGTCGTGGAGTAGTGGAACGTTGTCGGGACACTCGACGAACGAGACCCAGTGACTCGCCAACGCGGTGACTCAGAATCACAACGGTCATCGTGCATGGTCTCCAGTTGTCATTGAGCGCAAGAATCGCACCGTGCGCCTAGGTCTCCTGATGGCTTGCCAGTCGGTCGGACGTCGGCTCGTCCAAGCCATATTCGGAGTCACGCCAGACGCGAGCGGTTCTATCCAGGATGTCACGGGGCGTGTGCACCGGCGCATCAATCCCCGCGTGCCCGTACAGATCAAATAGCGCGCCCGCCGCGGTCCGTGCTGCGACGTACGGCGTTGGGTCCTCCTCAAGGGAAACGCCGCTCCTCGTGGCGATGCACTCGGCAATACGATCCGCAACCTCAACGAGCCAAGCCCCGTATCGTTGCCGGAGCTCCGGCACGGCCGTCACGGTCGCGCTCCAGCTTCCATCAGGGAGCTCGTATATCAGTTTCAGACGTCGTGTGGTTGCGATGACCACACTGAGAGCATCTGCGTCGGGGGGCGTGTCTGCGACCAGAGCGTCGAGGTTGGCCGGTATCCAGAAGACCGCGCCCTCCCTGCTTCCGACGTGGCGGAAGAAGGTTCTCACGGAGATGTCGGCCGCATCGGCTATGTCCCGGACGGTAGTCTCTTGGTATCCCTTGCTTCGATACAGACTCACAGCCGCCTGTGAAATGCGAATCCTTAGTTGCTCGGTCCTTCGCTGGGCAGGCGTCAGACCATCGGAAATCCCCATCGTCGGATTGTCCCTTCAAGCCGGGGCTGAGCCGAACACGTAGATTCTACGTTGTATGGGGTGCCTATAACACTGCCGACAAGAACTTCCTCCTTGCAAGGATTGACCCCAAGAAGGGCACGGTTCTCATTGCGGTGCCAGAGGGCGCAAGCCCGGCGGATCTCAAGCTTCAGGTTCGAACGGGCCGCCGCGCGCGCTGAGAGTGAGCTTGGCTGACGCCGAATTGTGACTCGTGGGCATCTGATGTTTCTCTAATTGCCGCCTACCGAAAGTCGCCTTGTCAGTAGAGCTGAACCGGAGAAGTTGCAGGTGGGAGTGGCGAGCCACCCGTCATCAATGTGTGGTCGCTATTCAGGTCCATGTGGGGGCAACCCCGTGAAGGTTCAACTCCTTTCACCCGCACCACACGAAATCAGCGGTCTCGTCCCTTCAAGGACGAGGCCGCTTCTGTTTGGGGGTGGCATGCGGCGCCCATCACGGCGCAGAGCAGGTGGATACGCTCTTGGTAGCGAACATCGTGAAGAAGCGCATGAAGCCGGCTCATCATCGGCATCTACTTGTACAACACCCTGATGCGCACTCAGCGTGTGTACTCGCGGTGAGGGGAAGAAGCGAGATGACCAGAGGTAAGAAGTTTGCAGTAATCATCGTCGGGGTGCTTGCTGCCCTCGCAGTAGCAGCAACGGTCTACTTCCTTGTGCCGACAGCTCCAGAGACCATCGAGGGTGCGTGGATCAGTGAAGACAGCCTCGTGGTCCAGACGTATGAGGGCGGGACGGGTCGGCTGTTCATGGCGGCGTCCTACGGCAAGAGCGACGCCCCCGACCAGACCCTCAAGTACTCAGTTGCAGGCGACATGATGCGCATCGCTGACGGCAAGGAAGCCAGCGGGAAAGCTGTCTCGCTGCCGCCGATGACACTCGCGCTGAGGTTCTCCAACGGCAATCGCGTTGTCACCATGTATGACGGCGGCCAGCGGGTGAGTTCCGTCTGTCGCGTGGGGAGTCCGGAGGCCAGGCTGCTCTACTTCAGCAACAACTGGTTCAGGTAGAGCACGCGAGCGGAAGGCAAGACGATGCTTCGACCTGCACCGTCGGGGTTGGCGAGAGGAAGAGGCCGGTGCAGAAGCGCCAAGGGTTCACGAGGGGCCTAGCCATTGTCGGCACGGTGCTGCTGTGGCTCCCGGTCATCCTGATCGTCGTGCTCGCAGTGGGCGGTGCCCCCAAAGAAGTGGGGTGGCTCCCGTTCTTCGCCGTGGGCGCCATGGACATCTTCCCAGTGGTGGTCTTCGGCGGCGGCTTCGTGTTGTGGGCTGCGATCCGCGCCCGTTCGCACCGTGAAGCCCTCGGCTGGAGCCTGACAGCGCCGGTAGGTAGCATCGTGTGCGGGGTGGTCTGGAGTCAGCCGGTACCGACCGGTGGCTGGGTCTTGGTGGTCACGGGAGCGCTGGTTGTCTTGTACTGGATCGGGTTGCTGATTGCCGGGGTAAGCGGCATCTCCCTGGTGGGTTCGCTCCTCTCCCGCCCCGGCTCCTAGACCCTTGGTTGCGTTCTTCACGAGCGCCCCGCCGCGCGCCCCGGCAATCTGCTGGGGGTCGTCTTCGGCGTCAGCGTGAGCGGCGGGGAAGCAGGTGGCTCGCTCCTCGGTTTCGCAGCACGTGAATCTGCGGGACTGATCAACGGCGGAGTCTATGGGCTGGAAGCCGGACTCATCACTACCGCCGTGCTGGTGACCAGCCTCGGTGTCTTGGCGGGCCTATCTCGTGGCAAGCTCGGCTACTCCGCTGCCTCGACGCGCGGGTGGGCCACGTCGTGGGCGATAGACTCGCCCATCGCGAGCAGCAGGCATATGTCGGCCAGAGGGCAGTAGGTGTTGAGCGCCTTGGCGACCAGCGAGAGAGCGGAGCCGCTGAGGAGAAGATGGAGCGGCCGCCCCGTATTCGGAACGGCCGCTCCGGACAACGCGCTGGCGACCTTCGGTCGCTACCTCACGGTCACGTAGTCGTAGCCGCTCGACCACGTCGCCGCGTGTCCGTTGTCAGCGGGAGCCAGCGCGCGCAGGCGCCATGTTCCCCGTGTGGAGAGCTTCATCGATTGCGCGTACTTCGTGATCGATGAGTAGTTCGAGGCCCTGGCTACCACGAAGCCCTGGCTGCGCCACGTGCGCCCGATCTTCCGCCACTTGTAGATGCGGACGGGGTAGGTGCGCGCCGTATGGCGAGGAGTCAGATACCCGTAGACCGTGTAGTAGCGCGTGCGCCTCATCGTCGAGGGCGCTACCGGCGTTGTTACGCGCGCCCGGGGGTTGGCGAATATCGCCGCTGTCGGACCCGCGGCGGCGTACGCAGGCGAGCCTGCGAACCGCACGCGGTAGTAGGTCCTGACCGTCGGCCTCACTGAGAAGGCGAAGGCTCCTCCGGTGCCGGTTGTGGCCAAGTAGGCGGTGTCACGGAAGGCGCCACCAGGAGCGGCCGCCTGCAGGATGACGCGCTGACCGGTAAGGCCGATTCCAGCCGCCTTGAGGGTCCCCCTTACGGGGAAGGCCGCACCGTAGCCGAGAGGGTTGACCGATCTGCTCGACACTGCGAGCACGCACGGGATGGTTCCTCCTGGCACAAAGACCGAACGTGACGCTGTGACGCCGATCGCGGTCACCGAGTACGTCAGCGTTCCCGCGCCTGTCGCTCTGACGGACCACGAGGAGACGCCGGTCTCGCTAGCCGGGATGCTCGCGATCGAGTGCCGTGCTGTCTCGCCCGTAGCGAACTCGAGCCCGGCGGGCAGCATCAGGGTGATCGGGGTGTTGAGCAACTCAGCTGCGGTGCCATTTGCCAGATACGCGGTAACGGTGAACGGGTTGGGCGACCACGCGCCGTCAACGATCGACAGCGCTACCGGACCGGTGAGTGTCGGGTTGGTCGTGCCGCTGACCGTGCCCAGGCCGTAGAAGGTTGTGATCGTGCGGCTCTGGCCGGGGGCCAGTGTCACGGGGTTCCACCACATGCCGACCGCGCTGTCGCCGGTGCTCTCCCCGGCGGTGATGGTGTAGTCCCACGTGGTGCCGTAGATTCCGCCCCAGTTCGCTATTGAGAACCGGTCAGGTACGGTCGAAGCGCCGCCCCTCAGCGTGCCCTGCGCCATGATCGCGGTGTCCTCGAGGTCTCTGAACGCCTGCCAGTATTCAGGTATGGCAGCGCCGGTGTAGTCAGTCTCGGTGGTGACGTTGCCCGTGCCCGGGACGCGGAACGGGCATGCGTCGTTGCCCTCAAGATAAGTGTCGATCATCAGCCGCAGCCCGACCGTATGAGGCACCGTGTCGGTGTTCCTGAGCGTGTATCGGTACAAGCCCGTGTCGGCTCGGCCGGTCGACGTGCCGGTGACGATTTCGAGCCGCTGTGTGACCTCAACGCTGCCCCAGCGCCAGACACTCTGGTTGGTGGTCGCATCGATATCGGTCGGCACCGTCGTGAAGGCACCGTCGGACGAGCCGTACTTGGTGTCGGCACCGTCGACGCGCACCGTGGCGAACGAGCTCCACGGGGAGCTTGGCCATGCGTAGCTGATGCCGAACGTCTTGCCGGTGATGGTTCCCGTGGCGCCACTGTTGAAGATCCCGTTGGCTCCCACTTGGATCGCGAGGAAGTTGCTGGTGGCGCTTGCCGCCCTCTCGCTCCCCTCCACGGTGAGGGGATTGGTCTTGGCCTTGACGGCGGCGCTCGCGCTCGACGCTGTGCCCAGTGTCATCAAAGCCAGAAGCAGGGTGGCGACACCGACCCTGAAAACCTGCCGCCATTTAGACCTAGACATACCTATCCCCTCCTAAAGTGGGTGGTCGGTCGAGGCCGAGCGGTGCGGCAAGCCGATGCGAGGACCCGAGACTCGGTCTCCGGTTTCAGTCTGCCCCGTGGGGGCTGCTTCAAAACTGGCAGAAATGGGAATTACGCCGCTGCCTCAGTCCACAGTGCAGGGCCGCTGGCGGCTCTGACGTGCCGTTTCCCCCAGCGCGCATTCGCGTGCGGTGTCTTAGAAGTCCACGTAGCGGAACTGCGATACCACGCCACTGAAGAGCACGATGGCGACGATGAGCGCGACCCAGACCGCAGGCACGATCAGGTCCGCCGACAGGTGCACTAGCCGGTCCAGCGAGCGGGTTGCTGGCAGCGATGTGGGGGGCGTCCCGTCCTCGGCCAGCATCGGGGTCAACGTCTCATCGGTCACAGCAGCCTCCTGAGCATCTCGGCGAACCGCTCGACGGGCATCACGAACAGCCCCCAGCCGAGCGTGACGAGCACGAATGTCGTCGCGGCGCCGAGCGCACCGCCGACCACGCGTGCGATACGCCCCGTCGTGCCCTCGACGAGCGCCGGGACAGAAGCGATAAGCGGCTCTTTGAGAAGCACGACGTAGTAGCGGTAGCCTGCGAGCAGCAGCCCGTGGTAGAGCCCCCACGCGAGGAAGTGCCACTGCGCTCCGTGCCACAGGCCCGAAACCGCCAGCGCAGCGATGGAGTTCAGCCCGGTGCGCGCAAGTCCTTGGCGGCTGCCCCCGAGCGGGATGTAGACGTAGTCGGTGATCCACGAGGTGAGCGACATGTGCCAGTGCCGCCAGAACTGCGCGATGCTCGTTTGCACGTACGGCCACGAGAAGTTCTCGGGCACGCGGATTCCAAAGAGCCTCGCCGAGCCGATCGCGATGTCGGAGTACCCGCTGAAGTCCATGTAGATCTGCACCGCGAAGGCGAGCAGCGCGACCAGCAGCGTCTGCCTGTCTGCCGAGGCCACGCCCGCGGCGGAGAACAGCGGCCGGGCGAGCGGCGCGATGGTATCGGCGATGACGATCTTCTTGGCCAGGCCGATGACGATGCGCGTCATCCCGTCGTTGACGTCCTGCGCGCTGGCACGCGCCGTCCCGACCTGCGGCTGGAAGCGCTGGAACCGTTTGATCGGACCGGCGATCATCGTCGGGAAGAACAGCATGAAGGCGAAGAAGTCGGCCGGTGTGTGCTCGGGCAGCTTGCCCGCCCGCGCGTCAACGATGTAGTGAACGAACTCGAACGTGAAGAACGAGATTGCGAGAGGGAGGACGAGCTGCGGGAACGTGGGCAGCTTCCCGGCATTGAGCGCCGAGGCAGCGCTTCCGAGGGTGATGCTTGCGAGGTTGGCGTACTTGAAGACCACGAGCGCGCCCAGCGAGAGCGCCAGCGCGGCCCCGTACGCCCACGCATGACGCCGCGCATCGCGCACGAGCAGGAACACGAGGATGATCTCGGCGACCAGCAGCCACAGGAACGTCGTCGAGTAGTAGGCGTAGAAGCCAAAGCCACACAGCGCGATCCACCACGGCCTCGCCTTAGCGGGCAGCACGCGGAACACCAGCGTCGCGCCGATGAGGAATGCTCCGTAGACCCACGTCCCGAAGATCACGGCCTCCCCACCGCCTCGAGGTAGGTGGCAGAATCCCGCCACAACAGCGCGCCGACGCGCAGTCCGCCCTCATCGGTGGTGTGACTGATGTCGGCGAACAGTTCGCTTCGGAGAACGTCGGGACCGGCGTTGTAGTCCAGGAGCGGGAACCCGTTGCGCTCCACCACGCCACGCAGCACCGCGATGTTGCTCGCGTACTGTCGCGGGTCGATCAGCTCATACTCCTCGATGAGCTCCCGGTTGAGCGGTGCGACGAAGAAGACCGCCTTCTTGTGCTTGGCAGCCAGCTCGTTTGCAAGCGCGCGCAAGAACCGCACCTCCGAGCCTTCTCGGTCGATCTCGAAAGAGGCGTTCTCGGCGTAGCGGGAGATCACGATCATCTGCCTGCCCGGATCGAGCGATTCAAACGACGCGAAGCCGTCGTCGGCCGGCGCGGCCTCGGGGGACAGGCGCGTGGCCGGCGAAGCAGCGGTGCGCGCGAGGAGCGACTGCGGCTTGCCGCCGAAGAGCCGCCGGTCCAGCGCGTCTCGTTCGCGCCACAGGAGCCAGTACCGTCCGACTACCGCGTCCGCGCGCGACACCGCCGCGTCGGCCGCAGAAGGCTTCACGCCGAGCAGTTTCGCTTCGGGCGCGTCGAGCCGCACGCCGAGCAGCTTGGGCAGTTCGGGATAGCGGATCGTCGCGCCAGCGCGGGCCTTCGGATTCAACGTGTGGTACGTGAGCTGCACGAATACGACGTCCGAGTCGCCGGCGAGACGCCTCGCGATCACGTACTCGTCGGCCAGGAACTGCCCGTTGCTTGCGAGGTTGAACGTTCGGCTCGGCCAGCCCGAGGCCTCGGCGGACGCCTGGAACGCGTAGGGGTAGGTGTTCGCGGCGTCCTTCGTGCGGTGCCCGTAGGTGGGTGATGCGCCGAGGAAGACGACGATCGGGCCTCCTCGCCGGGTGCGGGCGGACGCGTCGATGGACGCGACGTAGTCGGGCAGCGATGCGGTCGGGAGCTTGCGGGGCAGGCGGTAGGCGTGCAGGTAGAGCGAGTCGGGCGCCAGCGTCCTGCCGACTGCCACGTCGACCGCTGCGAGGAGGGCGAGAGCGATGACGAAGCGAAGCACGAGACGCGGGAGGCCGACACGACCGCCGAACGCGAGGTAACTGTGCTCCTCGGCCTTCGGCGCGAAGAAGCCCCCTGGGTGTGCCGGACGCCGCCCGTCGATCATCGTGCCCCCACGTGGTCGCCCCCGCGTTGCGGTCGCCCGATTCGACGCCGCTCCATGGTGGTACACATACCCGTGTCACCACAGGTTGCGTCGGCGTCCCGGGCGGGCCCCGGGAGATCCGTGAGGACCGGCGCGTCTTCTCGTGAGAAGGAGTCGACATGCGCCGAGGAACCCGGTTCGGCTTTTCGGTCACCGTGGCCGTCATCGTGGCGTTGCTCGTTCCGGCCTTGGCCGCCGCCCTGAGCATCATCATCTACGTGAACAGTGGCGTCGCCGGCGCGACGCTGGGCATGAAGGACTCCACGGCCGCTAAGAAGATCGGCAAGGTGGTCAAGAGCGGCAGGGACTCGAGCTATGAGGGCCAAACCGTCTACTACTTCTACTTTGGCACGAAATCCGGGGGAAAGTACCCGATCGAGATGTACAGCAACTCGCGGCACAAGGTGTTCACGTTCGTCGTCAACTCGTACAGGTACAAGACGCTCAAGGGCGTACGCGTGGGTACCTCTGAGGCAGCGCTCAAGAAGGCGTACCCAGGTCTCAAGCGCCGTCCGGGCCCTGTCTACATTCGCTACTCCCTCGGTACGAGAACCGGCACGGACTTCTACGTGAAGAGCAAGAGGGTCCAGCGCATCGTCGTCAGGACCTACTGATGAGCGCATTCGGGGGCGCAACGGGACGCGTCCTTCGCGCCGTGCTGGTGACCGCGATCGTGATTGTGCTCGGACAGGCGGGCGGCTTCCGAGCGGCGGGCGCCTTCGGTGGGGATGGTGCGCTGGGAGTTTCCTCAGCGCTGGCAGAGACTCCCGTGCCCGCCGGCCCGGCGCTTTCAGCGGCCGTGGCGGACTACGCTGCGGGGACCGTGCGCGTGAGCGTTGAGGCGTCCTCAGGCGTGTCCGCGGTGGGGTTCTTCGACGGCGCGGAATCCTCGCTTGCGACCGTACCCGTGCAGCCTGCCGATACGGCAGTCGGCTTCGATCTGGTGCTGCGCGAGGGCACCGCCGTGCATGCCGTTGGCTACGGTGGCGGCGGCGAGCCGGTGTGGGAGAGCGCACCGCTGGCGCTCTCTCCTTCGGACTACGCGCCCCGATCGCCCAAGATCGCCGTCAGGACGCGCGCGCTCGTCGGTCCGGAGCCCGCATTTCGCGGCCGCGTTCTCGGCGGCGAGACCACGAGGGTCACGCTGCTGGTGCGCAGCGCGGCGAAGTGGAGCGGTCAGGTGACCATGTCTGAAGACTGCTTCGCACTGCCACCCGTGAGCATGCCCTACGGACGTTCAACCGTCGCGTTTGTCGCCGAGAACGGGTTCGGCTCGGCCCGCAGTCCCAGCGTCATCGTCTACAACCTCAGCACGGTGCCGAGCTACCCGCGCTTCGTGCTCGTGGACAAGTCCGACTTGCGGCTCTACTGGATCACGTCGGGCCGGGTCGAGTTCACCTACCCCGTGGCCATCGGAATGCCCGCAACGCCGACGCGCACCGGCACGTTCAAACTCGGCCGTCCGCAGAGGTCGGGCGGGTCGTACGGCGTGTTGAGAATGCCGCTGCTCAAGCGAGTCGGGAGGAGCTACCGCTCGACGAGCTACTACATCCACGGCACCAACGCCCCGTGGAGCATCGGCACCATGGCCAGCCACGGGTGCGTGCGCACCTACAACCGCAACATCAGGTGGCTCGCACGCGTGGCGCCGGGGTACCCCGCCGTCATCCGGAAGTAGAATCCCGCATCGGAAATCTCGTACACTTCCAACGACGCGCGAGACGCATGCTCGCGCCGGAGCGAGGGGGCACCATGAAGGGGTTCACGAAGGGGCTTCGGCGCATCATCAGCATGTCGCTGGTCGCCATAGTCGCGGTGACGTTCTCGCTTCCGGTGGCGCAGGCCGAGCCGGCGACTGTGGTGCCGCCTGTAGCCACGGAGGCCGCGGCTGCGCCGCAGTCGCCCGCCGCACCCACAGGTGCCGCCGCAGTCGCCACGTCGACGCCGCCGGGCTCCTCGGAGAGCACAACCACCACGCTCACGCCTCCGCCCCCGGCCCCCAAACCCAAGCCGAAGCCCAAGCCAAAAGCGAAGCCGAAGATCAAGCTGAAGCGCGCGCCGAGCTTCATGCCCAAGAAGGGCAAGGCCATCTACCTCGACAGGCGGCACCAGCGCGTCTACCTCATCCGCAACGGCTACATCATCGATTCGTTCCTCTGCTCCACGTCGCGCACGCTTCCGCAGCGCGGCACGTTCCACGTGCTCATGCAGCGCAAGGCATCGCGCAGCTTCAACGGCAAGGTGCGCTTCTTCTGGCAGACGGTGTTTCTGAAGAGCAAGCGTGGCAACAACATCGCGTTCCACTCGATTCCGATCAACTCGCGCGGCCACGAGATCGCACCGGTGGGCAAACCGGTCTCGCATGGGTGCGTGCGCGTGAAGCTCAAGAAGGCCAAGTTCATCTACTACTGGATCGACAAGCGAACACCCATCGTGGTTCGGCCGTGACAGAAGGGGTTCCCCGCGGGGAACCCCTTCTGCATTCATCCGGAGACCCCAACATCGGTTCGGCGCGACACGACATGCGGTCCGTTGGGAATCCTATGCATTGTGGCGCGGCTGCCGCTGGGGTGGTCGCAACGAGGAAAGGTGCCGCGATGTCGGACAACACGAGCAGTGCACTGCCCCGCAGGGTCGTCGTCATGGGAGCTGCCGGACGCGACTTTCACGATTTCCTGGTGGCGCTGAAAGACGACGCGGCCATCGAGGTGGTGGCGTTCACAGCCACCCAGATTCCCGGCATCGACAAGCGCACCTTCCCCGCAGAGCTCGCCGGTCCGCGCTACCCGCACGGCATCCCGATCCACCCTGAGTCCGATCTGCCGCGCCTGATCGTCGATGAGCGCATCGACGAGGTCCTGTTCGCGTACAGCGACACCGCGCACGCCGATCTCATGCACAAGGCGTCGCTCGTCCTCTCGCTGGGCGCCGACTTCCGCATCCTCGGACCGGCGGCGACGATGGTGCCCTCGACCAAACCGGTCATCAGCGTGTGCGCCGTGCGCACAGGCGTAGGCAAGTCCGGCATCTCTCGGCGCATCTTCGAGCGGCTGCGCGAGCGCGGTCTGAAGGCCGTCGACATTCGTCACCCCATGCCCTACCGCGACCTGAACGCCATGCGCGTCGAGCGCTACGCGAGCGTGGCCGACCTCGACCGGCTCGGCGTCACCGTCGAGGAGCGCGAGGAGTACGAACACCTCGTCGAGGTGGGCGCGATCGTCATGGCCGGCGTCGACTACGAGGCCATCCTGCGCGAGGCCGAGAAGGAAGCCGACGTCATCGTGTGGGACGGCGGCAACAACGACTGGTCGTTTTACGCCTCCGACCTCGAAATCGTGGCACTCGACCCGCACCGACCGGGTCACGAGCGGATGTACTTCCCCGGCGAGGTCAACTTCCTGCGCGCCGACGTGCTCGTCATCAACAAGGTCAACACCGCCGAGCAGGCCGCCATCGACGACCTGATCGCCGCGGCCGCGACGTACAACCCCGGCGCGAAGCTGATACTCACCGCAAGCGAGATCACCGCCGCCGACCCCGCAGCGCTCTCGGGCAAGCGCGTGCTTGCCGTCGAGGACGGGCCCACGGTCACGCACGGAGGCATGCGCTACGGTGCCGCCGCGCTGGCCGCACGCGCCGCCGGAGCCTCCGAGCTCGTGAACGCCGCGCCGTACGCGGTGGGCTCGCTGCGCGACACGTTTGCGGCGTACCCGCACATGGATGCGGTCCTGCCCGCGATGGGCTACTCGGCCGAGCAGCTCGCGGATCTGGCGGCGACGATCGAGGCCACGCCGTGCGACGTGGTCGCCATCGGCACACCCATCGACCTGGGCCGGCTCATCGAGATCACCAAGCCGAGCGTGCGGGTCACCTATGCGGTGGCCGATACCTCGAGGCCGACGCTTGACGATGTCGTCGACGAGTTCTGCGAGAAGCACGGAATCGGCAACTGACCGGCCGGTTCCGGTTCGAGCCGGCTATCGGCTACACTCGAGCCATGACACATCTTGGGACGCCCATCAACGTGCTCGACCCCCGCGTCAAGACCGCGTGGCGCATGCAGTCCGCGCTGGCGCTTGCCGTGCCGGTCGTAGCCGAGCTGGTGTTCGCCGGGTTCGCCGGTCTTCTCGGCCTGCCCGTGTGGGTTCCGGTAGCTGTCGTGGCCCTGGTGATCGCTGAAGTTGTGACGTCGGTGGTCATCGTGCCGCCGGTGAGATACCGGCGCTGGCGCTGGGAGGTGCGCGACGAGGAGGTCCGATTGCAGGAGGGCCTTCTCATCGTGACCAATACCGTCGTGCCTATGGTTCGCATCCAGCACGTCGATACCGCCCAGGGGCCGATCATGCGCTCGCTGGGGCTGACCGACGTGCACGTGTGGACCGCGGCGGGCAAGCACGTCATCCCCGCGCTCACAAACGAGCACGCGGCACAGCTCAGAGACCGGATCGCGACGTTGGCTCGGGTGACCGACGATGGCGGACTCTGAGCTCAAACGCACCCACCCGCTCACGGTGGCCGTGCGTACCGTCGCCACGTTCGGGCAGGCCGTCGCCGGCTTCATCTGGCTGGCTGCCGTTGCCGTGATCGGCAAAGGTGGGCTCGCATTCCTCGGCGCGGCGGCGCTCGTCATTGTGGGGGCGGTGGTCATCGCCGGCATCAGCTGGCTCAACTGGGCGTTCTTCCGCTACGGAATCGTGGACGACGACCTACTCATCCACGAAGGCTGGCTCTACAAGAAGCAGCGCTCGATTCCGCTCGCGCGCATCCAAGGGGTCGACGTCCGCGCCAAGCTGCTGTCGCGTCTGTTCGGGCTCGCCGACGTCATGATCCAGACCGCGGGCGGTGGAAGCGGCGAGGCCGAGGCGCGCATCGGCGCCATTCCGCTCCATGAAGCCGAAGCGCTGCGAGCCGACCTGATCGTCGGGCGCCGGTCGAGCGTCGCCGAGGCCACCAAGGCGGTCGACGCCGACACGGTCTTCGGGGCCGACCCGCTCGGCAGGCTCAGCGACTTCCGCGGCGCACTCGGCGGGGTCGGGCGGCCCGAGGCAGCGCTGCTCGCGGAGTACAAGGCGTCGCTGCCGCAGCTTATCGTGGCGGCTCTGACCTCCAACGGGCCGCTCATCGCCGTGTTGGCGGTCGTCGGTTTCGGCAGCCAGATCTTCGAGTTCGCCGGCTCAGGCGGGGCCGACACCGCAGGCCAGTTGGCCAGGTCGGCATCGATCCCCTTCCTCATCGTCCTCGGGCTGCTCGCGTTACTGATGATCGGCGGAATCGCCGTGGCGGTGACGGTGTCGCGCGACTTCGGCTTCTCGGTCCGGCGCACCCGTGATCGCCTCGAGACCGAGGCGGGCTTGCTGGAACGCCGCATGACGAGCGTGCCGGTTCGTCGCATTCAGGCCGTCATCATCGAAGCGACGTGGCCGCGCCGCATCCTCGGCCTCCAGTCGGCTCGGGTGAACACGGCGGGATTCGGCAAGAGCGAAGACCAGCAGTCGACCACGTCCTCGGCGCTCGTCCCGATCGCACGCAAGGCCGAGATGCACGGCGTTCTCGACCGCCTGCTGCCCGAGGCGATGCCGTTTCCCCGCACGGGACCGGTCCCTCGCCGCGCGCTGCGCTTCTACATACTGGTGCCTACGCTGTCGGCCGCCTTGATGGCACTGCTGGCGACCGGCGTGCCCTTGTTCGTTGTCTCGATGATCGGGATGCCCGACGCCCTGGCTCTCATCGCTCCGCTGATCGTTGTGGCCGCTGTGGTCGTGACATCGGCGGCTGTGGCGGGTGCGCGAACGCTGGCCTGGAGATCGTCTGGTTTCGGCGTCTCGGGCGGTGCGCTCGCCATCGAGTACGGCGCTTTGGGCAGGTACGCGGTGCGCGTCGGACGCTCGCGGATCCAATCCCTCGCCATCTCGCAGTCGTTCTTCCAGCGCCGCGCGGGGCTGGCGACGCTGCACGTCGTCTCGGTGTCGGGGTCGGCTGCGGCCCGCTTCCGCGTGCGGCACATGGCCGCCGAGGATGCCGCGCGCATCGAGCGCTGGTACTCGCCGGACGCCGCCCCGAGCGATACCCCCAGCGCCGCTGACCTGAGCCCGGCTTCCTAGCGCTCCCGCGCGTCGTGCTTCACGAACGTGCCCGCGTGGTACTCGGCGAAGGCGAGCTCGAGCTCCTCGCGCGTGTTCATGACGATAGGGCCGCCCCATGCGATCGGCTCGCCGAGCGGCTTGCCGCTCACGAGCAGGAAGCGCGCGCCCTCGGCGCCTGCCTTGACGGTCAGGCTCTCGCCGTCGGTCAGCAGCACCACGGTGCCGTTGTCGGCGCAGACCGCCTCTTCGCTCTCGCCGAAGCACGCAGAGCCCTCGAACAGGTAGGCGAACCCCGTGTGGCCGAGCGTGGTGGGATGCGTCCACGTGCGGTTCGCGACCACGGCGACGTCGAGGTACTGCGGCTCCGTGACGACGCCCGTGACAGGGCCGGTAATCTGGCCCAGGCTGCCGCAGATGACGCGCACGAGCGCCGCGTCGGTCACGACCTCGGGAATCTCGTCGGAGTCGATGCCGCAGTAGCGCGGGTCGATCATCTTGTGGCTGGCGGGCAGGTTCGCCCAGAGCTGGAAGCCGCCCATGCGCCCTTCCGAGTCGCCTTCAGGCATCTCGGAGTGGATGATGCCGCTGCCGGCGGTCATCCACTGCACGTCGCCCGAGCCGATGATTCCGGCGTTGCCCATCGAGTCCTGGTGCTCGACCTCGCCGTCGATGACGTAGGTGATCGTCTCGATGCCACGGTGCGGGTGCCACGGAAAGCCCGCCGAGTAGTCGGCAGGCGTGTCTCCGCGGAAGTCGTCGAGCATGAGAAACGGGTCGAAGAGGTTCTCGGAGCCGAACCCGAACGCACGGTGCAGGCGCACGCCGGCGCCTTCGATCGTGGGCTTGGCTGGGTAGGTGGCGCGAACCGCGCGAGCGGTTGTCATGATGGCTCCTTCTCGGTGAACCGGTTCGGGGAGCGTGAAAGCAGCGAGACCCGTGCCAGAAAGCCGACAAACTCGGTCAGGATTGCTGAGGGCTCCCCGCAGGGAGCCCTCAGTGGCTTCGATGTCGGTGACGTGCGGCTGTTACGGGATGATCAGCTTGGGGCCCGCATCGACGATCTCGACCAGCTCGATGACGAAGGTCAGGTCCTGACCGGCGAGCGGGTGGTTGAAGTCGAGGACGAGCTCCTCGTCGGTCACCGAAGCGATGATCGCAGGAACGCGCTGGCCGTCGGGAGCGGACAGCTCGACGGCCCAACCCACCTCGGGGGCGGCGTCGGGCGGGAAGGCGTCGCGCGGGAACGTCTGCACGCCTTCGTCGGAATGCTCGCCGTACGCCTCGGCGGCGGGAATGGTGACGGTCGTGGTCTCACCGATCTCAAGACCGGTCACGGCGGCGTCAAAGCCGGGGATGACCTGACCTTCGCCAACGACGAATTCGAGCGGTTCGCGGCCCTCGCTGCTGTCGAAGCACGAGCCGTCGGTCAGCGTGCCCTTGTAGTGGACGCGTACGGTATCTCCTAGAACGGGTGCCATACAAGGCCTCCTTGTGAGCGGATGCATAGGGTCGAACATCGATAACTTTACCGCATGATGCAAAGGTTCGTCGTGTTTGCCACTAAAGCACCGCATGTAAACGCCCGATTCTACACACGGAGTCGTGTTCAGCTTTAGTAAGCGAAATAGCCTATTATTCGCGTGGCGGCCGACTCTGCCAGGACGGTCTCACGCCGACGGCACGCGCAAAGCAGGGGTAGCGATATGGGGAAGCTCCACGACGACGGCGCAGGGACGCTGCCTCACGGCATGCACGCCCTCGCGCCCGTCGACACGACGCGGGACGAAACGGTCACTAGATGAGCGCTCTTCAGGATCCTCCCGAGAAGGCAGGCCTTTCTCGGCGTGCGACCATAGCGCTCGTGGTGCTGATATCGGTCGCGGTTCTCGCGTTCGCTGCTGGCTGGAACCCACCCACCAAAACCGTTCACACCTTTACCAACGCCAGCGACTACAAGACCGAGAAGGAAAGCGGCTGCACCAACTCTGGCAAGGGCTGTCACGGCGCGGAAGACTCGTATCAGGACTTCAACGCCTACCATCCCAACGCCAAGTGCACGACCTGCCACGAGTACCAGGGCGTCGGGTGCATCCCGTGTCATGCCCCCAAGGAGCACGAGTGCCAGCTGTGCCACGACGGCACGATGGAAGCCGCTCCCGATCGCGTGCGCATCTCCGATCCTTACCCGCACGGTCACTATCGCGAGACCACGCACACCGCCATGGGTACCGAGATGTCCGACAGGCTCTACGGTCTGGACGGCGGAAGCGCCTACGCCACCTGCGAGTCGTGCCACTCGCGCGATCTGCAGACGTCGCACACCGATGTGCCCGCCGTAGACGACAGTCCCTACGGCACCACGGTCGGTTGCGGCGAATGCCACAACGATGTGCGCTCGCGCGGCCTCGCCGAGGTCTTGAGCAACTGGAAGAAGCGCTCGTGCGAGGCGTGCCACGCGACGGGGACTTCGGCACCGATGCACGATGCGAAGGTCGCCACGCCGGTGGAGGGCACCGGCACGCTCGGCTGCGGCTCGTCTGGGCCGGGCTGCCACGACGGCAACAACCTCCACGCGCTGCACGCCGACGCGCCCAAGAACTGCAACGGTTCTGCGGTCAAGGGCGAGAAGGGCTGCCACGTCGCTGGTGCCGAGGCGGGCAAGCCCACCGCCACCTCGTGCGGAGGGACCGCCGCCGACTCGTGCCACCGTTCCTCGGCCGCGAGTGGCTACACGCACAAGAAGGAGGCCGCGGCGCACTCGCCCCGCACCGGCACGCCTGCCAGGGACGTCTCGTTCGAGCGCACTCCGTGTGGCGGATGCCACCGGATGGCCGCTGACGGAACGAGCCTCGTCGCCGAGCATGCGCTGTCCACCTCGGCCAAGTCCGATTCGCCCACCGACAGCTGCCGCAACTGCCACAACAACGCCGCTTCGGCGGTCGCGATCGCCGACGACTGGGCGCAGCGCGATACCTCCGAGACGTGTTCGTCATGCCACGGCCAAGAACAGCTCCCCGCGGCCCATGAGGGCAACCTGACCGACGCGCACCAGGCCACCGGCAGCGCTGGCTGCGCCTCGAGCGGCGCCGGGTGCCATCCCACCGACGACCTCATGCAGGTCGGCACGCCCACACCCGCAGCCGGTCTCCACCGCGACTGTCTGCGCTGCCACGACTGGAAGGCCGCGAGCGGCAACGTCGGCTACGACCCGGCAAAGAAGAGCTGCGGCTCGGGCCGAGACTGCCACGCCGCCGCGGGTGCCTACGACCCCGCAACGTCGCTGCACACGGCGGACGCCGGCGTCACCGACGGCGACGACAGCGCGCACCACACTGCCGGCGCGGCGCAGGCCGACGCGCGCTACCTCGACGAAGCCAGCGGCGTCTCCACCGCGTGCCGTACCTGCCACGGCATGTCGCTCGGCGCCGAGCACGCGCGTCCCAACGCCGAGGGCGCCACGGGCGCCGGCACGACCTGCGCGCGCTGCCACAACGCTTCGGCCACCACGGCGGCTGTCGTCAAGGCGAGCTGGGCCGGGAAGTCCTCCGGCCGCGCCTGTGTAGCGTGTCACAGCGCAGACACAGGCGCTGAGCCGCACGCCAAGATCGAGAGTACCCACGTCGGCATTGAACTGGATGCCGGCGGGACCCCTGAGTCCGGGGCATGCTCGAAGCCGGGCTGTCACGCCAGTTCCGACCTGCGCCAGCTCCACGCGCAGTCCGGTTGTGCCGTGCAGGGCTGCCATACCGCCGACGGCGACATCCTCGGGCGCAACCTGAGAAGCTGCGGCGGTCTGGACGCGGGGACCGGATGCCACGCCGGCTACTCGGAGGGCACGCACTTCGTGGACCACTCGGCGGCTTTGAGCGGCACCGTCAACGGCGTGACCTACGGTCGCGGCGAGAACGTCGGCTGCTTCGGCTGCCACCTCGAGGACCTGCAGGCCGAGCACGGCCGGGCATTGCGCGCAGGGACGCTCGAGGGCGGCGCGGCCACGGAGTGCGCGATCTGCCATGACAGCGCTTCCGACGGCGCCGACGGCGCGTTCGCGATGCTGCCCGCAGTGAAGGCGGCCATCGCCAACCACGACCGGCGCTGCGTCGCGTGCCACAACAGCGGCTCGGCGGCCGACGGCCCGACTGCGGTCGCGTCGTCGCATCGCGCTATCTCCGACGAGACACCGCTGCCTGCCGGCAAGGTGTGGGCTGACCCGTTCAGCGAGTGGAAGGCCGCGTTCGATGCGCCGACCGGCGGTGGCCACAACTCGCTTCCCTCCGACGTGGTCGGCGGCGCTGCGCCCAAGCACTTCCCCGTGACGACGTTCAAGATCGACGGCGCCGAGTTCACGTGGGCGCTGCCGTCCAGAACCGGCGCGACCGCCTGGCTGAAGGCGAGTGCGTTTCCCGCTGGCTCGCTCGATACGACCGAATCGATCTCGCGCATTACGGTGAGCTGCGACGACTGCCACGTGACGTCCCCCGACGCCAACGGCCCGCAGGGTGCGGCCGTGCCGATATCCATCGATCCCGAATACAGCCAGACCGAGTACGCCAACCCGACGACCACATCAGTTCAGTTCGAGGCGACCGGGACCGAGCGCGTCATCTGCTTCAAGTGCCACCAGCTCAACGCCGGCGGCATCGAAGGAAGCACCAAGCCCGGTGGAGCGGCGCTGCACGCCCGACATGTGGAGCACCTCGGATTCGACCCGGCGACCGACCCGCGCTACTACGGCGAGAAGTGCATCGACTGCCACGTGCGCATACCCCACGCATGGAAACGCCCGCGCCTGCTTATCCGCACCGTCGTCACGACCGATGGCGCAACGCCGGACGCGTATCCGTATATCCGACAGGGCCATGACGGGCTTGTCGGCATGCGCCTGAGGAGTTTCGAGACACCCACCGACCTGCGTTCCGGGTCGTGCGTCACCGGAGGGTGTCACCCGCACGCCAGCCCCGCGCGTCACCCGAGACCATCAGATATACCGACCGCGACCTACTGGCCGTAGTCGAGCACCGCCAACGACCGAGCACACAAGCACAAGCGTTAGGCGGGCAGAGCCCGCCGGAGAAGGGGAGTCGATGAAGAACACGTCAATCCGTTTGAGGATTCTGACGGGGATCGTCCTCATCAACCTGATTGGTGCGATCATCGTCGTCGTGTACATGCACCAGTCGGCGGCCACCGGCCTGGACGTGTGGGGTCAGGAATCGCTGTCGGTGGGTTCGGCGGCGTGGGAGCAGGTCAACAAAGTCGGCGGCGACGAGCTCGGTTCGCCGACCACGCCCAAGGGCGCAATCGCTTACCTCGATGCGATGAAGAAGATCTCGGGCGCCAACTACGGTCTGCTGCTCGACAAGGCAGGGCTCGACCAGAAGGCGTACGACAAGGCACTGCAGGCCGCAGGCCAGCCGAGCAACTGGAGCGAGCGCGAGACCTACGCGCTCGTCGCCTCGACCGACCCCGCCGCCGCCGAGAAGATGCAGCTCACGACCGAGCCCGGCTCGGTACCTGAGATCGGCAAGATCGTCGGCATTGAAAACGGCGCCTGCACGGCCATCTGCCACCGGTCGCTGAAGGGCGAGGGCGACTTCTGGAAGGTCTCGTGGAGCACTGACGGCAGCAGCCGCGCGCATGCGGTGTTCCCGGTCAACGACGCCAAGGGCGCGCCGATCGGCGTCATCTACTCGATCGATGACGTCACGTCGCAGGCCAATGCCGCCAAGACCGGCGTGTACAGCACGATGATCGTCATCCTCGTGACGCTGTTCGTCGCCACGCTCGTCATCGGCGGGCTCATGGACTCGCTCGTGTTCAAGCGTCTCAACAAGATGATCACGACGATGGAGGCTCTCTCGGTGCGCGTGGCCGGCGGCGACTTCGATGCGAAGTTCGTGCCTGACACCGCCAACGACGAGATCGGCAGGTTCGAGCAGTTCTTCGCCAAGTTCCTCGATCTGATGACCTCGACGCTGAGGGCGCTCGTCGGCAAGTAGGCGCGTACTGCAGATCTCGCACGACACGCGGAGCCGGCTGCCCCTCGGGTGCCGGCTCCGCTTCGTTGGTCCTCGTCCCGTCGCGTTGAAGCGGACGGCGGGGAATACACACATCAGTAGCAGCAGATCGACTTGGGAGTTGACCCGTCTTGTGGCCGATCAGTACACCGCGATCAGGGGCAAGTGCACGTGGTGGCGCGAGTCGGAGAACATCGAGGACTCGCACGACATCATGATCAAAACGGAAGACAAGCGGGTCGACTGCGTGTGTTTCGTCGAGGGGAGAACTTGGACCTTTTCTCGGACGGAGGTCCCTCGCGAGTGCCCTGAGAACCTGCACTGCAGGTACTACATCAAGAACGCCTGACGCAAGAGCGGATCAAGAAAGCCTGACGCAGGCGGTGCGTGGTGCGTCACTCCGACAAGGGGCGGGAAACCGCCCCTTTCGTATGCGAATTAGCGATTCGTCTTGAGATTGGCATGCGCCTAGCTGATACTTAATGACATGAACTATCGTAAAGGTGAAGTAATAATCGAAGAGACAGCGACCAGCGACGTGCCCGCCGATGAACTCGCGGCGATGGCGCTCGAACTGCGCGCGCTGTGGCATGCCATCGTCCGCGGTTCGGAGTGCTCGCCTCATCACGACCGGCAGCAGTTCTGGGTGCTCGGCGCGCTGGAGTCCGGGTCGCGCCGCATGAGCGACCTCGCTGAGCGCACCCTGACATCGCAGGCCTCGCTCACCGGTATCGTCGACCGGCTCGAGGAACGCGGGTTGGTCGAGCGTGTTCGGTCGATCGAGGACCGTCGTGTCGTGGCGGTTTCGCTGACCGAGGCGGGCACCGCCGAACTGTGCCGGGCGCGCGCAGGATTCGTACTGGGACTCGAGGGCGTGATCGAGCCGCTCTCCGCCGAGGAGCGCGCGGCGTTCCTTGGGCTGCTCCGCAAGCTCACCGAGCGGATGCCCGATACGCGCTCCGGGGCCCGCTAGCCCTCAGTCGCGTTCTTCGAATCAAACGTTCTCGTCTAGAGGGAGTACTGCTGTATGCACATGCGTGACCTGCCCCAGAAGAAGAAGATGTCGATCCTCGCCGGCGTGCTGCTGGCGATGCTGCTCGGCGCGCTCGACGCCACCATCGTGGGGCCGGCGATGCCAACCATCGTCAAAGAGCTCGGCGGCATGTCGCTGCTCGCCTGGGTCTTCACCATCTATTCGCTGACCTCGACGATCACCATCCCGATCGTCGGCAAGCTCTCGGACCTCTACGGCCGCAAGTGGTTCTACCTCGGCGGCATCGTGCTGTTTATGGCGGGCTCGGCGCTGTCTGGTGCTGCGGGTGAGCCGTGGATTAACTCCCTGGTCAACTCGCTGACCGGCAATCCGAGCCAGATGCTGCAGCTCATTGTGTTCCGCGGCATCCAGGGCGTGGGCGGCGGCATGATGATGGCCAACGGTATGGCGATCATCGGCGACCTGTTCGAGCCGCGCGAGCGAGGCCGCTACCAGGGACTCATGGGCGCTGTGTTCGGCCTCGCATCGGTCTTCGGCCCCATCCTGGGAGGCTGGCTCACCGACGCGGCGTCGTGGCGCTGGATCTTCTACATCAACGTGCCGGTGGGCATCTTCGCGCTCGCCGTGCTCGCCGTCGTGATGCCCAAGCCGGTCACCGGCCAGCAGCATCGCGTCGACTGGTGGGGAGCGCTCGCTCTCACCGGCGGTATGGTACCGCTGCTCCTCGCGCTGAGCTGGGGCGGCTCGCAGTACGCGTGGGGCTCGGCCACGATTCTCGGGCTGCTCGCCGTGGCGCTTGTGGCGCTGGTTGCCTTCGCCCTGCGCGAGTTGAAGGCCTCGGAGCCGATCCTCGACATCAGGCTCTTCAAGGACCGCGGGTTCTCGGCGAGCATGACCGTGCTGTTCCTCTCGGGAGTGGGCATGTTCGCGGCGATCATGTTCCTGCCGCTGTTCCTGCAGGCGGTGCTCGGCCGCACCGCCTCGAACTCCGGCGCCCTTCTGATGCCCCTCATGCTGGGTGTGGTCTTTGCGTCGATCCTCACCGGTCAGCTCATCGGCCGCACGGGCCGGTACAAAGCAATCGGCATCATCGGCATGGCTGTGGCGTCGGTGGGCATGTTCCTGCTCTCGCGCCTCGGAGTCGACACCTCCAACACGATGGTGCTGATCGACATGGTGCTGGTCGGCGCCGGACTCGGCATCTGCATGCCGCTGTTCACGATCTCGCTGCAGTCGCAGTTCCCCGCTCGAATGGGTGAGGTCACCGGTGCGCTGCAGTTCTTCCGCTCGATTGGCGGCACCGTGGGCGTGGCGCTGCTCGGCGGCGTCATGAACGCGGCGTTCGCCCGCGAGCTCTCCACACTCGTCGCCCGCGACGCCGACAAGTTCGGCGCCGTCACGCCGATTCTGGACAAGCTCACCGCCGACCCGTCCAAGTTGCTCAACGCCGGCGCGCTTGAGGCGATAGCCGCCACGCTTCCGCCGCAGGCCGTGGCGCTGCTCGCTCCGTTCTTCGCCGACGTGAAGATCGCGCTGGCCAACGGCATCGCCACGACGTTCTTCTGGGGCTTCGTGCTGATGGTCGGCGCGTTTATCGCGATGTGGTTCGTGCGCGAGGTGCCGCTCTCCGGCAAGCCGCATCTGGACTCCGCCGCCGAGATCGGTTCCGAGATACTCGCCGAGGAGGCCGTGCAGCCCTCCGATCACGAGCCGATCGTGATGGGCGAAGCCGCCGACGAGCCCGAGGCACGCTAGGTCGCGCTGGTACGCAGAGGGCAGCGACACATCCGGCGGGCGTCCCATGCGAAATGGGGCGCCCGTGACTTTGACTACCAACTTGGTATCGCCTATGATACCGCTATGAGTCAGCGAATCGTTATCGACACCAACGTGCTGGTCTCGGCCCTGCGTTCGTCGCGGGGTGCTTCGCATCGCCTCCTCATGCTGGTGGGCGGTACCGACTTCGAGATCGCGCTCTCGGTTCCACTCGTCCTCGAGTACGAGGATGTCGCCAAGCGGATGCCAGAGCCGTCAGGCCTGTCGGATGATGATGTCGACGACATCATCGACTACTTGTGCGGCGTCGCGCGTCTCCAGGAGATCCACTTCTTGTGGCGACCGGTCCTTCGCGACTCGCGCGACGATCACGTGCTCGAACTCGCCACCGAGGCCGGATGCGCGGTCGTCGTCACCCACAACGTTAGGGATTTCGCCGGCTCTGAGCGATTCGGCGTTTCGGCGATAACGCCTAGCGCGTTCCTGCGAAGCATTGGAGGTTTGTGATGAGTACCATCAGCCTGCGTCTGCCCGAGTCGCTGCACAAGAAGGTGCGCGAGCTCGCCAAGGCAGAGGACGTTTCCATCAATCAACTCATCTCCACCGCTCTCGCGGAGAAGATGTCGGCGCTCATGACCGCGGACTATCTCGTGGAGCGTGCCGCTCGTGGTGACCGCGGCAAATTCGAGCGCGCGATGGGCAAGGTACGCGATACGGAGCCAGACGACAGCGACGTCTGAGAGCCGAACCCGTGCCGGTACCCGCCTCCCCATCGCCCGACCTCGCCGCCTTCGTCGCGCACGTTGCCGCCGAGGGCCGCGCGCTCTATCGCGACCTGCCGTGGCGACGCACGCGCGACCCGTACGCCGTGCTGCTCAGCGAGGTCATGCTGCAGCAGACGCAGGTGTCGCGTGTGCTCCCGCGCTACGAGGAGTGGCTCGCCGACTTCCCCACGCTCGACGCGCTGGCGGCAGCGCCGCTCGAGGCTGTGCTGCGCGCCTGGCAGGGGCTTGGCTACAACCGGCGCGCGATCGCGCTCAAGCGCACCGCCGAGGAGGTCGCGGCCACGCACGGCGCCACCTTGCCGGCCGACGACGCAGCGCTGCGCGCCCTGCCCGGCATCGGCCCGGCCACCGCAGCCGGCGTGCTCGCGTTCGCGTTCGAACAGCCGAGCGTCTACCTGGAGACCAACGTCCGGACGGTGTTCCTCCACGAGCTCTTCGCCGATCTCGATGCTGTGCCCGATCGTGAGATCGTCCCGCTCGTGAAGGAGGCCGTCGCCGAGGCCGCTCGCCAGGGGATCTCGTCGCGCGACTGGTACTACGCGCTGCTCGACTACGGCGCGCACCTCAAGCGCACCGTTCCCAACCCGTCGAGGCGCAGCGCGCACCACGCGCGGCAGTCGACCTTCGAGGGCAGCCACCGCCAGCGACGCGCGCGCCTGCTCCGCGCGGTCATAGCCCGTCCCGGTCGCACCACCGACGACTACGCGCTCGACCTCACCGATATCGAGCGCGAAACAGGCCGAGCACCTGCCAGCGAAGGCGAGGTGCTCGGCGTTCTCGAGTCTCTGGCGCACGAGGGCTTTCTCGTGCAGTCCGACGGCATCTGGTTCGTCGCGTAGGGCGCGTCCAGTTCGTCGTTGTCGTGTCCTAGCGTCCCGGTGGGACGTGTCTTCTACTTGAACTCGTTCTTGAGCTCGGCGCGTCCGGCTGCATTCCCGTTGACGTGGCAGTAGCTGCATCCGCGCTCGTCATGGCACGTGAAGCACGGCTCGGCGCCCTTGTCCTTGACCGCGGTGGGGTGCTGCGTGACCCACGGGCGCCCGGGCGTGCTCGTCGGGTGGTGGCACGCGTTGCAGAAGCCGGTGCCCTTGGCCTCGGCCGCGCTGCGAGCGTGGCACTTCGCACACACCTGCGGCTCGCTGAAGCCCAACTCGCCGTGGCCCGTCTTGAAGCTCTTCGGGTGAGGCATCGGCAGGCCACCGTGGCAGTCCGAGCAGAACGACGTCTTGTGGCACGTGTAGCACGAGTTGATCGACGAGGACGGAGGGAGCGTGGGCTCCTTCTCGCCGGGGTTCTCGGCTTCCTCGCCCTCGGTGTGCTTCAAGGCCGCAGCGACGCTGGCCGACTCGGTCATAGCTGCCTTTGCGTGCCCGCCGGACTCGCCGAACTGCGCGTACCAGCCGGTTGCCTCGTGGCTGGCCGGGACGAGATCGAAGTCGGTGGTGTGACATGCGGCGCACGCTCCCGGTGCCTTCGCGTCGGCCTGCGGGCCGTGACAGCGGAAGCAGGCGTCCATCGACGTCCAGTCATCGTGCTTCTTGTCACCGGGGAGGATGAAGGTGACCTTGTCGTCGGCGTGCGCGACCCGGTTGTGGCACATCGTGCACGAGATGTCCTTCGACGAGTGCGCCTCGTGGTCGATGATCAGGCCGTCGTCGGGGTTGATGATGCGGTTCTTGAGGTTGTGACACTGCGTGCACTGTTCCGACGGCATCTTGATGGCCGTCTCGTTGTACGGGTTCATCGGCAGTTCGAAGGTGCGGAAGATGGTGGAGAAGAGGTCGGGCAGCACGAAGATCTTCATATACGTGAACTCGAAGCCGTTGGCGTTGAGCGGCTCGTGGCACGCGATGCACGACACCTTGCTGTGCGTGCTCGCGTTGTAGGCCAGCGTGTTGTCGGCGTGCACGATGTGGCACGGCTCCTCGCAGAACCACGCGTACGACGTGCCGATCAACGCGAACGACCACAGGAGCACGAAGACGATCAGTCCGACGGCCGTCCAGATGATGAAGCGAGGACGACGAGCAGGGTCGCGGAATCCGCCGAGGAACCGGAACATCTGGAGTGCCTTTCGACTGTCATGCGAGTGTGAGGTATGAGTGCGCGCCTACGTAGTGTAGCGAATTGGCGAGCGCGGGATGCGGCTCGCGCTAGATCCGCGCGAGCCGCTCGACTTCCCGGGAGACCTCATCGTAGGCGAGGGAGTGTTCGCGGGCGATGCGGGCGACGTCGTCGTGCTCGGGGCGGACGCGTCCCGCGCCGACTTTGACCCGTACCACGCCCCACGGCGTGAGAACGTCGCGCACCTCGCGCGCCACGACGCTGCGCACTAGTTCGCGACGCACACCGAGCGTGCCGGTGAGCGCGTGAAGGCGAGCGGCGAGCGGCTCGGCATCGGCCGGGTGTGCGAGCAGCGAGAGCACCACCGCCGAGCGGCCCTTCTTCATAGCGATCGGGGTCTGCCACACGTCGAGCGCGCCTGCGGTCAGCAGCTCCTCGGCGGCGAAGGCGACGGCCTCGGGCGAGAGGTGGTCGAGGTTGGTCTCGAGCAGCACGACGCGCTCGAGCTCTCCGGCGGGCGGCTCGGCGAGCGTGCGGGTCAGCGCTTCCTCGAGCGGCTCGCCGATGATGAGCCGCGCGACGTTGGCGATGCCGGGCAGCGTGCGCGTGCCCGCTCCGTAGCCGATGACGCGCGGTCGCATGGGCTGCAGCGGGCCGTAGCCGGTCGCGTTGGCGGCGACGAGTGCGGCGCCGGTGGGCGTGGTCAGCTCGCCGGGCACCGTGCCGGGCGTGGTGGGTACGCCACCGCGCGCGAGGATCTCGGCGGTGGCGGGCGCCGGGACGGGCAGCGTGCCGTGCGACGTCTCGACCGTGCCCGAGCCTAGCGCGGGCGGCGTGCAGATCAGCTCGTCGATGCCGAGCGCGTCGAGCGCCACCGATACGCCCACGATGTCGGCGATCGAGTCGATGCCTCCCACCTCGTGGAAGTGGACGTGGTCCACGTCGGTGCCGTGCACAAGCGCCTCGGCTTCGGCCACGAGCTCGAACGCGCGCAGCGCGCGCGCACGGGCGCCGTCGGTGATGGGCGCGGCCTCGATCAGCGCGCGGATGTCTTTCCAGTGCCGCGACGGCGGCTGGCTGTCGGCTTCGACGCGCAGCGCCATCGCGCTGATGCCGCCCTTCACGACGCGCTCGGTCACGAGACGCGCCTCGGGTGCGATCGCAGCGAGCACGACGCGCAGGTCGTCGGCGACAAAGACCGGGACGTCGGCGCCCAGGCCGCGTGCGACGGCTGCGCGCTCGCCGGCGTGCAGCAGCGCGCCAAGCAGCTTGTCGCCGCTCGCACCGCTCGAGAGGTCGAGGTGGGCGATCATGCGTGCGCCGTCTCGGCCGATGCGTCGGCGGACGCGGACGCAGGCGCGGACGCACCGGCGACAGCGGGCGCGGCGGCTGCGGAGATCGCGGCGGCCCACGCGGGCCGGTTGATGCGCGCGGCGAGCACGGCGGCGCCGAACCCGTTGTCGATGTTGACGGTGCCGATGCCACCGGCACACGAGTTAAGCATCGTCAGCAGCGCGGACACGCCGCCGAAGTTGGCGCCGTAGCCCACGCTCGTGGGCACCGCGACCACGGGCACGTCGACCAGACCAGCGACGAGCGAGGGCAGCGCGCCCTCCATGCCGGCGACGGCGATGATGACGCGCGCCGAGCGCAGCAGCTCGGAGTGGGCGAGCACGCGGTGCACGCCGGCCACCCCGACGTCGTAGAGGCGGTGCACCGTGCAGCCCATGAGCTCGGCCGTGCGGGCAGCCTCTTCGGCCACCGGGATGTCGGCGGTGCCGCCGCTGGCGACCACGACCGAGCCTTCGCTGACGCGCTCGGTGCGGCGATCGACCCAGACGAGGCCGGGGAGCGGGTCGTACTCGGCGTCCTTCGCGACTTCCGTGATGGCCGCAGCGTGCTCGGCCGACGCGCGAGTCGCCAGCACGACCTCACCGCGTTTGAGGAGCTCGGTGGTGATGGCAGCGACCTGCTCGGCGGACTTCCCTTGGCAGAAGATGACTTCGGGAAAGCCGCAACGCGCGGCGCGCTGGTGGTCGATTCGGGCCTCGACGCGGCCTCTCCCATCGGCATCGGTCACGGCGCCGTAGGGCGGCTGTGCGATCTCGGCGGCGGCCTCGTCAGGCGTGCGCTGGCCCGTTGCGACAGCGCGTAGCAGGTCAAGCATGTCGTTGGCGTCCATGGGTCTCCCACCGTTACGGCGCTCGTGCAGGGAACCCGCAGGTCGCGCAGGGTAGTCAGCTATACTTGTACCACGATTGGGCCCGCTGGGCTCTCCTTACCCCCGCAGAACCGGAGCACGTGTGGTCCTCGAACCCACTACTCGGCGATTGAGCAGCGACGAGCGAGCGTACATCTACGCACGAGCAGTGGCGCTCGTCCTGTTGTCCGGGTTCTATGTGTTCGGCGTGATCGCCCCTCAGACCCACCTGCTTCGGCTCGTGTATGTCGGGTCGCTCGGCCTGCTCGTGGTCGGCACCGTGGCGGTCATCATCGCCAATCGCCGCTTCGGCGTGTCCATCGAGACTGCGATGCTCGCCGCCCTCCCTCTGGACCTCGGGGTCGTCACGGCATTCACGTTCCTCGGCATCAGGGACGACGCGTTCTATCCCATGTGCGTGCTGCTCTCCGTGCTCTTCGCGCTCGTACTGCGCAAGCGCGAGGCGTGGTTCGTGGCCGCAGCGATCTCCGTTGCCTACATGGTCGGGCACGCGCTGAGCCCTGCGGCTGAAGTCGTCGACTACGTGATCTTCGCGCTCAAGGCGCTTTCGATTCCCCTAATCGGTTCGCTGGTCTCTAACTCCATGGGCAAGCAGCGCGTGCGCGAAGACGAGGCGGTGTTGGCGGTCGAGCACCGCGCCGCCCTCAACGAGGAGCTGCAGCGCCGCGTCGGCGAGCTTCAAGCCGTCTCGGAGATCAACGAGCTCATCCACTCGACGCTTGATTTCGACACCGTGGGCCCGAAGGTGCTCGACATCGTCGCCAAGGTCATCGGTATCGCATCGTGCACGCTTCTCGTCATCGACAAGGAGGAGTCCGCCACGGTCTTCTCGGCCAGCGTGGGAGCGGCGCAAGCTGCCGTGTCGCTGCCGCTCGATGGCGTCACGCACGATCCCGGCTCGCAGGACGGCCACTTCACCTGCCTGTCGCTCTTTGACAACGATCGCGTGACCGTGCTCTTCTGCGCCAGCGCGCAGGACATTCAGGCGCTCTCCGAGGACAACCGGCTCGTGGCAAACGCGGTGGCGAGCGAACTCGTGGTCGCGGTTGAGAACTCCCGCCTCTACAAGCTGTCCAAGCGTCTCGCGATCACCGATGAGCTCACCGGTCTCTTCAACTACCGGCATCTACAGATGCGCCTCGACGAAGAGATCACCCGGGCGAAGCGCTTCTCGAACCACATCTCGATGCTCATGATCGACGCCGACGACTTCAAGCGCTTCAACGACACCCACGGCCACATCGCCGGTGATGGTGCGCTCTCAGAGCTCGGCGATGTGTTGCGCTCGGTCGTGCGAGAGGTCGACGTCGTCGCGCGCTACGGTGGCGAGGAGTTCTCGATCGTGTTGCCCGAGACCGATTCGGCCGGTGCGTTCGTCGCGGCCGAGAAGGTGCGCGAGGCCGTTGAGAACCACCGGTTCTCCGACGCCGACGGCACGCGGAACTGCACCCTCACTGTGAGTATCGGTCTGGCGAGCTACCCCACGCACGCGTGGGACAAGGAATCACTGCTGCGCGAGGCCGACGATGCGCTCTACCGCGCCAAGAACGGTGGCAAGAACCGCGTCCGCACGCCGAAGCGCACGAGCGAGGGCATCGCCATCGACCCCGCCACCGACCGAACCGGAGAGCCCTCATGACCCGCTACGCATTCCTCGGACCGGTGGGCACCTTCTCGGAGGAGGCGCTGCTCGGGCTGTCGATACCCGATCTCGAGCCGGTCCCCTGCGCGAGCATCGGCGAGGTGTTCGAAGCGGTGGAGTGCGGCAAAGCCGACGGCGGTGTGGTGCCGATCGAGAACTCGGTAGAAGGCTCGGTCAACTCCACGCTCGATGCGTTGGCCTTCGACACCACGCTCGAGATCCAGGGCGAGCTGGTGCTCGACGTCCACCACGCGCTCATCACCGCCCCCGGCGCCGATCTGGGCGCGGTCACCTCGGTGGTGTCGCACCCGCAGGCCACCGGGCAGTGTCGCCGCTGGCTCGCGCGCAACCTCCCGGGGCGCGCTATCGTGGCCGCGAACTCCACAGCCGAGGCGGTGCAGCGCGCGGCGGCCGACCCCACCATCGCCGCGGTGGGCACGAGGTTGGCGGCCGAGCTCTACGGCGCCGAAGTGCGCGAGCCGGCCATCGAGGACTACGCGGGCAACCAGACGCGCTTCGTCATCATCGGCCGGGGTCTGTGCGCGCCGAGCGGCAAGGACAAGACGTCGCTTGCACTGTTCCTACGGGCCGACAAGCCCGGGGCGCTGCTGATGATCCTCTCGGAGTTCGCCTACGCCGAGGTCAACCTCACCAAGATCCAGTCCCGGCCCACCAAGCGGGCGCTCGGCGAATACATGTTCTTCATGGATCTCGAGGGGCACGTCGACGACACGCACATCAAGACAGCGCTCGACTGCCTGCGGCTGAAGCTTCGCGAAGTGCGCGTGCTGGGGAGCTACCCGCGCGCGTAGGGGTGCGCGAGAGCCGCGCGTCGCAGCGGCCTCGGCGCCGCGGTCTGCGCGGGTGCTAGCTGCCCAACCCGTGCTCGATGCCCGCGCTGTCGAGCAGCCGGCAGAGCTCGCGGCCGTCGTCGACCTTGCAGTGCGCGCCGGCTGCACTCTGCTCGGCGACCACGCGCAGCTCGCCTGTGACCGGGTGGCACTCCAGGCAGCGGTCGCGCGCCCAGCGGTAGGCGTTGTCGTGCTCGTCGACGTAGAGCAGCAGGAGCTGATCGCCTCCGACGTGGACGATAGCGCGCAGGTCGTTGGTCACGCGTAGCGAGCGAATCGAGCGATCGTGTGCGTCGTGGACGATCTCGGGACGCATGTTCGACGAATCCGGCTCGCGAATGAGCTTGTCGAGGAAGCTCGCCGTGCGCTTGGTGCTTGAGGCATCGAGTCCGGCAAGCGCGGTGATGAAGCTGTTGGCCAGCGCGATCTGCAGCACGTGTGTCCCCCCGCTCAGCGGTCCGTCTTGCTGCCCCTTCAGTGTGGTTCTACCACCATACCCCGACTGCCGCGCGTGTTTGCACCTGCCGATCGGCAGATGACGGTCCGTCGACAGCACGGGAGCTGTCCCGCAGGAGGGCGTAGGGTCGGGGGAGCCCCACCACGCCGGCTGCCGACCGGTGTCGCACCGCACTCATGAGGAGGACCTCACATGTTCGGTTCTGCGCCCATGTCCGCCCCCGACTCGATCGACGCCCGCGAGCGCTTCGCCGCGCACGCCGATGACTACGTCGAGAGCGTGACCCACGCCGCAGGCGCCGACCTCGATCTCCTCGTCTCGCTGGCGGCGCTGCGCCCCGGCGAGCTCGCGCTCGACGTCGCGTGCGGTGGCGGACACACCGCGCTGGCCCTTGCCCGCCGAGGCGCCCGTGTCACGGCGTGCGACCTCACCCCGCAGATGCTCGATGCGGCGCGCGGGTTTCTCGAGGCGCGCGGTGTCGACGCGACCTATGCGATCGCCGAGGCGGGGCATCTTCCCTTCGCCGACGGCGAGTTCTCCGTGGTCACCTGCCGCATCGCCGCGCACCACTTCCCGGATCCGGCCGCGTTCTTCTCCGAGGCCGCCCGCGTGCTCGCTCCCGGTGGCCGCCTCGCCTTCCAAGACCAGGCGCTTCCCGACGACCCTATCGGCGGCGAGCTCATCGACGCCTTCGAGCGCCTTCGCGACCCGAGCCACCGCCACGCGTATCCGGTGAGCGGGTGGCTGCGCTTCGCCGAACAGGCGGGCTTCATCCTCGAGGCGTACTCGCTCATCCCCAAGCGCCACGACTTCGCCGGTTGGTGCTCGAGGCAGGGATGTTCGGACGAGACGATCGCCGCGCTGGAACGGTTCTCCGCGTCGCTACCGCCCTCAGCGTCGGAGTGGATCGCGCCCGAGTGGCGCAACGCCGGCTTGAATGCAGGCGGCGAGGGACAGCGCACGTTGGCGGGATTCGCGAATCGCCACCTCGTGCTGCTCGTACGCAAGCCGTCAGCAGCCAACGGGTAAGGCCCGCACGCACCAGCGCCCGACTACTCGGCACACGGTTCTGCGGCCCGCTCCAACCCAACAAGGGTCACGTGGAGGCCCGCCGTTCGCGGGCATCCATCTCAGGGCTGTAGATCGCCCACGACGTCAGATGGTCGGCTTTTGCCCGATACATCGCCACGTCGGCCTTTACCAGCAGAGAGCGCTCGTCGTCTGCCGCCGGGTCGAACAGGGCTAGCCCGATGCTGGCGCGCACGTTGAGGATCTGGCCCTCGTCGACGATGGGGGCTTCGATGCTCATCACGAGCCGCTCCGCGACCTCGACAAGCTCGCTTCCGGCTCCCATACGCTGCAGCACGATCACGAACTCATCCCCGCCGAGGCGGGCGACCGTGTCCTGCTCGCGTACGTCCTCTCGCAGCCGGCGTCCGATCTCCACGAGCACGTCATCGCCGGCCTGATGGCCGTAGAGGTCGTTGATCGGCTTGAATCCGTCAAGATCGATGTAGGCCAGACCGAGCAGGTCTCCGTAGCGTTTGGCGTCGGCAATCGCAAGGCTGAGGCGTTCGGCCAGCCGCGCTCGGTTGCTCAGACCCGTGAGTCCATCGTGGTAGGCGAGACGCTCGAGCGCGCGCTGTGCCTCGATGCGGTCGCTCACATCGCGAAGCACCGAGACGATCACCGGTCCGAGCGGCGTGTCGACCCGGCGGGCACGTACCTCGGTGGCGATGGTCGTGCCGTCCTTGCGCAGGGCAGCACTGCTGAAGGTGAGCCGCCCGTCGTGGAGGATCCGCTCGATGCGTCGAGGGCTGCCCGCCATGAGCTCCGGCGCAATCCACCCGTAGGGCTTCATGTGGGCGAGGTCCGCGCGCTTGTAGCCGAGCAGATCGCACGTGCCCTGGTTGAACCAGATCACCGTTCCATCCGAGCGGTGCGCGATGATCGCATCCGCCGCGGAGTCGACGAGCGTTGCGAAGAACGACGCCTGCTCGGCCGGGGAGAGGCGCTCGGTGATGTCGGAGGGCAGGATCGGCACGTTCGCGTCGATCTGCGCGGCGACCGGCATGTCGTCCACGGGCCTCTGGGGGTGGTTCTCGTCGGAATTCATAGGCAGTGGATACCCAGCTTCGGTCCGGGGGAGCTGTGCAGGTGGCGAAACATGAGGTGCCGTGGCACGGTACCACGGCCGGTCACCCTTCGGTCAGGAACTCTTCCCAGCCGAGCAGCCCGTTGCGCCTGGCCCGGTACATGGCATGGTCGGCGCGCGTCATGAGCTCGTCTGTGGCGTCGCCGGAGCGGTGCACCGCCAGCCCCAAGCTGGCTGAGACCTGCACGCAGTGCCCGTCGATGGACATCGGTTCGCCCACGCATTCCGCGAGCTTCTGGGCGAGGCCGGCGAGGTCGGCGTTGGTGGAGAGGCGAGAGAACAGGACGAGGAACTCATCGCCGCCGAGCCGCGCAACCGTATCGTATTCGCGGACGCAGGCGCTGAGGCGATCGGCCACCACGCGCAGCACAGTGTCTCCCGTGGTATGCCCGAGCGTGTCGTTGACAGGCTTGAAGTCGTCGAGATCCATGAACACGACGCCCACGACGTCTCCGTGGCGCTCGGCGCTTGCGATGGCGTGGCTCATGCGCTCATCGAGCAGAACGCGGTTGGCAAGCCCGGTGAGCGTGTCGTGGAACGCGAGGTGCCGGATGTCCTTCTGCGCCGCGATTCGGTCGGAGATGTCGTGCATCACGGAGACCATGATCTCGCCGTCGAGGGGGAGGTCGACGATGTGTGCGTGGACCTCGGTATACATGATCGAACCGTCACGGTTCACAGCCTGAGACTCGAACCTCATGTCACCCCTACGTAGCAGGCGCATACGTTCGGGTATGGTCCCGCGCATCGCGGGAGCGACCCATTCCCACGGTCCGAGATTCGCGAACTCGGCAGCCGTCAGTCCGAGCATGTTGGTGAGCGCGGGGTTGAAGTAGAGGATGTGCCCATCCATCGTGTGGGCGAGGATGCCATCGACCAGTGAATCCAGAAGCAGTGTCTTGAGCTCGAGTTCCTCAGTGCATAGGCCAAGAAGGCCGGCGTCAAGAGCGACGTCAGCCTGAGCAACCGTGTCTGTGCGATCGTGTGAATCGTCGTGGCCCAACTGCTGCATGTCCCCTTTGCAGGTGCCGTGCGAGTAGTCTCCTGCTAAGATCATCGGCAGGCAGAATCAGGTTCATGAGCGAACCTTGGCGAAGCTCATGAACTCTCCACACCTGCCATGTGGGCCGTCCGTGTCGCGTCGCCACCCGCACAATGCGTCGGGCGCCCCGTCCGGCCTGCGCTCCAGCGCGCCGTGCAGCTCGGCTATACTGCGGGAATACTCTTACCTTCTTCTTGCCAGAGCTTTATCGGGAGGCACCTCATGCTCGACGCACGCTTCGTTCGTGACAACGCTGACGCTGTTCGCAGTGCAATGGACAGCCGTCGGTCCTCGTGGGACCTCGATGGCTTCCTGCGCCTCGACGCCGAGCGGCGGCGCTTGATCGCCGAGGTCGAAGGCCTCCAGGCGCAGCGAAACGACGCCAGCAAGGCCATCGGCGAGCTCATGAAGGCCGGCAAGCGGGACGAGGCAGAGGCCGCCAAGGAAGCCGTCCGTGAGGTAAACGACCGCATCTCCGGATTCGAAGCGCATCAAAGTGCGGTGGAAGAGGATACGCGCCTGCTCCTCCTCACCGCCCCCAACATCCCCGACGCCGGCGTGCCTGTGGGTGCCGACGAGAACGACAACGTCGAGATCGTAAGGTGGGGCGAGCCGCGCGAGTTCGACTTCGAACCGATCCCGCACTGGGACCTCGGCCCGGCGCTGGGTATCATTGACTTCGAGCGCGCCGTGAAGCTCGCGGGGAGCCGCTTCGTGCTCCTCGGCGGGATGGGCGCCAAACTGGAGCGTGCGCTCATCAACTTCATGCTCGATACGCACAGCGCTATCGGCTACAAGGAGTGGGCACCGCCCGTGCTCGCCAACGTGGACACGCTCACCGGCACCGGCCAGCTGCCCAAGTTCGAAGACGACCTCTACAAGACCGGCGAGGGACTCTATCTGATCCCGACCGCCGAGGTGATGCTCACCAACATCCACCGCGACGAGGTGCTCGAGGGAGAGAAGCTCCCGCTGAACTACACGGCATACACCCCGTGCTTCCGCGAAGAGGCCGGAAGCGCCGGGCGCGACACGCGGGGCATCATCCGTGTGCACCAGTTCGACAAGGTCGAACTCGTGAAGTTCTCGCGACCAGACGAGTCGATGGACCAGCTCGAGGGCATGCTCGCCGACGCCTGTCGCATCCTCCAGCTGCTCGAGCTGCCGTACCGCGTCATCGTGCTGTGCACGGGCGACATGGGGTTCGGCGCCGCCAAGACCTACGATATCGAGGTGTGGCTGCCAAGCTACAACGCCTACAAAGAGATCTCGAGCTGCAGCAACTGCGCGGACTTCCAGGCGCGCCGAGCCAATATCAAGTACCGCGAGCCAGCTGCGTTCAAGGGGACCCGGCTCGTGCACACGCTCAACGGCTCGGGTCTGGCGGTCGGCCGCTGTCTGGCGGCGCTCATCGAGAACTACCAGCGTGCGGATGGTGGAATCGACATTCCTGAGGTGCTGCGCCCGTACCTCGGCGGCGCAACCGAGGTTCACGCCGAGGAGTAGGGCGCGGTCTCAGCCGGTGAACGTCGCGGCGACCAGAATCGCCTTGCCCGCCGACGTCTGCAAGGGGATGCCGACGCCTCGGGCGTAGAGAGCGGTCCCATCGAGAGCGACGAGTTTGATCGGCGTCTCGGCGAGCGGTGTGCCCGTGTCGTTGAGTATCCGCCGCCGTTCGACGCCCGCCGAGTACCCGTCAGGGTGAACGATCGTCTGAATCGGCCTGCCCACGAGGTCTGTCGGACTCTCGGCGCGGAGGAACCTGCGTGCGGCGGCGTTCACGAACAGGATCCGATCGGCGTCGTGGATGAGGACCGGCTCGGGAAGCACCTCGAGAGCAGCTTCGAAGACGCCTGCTGGCCCTGAGATAGGCGCGGGGACGTCGTTCATGATTGCGCGCCGATCCGGTAGCGGAACATCGCGACGGTGATCTCGCCGAACACGACGGGGTAGGCGTCGGCACTCACGGCGATGGTCTCGCCGTCGAAGGTGATGAGTTTGATCGGTATCCGCGCGAGGGCCTGGCCGCGATCGATGATCAGGCCGCGTCGCTCACCGGCCGCAGCGCGCATGTCGGGATGAAGAAGCGATGCCGCAGGCAGCCCCTCGACTTCTGCGCGTGACGTCGCCCGTAGCATGCGAACCGCGCTGTTGTTGGCGAAGAGGAGGGTTTCGTAGTCGCTCAGGATGATCGGAATCGGCAACTCGACCAGCGCGGCCTCGCAGTACAGTCCGAGAGAGTCGTCCCCGTGAGGCAGGTTCATATCTCGCGCGCTCCGTTTGCCGAGATGCGTTGTGGGCACCTGCTATGTTAAAGAATCCTCACAAAAAGAACAGGGGCGCACCCCGGCTCGGCTTCAACGCAGCGAGCGGTGTGCCACGCGGCGGCTCCGTTCAGAGCGCCAGCAGCTTCGCGGCGTTGCCGCCGAGCACCGCCTCGATCACTCCGTCGGCCAGCGGCAGCCTGCGTAGCCACGCCGTCTCGACCGCCGCATCCGTCCACGGGCCGTCGCTTCCGAAGAGCACCTTCTCGGCCCCGTGCGCGTGCAGAATCTCGACGAAGTCGGCGTCGGGCAGGTGGCCGAGCGTGTAGGCGGTGTCGAGGTAGACGTTGCGCCCCACGAGCACTTCGGCGACCTCATTCCAGACCATGAACCCTCCGAGGTGGGCGAGCACGACGCGCATCTGCGGGAACGCGTCGAGCACGTTGGCGAACGCCTTGGGCGTGCCGTGGATCGTGCCGTGGAGTTCGTCGGCGCCCGCGTGGAAGAAGACGGTCATGTCGTGGGCGATCGCGGCCTCGTAGAGCGGCGCGAGGCGCGCCTCGTCGGGGGTGAAGTCCTGATGCTCGGGGTGCAGCTTGATGCCGCGCAGTCCGAGGGCCGCCATGTGCGCGACCTCGGCGGCCGGATCTTCGACGTCGGGGTGCATCGCGCCGAACGCCACGAGATTGTCGCTGCGAAGCGAGGCCGCCCACGCGTTGATGCTGCGCACCTGCCCGGGTTTGGTCGCCACCGGCTGGATCACCGATACGCTCACGCCGCTCGCTCGCATCTCGGTCTCCAGGCCGGCAACCGTGCCATCGTAGTGCGCCGATAGCGTGCCCATGCGCTCGAGGGAGGCGATGGCGGCTGGCGCGACGGCGTCGGGCCATGCGTGCGTGTGTATGTCGATGATGCGCATGAACGATCCGTTCGGTGGGAGTGGGGCGGTGCGACTTCCTTCAGGCCCATAATGGTCGCACCGCGCCCGGGATTCCAGCGGACGCGTGCAACCGCGCCAGGGCGACGGCTGGCTCGCCGGGCTGGGCATACACTCCTAGAACGCATCCGCTGTTGATTCCGAAAGGCGATACCCCATGCCTGAAATGCCTGCTCCCGCGCGTGTCACCCTAAGCGCGCTCGCACCCAGCATCCTGACCGTATTCGGCCCCACAGGCGACCTCATGGCGCGCAAGGTGGTTCCGTCGCTGTTCTACCTGTACTCGAGAGGGCAGCTGGCCGAGAAGTTGGTCGTCGTCGGCTTCGGGCGGCGTGAATGGGGCGATGCCGACCTCCAGGCGCACGTGCGCGCAATCCTCGCCGAGAAGGCGCCCGATGCCGAGCTCGCCGATGTTGAGGCGTTCCTCAGGCTCTTCCGCTACCAGCGCGGCGAGTTCCACGACGAGGCGGGCTACGGACAGCTGGCCGACAAGCTCGGCGAGATCCAAGACGAGTGGGGCGTGTGCGCCAACAAGCTCTTCTACCTCGCCGTGCCGCCCGAGAACTACGAGCTGATCTTCCGCCGCCTCTCGAGCAGTGGCCTGACCATCGCGTGCAGCGACTCGGACGGCTGGACGCGCGTGCTGGTCGAGAAGCCGTTCGGGGACGACGAGGAGACGGCGCGCCAGCTCGACACGCTGCTCGGGTCGCTCTTCCGCGAGGAGCAGATCTACCGCATCGACCACTACCTCGCCAAGGAGATGCTCCAGGGCATCATGAACTTCCGCTTCACCAACAACCTCTTCGAGACCGAGTGGAACCGTCTTGCGATCGAGTCGATCGACATCACGCTCCTCGAGTCCATCGGGGCCGAGAAGCGCGGCGCGTTCTACGATCAGGTGGGAGCGCTGCGCGATGTGGGTCAGAATCACCTGCTGCAGATGCTTGCCCTCGTGACGATGGAGCAGCCCGCGTCCTCATCGGCGGACGACATCCGAGACGCCCGCGCCTCGCTCATCGAATCGCTGCGCCCGATGACGCCGGGGGAGGTCGCCGACTGCACGTTCCGCGCACAGTCCGACGGGTTTCGCGACATCGCCGGCGTGGGTGTGGCTTCAGACACCGAGACGTACTTCAAGCTGCGCACGCACCTGACGGGTCCGCGGTGGGCGGGGGTGCCGGTGACGATGCAGTCGGGCAAGCGGATGGGGGAGGCGTGCAAGAGCATCACGGTCACGATGCGCCACCCCGAGCACTGCATCATGTGCAACCCGGATCAGCACTACACCAACCGCGTCGTCTTCACGCTCGAGCCCTCCGACGGCATCGACATCGTCTTCTACGCCAAGAAGCCCGGCTTCGCCGATGAGGTCGAGGAGCGCACGTTCAGCTTCTTCCTCTACGAGAAAGCCGAGAAGGCACAGTACGTCGAGGAGTACGCCAAGCTCATCTTCGATGCCTTCCGAGGCGACCAGACGCTGTTCGTCTCCACTCGCGAGGTCGATGCGGGCTGGCGCTTCATCGATCCGATCGTGGAAGGGTGGGCCGAGGGGCTCGTGCCGCTCGAGCGCTACGCGCCCGACACCGCCGACGTGGTCAAGCGCGCCGAGGCGGCACTGGGCATCCTCGGGCATCGTGGTTCGGTCGGAGTGGCCGGGCTCGGCAAGATGGGCGCCGGTCTGGCCCGCAACCTCCTCGATCACGGCTGGCGCGTCGTGGGGTGGAACCGGCACGGGGAGGTCGCCCGCGCCATGGAGTCCGAGCGGCTCATCGCGGCGCCGACGCTGCCCGAGCTGGTGGCCGAGCTCGAGCCGCCGCGCACGGTCTGGCTGATGGTCCCCGCCGGCGCGCCCGTCGACGAGCTGCTCTTCGGCACCGGTGGTCCGGGCGCCGTTGGCGGGCTGGCGGAGCTGCTGGCACCCGGCGACACCGTGATCGACGGCGGCAACTCGCAGTGGAGCGACGCGCCGCCGCGCGCGCAGCGTCTCGGCGAGCTGGGAATCCGGTATCTGGACTGCGGCACGAGCGGCGGTCCGGCCGGCGCTCGCGAGGGAGCATGCCTCATGATCGGCGGCGACCCGCTCGTCTTTGATGAGCTCGAGCCGATGTTCGCCGATGTCTCCGTCGCGGGCGGCTACCGCTTCTTCCCCGGACACGGCGCGGGGCACTTCGTGAAGATGGTCCACAACGGCATCGAGTACGGCATGATGCAGGCCATCGCCGAAGGTTTTGCCGTGCTGCACGCGTCTCCCTTCGAGCTCGACCTCGAGGAGGTCACCGACGTCTACCAGCACGGAAGCGTGGTGGAGTCACGGCTCGTGGGGTGGCTCGGCGGAGCGTTCGCCGAGCTCGGCAGCGATCTTGAGGGAGTCAGCGGAGTGGTCGGCCACTCAGGAGAGGGCGAATGGACGATCCGGGCCGCGCGCGAGCTGGGCGTGGACGTGCCGGTCATCGAGGACTCGCTGCGCGTGCGCGTCGAGACCGCCGAGAAGCCGACGTTCGCCGGGCAGGTGCTCACCGCGATGCGCAACGCGTTCGGCGGGCACGGTCTTGGACCCGGCGGCGGGCCGCGGCGCTAGCAGCCGAAGCTCGGCCGAGGCGCGGCGGCTCACTTCGGCTGCCGCGCCATCCTCCCGGTCATGCCCCACCAGGCCATCTTCGCGCCGCCGCGCAGCATGCGGCCGGGGGAGAGCAGCGCGAAGACCTTGCCGGTCGTCGTGCCGGGCTCCTCGGCGAGGAGGGCTGCTGCGCGGCGCCCGACCTCGGGAAGCGGCGTGCCGAACGCGTCGAGCGCGAGCCGGATGTTGCCGCGCGTCGCCTCGAGACGCTCGCTGCACGCCATGTCGTCGCCGTAGAAGTCGGTGTCGACCATGCCAGGCACGAAGGCGTTGATTGAGACGTTGGTGTGGGCGCGGTTCTCGGCGGCCAGCGAGCGGGTGAGCGAGGCGCTCGCGGCCTTGCTCGCGCCGTAGGCGGTCATGAACGGCGTGGCGTCGCCCTTCCAGCCGCGGCCGCACAGGTTCATGAGGTAGCCGCCGTGCTCTCGGAAGTACGGCAGGAGCGCCTTGGCGCCGTAGAGCTGGCCGAGGACGTTGATGGTGATGAGGTCGTGGATCTCAGGCGCGGTCTCGTCGTCGAGGTAGCGGTAGCCGTTGGACACGCCGGCGTTGCTCACCCACACGTCGATGCGACCGTGACAAGACAGAGCGTGGTCCCGCAGCGCTTCGATCTCCTCGAAGTGGCCGGCGTTTGCGACAAGACCGCTTGCTGTGGCACCACTGGCCGTCAACTCCGTAACGGTGCGCTCCACGGCTTCCGGCGTGCGCGAGGATACGACGACCGTCGCGCCTTGCCGCGCGCACTCGTCGGCGATGGCGCGCCCGATGCCCCGCGTCGAGCCGGTGATCACGATGACCTTGTCGGATAGCGTCACGACCTCACCCCTTTTCGCACATATCGTACTACCGCACACGCCTCGGACGCGGTGCCCGAGGCGTGTCGAGACGGCGAGAAATCGGTGGGTCTACTTCAGCTCGAAGACCACGACCACATCGGAGGTCACGTCCATCTGGCCAGGGTTGATGGGGACCGGAAGGGAGGAAGCGGACAGGTCCTTCGTCGCTCTGAAGGCGAGGGGCTGAACCGGAGCCATGCCGGCGTCACTGATGCTGACGACTCTGCCCACCGAGCCTCCGGCGGCCTTCGCCATCGCCTCGGCGTTGCGGCGAGCGTCGGCGACCGCTTTGTCGATGGCCTGCGCGGTGAAGGGCGAGTCCTCGGCGATATCGAATGACGGGCCGTTGACCGTGTTCGCCCCTGCATCGGTACCAGCGGCTATGACATCGCCCAACGTGGCGAGGTCGCGCACCTTCACGTTCACCTCGATCGAGGCGTTGTAGCCGGTGACCACTGTCTTGCCGTTGGAGAAGTTGGTCTGCGGGTACAGGCTCACGTTCTGCGTCTGGATGTCCTTCTCGGCGATGCCGGCCTTCTTCAACGCGGCGACGATTCTGGTGGCGGCCTTGGAAGTGTCGGCGAGCAGCGATTTGGCGTTGGGGGACTCCTTCGAGATGCCGAAGGACATCCTGGCTTCGTCTGGGGCAGCCTGAATCGTCCCCGAGCCGGATGCGGTGACTGTGTGCGAAACGCGTTCTGACGGTGTGGCGGCCTGCTGCCCGCAGCCCGCAAGCGCGACGACCGCGACGGCGAGCACGGCGAGAGCGAGCACTCGCGTGCGGCGATACGTGAGCGACATCTGGGGACCTCTCAGAAGGGGGACGGAACCGCGCGGTTGCCCGGAACCTCTTCGTGCATACCCATCAGACGAGGATGGGAGCGGAAAGGTTCTCGGCGAAACGCAAAACGGCCCCCGCTTGTGGCGGTGGGCCGTCGTGCGTTCGTGGTGCGGCTTGCAGGATTCGAACCTGCGACCTCCCGGTTCGTAGCCGGACGCTCTATCCAGCTGAGCTAAAGCCGCGCGCGCCCCTAAGGGCTTAGGTATCCTGCCATCCCGCACGAGCGCTGTCAACCTGGCCCGTGCGTGAGGCAGTTTCAATGTCAAGTGGCGGAGAGCGAGGGATTCGAACCCTCGAAGGGAGCTTTACCCCCTTACTCGCTTAGCAGGCGAGCGCCTTCGACCAACTCGGCCAGCTCTCCGTCCGTGCGTCAGCGTCAGCCTACGGCGTCCGCCTACGCGAGTCGTAATAGTACCTGCGCGTGGTCGGTGCGGCAAGCAGTGTGTTCACTCTCATCGCAGCACAAGCTCGGTCACGAGCGGGAGGTGGTCGCTTGCCGAGGTGGGGATCGCCGATACGGACTCCAACCGCCAGTGCTCGCTGTAGCCGAGCAGATCGATGGCGACGCTCGGGTGCCCGGCGGGGAAGGTCGCCGGCGACGGCTCGGCGACGGAGAGAAGGCCGTGCAGCGGGATGAGGTCCTCGGCGGTGGTGTTGAAGTCGCCCATGAGCACGAGGGGCTCGGAGGCGGGGAGCCAGTCGGCAAGTCGCTGCAGGTGGCGGGCGCGCTCGGCGCTGTCGAGTCCCAGATGCGTGGTCGCAAGCGAGAACCGCACGCCGTCAATCTCGGTGCGGACGAGCAGGCAGCCGCGGGGCTCGAGTGCGCTGTCGAGTGGGAGGCGCTCCGAAGAGAGCAGCCGACCTCGCGCGAGAATCAGGTTTCCGAAGTCGCGGCGCACTAGACGTACGTTGCCTTGAAACGCGTGGCGCATGCCGAGCGCCGATCCGAGGATGGCGGGCTGATTGCCGAGCAGTCGGCCGCGCCACACCTCTTGGAGGCAGGCGGCATCCGGCCCCACAGCGCGGAGAACGCGAGCCACGCGCCGGATCGAGACCCGGTCGTCGAGGCCTCGGGCGTGGCGAATGTTGAACGATACGAAACGCACGCCCGATCGCTATATGTCGAGGTTGGAGGACGAGATGGCTTCGGCGGCGAGGTCGGCCATCACGAAGTGCTCGCCGTCTTGGGGCGCCACATCCTCGAGGAGCGCCTTGACGACGGACGGGTCGTAGAGAGTGCCCGCGTTGAGCTGCAGCTCGGCGATCGCATCTTGCATGCTTGTCGGCTCGCCGTGGTAGGAGCGGTTGGTCATGCTGTCGAACACCTCGCACACCGCAAGGATCCGGGCGGTCAGCGGAGTCTGGTCGCCGCTCAGGCCGCGGGGGTAGCCGCTTCGATCCATGCGCTCGTGGTGCCCTGCAACCGCCTCCTGGACGCTGGCGTCGAAGTTCGCGGCGAGTGCGATCTCGGAGCCGATACGCGGGTGCTGCTGCATCACGATCATTTCTTCGCGGGTCAGCGCGCGGCTCGCATCGGCCATATCCCGCGGCATGTTCATGATGCCGACATCGTGGATCAGCCCGGCGAGCCTGAGCGTTTTGCGCTGACGGGGGGCGAGCCCCAACTCCCGTCCGACTCTGCTGGCAAGGTCGGCCACGCGCATGGCGTGTCTCGAGTAGTCGGGACGCTTCTCGGCGACGAGGTACTGCAGCACGCTCAAGGTGCCTTCGAGCTGCGACTGCGCCTCTTGGAGCAGCTCCTCGCGCTCGATAGCCATCTCGACCATGCGGCCCATCAGCCCGAGGGACTCGAGCTGCGCGGGCTCGAACGGATCCTTGCGGCGCCACACGCACAGGACGAATCGCAGCTCGCCCGCCACGCGCAACGGCACGGCGATGGCCTGGCCCTCGTCGGCGCCAAGCGTCTGGATCAGGAGGGGCATGGGCCGACCGGCCGCCTCGAGCGCCATGTGCATGAGCGCACGCTCCGCTTTCTCCTCGGAGACGCCCTCTGCGATGAACGCGTCCTTGAGATCGTCGCCGAGAACCGCGGCGGCGTCGGCTTCGAACAGCCCGGCAGCATCGGTGAGCACCTTCACCAACCCGCGGTCGACGCCTTCCGTTCCGAGGACCGAGGCCGCGTTGTATGAGAACGTCAGCCAGCGAACCGTGTGGGCGAGATCGATTCGAGCGGTCTCAGCCTCGGCCACGGCTTCGTCAACCTGCGCGCGCAGCCGGCGGCGCTGGTCGGAGAGGTACAGGAGCAACAGCACCGTAAACCCGCCGAGGAGCACTCGGGGAGCGTACTGGGCGATCGGCGAGTCACTGGGCAGCTGGATGCCGTTGATCGACAGGTAGTAGAAGACGAGCGCCAGAGTGACGAGCAGCGCGAGAACCAGAATGGTCGAAATCGTGTCCAACTGCCGCTCGCGCTTGTGCGCGTTGCGTACGTCTGCCATGTGGATCCTCCCAGGAGCCGATACATGGTCGTGTTTCTACAATGGTTATCGGCTAATAAACGGCCAACTAGACACTCGCGCTGGGAGTGTGCGGCACGGAGCCCTTAGAACCGTGCGCCCGATGCGCACGTGGCGGAGGGGGTGGGATTCGAACCCACGAGCCCTTGCGGGCTACTGGTTTTCAAGACCAGGGCATTCAACCACTCTGCCACCCCTCCGCGTAGGAGCGCTCGAATGGAGAGTATATCGTTCGGCGACCGCGTGCGAACCGCAATCGCGAGGTTGTGCGTGGTAGGGGGCTTGAGGTGATGATCGCGACGCCCGTCGCGCGGCGCGTGAGGCCGCCCACTGCGGTAGACTCGGATCCGGGGAATGAACCCATCTGTCTTGTGAGGAGCGCGGTGCAGAACCAAGACGACACGTACATGGCGATGGCTCTGGACGAGGCGCGCCATGCCGGCGAGATGGGCGAGGTACCGATCGGTTCTGTCGTGGTCTGTGACGGTGCGGTGGTTTCGCGAGCAGGCAACCGGCGCGAGATCGATCACGATCCCGCCGGACACGCGGAGCTCATCGCGATCCGCGAGGCCTCGCAGCGCCTGAAGCGCTGGCGTCTCTCCGACTGCACCGTCTACGTGACGCTCGAGCCGTGTCCGATGTGCGCGGGCCTCATGCACCAGGCGCGTATCGGACGCTGCGTGTTTGCAGCAATCGACCCGAAAGCCGGGGCGCTCGGCACCCTCTACGACCTGCACGACGACGAGCGCCTCAACCACCGATTCGACGTGACAAGCGGCGTCCTCGCCGAGGAATCCGCTGAACTGCTCCGTGACTTCTTCCGCCGTTTGAGAGAGGGACGCTCGTGAACCGCCGAGACCTCCGCTTCGCGCCACGCGCCGCATTCGTGCGCGCCGCACTCACGTTTGCCGTCGCAGCCGTCGCACTGTTCGGTGCAACGTCACCTGCACTGGCGAAGAGCTACACGACCGGGCCGGTCGAGATCATCGCCAAGGTTCTCGCCAGCGGGGACATGCACGTCGCCGAGCAGCGCACCTTCTCGTTCTCCGGCGACTACACGTTCGTGTTCTGGTCGATCGACAAGACCGGGGGCAACGGCATCGAGAACATCGAGGTCGCACGCGTGGTGCCCGAGGCACAGCAGGAGAACTACAAGCCCACCACCGACTCCAACGCGCTCGACACGCGTCCTCCCGGCACCTTCCTCGTGACAGACACCGGCAGCGCCGTCGAGGTGCGCGTCTTTCACCGGACGTCGGATGCCGACGCCACCTTCGTGCTGCAGTACGACGTGAAGGGTGCTGCGAAGCGCTACAGCGACACCGGCGAGTTGTACTGGAAGTTCATCGGCGACAAGTGGGAGGTGCCGGCCAGTGACGTGAGGGTCGATATCGTGCCACCGGCCCCGCTCACCAAGGCGCAGGTGCAGGCGTGGGCGCACGGCCCGCTCACCGGCGTGGTGAGGATCGGCGAGGATGGCACCGTCACGCTTTCCGTCCCCCGGGTCCCCGCGCAGACGTTCGTCGAGGCGCGCGTCCTCTACCCCGCGGCCGCGCTGTCCGCAGCCCCCGTCATCAACCAGGCGCGCCGTGACTCCGTGCTCTCCGAGGAGGGCAAGCTCGCCAACGAAGCCAACGCCAAGCGCACCGCGGCCCGCGCGCTGTTAGGGGTCGCGCTGATCGGCGGGGGGTTGCTCGCTTTGGCCGGCCTCGGCTTCGCGGTGTGGGCGTTCATGCGTCACGGCCGCGAGTACAAGACGACGTTCACCGGCTACTTGCGCGAGGATCCGCGCCCGGATCTGCAGCCGGCGGTCATCGGCGCGCTGTGGCGCTTCGGCAAGGTAACCGACGCCGATGTCGCCTCTACGGTCATGGATCTCGCCGACAAGGGCGTCATCACCATGGTCCCGGTCACCGAGCACAGTGACGGGTTCCTCGGCATCGGCGCCAAGGACACCCAGACCTACGAGCTGCGCCGCACCGAAGGGCGGGAGGCCGGCATCAAGGGCGTCGACGTTGGGCTGATCGATCTGCTCTTCAACCATGTGGGCGACGGCCAGACCGTGCGCATCGAGGGGATCAAGGCGTACGCCAAGGAGCACCCCAAAGAGTTCACCGAGCGCGTCTCGGGCTGGAAGGACGACGTCTCGTCTGCCGCCGACTCGCTGGGTATGTTCGAGACTCAAGGGCGTTCGTGGCAGGTCGGCCTCGCGATTCTCGCCGTGGCTGTGGGCGGAGTGGGCGTGGCCGCGGTCATGGCAACCGGAGCGGTGGCGGCGCTGGTGCTGCCGGCGGTGTGCGCGATTGTGATCGCCATCATCGCGGTGTTCATGACACGCCGCAGTCGCAAGGGCAACGAGCTCTACGCGCAGTACAAGGGCGTCCACGACTTCCTCCGCGACTTCTCGCGTCTCGACGAGGTGCCGCCCTCCTCGGTGGTGCTGTGGAACCGCTTCCTCGTGCTTGCCGTGACCTTCGGTATCGCCGAGCAGGTCATCGCGCAGCTCAAGGTCAAGTTGCCCGACGTGGTGGCCGACCCCGGATTCCAGACGACGTACTGGTGGGTCTACGGTGCGGGCGGCTACGGCAACTCGCCGATCAACTCCGTTCAGTCCGGCTTCGCTTCGGCGGCGCAGGTTGCGTCAAGCGAAATGTCGTCTGCAGCCGGTGGCGGAGGCGGCTTCTCCGGTGGCGGTGGCGGCGGCGGTGGTGGCGGAGGCGGCGGCGCGGGGTAGAAACACCGCGGGTACGCTTGAGCCGCAGCGGGAATACTGCCGGCGACGGGCGTCGCATGCTGGGGTGTGACCCCCGTCACAGTCACGGCTTTTCGTACTTGAATGCGCTGGTAGGGTTGCCGATGATAGGCGCAGCGCGCCGTCCCGCAAGGTGCCAACACGGGTGCCTCCCCAGGTGCCCCCAAGGAGGTCCCGGGTCATGCACCGAGCAACGAAGATAGCTGCGGCCACTATGATCGCGCTTCTCGTGCTGCCGACCCCTGCATTTGCAGACGGGGTGTTCGGTGGCGAGATGTCGGTGCTGCGCATCAGCGTCAGCCTGGTGGGCCTGCTCGTGGCGATCGTGCTGCTCGTGCAGGTGCTCGGCGTGCGTCGGGTGTCTCTCGGCGGTGCGATCGCCGACAAGATCAGCTACGTCGTGCTGGCGGTGCTGTGTCTGGCCGCATCGGCTCTGGCCAAGTGGGTCGGCAACTTCGCCGAAGGCATCACGCTCGAGCAGACCCAGCTCGCCAGCGAGCTGATGGTGGTTCTCGCCATGGCGCTCTTCGCCGCCTACTTCTACTCCGTGAGCACCGCGATGCGCCGCTACCTCAAAGCCATGACCGGGCAGGAGCAGCTCTCAGAGGAGCTCGCGGGCTCGGACGCCGAGTTCGTGGATCCTGAATCCAGCGGTGAGCCGGGTGTCTAACCTCCTTGCGACACGCATCGAGGAGACGCTGCGCCCCGTCATCGGCACGGTGCTGGCCACCGTGTCGGTCGACGTCGAGAGCAAGCGCATCGGCAAGAATCCCGATACCATCGACCGCTCCGACCTGCACAAGATATCGAACAACCTCGTCATGGCGCTGCGGCTGGTCGTGGGCCAGGAGCTTGCCGAAGCCGCCTCGCGCAGGGTGAGAGAGCTCGCCTAGCGGCGCACGGGAATCGCGGGTTCGCCTACGCTTCCAGCGCGTTCTCGGCGGCCCGCAGGATCCGTACGCCCGCCGAAGGTCCGTCGATGTCGGCCCATGGATCGGTGCCGGACGCCACCCGCTTGGCGACGAGCGCAGGCGTGAACGAACGGATGTCGAGGCTCTCCACGAGCTCGCCCCACGCCAGCGGCACCGCGCACGACGGCCCCTGCAGGTTTCGCGTGGAGTACGGCGCAATGGCACTCGCGCTTTCGGCGTTGCGCAGGTAGTCGAAGAAGATGCGGTTACTGCGCACGTCTTTGGCCATCTTGCCGGTCAGCGATTCGGGGTGGCGGGCCACGATACGGTCCACGATCGCCTTGGACAGCGCGCGTATGCGCACGAACTCCCACACGGGCTCGATCGGGAGCACCACGTGCAGACCCTTGCTGCCGGTCGACTTGAGGAACGGCTCGAATCCGAGTGCCGTGCACTCGTCGCGTACGAGCTCTGCCGCCGAGCAGATCGCGGCCCACGTGACGCCGGGTCCCGGATCGAGGTCGAACACCACGCGATCGGGGCGGTTCGGCGCGTCGACGTGCGACTGCCACGTGTGGATCTCGAGCACGCCCATCTGCGCCAGCGCGACGAGACCTTCGGCGGAGTCGACGGTCAGCCAGGTGTCGGGTTCGGCATGGCCGCTCAGCGCGTGCGAAAGCGTGTGGACGTCGGCGGGCAGGCCCGCGTCGGGGTGCCGCTGGTAGAAGCAGCCATGTCCGTGTCCGATCGGGCAGCGCACGAGCGTCAGTGGCCGGTCGGCGACGTGCGGCAGCATGGCTTCGGCGACCGCGGCGTAGTACTCGGCGAGCGAGAGCTTGGTGAACTCCGACTCGGGGAAGAGCAGTTTGGCCGGGTTGGTGACGCGCACGCCGAGCACCGATGCGTCCGCCCCGAAGCCGCGCGCCGAGGCGGGCGGCCCGGGATCGGGCGACGCGGGCGGCTGCGTATCTGCGGGCGTCGGCGCACCCGCGCTCGGCTCCGCTGCCGCGCCCGCTGAAGCCGCGCCGGAGGGCGCGCCGTCCACGACCTCGCGCACGACCTCGCGCGCGGGCTTGTCCTCGCGCAGGCCGAGGAAGACCGGCTGACGCAGCACGCCCTCGGCGGTCCACTCCCGGAATGCGGCCTCGATGACGAGCGTCGGCTCGGCCCAGTGCACCGCGTGGCCTGTGATGTGCGGCGGTGGATCGAACGGCGACGTCTCGCGCTCGAGCACCCGGAGCTGCGCGGTGAGTGAGGCGAGCGCGGCGTCGGTCAGCCCGCTGCCCACGCGCCCCGCGTAGACGAGCCGCTCGCCGTCGTAGAAGCCGACGAGCAGCGCGCCGAGCGCCCCGCGCGAGCCTTCGCCTTCCGTGTAGCCGCCCACGACGAGTTCCTGGGAGTGCCGGCACTTCACCTTCTGCCACTCGCGTCCGCGCCCGGCTACGTAGCGGCTGTCGGCGCGCTTGCACACCACGCCCTCCAGCCCGGCCGAGCAGGCGTGGGCGAAAAGCTCCTGGCCGCCGCCGGCGAGGTGGTCGGCGTAGTGCAGCGGCGAGTCGGCCGGCTCGCCGGCGAGCACCGTGCGCAGCAGCTCCTTGCGCTGCAGCAGCGGCAGGTCTCGGACGTCGTGACCGCCGAGGAAGAGCAGGTCGAACGCGGCGAAGGCCACGCGCTCGGGATGCGTGCCGAGCGCGGCCTGCAGCAGCGCGAAGCGCGACACGCCGGTGTCGTCGAAGACGACCGCCTCACCGTCGAGCACTGCCGAGTCGGCCGGGAGCCTCTCGGCCGCGCGCGCCAACCCGGCGAAACGGTCGGTCCAATCGGCGTGGCTGCGCGTCAGCACCCGCGCATGCCCGTTCTCGAGCACGATCAGCACGCGGTAGCCGTCGTACTTGGCCTCGGCCACCCACTCGGCGCCTGACGGGGGCTTGTCGACCAGCGTTGCGAGCTCGGGGTCGAGGAGCGCGGGAACCGGGATGGTGGCGAGCGCCGCTGTAGCGCCGGCGGCGCGGACCGCCGCGCGCGGCAGCGCTGACGGCGCGGGGTCGGGGTCGGGCGCGGGGTCGCCCGCCCGCCCGCCGCCCGCCGCGATCTCGTCGAGCGAGCGGCCGCTTGCCGCGCTGTCGGGCTCCTCGGCGAGCACGTCGTACTCGTCGCGTGGGCGCACGAACTCGTCGCGCTCCTTGATGAGCAACCAGTTCTCGCGCTTCTCGCCGGGGCGCGGCTTCATGTGCACGAGTACCCACAGGCCGTGCAGCTTGGCTCCGTGCAGTGTGAACTTGAAGTCGCCGCGAGCGAGGCCCTCGTGAGGGTCGCCATGCGGCTCCCATGTGCCTGTGTCCCAGACCATCACCGTGCCGCCCCCGTACTCGCCCTTGGGGATGCCGCCTTCGAAGTCGCCGTAGTCGAGCGGGTGGTCCTCAACATGCACCGCAAGCCGCTTGTCGTGCGTGTCCAGTGACGGTCCCTTCGGGATCGCCCAGCTCAGAAGCACGCCGTCGAGTTCGAGGCGGAAGTCGTAGTGAAGCGCGGTCGCCGCGTGCTTCTGCACGACGTAGCGCAGGGTTGGCGCGACACGTTCGCCGACGACCTCGCCCGCGGGCTCCGGCGTATGCGTGAAGTCGCGTTTGGCGTGGTACTCCTCGAGCGGCGCGACCACGCCTACGCTCCCGCAGCGGCCGACGAGCCGGCGTCGCGTCGGGTGCGCGCCTCTTCGACGCTCTTCTTGAGTAGCTCCATGATGTCGATGACCTGCCCGGTCCGCTCCTCGGCGGCGGGAGCGGGAGCGGGAATCGTCTCGCCCTCGGCCTTGCGCGCGATCAGTGCGAGCAGGTCGTCGTGGTACGTGTCGCGGTACGCGGTCGGGTCCCACTCGGTCTCGATTGCGGCAACCAGCTGGCGCGCGAGTCCGACTTCCGCATCGGTCACGCCGAGAGCCTCGAGGTCACGGCCGGGCAAGTCGAGCTCGCCGGCGCGCAGCTCGTAGGGGTAGCGCAGCAGCTCGAGCATGAGCGCGTCGCCTTCAGGAATCAGCGCGCAGAGCCGCTGCCGTGAGCGGATCACCACCTGTCCCACCGCCACCCGACCGGCCTCGCGCAGCGCCTCGCGAAGCAGCGCGTAGGCCTTCACGCCCTGCGGCTCGGGGGAGAGGAAGTAGGGCGTGTCGAGGTACTCGGGCGCGACGTCTGAGACGCATACCGCGCCGAGCACGTCGATGGTGCGCGTCGCCCGCACGTTAGCCGCCGCGAAGTCCTCGTCGGACATGATCACGCGCCGGCCGTCGGGCAGCTCGAAGCCCTTGGCCACCGACTCCCACGACACCTCCTCGCCGGTGGTCTCGTTGACGCGCTTGTTGCGCACAGGGGAGAGGTCCCGGCGATCGATGAGGTGAAAGGCCAACTCACGCGGTGCGACGGCGGAGAACAGGCCTACAGGAATCGTCACGAGCCCGAACGATATCGAGCCCTTCCAGATGGCGCGTGGCATAGCAGCCTCCTCGGCGGGGTGCAGATTCGACGTTTCACATGCCCGGGTTCTTCGTCAGACGAGCGGATCGCCTGCACGCTGAACGTATGGCAATGGAAGGTATTCCCGTTTTCGCAGAAACACCCGCTACAGTATCCGGCTCGGTTGACCCATACTGTGCCGTACTGCCAACACTTGCCCGGGGGTCTCATGAATCTCAAGAACGTGAGCCTGCGCACCGTGCTCATGATCACTCTGGTGTCTGTCGTCTTGCTGCCGGTGCTCGCAGCGGCGGTCTTCGCGATTCCCTGGTACGGATCCTCGATGCGGCAAGAGGCCGACAAGACGCTCGACATACATGCCACCGTGGCGCTCGAGCAGCTCAAGGAGCGCCAGCGCACGCGCGTGTCTCAGATGGAGAGCCTCATCGAGAACACGTTCTCCGACCCCACCCGGCGCACCGCCGCCGCCCTGCCGGGCGAGCTGGAGCGCCAGAGCTCGTTGCTCCGCTACGACTACATGCTCTGGCTCGACAAGAACGATGTCGTACTGGGCTCCACGACCGGTGAGATGGGCCACAACCTCGTCTGGCCGCAGCTGGCCAAGGTGAGCCGCTCGTCGGTGGCGACCTCATTCGTTTCGGTGGTTCCGCCCACCGAGCTCTACGCTCTTGGACTCTCCAACAAGTACGTGCTCGTCCAGAAGGACGCCAAGGGTGGATCGGCCGACGCATCCGAGAACGCAGGTGCGCTCGCCATCGTGTCGACAGCCCCCGTCACCGGCGACAACGGGCGTCAGATCGGCACGCTCGTGGGCATCGACGTGCTCAAGCTCGACAACACGTTCGTCGACCAGATCACCGGTAAAGTCGGCGGCCAGGCCACGGTGTTCCAGAACGGCATCCGGGTGGCCACCACCGTGCGCGCGGAGGACAAGTCGCGCGCCGTGGGCACTCCGGTGTCCGATCCGGTACGGCGTGCGGTGCTTGAGAACGGAGAGAGGTTTCGAGGTGACGCCATCGTTGTCGGCGCCAAGTACATAGCCGCCTACGACCCGCTTACCGACCCTGATGGCAAGGTCGTGGGCATGATGTTCACCGGCATCCCCAACGCTCCTTACCAGGCGGCACAAGCGAAGTTCGGGATCTCGTTTCTCGGCGTGCTCGCGCTTGGGCTTGCGCTGGCTGCGGTGCTGGCCATGTTCTCTTCGCGCATCACGACCGGCCCCATCGAGCGGGTGAGCGCCGCCGCCGAGAAGATCGCCGCCGGCGACCTGACCACGGTGGTACCTGCTGAAGGGTACCGCGAAGCTATCGTGATGGGCTCCGCTTTCAACTCGATGACCGCCGAGCTGCGCGACATACTCACGCGCGTTGGTCTGTCGGCGGGCAAGCTCGATTCGGTGTCGGGCGAGATCGCGGACGCATCGCGCAGCGAGGCCGAGAGCGCGCACTTGCAGGCGTCGTCGGTCTCGGAGGCCACCGCCACCATCGAGGAGCTCACGCGCAGTTTCGGGGCCGTGGCCGACGGTGCCCAACGTGTGCTCGATATCGCCGAAGACTCGCTCGAAGTCGCCGAGGACGGCCGCAGCAAGATCGAGCAGGGCGCAGGCTCGGTCGAACGTATGGCCCAGGGCGCGCTTTCCGTGCGCGAGGCTGCCGACAGCCTCGCCGACGTGGCGGAATCCATCGGCCAGGTCACGTTCGTGATCTCGTCGGTCGCCGAGCAGACCAAGATCCTCGCGCTCAACGCCGCTATCGAAGCCGCCCGTGCGGGTGAGGCCGGCAAGGGTTTCGGCGTGGTCGCCACCGAGATCCGCACGCTGGCCGACTCCGTGTCCTCCTCGGTCAGCCGCATCGCCGCGCTCGTGGGCGGCATCCAGTCGGCGAGCAAGTCGCTGTCGGCCACCGCGGCCGAGCAAGGCGAGCTCGCGCAGGAGGGCGTTTCGAGCGCGGAGCTGAGCCGCGAATCGCTCGACGCCATCCTCGAGCAGATGTCGCGGACCGCTTCAGCCGCGCGCGAGATCGCTTCAGCAGCAGTGCAGCAGCAGACCGCATCGCGTCAGATCGTCGAAGTCATGCAGCAGGTGAGCCAGGGCGTGACCGGCACGGCCGCGTCCTCGCAGCAGCTCGCCGAATCCGCAGGCGACGTGAAGCGCGAGGCAGAGCTGCTCGCGCGCGGCATGGACCGCTTCCGTACCAAGTAGGAGTGCCCGCGACACACTCCGCCGACGCGCTCGTGCGATGTACGCCAACAGCAGAACCGAGAAGCAGCGCAGATCGACTGCGCGGCTTCTCGCTTGTGCGTCGGAATCAGGCTCGTGCGCGCTCGTCGCTCTCGGTGTCGCCCACGAAGATCGACAGCAGGAAGCTCACGACGCTGATGACGATGGCGCCCCAGAACGCCGGCCAGAAGCCGTCGACCGAGAAGCCCACATTGAGCCAGTTCTGCGCGATCCACGAAGAGAGCATCAGCGTGCCGGCGTTGATGACGAGCAGGAAGAGTCCGAGGGTGGCGACGATCAGCCCGCACGACAGGAAGTTCAGGATCGGCTTGAGGTAGGCGTTCACCAGGCCGAGCACGATCGCCATCACCGCGATGGCGCCGAATGCGCTGCCGTCGGGGTCGACGTAGATGCCCGGGACAAGGGCGACTGCGGCTGCAACCGCAATCGCGGTGACGAGCCAGCGGATGAGCAAGCGGAGCATGGGGCGTCCTTTCGTTGAGAGTGGCTGCTGCGAGCCTAGCGCTTGCGCGAACTGCCCGTCATTCCGCCGAGCAGCCCTCGGGTGATCTGCCTCCCGAACTGGCTGCCCATCGAGCGCACCGCGCTCGTGCCCATCGCCGCCAGCAACGAGCCGGCGAAGCCCGCTGCAGCGGCGGCACCCGGCGAGCTCAGCATGCCGCCCAGCCCGCCGCCGGCCGGTTGCGGGGCGGCCGCGGGAGCCGCTGCCGGCGTCGCTGCCGCTGTCTGAGCCGCTGCCGCGGCTGCGGTCACCGCCGCGGCGCGCGCCTTGAGCGTCTCGTAGGCGCTCTCACGGTCGACCGTCTGGTCGTAGCGACCAGCGACGGGCGAGGCAGCGCGCGTCGCGGTCCGCTGCTCGGGCGCGATGGCGCCGATGTGCGCATGCGGCGGCACGACCCACGCGCGCTCGACCGGCGTGGGAGAGCCGGTCGCATCGAGTATGGAGACGAGCGCTTCGCCGACGTTGAGCTGCGTGACTACCGTGGCGACATCGACGCCCGGGTTGGGCCGGAAGGTCTGCGCCATTGCCCCGACGGCCTTCTGGTCCTTTGGAGTGAAGGCCCGCAGCGCGTGCTGCACCTTGTTGCCGAGCTGGCCCAGAACGGTGTCGGGGATGTCGGTGGGGTTCTGCGTGACGAAGTAGATGCCCACGCCCTTGCTGCGGATCAATCGCACGACCTGCTCGATGCGCTGCAGCAACGCCGGCGGCGCGTCGGTGAACAGCAGGTGCGCCTCGTCGAAGAAGAAGACGAGCTTGGGCTTCTCGAGGTCGCCGACTTCGGGCAGCTTCTCGAACAGCTCCGAGAGCAGCCACAGAAGCAGCATCGAGTACGCGCGCGGGGACTGCATGAGCTTGTCCGAGGCGAGCAGGTTGATGAAGCCGCGGCCCGAGATGTCGGTGCGCATGAGGTCGGTCAGGTCGAGTGCGGGCTCGCCGAACAGCAGGTCGCCGCCTTGCTCCTCGAGCATGAGCAGCGCACGCTGGATCGCGCCGACGCTCGCGCCCGCGACGTTGCCGTACTCACGCTGCAGCTCCTGCGAGTTCTCGTCGACCCAGGCCATCACGGCGCGCAGATCCTTCAAGTCGAGCAGCAGCAGACCGGACTCGTCGGCCGCCTTGAACGCGACGTTGAGCGCGCCTTCCTGCACGTCGTTGAGTTGCAGGATGCGGGAGAGCAGCACGGGTCCCATCTCCGAGACGGTCGTGCGCACGGGCTGACCCTGTGCGCCGAACACGTCCCACAGCATCACGGGGCACGGGGCCGCGTCCCAGCCCTCGGTGAGTCCGAGCTGGACGAGGCGCTCGTCGACGCGCGAGTTGCCGCCTCCGGCCTGGCTCGCGCCCGCGAGGTCGCCCTTCACGTCGGCGGCGAACACCGGCACGCCGATGCGCGAGAACCCCTCGGCCATCGCCTGCAGCGTCACGGTCTTGCCCGTGCCGGTCGCACCGGCCACGAGGCCATGCCGGTTCGCCATACCCGGAAGCAGCGAGACGTCGGCACCTGCGGCGGTCTTGGCGATCAGTATCGGGCTAAGCATCGTGGCCTCCGGCGGTCTCGGTGGGCAGGGGAGAGACAAGCGCTGCTAACTAACTACCCGAGTGGGGCGGCTTTCGCGCGGCGTTGCTCGCGTGCGTGCTGGTGGGTATACTCGCGCTTGCACTTTCGAGAGGGTGCTCGCATCCATCTCGACGGCGCGGAGAGCTGACCGAGAGGCTGAAGGTGCACGCCTGGAAAGCGTGTGTGCGGCTTTCACCGTACCCAGGGTTCGAATCCCTGGCTCTCCGCCATTTGAAACCAGCGGCGTTTCCAGCGCCGATACGCGAAAGCGACTCGCCGTGATGGCGAGCCGCTTTCGTCGTTTCGGGGCTATGCGACCGGCTGGGGAATCTACCCCTCGTACTCGACCGCGCGCTTCTCGCGCTCGTTGACGATGAGCCTGAACACGTCGGGGCGCGCGTAGTGGCCCACGGGATCGAAGTCGAGTTTGGCGCGGCTCACCTCGGCCAGATCGATCTCGGCGTAGAGGATGCCCTCCTCGTCCCACAGGGGACCGGCGACGACCTCGCCAAGCGGCGAGACGACGACGCTTCCGCCGCGGCTCATGGTCTCAGGCTGGTCGGCGAGCAGCTCGAGTTCGGGCAGGTCGGAAGGGTAGAGGTCCTTGGTCACGAACTGGTTGCAGCCGAGCACCCAGCAGCGTCCCTCGATGGCGATGTGACGCATCGTGGACTGCCACGTGTCGCGCGAGTCGGCTGTGGGGGCGAGCCACACCTGGACACCCTTGCCATACATCGCCACGCGAGCGAGCGGCATGTAGTGCTCCCAGCAGATGAGCCCGCCCAGGGTGCCGAGCTCGGTGTCGACCGCCGTAAGCGTGCTGCCGTCGCCCTCGCCCCAGACGATGCGCTCTGCTGCGGTCGGCTTGAGCTTGCGGTGCTTGCCGAGCAGCGAGCCGTCAGCGCCGAAGTACAGCGTCGTGCAGTACAGCGTGCCGCCGGCCGGAGTGCCGTAGCGTCCCTCGCGTTCGATCACGCCGATGATGACGTGCACGCCGTGCTCGCGAGCCGCCTCGCCGATGCGCGCGGTTGTCGCGCCGGGCACATCGACCGACTCGTTCCAGTAGCGCTGCCACAGGTCGCGACCGGCCGCGGTCCGGCTGCCCACCACCGAGCCGAACGCCAGCCCGCGCGGGTAGGCGGGGACGAACGCCTCGGGGAACAGCACGAGCGACGCGCCGTGCTCGGCGGCTTCGGCGATCAGCCCGATCGCCTTGTCGACTGTCGCCTCGCGGTCGAACAGGACCGGCGCGGCCTGGACGACGGCTGCGGTGTAGCGCTCGGGCATCGCTGCTCTCCTTCGAAGCTCGGTGTGCGTGATGCGCTAGATACTACCAGCCGAACCGCGGCAACCTCGCGAAGCGGCAGCACGCGGCTGTTTGCGGCACTCTCATGGTGCTGCTACGTTGGAACACCGTCAGCACCGGCGACTTGAGATGAGCGCACGCTTCAAGTCGATATCCGCTTGTGCCCATGGGCCTGTGCACCGGCGGACGAGGAGTGAGTTTGCGGCACGAACCGGACGCAAGCGCTGTGCTGCAGGCCCCCCGTCAGACGCGCGCTGAGTTGGCGTCGACCGCAGTGCTTGGCGCGCTGGGAGCGATGTCGATCTTCTTCCTGAACGGGTGGGATTCGTTCTTGCCGCTGTTCGTCGTACCCGCAATCGCGGGAGCGTGTATCGGCGCGTGCGCAACTTCGAAGCGCCAAGCGCTGCTGGCAGGTCTAGCCGCAGGATTGGCCGGCAGCATCATGTCGATGTGGCTGTACCTCTCAATCCCCACTCCCGTCGGCCGCTTTGTGGTCGCCTCGGTGTACCGCGACGGGCAGGTCTGGCTGCCTTGCGCCATTGCCATTGTCCTGACGCCGATCCTCGCGTGGGCCGTTCACCTGTGGGTTGCAGGACATGCCGAGGGGAGCCTTCGTCGGCGAGTGGTGGCGTGGTCCATCACGGGGGTCGTCGTGCTGTCGTTCCTTGTGACGATGAGCGGCCCCGCGCAGCATGCGGGCAGGGCTACCCTGGAGCCGGCCACCGGCTCGGATTACACCGACAACATGCTCAACATCAAGACATACCATTTTATGGCTGATGGCCAGAGCTTTTACGAGGCATACGTGGGGGCCCACGCCATGCGCGGGCGTCTCCCCGCGACCGTGAGAGACGGCAAGTTCATGGGTGGCTCAGCGGCCATGTTTCGTCAGCCGACTATGTTCGCGATGTGGAGCGCGGTCGGGCCGGACCATGACTTCTCCCGAGTTGTGCGACTGTCCATCCTCCTGTCTGCGGCACTGCTGATCGCCACGTATACGGGGCTTCGCGTTGCGATCGGTCCACGGGCGCTGTTCATGGCTTCGATCATCTTCCCGTTCTTCGTCACGCAAGCTATCGGGATGAGCATGCAACAGCCTGAGTGGTGGGCAACGCTCGCAGTGCTTGGGGGGTTCCTCGCGCTTGTGGGAGGTCGGCCCCTCTCTGCCGGCCTGCTCGGACTGGTCGCGCTGACGTTTCGCGAGACTTCTGGCGTGTGGTTGCTTGCGATGGGCGTGTGCGCCGTGCTGTTCGCGTTTCGCAATCGCCGCGCATGGCGTTGGGTCGCAATCTACGCCGGCCTGCTTGCTGTCGGCATTGCGGTGTACGCCCGCCATGTTGCTGAGGCGTCCCGGTATGTAGTCAATGGAAACATCGGTGCCGTCGTCGGCTACTTGCTCAACGCGCCGGGCTCGTCTGCCCTGCAGCGTCTTGCGGCTCCCGTGGAATACCTGATGGTCGCGTACGGCTCATCGTTCATGTCACTGCTGTGGCTTGTTCCGGTTGGGCTGGTCGGCCTGTGGATCGGGCTTCGTCGCGTACCGTCGGCAAGGCTGTCCGCGACGCTCTACGTCTTCGTGTTCTGCGTCTACTTCGCGGTGCTGGGAGTGCTGGGACCATACTGGGGGCAGCTGATTACGCCGCTGCTCATAATCGGCATGGGCCTTGCGATTGCTTCGGCGGACCAGCTCATGGAGCCAGACACATGGCTACTCTCGCTTCGCGATTCGCGGTGGGGCGGCTAGGACCGGTGGCCGGGAGCTGGGGTGCTTGATGTTGCCAGCGCGTGCGCCCCGCAGTCCGCAGCCGCATCCTCGTTTGCCTAGGGGCCGGTCACGGAGGTGACCATCAAGTCAGCGATCCTTCCTGCGCTTGCCAACGGCGCGACCATCGCGGCTATCGACGTGAAGGACAACCTCGGGACCGACGCGCCCGGCGACAAGATCGTCCATGTTAGCTACGAGCCGGGTGGGGGACCGGAGCTCGCTACCAGGCCGATGCTGATGGACCTCGCCAAGACCGGCGGCGGCATGTTCAAGGTTTTGTTCGCCAACCCCAGCGTAACCGCCGCCGATGTGACCGCCGTAGTGGCGATGGTTGCGACGGACCTAGCTGTCGTGCTTGTGCAGTGGGTCGGAATGTAGGAATGTGATGCAGGAAAGCCCGACATTGTTCCGGGTCAGTGCTCTCGCTGTAGCGACAGGGCCTGACGCGCCGACCAGCCATCCACGTGATGGGGGCACCTCGTGGCAATGTCACCGAAGAATCCGAGCGCTCGGACTGAGACCGATTCGGTCTCGGCCGGAATGGTGGCGCTCGGCGAGGTCATTGACGTGCCCGCCGTCCAAGGGCTCATGAGCGATTTCCACACCCTGACCGGGCTGGTCGTCGCGCTGCTGGACATCGACGGCCACGTGCTTGTGTCAGCCGGATGGCAGGACGTCTGCACGAAGTTCCATCGCGTTCATCCCGAGACACTGGCGCACTGCCGGGAGAGCGACACGATGCTGACGCAGGGAGTCCCTCGCGGTGAGTTTCGCGCCTACACCTGCGGAAATGGGCTGACCGATGTCGTCACGCCGCTGTTCGTTGGCGACATGCATGTCGGCAATATATTCTCAGGCCAGTTCTTATACGACGACGAAGAACCCGACGTGACTTTCTTCGAGCGACAGGCCGAGCGCTACGGATTCGATCACGACGACTACGTGAATGCGGCCATGAGCGTCCCGAGGTTTTCGCGCGAGACCATCAACACGTTCATGCGTTTCTACGTGGGGCTCACCGAGCAGATCGCTCAGTCCGGCTACTCGAATCTGGTCCTCTCGCAGAGAGTCTCCGAGCTCAGAGACGCCGAGAACGGGCTTCGCACAACGAACGAGCGCCTGGAACGACTGCTCAGAAGCATCACCGGGACGATGGGGAAGGTCGTTGAGGCTCGCGATCCGTACACGCAGGGGCACGAGACGGGCGTCGCGAAACTCTCGGTCTTGATTGCCCAGGAGATGGGCCTGTCAGAAGACGAGATTGACACGATCGAGATAGGCGCACTCGTGCACGACATCGGGAAACTGGCGGTCCCCGCCGAGATCCTGACCAAGCCGGGCAGGCTCAGCGCTGTGGAGTTCGACCTCATCAAGGCTCATCCGGAATCCGGCTATGAGATTCTCAAGGGCATCGATTTCGGACGACCGGTCGCAGAGATAGCGTTGCGGCACCACGAGCGCATGGATGGCTCCGGCTATCCGGGCGGCTTGGCTGGCGACGACATCCTGATCGCGGCCCGCGTCGTGGCAGTGGCCGATGTGATCGAGGCGATGGCCTCGCACCGCCCGTACCGCGCGGCACTGGGTCTCGATGTGGCAATGGCCGAAATCGTCGGCCATCCAGAGAAGTTCGACTCCGACGTAGTCGCGGCCTGCGAGCGTCTCTACGCCGCGGGCAAGATAGAGCTCTAGGTTTCAGCGGTGTTTGCCGGAAGGTCGAGTTCGCGCAAACGCCAAGAGCCAGGGTGTCACAGTTGGTGTCGCGATTGCCCCTGCCCACCGACCTCGCTATACTTCGTGGCTGCCGCTCTCGTGCGATAAGAGAGTGCTGCACCCTCGCGGAGAGGTGGCAGAGCGGTTGATTGCGGCAGTCTCGAAAACTGTTTAGGAGGTATCCCCTCCTACGGGGGTTCGAATCCCCCCCTCTCCGCCATATGCAGGTCAAACGCGGTCCCGGTCACTTCGCGAGAAGTGCCGGGATCGCGTTGTTTCCGGGTGATTTGCAAACATTCTGCAAACATGAGCTTTGCATATCACTTGACCGCCCCACCTCCGTTCAGTTCCCATTCGTTTCATTGCCTGCGGCATCACCCCCTTTCAGGGGCTGAGTTCAAGTCTGAATCGCAACACTCCTTGCGTTTAGGCCGTCGTCGAGAGTTCATAGCACTCCTTCGGTGTCCTGAAGCCCAGTCGCTTCCTCGGTCGGGTGTTGAGTGTGTGCGCGATCGC
>Ga0209724_1000106_pt1 | contig 116062 bp, 116 predicted proteins | sample grotaG_FD_184143 | JGI IMG/M metagenome (GOLD analysis project Ga0209724, IMG submission 184143) | Glacier valley bacterial and archeal communities from Borup Fiord, Nunavut, Canada, to study Microbial Dark Matter (Phase II) -... | ecosystem: Environmental > Aquatic > Freshwater > Ice >...
CGCCCACCACACCGCCCGCCACACCGCCCACCACACCGCCAACCACGCCGCCAACCACACCGCCCACCGCATAAACTCGTCGTCAACGGAGGGCCACCACCATGCACGAGATCGTCTGCCCGCACTGCCACAAGGCCTTCACGATCGACGAGGCGGGATACGCCGACATCGTGAGCCAGGTGCGCACCAAGGAGTTCGACGCCGACCTCCACCAGCGCCTCGAGTTGGCCGAGAAGGACAAGCTCAGCGCCGTCGAACTCGCCAAGTCCCAGTTCACGGCCGAGCTCCAGAAGGCCGCCTCGACCAAGGACTCCCAGATTCAGGAGCTCAAGTCGCGACTGGACGCCAACGCCACCGCGCAGAAGCTCGCGGTGACCGAGGCCCTCACCGCCGTAGAGAAGGAACGCGACGCGCTCGCCAACCAGCTCGTGCAGGCCAAGCAGGGCGAGAAGACCACGGCCGAGCTGGCCGCCGCGCAGCTGGCCGCCGAACTCCAGAAGGCCGCCTCCGCCAAGGACTCCCAGATCCAGGAACTCAAGAGCGGGCTCGAGCGAGCCGAACTCGAGAAGAAGCTCGCAGAGACCTCGCTCAAGGACAAGTACGAGACGCAGATCAAGGACCGCGACGACGCGATCGAGCGCCTCCGCGATATGAAGGCGCGGCTGTCCACCAAGATGGTGGGCGAAACCCTCGAGCAGCACTGCGAGACCGAGTTCAACCGCCTGCGGGCCACCGCGTTCCCCCGCGCGTACTTCGAGAAGGACAACGACGCGCGCACGGGAAGCAAGGGCGACTACATCTTCCGCGAGATGGACGCCGGTGCTGGTGCCGGCGAGGTCGCAGCGCCGGGCACTGAGATCGTCTCGATCATGTTCGAGATGAAGAACGAATCCGACACCACCGCGACCAAGCACAAGAACGAGGACTTCCTCAAGGAACTCGACAAGGACCGCAACGAGAAGGGCTGCGAATACGCGGTCATGGTGTCGCTGCTCGAGCCCGAGAGCGAGCTCTACAACGGCGGCATCGTCGACGTCTCGCACCGCTTTCCCAAGATGTATGTGGTGCGACCGCAGTTCTTCATCCCCATCATCACGCTGCTGCGCAACGCCGCCCAGAACTCGCTCACCTTCAAGCAGGAGCTCGCCCTGGTGCGCGCCCAGAGCGTCGACATCACCCACTTTGAAAGCGACCTCGACGCGTTCAAGACGTCGTTCGGCAAGAACTACGACCTCGCCTCCCGACGCTTCCAGACCGCGATCGACGAGATCGACAAGTCGATCGATCACCTGCAGAAGACCAAGGAGGCGCTCCTGGGATCCGAGCGCAACCTGCGCCTGGCCAACGACAAGGCTCAGGACGTCACGATCAAGAAGCTCACGCGCGGCAACGCGACGATGGCCGCCAAGTTCGACGAGCTCACGAGCGGGGGCTCCACAAGCGCGGAGTGACAGATCGCGGCTAGACGTCCGACGTACCGTCCAGCGCCAGCATCGCCGCCAACCGCGCGCCGATCTCCACTTGGTTGTCCACCATGCGGCTCGCCATAGTGAACGCGAAAATGAGCGGTGCGGCCACCGCAAACCCCAAGGCGCCGCCGAGCACAAACGCTCCCCCGTTGAACTGGTTTTGGCCGTAGTTCGAGATTGTGGAGAACCTGTCGCCTGCCCACACCCCCACCACTACGGCGAACAGCGACGCATAGGTCCACGGAACCCACTTGAGATCAACGATGCGTTTCATCTCGTTCATCAGCACACTCTCCAGCGAGCGCAGGGGCCCCGGTGGGGCCGATATCGGCTCACTTTACGCGCGGCACCGACGGTTCGCCTGGAACGTGAGGCACAAAACCACTCCGCCCAATAGAGTCATCTCAAGGGGCCCGCAACGGGCCTCATTAACGGGGGATCACCATGGCGATGCTGGCATTTCTGACCACTGTTGTGGGCGGTATCGTCGGTCTGGCACTCCTAGCCGTCGGGGTCTTCTGGCGCTCGAGCGGCAAGACCGCACGCCTGGTCATCGGGATCATCGGCGGCGTCATGGCGGCGGGCAACCTCGGCCTGCTCGTGTACCTCGCCCTCACCATGGCGACCGCAACCTCGAATCACTAAATCCCCTGGAAACAGGGGACTTTAGTGCCCTGTCGAGCTCCGATGCCGGCCGATGGGTTTCGTTGATTCCGTGGATACTTATCCAGGGCCACAGTTGAGGGAACCCGACATGTCGAAGAATCCCGCCCGCGCGATAGCAACGATCGCGCTCAGCGCGGTCTTGTCGCTCGCCGCCGTCTCGTTCACCGCGCTGCCAGCGAGCGCCGACACGGGCGACGACGTCACGGTCGGCGCGGCCGCGACGCACGTCACGTTCTCCCGCGACGGTTCGCGCGCGTACGTCACGACCGACACCACCCAGATTGTGGTCATGGACACCGCGACCCACGCGGTCCTCGACACGATCACGCTGCCAGGTCGCGGCGGTGACCTTGCGATGACTGCGGATGGCGCCACCCTCTACGCGACCGACGTCGCCGACGACAGCGTCTACCCGATCGCCACCTCTACCCTCGCGCTCGGCGCGCCCATCGCGGTGGGCGACCAGCCCTACGCGATCCTGATGTCGTCCGACGGCGCGCACATCTACGTAGGCAACATCGGCGACTCAACGGTCTCCGTGATCGACGCCTCCACCCAGGCGGTGGTCCAGACCGTGACTGGTACTGGCTCGCCCACCCGGCTGCGGGAATCGCCGGATGGCGCGATCATCTGGGCCGTCAGCTCGAACTCCCCCGACGCCGTGATGATCGACTCGGTCACCTACGCGACGCAGGTCTTCACACCCGTCGCGGGCGGGTCCGGTGTTGCCGACGTCACCTTCCTTGAAGCCGAGAACCAGATCGCATTTGTGACCCTCACCTCCCCCGACTTTGCGCTGTGGGTCTTCGACTACCCTGCTCTCACCGGCGGCTATGAAGCGTTCCCTGTGCCCTTCACGTTGGTGCTCGCGAGCGAAGCCGACCCCGTGGGTGGTGGCCTCTGGCTGCCCGTCTACGACCATTCACTCCTCGCGCGCTACCCGGAAATCACCGTCGTCGCGACGGGTGCGGGACCGGCTGATGCCGTGATGCGGCCCGACGGTGGGGCCGTCTGGGTTCCCACAACAACAGGGCAGAGCGTCACCATCTTCACCCGCCCGTTCCCGGTCAGCGTGCCCACAACGACCATCGATGACACGCCAGGCGCCACCGTCACGATGGACCCCGCCGTTGCTCTCGATTCGTACGACACTCTCCAATGGCAGTCGTTCGACGGAACCACGTGGTCCGACCTCGCTGGCGAAACCGGCACCACGCTCGATGTCGTGGTCACCACGGCAAACCAGAACGCTCGCTACCGCCTGGTCGCCACGAGCGCGGTCTTCGGGGAGGTGCTAAGCGCCGAGTACGCACCCGCCGCCGAGCCGGCGCTTGACCCCGCCGATACGGCCGACGGCACCGCAGACGCCGCGGTCGACGAGGCCGCGACGCTGGCAAACACGGGTGCGTTCAGCATCGTCGCCACCGCCGGTGCCTCCGTCATCCTGGCCGTCGCCGGATGGTGGCTGCTCACCGCAGCACGCCGCCGCCGGACGCTCACGGTCTGAAGCGGTTGCCAGGCTGAGCCGGTTGCCTGCTTGAGGCAGCCGCCGGTTCGAACGAAGGCGCGCGTTGACGACATCGAGACGGTGGACCGGAAATGCGCTCGGTCGCGCGAAGGCCGGCCACCTCGTGGCGATTGTCGCTCGGCGCGAACGTCCCTTAACGCCCCGACACCCGGCCCACCTGCCCGGGACCTTCGTCCCTTCCCGACCCCCCTCGCGGGTCTACCGTGAAAAACGGAGGCGTCGTATGGGCGACATCCGAATTCTTACCCCAGCCGGAATCGGCACGCTGATCGCAGAGTTGCGAGGGCGCGGGTACCGGGTCGTGGGGCCAACCCGCCGGGGCGAGGCGATCGCCACCGGGGAGATTCGCTCGGCCTCCGACCTCCCCCAGAGCATCGGCGACCACCAAGGCCCCGCGAGTTACCGCCTACGCGAGCGCGACGACGGCGCCTACTTTGGGTTCGCCGCCCCAGCCCAATCCTCCAAGCCCGTGTTCTTCCCGGCCGAGGAGGTGGTGTGGCGCGGCCGCCGCGACCACGATCAGGGCGGCCACTTCACGGTCGAGCGGGACACCCCTGCAGCATTCCCCGTCGCGCTGCTCGGCGTGCGCAGCTGCGACCTGCGCGCCGTCCAGATCCACGACCAGGTGCTGTCGAGCCGCCACTATAAGGACGCCCACTACACGGCCCGACGCGACGGGACCATGGTGATCGCCGTCGCGTGTGGCGAGCCGGCCGACACGTGCTTCTGCGCCTCGATGGGCACCGGCCCGCGGCCCGCAGCGATGGACCCCCAAACCAGCGAGCCCGCGTACGACCTGCTGCTCACCGAGGTGCTGGGCGCCACGGGTTTGGACACCACAGGCACCGACGGAGACCGCCACCACTTTGTGGTCGAGATCGGCACCGACGCCGGCCGCGAGCTCGCCGATGCGATCGAGGCCGCCGAGGGCTCCAAGGACGACCAAGCGAGGGCCATCGCGATCACCGACGCCGCGGCCGCCCGCCAGACGCGCGCAATCGACCGCAACACCGTCCACGGCGTGCTCCGCGCATCGGCCGAAAGTAGCCGCTGGGAAGACGTCGCGAGCCGCTGCCTCGCGTGCACCAACTGCACGATGGTGTGCCCCACATGCTTCTGCACCACGGTCTCGGACGTGTCCGACCTGGCCGGCGAAAGCGCCGAGCGCCACCGCGTGTGGGACTCGTGCTTCTCGGCCAACTTCAGCTATATCCACGGCGGGCCCACGCGCGAGTCCACCAAGGCCCGCTACCGCCAGTGGATCACCCACAAGTTGTCCTCGTGGGAGGACCAGTTCGGGATGCTCGGCTGCGTGGGTTGCGGCCGCTGCATCACGTGGTGCCCTGCGGGCATCGACATCACCGAGGAGGCGGCGGCCCTGGGCCGCATGAGCGGCCTCGGCACTCCAGTAGGCGCAGCAATGACATAGGGCGGGCGGCGAGAGGCGATGACCACGACGGCGGCCGATGCGGTTTCGAACAACGCAGCGGTTTCGAACAACGCAGCGGTTTCGAACAACGCAGCGGCCACGGAGAGCGCAGGGCTTGCAGACAGCGCAGGGTTAGCTGGGAGCGCAGGGTTAGCTGGGAGCGCAGGGTTTGCAGACAGCGCGGGGTTTGCACACGGAGCAGACCCGATGGTCCCGCGTCGCTACGCGATCACGCGGGTCCGCGAAGACACGCGCGACACGTTCACTTTGCTGCTCGAGCCCGTCGACGGCGAGCCCCTCACGTTCCGCGCGGGCCAGTTCACGATGCTGCACGCGTTCGGCGTGGGCGAGGTGCCCATCTCGATCTCGGGCGACCCGCGAGGGCTCGACGAGGACGGCATTCCCGCGCCGCTCGAGCACACCATCCGCAACGTGGGCGCCGTCACCCGCGCCCTCGTCAACGCCGCGCCAGGCACCGAGGTGGGCGTCCGTGGCCCCTTCGGCACGTCGTGGGATGCGGCCGATGCGGTGGGGGGCGACGTCGTCTTCGTCACCGGCGGCATCGGGCTCGCGCCGCTGAGGCCCGCAATTCTGGACGTGCTCGCGCAGCGCGAGCGCTACGGCAAGGTGCTGCTGCTGTACGGCTCGCGCACCCCCGAGGACATCCTCTACGGACCAGAGATGCGCAGGTGGGCCGACCTCAACGACGTCAACGTGCAGATGACGGTGGACAATGCGCCGTACGGCTACAAGGGCAAGGTCGGCTTCGTCACGGAGCTCATCACCCGTGCCGGCTTCGACCCCCGCCAGGCATTCGCGTTCGTATGCGGGCCCGAGGGGATGATGCGCGCCGCGGCGCCCGCGCTCACAGGGCGCGGCGTGGCCCCGTCGCGCATCCGCATGTCCATGGAGCGGTCCATGAAGTGCGGCATCGGGCTGTGCGGCCACTGCCAACTGCGCGAGTTGTTCATCTGCGTGGACGGGCCGGTGCTCAGCTACGCGCGCCTCGAGCCGCTCATGAAGGTAAGGGAGCTGTGACATGACCGATGCAGCGACGACCGCACCCGCCCACACCCACGATCACTCTCACGCCGAGGCCCCCGCGTCGGAAGCCCCGGCCGCGCCCGCCCGCCCCAAGCTCGCCGTGTGGAAGTTCGCGAGCTGCGACGGCTGCCAGCTCAGCCTGCTCAACTGCGAGGACGAGCTGCTGAGCATCGCCGAGGCCGTCCACATCGCGTACTTCCCCGAGGCCACCCGCGCGGTGGTCGAGGGACCCTATGAGCTCTCGCTGGTCGAGGGCAGCATCACCACGCCCGAGGACGTCAAGCGCATCCACGAGATCCGCGCCAAGTCGGGCACGCTCGTGACGATCGGCGCCTGCGCCACGGCGGGCGGCATCCAGGCGCTGCGCAACTGGGCCGACGTGGACGAGTTCCGCTCGATCGTCTACGCGCACCCCGAATACCTCTCGACCCTCGACACCTCCACGCCCATCGCGAGCCACGTCGACGTCGACTACGAGCTGCGCGGCTGCCCCGTGGACAAGGGGCAGCTGATCGAGGTCCTCGCGGCGTTCCTGGGCGGCCGCAAGCCGCGCATCCCCACCTACTCGGTGTGCGTCGAATGCAAGCTCAAGGGCAACGTGTGCGTGCCCATCGCGTCCGGGCAGCCGTGCCTCGGGCCCGTGACCCAAGCGGGTTGCGGCGCCCTGTGTCCCTCATATGGGCGCGGCTGCTACGGCTGCTTTGGCCCTCAAGACAGCGCCAATACGGACTCCCTCACCCGCCAGCTGACGGAGCTCGGCATGAGCAACGACGACATCGTGCGCGTCTATCGCACCTTCAACGCGGGGGCCCCAGAGTTCGAGCAGGCCAGCAACAAGGTGGCAGCGGGAGGTGTGTCATGACCCACCAGCTGAAGGACGGAGGACAGGTGCTGAACGTGGGCATGCTCGCCCGCGTCGAGGGCGAAGGCGGCATGCACATCGAGATCAAGGACCGCGAGGTCATCTCGGTCAAGCTGAACATCTTCGAGCCGCCGCGCTTTTACGAGGGCTTCCTGCGCGGCCGCAAGTACACCGAGCCGCCCGACATCACCGCCCGCATCTGCGGCATCTGCCCCGTCGCGTACCAGAGCGCTTCCACCGAGGCGATGGAGACCATCTGCGGCGTGACCACCACCGACGAGATCCAGCTGATGCGCCGCCTGCTGTATTGCGGCGAGTGGATCGAGTCGCACTCCCTGCACATCTTCATGCTGCACGCGCCCGACTTCCTGGGGTTCGAGTCCGTGCTGGAGATGGCGAAGGACTACCCCGACGTGGTCAACATGGCGCTGCGCCTCAAGAAGTGCGGCAACGACGTGATGGAGCTCGTGGGCGGGCGCGCGATCCACCCCGTCAACGTCAAGGTGGGCGGCTTTTACAGGATGCCCACCGTCACCCAACTCGAGGGGCTGCGCCCCGACCTTGAACGCGGGCTCGAGGACGCGCTCGCGGCGGTCCAGCTCGTCTCCACGTTCGACTTCCCCGAAATGGAGCAGGACTACAACTACGTCTCGCTGCGCCACCCCGACTGGTATCCCCTCGAGCGCGGCACCGAGATCGTCGCGACGTCGGGCGCGCGGTTCCCCGTGGCCCAGATCGGGGAGCACGTCAAGGAGTTCCACGTCGAGCACTCGAACGCGCTGCACGCCAGTTTCGACGGCGAGAAATTCTTTGTGGGCCCGCTCGCGCGCTACAGCCTCAACTTCGACCAACTCAGCCCGCGCTGCCAGGAGGCCGCGCTCAAGGCGGGGCTTGGCGAGACGTGCCGCAACCCCTTCAAGTCGATCATCGTCCGCACGGTCGAGCTCGCCTACGCGTTCGAGGAGGCGCTGCGCATCATCGACCTCTGGCAGGACGGCCACGCGCCCTCCGTGCCCGTCGGACCCAAGGCCGGGGAGGGCATCGGCGCCTCCGAGGCCCCCCGCGGCACCATCTGGCACCGCTACAAGATCGACGCAGACGGCATCATCCTGGACGCGCAGATCGTGCCACCCACCTCTCAAAACCAGGCGAGCATCGAGGCGGACCTGCGCCTGGCCGCGCAGCAGTGGGTTGACCTCGACGACCACACGCTCACGCACCGCTGCGAGGCCGCGATCCGCAACTACGACCCGTGCATCTCGTGCGCGACCCACTTCCTGGACCTCAGGGTCAAACGATCATGAACGCGCGCGCGATGGTCATCGGACTCGGCTCCCCCGACAGGGGCGACGATGCCGTGGGCACCGCCGTCGCCGAAAGGGTGCAGGGCGTGGTGGGAGACAACATCGAGGTGTTCACAAGGGAGGACCCGACGTTCCTGGTGCACGCATGGCACGGGCGTCGCGCGGTGGTGTTGGTCGATTCGATGATCTCGGGCGCTGCCCCAGGGACCGTGACCATCCGCCATGCGGGCACGAACGACGACCCTCTTCCCACGTTCGCCTTCGCCGCTGTGGGCCGCGGCGGGAGCCACGCGTTTGGCCTGGCAGGCGCGGTCGAGCTGTCGCGCACGCTCGGCACGCTCCCTGAGCACGTCGCCATCGTCGGCATCGAGTCAAAGACCTTCGACCACGGGCCGATGTCGGGGCCGGTCGCCGCAAATATCGACAACGCGGTGGCGGCCGTATGCGCCGAGCTGGAGAGCGTGGGGTTTCCCACGGCGAAGGCGAAATAGCCGCGCAGGTGAACGAGCACACGAAAGCGAGGTCTGACCATGTGCCTAGGAACGATAGCGAAGGTAGTCGAGGTGCACGGAGACGGGCGCGCCGTCGTCGAGCACGCTCCCGTGGACCACGGAGTCGCCGACGGAGCGGGCCGACGCGAAGAGGTCCTCCTGCTGACCGTGGCCGATGACGACATCGAGCCTGGGGACTGGGTGGTGATCCACTCGGGGTTCGCGCTCGAGCGCATCTCCGCCGAACGTGCGGCGGACGCCCTCGCGATACGGGCCACGGAGCCCCCTGCTACGGACCCCCACGCCGCAGACCCCCACGCCGCGAATCCCGACACCACCCCAGGGGCATCGGCCTCCCCCCAGCACAAGGAGATGGCGCCATGACCTCTACCCGCAACCGCGGCCTCTTGCTCGCTGCAGGCACCGCAGTCATCTCGGGCGTGGCCATCTGGGTCAACTCGAGCGGCGTGGCCGCGTACGGCAATGCCACCGCGTACACGACCGCCAAGAACGCCGCGTCGGCCCTGATCATCGCCGCGGTCTTTGTCGCCGCTCGCCGCATCCGCGGGGCCGACGCCGTCGCCCTCACCCGCCCCTCGCGGGCCCTGCAATGGTGGGGCCTGGCCTACGTTGCCGTCCTGGGTGGCGCGGTGCCGTTCCTGCTGTTCTTTGCGGGCCTCGCGTCGACGGCGTCCACGCAGGCCGCGTTCCTGCACAAGACGCTGATCGTGTGGGTCGCGCTGCTCGCCGTGCCCCTGCTCAAGGAGAGGCTGACGCCGTGGCACGGAGCGGCGATCGCTTTGCTCGTGCTCGGGCAACTCGGGCTCGCGGGCGCCGTGTCGTTTGCCCCCGACGCCGGCATCGTCATGATCGGCGGCGCGACGCTCATGTGGTCCGTCGAGGTGATCGCGACCAAGCGCCTGCTCGTAGGGGTCACGCCGTGGACCGTGTCCCTGGCGCGCATGGGTGGGGGTTCCCTCGCGCTGCTGGCCTGGGCCGCCGCAACCGGCGCGTTGGGAAGCGTGGCGCCGAGCACCTCGACTCAGTGGGCGTGGGTGTTGCTCACCGGAGTGCTACTCGCGGGCTACGTGCTCACGTGGCACCAGGCGCTATGGCGCGCCCCTGCCGTCGACGTCACCGCGGTGCTCGTGCTCGGCGCCCTGGTGACAGCGACGCTCGCGGGCGCCTTCGACGGGGCGCCGCTGGCCGCCAAGGCGCCCTGGCTCGCGCTCTTGGCCGCGGGCGGGTTGCTCGTGTGGCTCGCGCCGCGACCGAGCCCGCTCGAAGGGCGGGCCGCCGCATGACCGACACCGCGCGCCGGGCGCGAGGTCCGACTCAGCATCGCCCGCCATCCGCCTCCGCGACAGTTCCCCACGCGGCGGCGGCCCACGCGACAGTTCCCCACGCGGCGGCGGACCACGCTGCAGCGGCCACAGCCGCCCCGACCCATGCCACCAATCCCCAAGAACCGCCACCTGGGGCTAGCGGTGCGGTGATGTTTGGCCGGTACGCCTTCCCGCCCAACGAACGCGGATACTGCGGCCCCGACCGCGCGGACGAGCTCCTGGAGCGCGTCGCAAACGGCTCGTCGGGCCCCGTGCTCGCCTCGTTGGCGCGCGGGTTCGAGGGCGCGTGGCCGTACCTCGAACTCATCGGCGAGTGCCTCGGCCGCGGCACCCTCGACCCCGTCGTGGTGCGCACGTATTGGCTGGGCGGGCCCGAGTTGAGCCGCTGCGGGGGGCGACCCTTCGTGGGCTCCCTGGAGACCCGGTTCCGATCGCGACTGTCACGGCTCGAGTTCGAACGCCTCGCCGCCGCCGTCGTCATGGGAGCCACCCCGCACCACAACTTTCACGTATTCGGCGTCTACCCGTGGGTGGGGCTCATGCGCGGCGGCATGGGCGACGTGCCGCTCCAGGTCTTGGACCGATGCCGCATCCGGTGGGGTCGGGTAGCGGAGATCCACGGCGACACCGCGGTGGTCTCCAGTCGGCCTCTCACCTGGGACGGCCACCGGCTGGCTTTGGGGCCGGCTACTCCCGAGACCGCGCGGCTGCGGCGCAACGGTCGCGCGCTCACGCACGCCGTGCGACCGGGCGACTGGGTGTCCCTGCACTGGGACTGGGTGTGTGACCGGCTGGGACCGACCGAGTTGGCGCACCTACGGCGTTCTACAGCAATCGAACTCGCGGCCGTGAGCGGCTGCGCGTTTTCCGCACCGACAACGGTGCTCGCCTGAGAGGAGAGCGATCATGCACATGCCCGATGGAGTCCTGGACCCGACGGCGCTGGTGGCGGCCGGAGCCGTCTCGGTGGGAGCGGTCGCGTGGTCGATGCATGAGGTCCGGCACGGCCGGCCGCGTTTAGGGTTAGCGCTCGGCGGAGCGGCAGGGCTCCTCGTCACCCACCTCGCCGACGTACCGCTCTACGGCCCCTACACGGCTCACCTGATCGGCGGGACCTTGCTGGCCGTCGCGATAGGGCCGTGGCTCGCGGTGATGACCATGGCATCGGCGCTGACCATCGAGGCCCTGCTGTGGCACGACGGCGGTACGGCCGCGTTGGGAGCCAACATGGCGGTCATGGGGGTGGTGGGCATCCTGGTGGGCTACGGCGCATATCGCGCCGTCCTCACCCTCGCCGCAAGGCCGCGAGCGGACGCGAGCGAGACGCCCGTAGACGCGTCGCGGAGCCCGTCTCTGTGGACCAAGGCGGCCGCCGCAGCGGCAGGCGCGTGGCTGAGCGTCATCGCGTCCGCGCTCACGCTCGCGGCCCTCGTGTCGGTGGGCAGCGCGGCCGCGGTGGGATCCATGACCGATGCGCCCGAGGCGACGCTCGCCGATCTCCTCCCGCGCTATGCCGCATGGGGCCTCCTCGAGGCGCTGATCACGGGCGTGGCGGTGGCGGCGGCGCTCAGCTGGAAGCGCTCGGTCGCGAGGATTGAGGTCGTTACGGACCTCGAACGCCGCGTGCCCCTACCGTCGCCTTAGGCCACCTCGTTCGCGATTTCGCCGGATGCACCCGGACCGCCCACTCCGACATGCGGCGCGATACGGGCGCGGTTTGTCCGCAAAAGTCGCAGTTCTACCCCCGTATTCTCACGATACGGACACAAACAGGCGCCCGTCTCTTTCGCTTTCGACGCCCCAGGCGTAGCCTGGCGCTAGATCCCGACCCTCGTGCTCCGGGATGTGGGGCCTCAATGGGGAGGCAACGAATGGAAGGTGACGACCGTGGAGATGGACGAGCACCAGGCCAAGCTGCTCAGCTCGATTATGCAGCATTCCAAGGAGCCCTCTGCCGCACTTCAGGCCCTCACGGACGGCGACCATCGATCGATGCAGACCCACGCCAAGGCCGCGGTGGACGAGGCTCGGCATCCTGAAACCAGCAGGGAACGCCTCAAGGAGCTGGCCTCCTCACAGAGCACGCCGATCCGCCAGGCGGTAGCCGCGCGTCCGGACTGCCCGCTGGGCCTCATGATCGAGCTGTCTGGCGACGACGCCACCGAGGTGCGGATGGCACTCGCGGCCAATCCCGGCGCGGCGCCGGTCATGGAGCAGCTCGCACAGGATCGCCACCGCGACGTGGTGAAGACCCTCGCCAACAACCCCGCACTACCCCATGACGCCCTCCTTGGCCTCGCCTCTCATAAGCGGCGCGACGTCCGCAATGTCGCGCTCGAGCGGCTCCGTGACCTGGAACGCGGCAGCCAGATCCACAATGCCGCGGCGCCCGAACTCCAGGACAGGGCATGGCGATCGAACCAGAACCCACCACCGGGGCCTTAGGCGGGTGCGTGGAAGTGGGCGACTGGTAGCAACCACCGGATGCGGCCGTTGAGTAGACGCAGCCGTTGAGTAGACGCAGCCGTTGAGTAGACGCAGCCGTTGAGTAGACGCAGCCGTTGAGTAGACGCAGAACAGCCGCCGGCCAGACCCAATGGGGAGGGTCCAACCGGCGGCTGCACGTCTAGGTCAACGGAGCTGGCTCAACGGAACCCGCTCAACGGAGGTGCTTTAACGGAACCACGTGCCGCCGTTGACGTCCATCACGATGCCGGTGACAAACGAGGCGCCCGGCGACGCGAGATACGCGACGGCGTTGGCGATGTCGTCGGGCGCGCCCGCACGGCCCAAGGGCGTGCCGGCGATCGCGGCCTTCTGGCCGGCCTCGGGGGTGAAGGTCGCGTGGAACGGGGTGTCGCCGATGAACCCTGGTGCAATCGAGTTCACGGTGATGCCGCGCGGGCCCAACTCCTTGGCCAGTCCACGGGTGAAGCCGTCGAGCGCGGACTTCGACGCCGCATAAGCCACCGCGCCGTTGCCGCCGCCGTTCTCCGCGGCCTGTGAGCCGATCGAGACGATCCGCCCGCCGTCGGGCATCTGCTGCAGCACGGCACGCGTCACGCGGAACGTGCTCGTGAGGTTGACGTCGATCACGGCGAACCAGTGATCGTCGGTCATCTCGGCCAACTTCTGGCGTCCCACGATGCCGCCGGCGTTGTTCACCAGCAAGTCGATGGGTCCACCGAGGGCCTCGGCGGCCGCCGCAACCACGGTGTCCACCTGGCCCTGGTCGATCGCGTCGAGCGCGAAGGCCGCGGACTTGCGCCCGAGCGCCTCGATCTCGGCGGCCACGGGGCTGCCGTCATGAGAGCGGTAGGTGAGCGCTACATCGGCGCCCGCCTTGGCAAGGGCCAGGGCGACTGAGCGGCCGATGCCGGTACCGCCTCCGGTGACGAGTGCGCGTCGTCCAGTCAAATCGTTCGTCATGCGTACCTCCATAGGTAGGTGGCGTGGTTTGGGGGTGACGCCTCGTGGCGCAGGACCGCGTGCGTCGATGCCGGCCTAGCGGTCGACGCGGGCTCCGCCGCCGCCTGCGAGCTTGAGGACTTCCGCGGTGGTGACCATGGTGGTGTCACCTGGTGTAGTCATCGCGAGGGCTCCGTGGGCTGCACCGTATTCGACCGCCGTGGACAGGGGTTGGCCGTCGAGGAGTCCATAGATGAGGCCGGAGGCGAAGGAGTCGCCGCCGCCCACCCGGTCCATGATCTCGAGGCGTTCGCGGTGGGTAGCCTGCACCAGCCCCGTCTCGGGTGACCACGCCAGGGCGCCCCACCCGTTGACGGTCGCGGAGTGCACGGTGCGCAGCGTGGTGGCGATCACCTGGAAGTTGGGGAACGCCTCCGCTGCGGTGTGGATCATCTTGGCGAACCCGTCGAGCGCGAGCGTGGACAGGTCCTCGTCCACACCCTCGACGGCGAAGCCGAGGCTCGCGGTGAAGTCTTCCTCGTTGCCGATCATCACGTCCACATGCGGCGCAATAGCACGGTTGACCTCCTGGGCCTTGGCCTGCCCGCCGATGGACTTCCACAACGACGGCCGGTAGTTGAGGTCATACGACACGATCGTGCCGTGCTTTTTGGCGGCCTTGACCGCGGCAAGCACCGTGTCCGCAGAAGTCTCGGACAGGGCCGCGAAGATGCCCCCCGTGTGCAACCAACGGACCCCGAGGTCACCGAACAGGTGGTCCCAGTCCACGTCGTCGGCCTTGAGCTGCGACGCGGCCGTGAGCCCACGGTCGGACACCCCCACCGCGCCGCGGACCCCGAAGCCACGCTCGGTGAAGTTGAGTCCGTTACGGACCGTGCGACCAATACCGTCATAAGGCACCCACTTGATAAAGCTGGTGTCCACGCCGCCCTGGAGCACCATGTCCTCCACAAGCCTGCCCACCTCGTTGTCCGCCAACGCGGTCACCACGGCGGTGCGCAAACCGAACGCACGGCGCAGGCCGCGGCTCACGTTGTATTCACCGCCACCCTCGAACGCACGGAACGAACGAGCTGTACGGATACGACCCTCACCCGGGTCAAGGCGCAGCATCACCTCGCCGAGTGAGACCGCGTCATAACGGCACTCGGAGGCGGGACGGATAGACAGGCTCATGATTACTCCTGGTAAAAGTCGAGTCTTGGTTTAGGCGTTGAGGAGGGTGACGGCCTCGGCCGTCAGGCGGGTGATCTCGGCAAAGTTGCCCTCGCGCACCATCGCGCGGGGCACCATCCACGAGCCACCCACGGCCACAATCGCGGGGATGGCAAGGTATTCGTGCAGGTTCTTAGGCCCAATGCCGCCGGTGGGCACAAACGTCACACCCACGAACGGTGCGGCAAGCGCGGCGATCGCGGGTGCGCCACCGGATGTGCCCGCGGGGAAGAACTTCACCGTGGTCAGGCCCAACTCGAGAGCGGCCTGCACCTCGGTCGCGGTGACCGCACCGGGAAGCGCGAGCACCCCGTGCTCCTGGCAACGCTCGACCACGGCCTTGCTCAAACCGGGCGAGACGATGTAGCTGGCACCGGCCGCCACAGCCAGATCCACCTGCTTGGGGGTCAGCACGGTGCCGGCACCCACGAGCATGTCGCCACGAGCAGCCATCGCCCGAATCGACTCCTCAGCTGCGTCGGTACGGAACGTCACCTCGGCCACGGGAAGTCCCCCGGCGACGAGGGCCGCCGCCAACGGATCGGCATCGGCCGCATCGTCAAGGACGACAACGGGGACAAGCCGAGCTGAGCTGAGCTGTTCGAGAATGGTCATGATCGACTCCTAAGGTGTCGGACGAGTGAAGGGGGTAGGTGCGGGCGACGGGTGAGCGGGCGCGGGCTTCGCGTTAGCGGGCGCGGGCGACGGGTGAGCGGGCGCGGGCTTCGCGTTAGCGGGCGCGGGCTTCGCGTTAGCGAGCCAGCCAGCCGCCGTCGACTGCCAGAACCTGGCCATGGACGTAGCCGGACGCGGCCGAGGCGAGGAACACGACCACGTTGCCGATGTCCTCCGGTTGACCCCAGCGACCGGCGGGGATGCGCACCGAGAGTTGCGCGAGACGGTCGGGATCGGCCAGCAGCGCGGTGTTCATGTCGGTCGCCATGTAGCCGGGGGCCACCGCGTTGACGTTGACGCCCTTGCCGGACCACTCGTTGCACAGCGCCTTGGTGAGCTGCGCGACCGCACCCTTCGAAGCCGCATATGCCGGGACGGTAAGCCCACCCTGGAAGGACAGCAGCGAGGCCATGTTGATGACCTTGCCGTAGCCACGCTCGAGCATCGGCGCACCAAAGATCTGGCACAGCTGGAACACCGAACGCAGGTTGACGTTCATCACGCGGTCGAAGCTCTCGAGCGGGAACTCGACCGCGGGGTGGCGCTCCTGCGTTCCGGCGTTGTTCACCAGGATGTCCACCTGGCGCTCGGCGAGCACTGTGGCGGAGACCGCGGCGATCGCCTCGGAGTCGCCCAGGTCAACGGAGTAGAGGTCGAGCTTGCGGCCACGCTCCGCCGCATACGCGACGAGGTCCTCGGGAAGGTCGCTGCGACCGTAGACGATCACGTCGGCGCCCGCATCGAGCATCGCGCGCGTCACACCAGCGCCCAGCCCGCGTCCACCCCCGGTGACCAGTGCGGTCTGTCCGGTGAGATCGAAGGGGTTGCTCATGCGTCTGCCTTTCCAGGAAGGGGGGTGACCAGCACCTTGAGGCAGTCCTGGCCGGAGGTCGCGGCGTCGAACGCCGCACCCACCTGATCGAGGCCAAAGGCCTTGGTGGGGAAGTTCTCGAGGCCCAGCGCGCCCGAGGCGATCAGCTCGATCGCGCGGACCATGTTGGCGGTCGTGTAGACGCGCACGCCGTTCATCGTCTGCTCCTTGAAGCACACGGCGCGCAGGTCGATCGGGGCGGGCGCCTTGTACACGCCCACGATGACGATGCGTCCGAGGATGCGCGTCACGTCGGTGATCTCGGCGGCCACCGACGGGTGGGCGGCGGTGTCGAACGTGGTGTCCGCACCCTCACCATCGGTGAGCGGCGCCAGGGTCTCGGCCATCGTCGATCCCTCGGGGACCACGGTGAAGCCCATGCCCTCGGCCACGGACCGACGCCATGCGCTCGGCTCGGTGATGACCACGGTTCCGGCACCCTCGTGCCGTGCCACCAGGGCCGTCAGCACGCCGATGGGTCCGGCGCCATAAACGGCGACGGTGTCACCCTTCTCCATACCGGACAGCGCGACCGCGTGAACGGCCACGGCGAGAGGCTCGGCGAGCGACGCGGTCAGCGGGTCGACGCCCTCGGGAACCTCGTGAAGCACCTCGGGGGGAAGCGCGACATATTCGGCCATGCCACCGGGGGTGTCGATGCCATACAGGCCAAGGCCGCGGCACACGTACGCGTTGCCGTCACGGCAGGACTTACAGTCGCCGCACGAAAGCAGCGGCTCGACCACGACGAGCGTTCCCGCGGCGGGGCCGGTGGCTCCGGCCGTCTCGACCCAGCCAGACATCTCGTGGCCCATGATCAGGGGGGCCTGCGCGCGGGGGTGCTTGCCGTGCAGAATCGCGAGGTCGGTGCCGCAGATGCCGTTGTAGGCCATGCGCACCAGCGCCCAACCCTCGGGCACCTCGGGCATCGGGACCTGACGGGTCTCGACGGCGTCCGTCCCCAGCCAGACGGCGGCGGTCATTTCGGTCTTTTCTGTCACGTCAGGCTCCCTTGCCCGCGTACGTCGTGGCGCACGCCTCGTTACGACCGGGTGCCCCAAGGACCTCCGGATTGACGATGTTGCGCGGAGCGCGACCGGCGCAGACCTCCACGACGTTCTCGACCGTGCGCCTCTTGAGCTCGGCGTAGGACTCCTCGGTGTACCAAGCCAGGTGCGGCGTCAGGACCACGGAATCAAACTCCATGAGCGGGTGGCCCACGGGCACGGGCTCCTGGTCGTGCACGTCGATGGCCGCACCCTGGATGGTGCCCGCCCTCAGCGCCTCGACCAGGGCGTCCGTGTTCGCCACCCCTCCGCGACTGGTGTTGACCAGAATCGCGTCGGGACGCATGCGGGCAAACTCGGCCGCGCCGATCATCCCGCGCGTCTGCTCGGTGAGCGGCGTGTGAAGCGAGACCACCTGCGAGCGCTCGAGCAACTCATCGAGGCTCACGGACGTGACGCCGTGGAAGGTGTCCAGCTCGGGATCGGCGGCGATGTCGTAGCCGATCACCTCGTAGCCCAGACCCTTGGCCTTGCGGGCGGTCGCGGTGCCGATGAGGCCCAGGCCAATCACGCCGAACACGCGGCCGCGGGTTTGGTACAGGGGACGGACGGCGACCAGGTCAAAGTTGCCTGCGCGCACCCCGCGGTCGAGGCGCGGGATCCCGCGGACGGCGGCCATCGCCATGCCGACCGCGTGATCCGAGACCGCCTCGGTGCCGTAGTCGGGCACGTTGCACACGGCGATCCCGCGCTCGGTGGCCGCGGCCACGTCCACGGAGTCGACACCCACGCCGTAGCGGCCGATGGCCTTGAGAGCCGGAAGCGCGTCCATCACCTCGGCGGTGATCTTGCCGTACTGAACGAGGATGCCCTCGGCGCCTGCCGCGTTCGCGATGATCTCGGCCGCATCACGCGACTGCGCGAGAACGAGCTCGGCGCCGGCGGGGTCGGTGACGGCATGCTCGATGTCGAATGCGTCGTGGTCGCACTCAGTGATAACGATTTTCACGGCAGTCCTTTCAGGTCCGGAGCCCCCGCGGGGCCGGGTAGTCGGCAGGGTTAGCGCGCGAGCCATCCGCCATCGACGGGCAGGATCGCCCCGTGGATGTACGACGCGGCGGGAGAGCACAGGAAGAGGACGGCACCCGCGATGTCCGAGGCATCGGCCCACTTGCCGGCGGGGATGCGGTCCAGGATCGACTTGCTGCGCGCGGCGTCCTGACGCAGGTCGTGCGTGTTCGCGGTGGCGACGTAGCCGGGGGCGACGGCGTTGACGTTGACGCCTCCCGCGGCCCACTCGTTGGCCAGCGCCTTGGTCAGGCCGGCGATCGCGGACTTGGACGAGGTGTACCCGGGAACGTTGATGCCGCCCTGGAAGCTCAGCATCGACGCGGTGTTGACGATCTTGCCCGAGCCACGCTCGAGCATCGTGCGCCCCACCTCGCGGGACAGGATGAACGCTGTCCGGAGGTTGACGTCCATGACGTGATCGAAGTCCTCATCGCTGTGGACGGCGGCCGGCGTGCGGCGGATGGTCCCGCCGTTGTTGACCAGGATGTCGACCTTGCGTGCTGCGAGATCCGCGGCGAGCGCCGTGACCTCGTCACGCACCGAGAAGTCACAACGCAGCGGCGTGAACGTGCGCCCCTGCGCCTCGACCGCGGTGCGGGCATCGCTTTCGCCGTCCGTCATGTCGTAGCTGACGCCGATGATGTCGGCGCCCGCCATCGCGAGGGCCTCCGCAATCGCGAGGCCGATCCCCTGGCTTGCGCCGGTGACCACGGCAGTCTTGCCCTCGAGGCCCAACAGTCGGTGGGCGAACTCGGCGGGTGTCGTTGCTGCGGTCATGTCCAAAATCCTTTGGTCGGCGTTGCGGTGAATGCGGCTATGCGGTGAATGCGGCTATGCGGTGAATGCGGCTGTGCTCAGGCAGTCCACCCGAGCGCACGCGAAATCTGGTCTGCTGTGGCGATGGCTTCTACCGACATCGCATCAATCTGCTCGGCGGTGTGCGCGAGCATGATCGTCGAGATACTCAGTCCGTACTTGACCTTGCCGGTGTGGTCGCGAATCGGTGCCGCGACGCAGCCAACACCGGGCTCGTTCTCCTCGCGGTCCCGTGCGTATCCCAAGTCACGGACGGTCCCCACCTCGTGGCGCAGGCCGTCGAGCGTGGTGATCGTGTGCTCGGTCAGACGCGGCAGGCCCGCCCTGGCGACAAACCGTTCCAGGGCCTCGTCGTTGTACGTCGAGAGGACACACTTGCCGATTCCCGTGGTGTGCATGGGGATGGAGTTGCCCACGCGGGAAACCATCCGGTAAGGGATGTCGGAGTCGGAACGGATCAGATAGATAATCTCGTCGCCATTCACGGCGCCCACGTGCACGGTGCAGTGCACCCTGGCCACGAGGGCATCGACGTATGGCTGTGCGATCGAGGAGATATCGATGCGCTGCAGCACCCCACCGGCAAGCGCGAGAATCTTGGGTCCAGGAAGGTAGCCACCGGTCTCAGAGATGGTCACGAACTCACGGTGGACGAGCGTCGCGAGGATGCGGTGCACCGTGCCCTTGGAGATACCCGTCGCCTTGACGACGTCGGTGAATCTGTCGTGCTTCAGGACGGCCTCGAGGACGAGGAGCGTCTTTTCGCTGGCGTTGGAGGTGGGCGGCGAGGCGCCCTCGATGCTCGGTGTTGTTTGCGTCATGTCCGTCATCCTGCTACCTAGCGCATCTCCGCGACGGAGAATCCGTCCATGTCGTCAAAAGACTGGTTCTCGCCGGCCATGGCCCAGACGAAGCTATAGGACGCTGTACCCACTCCCGAGTGCACGGACCAGCTCGGGGAGATCGTCCCTTCCTCGTTCGCCACGACCAGGTGACGCGTCTCCGTCGGCTGCCCCATAAGGTGAATCACGCGGGCGTCCTCGGCCAGGTCGAAGTACAGGTAGAGCTCGGTGCGGCGGTCGTGAGTGTGCGCCGGCATGGTGTTCCACATGCTGCCCGGGTGGAGCGTGGTGACGCCCATGACTACCTGGCAGCTGCGCACGCCGTTCTCGTGGATGTACTGGTTGAGCGTGCGACGGTTCGCGGTGAGTCCATCGCCCAACTCGCGGATGTTGCCGGTTCCGGCGGGCACGAGCGTGGTCGGGTAGCTCGTGTGTGCGGGGGCCGAGACGAGGTAGAACCGCGACGGGCCACCCTCGCCCTGAGCATCGGAAGAGGCGAACACGACGTCGGTCGCACCGCGCCCTATATAGAGGCACGATCCGTGGCCGAGCTCGTAGGTTTCGCCGTCGACCGTGACCGTTCCGGCACCACCCACGTTGACGATTCCCGCCTCGCGGTGCTCAAAGAACACCTCGCTGCGGATCTCGGGGAAGGTGGGCAACACGACAGGGCCTGAGACCGGCTTGACGCCGAGCATCACGACCCTGTCGTGGTGCGTGTAAACCGCGGTCGCCTCGTCGTCAACGAAGAGCCCCTGAACCAGGTAGCGGCTCCGCAACTCGTCGGTGTCCATCCCTGGGATGTGCTCCGGGCTGGTTGCGTAACGCTGTTCCATGTTCAGGCCTTTCCTTACGAAAATGATGCGGTTGAGTGGTGGGTCAGAGATTCAGTAAGCGCGGGATCAGGTGAGTCCGAGCAGACCAGGCAGCCACATCGACAGACCCGGCGTGAAGATCACGATCACGAGTAGGGCGATGAGTGCGGCGAAGAACGGCATGAGGCGCCTGACGACGTCCTCGATACCCAGGCCGGCCACCTTGGCTCCGACGAAGAGGATGGGCCCCACCGGCGGCGTAATCGTTCCCACCGAGAGCGCGAAGACCATCATGATTCCGAAGTGCACGGGGTGGATTCCAAACGCCATGACGATGGGCAGGAAGATCGGCGTGAAGATCAGGACTGCGGGCGTCGGGTCCATAAAGAGCCCGACGATGAGCAGCACCAGCGCGATGAGCAGCAGGATGACCGCCGGGTTGTCGCTGATGCTGAGCATTGCCTCCGAGACCATCGCCGGGACCTTGGCGAACGACATCACGAAACCCATGATCGACGAGACGCCGATGAGGAACATGACGACCGAGGTAGTCCGTGCCGCGTCCATGAGGATGCGGGGGATGTCCTTGACCTTGATGGACCTATAGATGGCCGACAGCACCAGGGAGTAGATGACCGCGATGTTCGAGGCCTCGGTAGCGGTGAAGAAACCACCGAGGATGCCGCCGATCACGACGACGATGAGGAACATCGCGGGCAGTGCGATGGCGACGGTCTTTGCGCGCTCCCCGAAACTGATGTGGTCGGTGAACTTGAGCTCGGGGTGCTTGCGGGCGTACAGGTAGACGATGATCATGCAGGCGAGGGCCCACAGGATGCCTGGGATGTATCCAGCGACGAAGAGCGCGGCGATCGATGCGCTCGAGACGAGGGAGTAGACGATCATCAGGTTGCTCGGCGGGATGAGCATGCCGGCGGGGGCCGACGCGATGTTGGTCGCTGCCGAGAAGCCCTTGTCGTAGCCTTCCTTGGCCTGCATCGGGCCCATGGTCGATCCGATGGCTGCTGCGGCGGCGACGCCCGAGCCGCTGACGGCTCCGAACATCGCGTTCGCTGCCACGTTCGTCTGCGCGAGGGCACCGGGTGTGCGGCCCACCATGACCTTGGCGGCATTGACAAGCCGCATGGCTATCCCGCCGTTATTCATGATGACGCCGGCGAGGACAAAGAACGGGATGGCCAACAGGGGGAAGGAGTTGATACCTCTAAATACCTGTTGTGCCGACGTGAGGACGCCGTTCTCAAAGCCCAGGAGGACAAAGAGTGCGGTCATCGATGACAGGCCGACCGCGATACTGATCGGGGCTCCGATCAACAGGAAGACGGCGATTCCTACAAGGAGGATGAGTGCGCTGAGTGCTGCGGGATCCATGATTCAACCCTCCCTTACAGGACTTCCGGTTCGGCATCCACGATCGCGCTTTCGGCGCCGATGAGGAGTCGTACCAGGTGGTAGATGGTGTAAAAGGCGATCAGGACGCCTGAGATGGGCAGCGCGAGGTAGAGCGGGCCAACATTGACCGGCAGTCCGGTGAGGTTCTGCGACCAGGCGAGCTTGGCTACCTCGTATCCGCCCCAGATCAGGACCAGGGAGGTGAAGGCCAGGATCGCGATCTGGACCAGCACCATGATGGCGACCCTGATCTTCTCGGGCAGCTTCTTGATGGCGAAGTCGACCGCGATGTGGCCGCGCTCGCCAAAGACGAGCGCCGCCCCGAAGAGGCCTAACCAGATGAACAAATACTTAGCCAATTCCTCTGACCAGCCGCTTGGCGAGTCGAGGACCTGGCGCGCGAAGACCTGCCAGGCGACGTCGACGACGAGTGCCGCAAAGAGCGTCACTACCGTCCACGTCAGCACGCGGTCAAGACCGCTCTTCAATGCGTTCATGAGTTCAAACCTCTTCGGGTCGGGTCGCTGGCTACTTAGCCGCTGCGCGGACCTGGGCGTAGATGTCCTTGGTGACATCGGTCGTGAGCTTCTGCTCCGTCAGCGGGGCGATGACAGCTGCGAATGCGTCTGCGTCGACCTCGTTGAAGACGGCACCTGCAGCCTCAGCGTCGGCAACCGCCACAGAGATCTGCTCCGTCCACAGCTCGGCCTCGTGCACACGGGCCTCGGCGAGGAGCTCGGTGAAGATGTCCTGGACCTCAGGCGTCATGGCGTTGTATACGTCGGGGCTGATGATGAGGTAGTCGGGGAACATCAGGTGACGCGTGTAGCTGTAGTACGGCGCAACCTCGGAGTGCTTGAGGCCGGAGTAGATCAGCTCGTTGTTCTCGCCGCCCTCGATGACGCCAGACTGAATGGCCGTGTAGACCTCGCCCTGACCCATGGGGGTACCGGTACCGCCCATGAGCTTCATCATCTCGATGTTGGTGTCCGACTCGATCACGCGAATCTTCATGCCCGCGAGGTCGTCGGGGGTGATGATCGGCTTCTCGGAGTTGTAGACCGACCGCACGCCACCGTGGAAGGCGGAGAGAACCTTGATGCCCTGGTCCTCAAGCGAGGAGTACAGGTCCCCGACGATTGCCGGGTCGTTGGTGACTTCGCTCTGGTGTGCCGGCGAGTCAAACACGAACGGGAGGTTGAAGACGACGAAGTCGGGGTTGAAGTTCTCGAGCAGCGGTCCACCGATGTAGGCCATCTCGATGGTGCCGGCCTGGACCAGCTCGATGGTCTCGCGCTGTGCGCCAAGCGTCTCGTTCGGGAAGACCTCGATGTCATATGCACCGTCGGTCGCCTCGAACAACTTGTCGCCAAGCTCATCCATCACGATGTACTGAGGGTGGGTCTCGGGCTGGTTGAACGCCACCTTCATGACGAGGGTGTCTGCGTTGGCAACGGGCTTGTCTGCTCCGTCGGTGCTGTCAGCAGTGCTGGATGTGGTGCCGGCGCTGCACGCGGTGAGCGCGAGGACCGATGCACCGAAGAATGCCGCGAGGTATGCAGCCTTGTTGTGCCTCATTGATGACTCCTTTGTCGACTCACTGACGTGAGGTGTGGCTTCTGCGAACCTAGGAAACATGGGCCGAACCTGTTTCCCAGGCCGTACGGATGGGTATTTCGGTGCTCCTGCGGAAGACTGCTTTGTCAGATCCACGCTAAATATGGAACACTGGTCCGGTACACGGAACAAACTAACCCGGCGCGAGCGATGAAGCAACCGGACGATGGTCCTAAAACACGATCGAGACCCAACCGAGACATTTCGGCGGCACACTCAGGAGCGACAACGATGTCTTCCACCACAGATGCAACACACCCCCTTCTGGGCGCCTACGCGATGGCGCCAGGCGACCCCAACGAGGCGACGGCTTTCTATCGTGCGCTCGCCGAACTCCCCATCGGCGGCCTCGAAATCCCGGCACCCGCGACCGACCTTGAGGCCGACGACGTCGCCTTGATCGCCGCGCGCCTCCAGCCCGGATGGCGCGTCATGCTCACCGCGATCCCCGTCGTGATGGGGCGCCTCGGCAGTGACCCCGACTACGGTCTGGCCTCGACCGACGACGAGGCCCGCGCCCGCGCACTCGCCGATGTCGCACGCGCCTTGGACCTCGCGCACCGCCTGGCCGACCTCGCTGGGAAACGGCGCGTCACCGCGATCGAGGTGCACAGCGCACCCGGACCAGTCCTGGGCGACGCCTCGTCCCTTTCCCTGTCACTCGAGACCATCGCTGGCTGGGACCTCGCGGGAACGCAGATCCTGATCGAACATTGCGACGCCCTGGTCGGCGGTCAGCGGGCGGCCAAGGGCTTCCTCACTCTCGGCGACGAGATCGAGTCGATACGCGCCGCGGGTTCCCCCGATCCGATCGGCATTGGCATCAACTGGGGGCGTTCCGCGATCGAGGGCCGCTCCGCACACACGCCGATCGACCATCTCGCCACCGCGTCCGATGCGGGTCTGCTTCGCGCGCTCGTGTTCTCCGGGGCCAGCGCCCAAGAGTCCGCGTGGGGCGACGCGTGGGGCGACGCCCACATCCCGTCGCGTGGCGACGATGCCGCCCTCTCGGCCTCGAGTGGATCTCTGCTCGACACCGCCGCGATCGCCAAGGCCCTCGAGGCCGCGGGCGCGCGCACCGACCTCGCCGTGAAGGTTTCCGTCAGACCGCGCGATATCGCGGTCGAAGATCGGGTCGCAGTGGCCCGAGCCGTCCTGACCCAGTTGGAGGCACACCGTGTCGCATGACACCCCCCAGCCCACCCCCCGCCGCTTCGGCGTCATCGGCCTGGGCACCATGGGACGCCCGATGGCAGGACACATGCTGGACGCGGGACTCGCCGTCCACGTTCACGCGCGTAGATCTGCGGCCACAGCGGCGCTCGTCGAGGCCGGCGCGACGGCCCACCCCACGGCCTCCGCACTTGCCGCCCAATGCGACGTCGTCGTGTTCGTCGTTCCCGACCTTCCTGACGTCGAGGCGATTCTCGCCGGCCCCGACGGCCTCCTCGCGGGGGTCGCGCATCCCCTGGTTCTCGTGATTAGCTCCACCGTCTCACCCGAGGGAGTGCGTGCGCTTGGCGAACGGCTCGCCGCCCAGACGGATGGCCTGGTGCACGTGGTCGATGCCCCCATCAGCGGGGGCGAACGTGGCGCCATCGCGGGAACCCTCGCGATCATGGCCGGCGGCCGCGAGCAGGATTTCGCCACCGCCGAACCCGCACTGCGTGCGTGTGGGAACCCCGTCCACCTGGGGCCGCTCGGCGCGGGACAGGTGGCCAAGGCCTGCAACCAGATGATCGTCGCGGCCACCGTGGTGGCGCTCAGCGAGGCGAGCGTGGTGGCGGAACGCGCCGGACTCGACGTCCAGGCACTCTTCGATCTGCTGGGCACTGGGCTCGCGGGAAGCCAGGTTCTCGAGCAAAAGAAACACGCGCTCGTCACCAAGGAACACCCGGCTTCCGGCCCCGCCCGCTTCATGGTCAAGGATCTTGCGTTCGCCACGGCGGAGGCGCGTCGCGGCGGCACCGCGACCCCACAGCTCGACGTCCTGAGCCAGATCTTCACGGGCCTCACCGCGGCGGGGCTTGGCGACCAGGACGTCGCCGTCGTGCAAACGTACGTGGAAAATCTGACCGCGCCATGACCGCTCCCGCACCAGTCAACCCGCGCGCATATATGTGCGCGAGTACCACCACCGATCGTCGGCACCTCGGGATTTTGGGGGGCCTTCCGGCCCGCGCCGCCGAACTAGAGTCCACCACTTAGGCCGCTCACCGCAGAGCGAACCTGTGCGTATCCTTTTGAGGGAACACCATGAGCAACCGTCGTAACGAACTCCTCCACCGCAAGGCACGAGCAACCGCGCGCCGACGAGCCGTGCTCGGACGGCTGACGCCTGGCGGCCGCCGCAACTTTGTGGACACGCTTCGCGCCGAGAACACCGGCTCCAAGCTGTTGCTTCTGGGTACCGTCGTCGCGCTTGGGTGGGCAAACTCCCCGTGGGCGGACTCGTATACGTCGCTCAGTGCGACTTCCTTCGGCCCCGAATCCCTCCACCTCAACCTCACCGTCGCCCAATGGGCCACCGATGGCCTGCTCGCGATCTTCTTCTTTGTGGTCGGCCTCGAGCTCAAGCGCGAGATGGTCGAGGGCCAGCTGCGCAAGCCCGCCACCGCGATCGTACCGATCCTTGCCGCGGTGGGCGGAATGGCCATCCCGGCGCTCACGTACGCGGCGGTGGTCATGCTGCGCGACGGTCCCACCGAGGGCTGGGCCATCCCCGTGGCGACCGACATCGCGTTCGCAGTCGCGGTACTCACTATCTTCGGCTCACGCCTACCCACGGCCCTACGCGCCTTCCTGCTCACGCTCGCCGTGGTCGACGATCTGCTGGGAATCGTCGTCATCGCGATCTTCTACGCCGACGGCCTGGCGTTCGCCTGGCTCGGAGCGGCGCTGCTCACGATCGCCCTGTTTGGCTGGCTGGTGCGCGTGGGTAAGGTGCCCTTCTGGGTACTGATCCCCGTCGCGGTGGCCGCGTGGGCATTCATGCACCGCTCGGGAGTTCACGCGACGATCGCCGGCGTGATGCTGGGCTTCATGGTGCCGGTGGCCGCACGTCACGGCCAGAGCGTGGGACTCGCCGAGCGGTATGAGCACCTGTGGCGCCCCGTCTCCGCGGGACTCGCGGTCCCCGTCTTCGCGCTCTTCGCCGCGGGCGTGAGCCTCGATCCAAGCGACCTCGCGAGCGCCGCGGGCGACGCCGCCGCACAGGGCGTCGCGCTCGGCCTGGTGATCGGCAAGCCAGTGGGCATCCTGATTGCCACGTTCCTGCTGGTGCGATTCACGCGCGCCAACCTTGACCCCACGGTCCGCTGGCTCGACCTGGTCGCGGTCTCCACCGTCGCTGGTGTGGGATTCACGGTCTCGCTGCTGATCGGGGAGCTCTCGTTCTCCGAGGCCTCGCCGCATGCCGAACACGTCAAGGCTGCGATCCTGTTCGGTTCGCTTGCTGCGGCCCTGATCGGCGGCACGTTGCTCACGTGGCGCAGTCGCGTGCACGTGCGGGATCACGACCTCACGGACGAAGACGTCTCGGTGGAGCCCCTCGACTAGCGCCTCGGCTCACCGCCCGGTCAGCCCCTCGGCTCACCCCTCAGCGAGCCCTGCGGCGCACCCGTCGCCAAAACCTACCAAGTGGTAGTAAACTCGCGGCAGAGATGATCTGACCCACGCCCCGAGGAGCCCACCATGCCGCATGGCACCCTTCCCGCACTCGACATCGAGCACACGCTTGCCGCACTCACGCTCGAGGAGAAGGCCAGCCTGCTTTCGGGCCACGACTTCTGGAACACCCCCGCGATTGAACGCGACGGCGTGCACGTGCCGGCCATGCTGCTCACGGACGGCCCCCACGGGGTCCGCAAGCAACGTGCCGACGGCAACGAAGTGGGGCTGGGTGACTCCGAGCCAGCCACCTGCTTCCCCACCGCCGCCGCGTTGGGCTCCACGTGGGACACCAACCTCACCACCCGCGTGGGCGAGGCGCTGGGCCGCGAGGCCAGGACGCTGGGGCTGTCGGTACTGCTGGGCCCGGGCGCCAACATCAAGCGCGATCCCCGCTGCGGCCGCAACTTCGAATACCTGTCCGAGGACCCGGTGCTCTCCGGCGACCTCGCTGCTGCGTTGATCAACGGCATCCAGTCGCAGGGCGTGGCCGCCTCCCTCAAGCACTTCGCGGCCAATAACCAGGAGACCGACAGGATGCGCGTCAACGCCGACGTGGACCAGCGCACGCTGCGCGAAATCTACCTGGCCAGCTTTGAGCGTGCCATCAAAGCCAGCAATCCGTGGACCATCATGTGCTCGTACAACAAGATCAACGGCACCTACGCTTCCCAGAACCACTGGCTGCTCACCGAGGTGCTGCGCGAGCAGTGGGGCTGGGACGGCCTGGTCATGTCCGACTGGGGCGCCGTACGCGACCGCGTGCCAGCCGTGGCCGCTGGCCTCGACCTCGAGATGCCCTCTAGTTGGGGCCGTTCCGCAGCCCTGGTGATCGACGCCGTGCGCGCTGGCGCCCTGGACGAGGCCGTGGTCGACGTCGCCGTACGCCGCCTACTCGACCTGATCTCCAAGTGCGCAGCAGTCCAGGATGCGGCTGGCACCAGCACGGCCCCCGCCGTGGACCACGCCGCCCACCACCTCCTGGCCCGCGAGGCCGCCGCCGCGGGCACCGTGCTGCTGCGCAACGAGCCCGTCGGTCCCGATGCCGCCCCGCTGCTGCCACTGGCCGGCCCGGATGGCGTCGTCGTCATCGGCGAGTTCGCGCGTACCCCCCGCTACCAGGGCGCCGGCTCGTCTCAGGTCAACCCCACGGAGCTGGCCACCGCGCTAGAAGCGTTCGCCGACGCCTGGGGCTCCCCCGTGCCGTTCGCACCAGGCTTCACTCTCGCCGAGGGCCCCACCACTGACGCGACACCCGAGGCCCTGCGCTCCGAGGCTGTCGCCCTGGCCGCGAGTGCCGCCACCGTCGTCCTGTTCCTGGGCCTGCCCGCCGCGGCCGAGTCGGAGGGCTTCGACCGCACACACCTGTCACTGCCCGTCGACCAGCTCGCGCTGCTCGACGCCGTTGCCCAGGTCAACGCCCACATCGTCGCGGTGCTTTCCAACGGAGCGGTGGTGACGCTGAGCGAGTGGCAGCACCAGACCCCCGCCATCGTCGAGGCTTGGCTCTCGGGTCAAGCGGGCGGCGCCGGCATCGTCGACCTCCTCACCGGCACCGTTTCCCCTACTGGCCGCCTCGCGGAGACCCTGCCTGTGCGCCTCGAGGACGTGCCGTCGTTCGGCGCGTTCCCCGGCGAGCTGGGCACCGTCCGCTACGGCGAGGGCCTATCAGTGGGCTATCGCCACTACGACCTGCGCGGCGCCGCGGTCGCCTACCCGTTCGGCTTCGGCCTGACGTACACCAGCTTCGCGATCGACGCCGTCGACGCCGTCGTCACCGGGGTGGGGGCCCACGCCGCCGTGACCGTCACGGCGCGCGTCACCAACACCGGCGGGCGCGCGGGCACCGAGGTGGTGCAGGTGTACATCGGCGACCCCGAGTCTCTGGTGGCCCGCCCGGTACGTGAGCTCAAAGGCTACGCACGCGTGACGTTGGAACCTGGCGAGGCCAGCACCGTCACCGTGGAGCTTGACTCGCGCGCGCTCGCCTACTGGCACCCCACCCTGGAACGCTGGGCCGTCGAGGGCGGCGCCTTCACCGTGGAGGTGGGCGCATCGTCCCGCGACATCGCCGCGAGCGTCACCATCGACGTCGAGGGTGACGACATCTCGACCCCGCTGCACGAGCTCTCCACCATGCGGGAGATGCGCGCCAACCCCAAGACTGCTGCCGAGGCAGAGCGGATCGTCTCGCATCTCGATGTGGGGATGCTCGCCATGGTGGACGACTTCCCGCTCACGGTGGTGGCCGACTTTGGCATCGCCGGATTCGACCGCGCCGCGCTTGCCCGGGCTATCGAGACTGCGGGGGCGTGACCAGCATCAGGTCAAGCCGGTAGCGCAGCTCGGCTGCCATATCGAGCGTGCGCACGGCGGGGGCGTCAAGCGACTGAAGCCACTGAATCTGCAGGCCATCCATGAGCGCGATCCATTGGTGACCCTCACGTTCGGGGTCTATCTCGGGCCGCAATCGACCGGCCGCCTGAAGGTCACGAAAGCCCTGCGTGACCGAGGCAATCGCCATGGCGTAATGGTCACCGAAGTAGGCATGCGCGGGGTGATCCGGGGTGGTGGCCTCGGCTGCGAGCACCGCGAACGCTTCGACCAGGGGACGGCGGCGCGCGTTGCGCTCCGCGAGCCGAATCATTGCCTCGACGAACGTGCTCCCCCGCGCGACGTCCTCGTCGACGTCCGCGCCATCGACCTCGTCGCGATGCTCAAGAACCGCACGCAAAAGGTGGGCCTTGGTGGGAAAGTAGTGAAGCAATCCGGCATGCGAGATGCCTGCTCGCGCGGCGATATCCCTGAGCGAGGCCCCATGGAATCCGGATTCGGCGATCGAGACAATGGTCGCCTGGATCACCTCGGCCCGCTTGGCCCTGCCCTTGGCGTAGCCCGCCTGCGCGCCGGGCTCGCCCACCCGCGCGCGCCGAGGCGCCCGCTCAGAGGCGTCGGCCGTCGAGGCTGTGGTCACGCGGCCCTCCCAAGGTGTCGGCTCTTCACGTACGACGGTACCGCGCCGCCCGAGCCGCGACGCCGCGTGGTCAACCACGCCGCCTGGTTAGCCACGTCGCGTGATCAGGCTCGTGGTCGCAACCCGATCAGGACCAGGTCGAGTGCGCGCTGCGCGGACGCCGGACCGCCCTGCCCCGCGGGGCTGTTGACCACGCCAAAGATCATGCCGATCACGGTGAGGAGGTCGTCGACAGTGAGGTCATCGCGCACCACCCCGGACTCCCTGCTGAGGCGCAGGGGCTCCTCGAACAACGTAATCGATCGCTGCCACAGTGGATCGAGGTAGGTGCGACCCGGCCCCTCCGCGAAGATCAGGCGAAAGAGCCCGGGGATACGGCCCTGTTCGGCGGTGATGGCGCCAAGCAAGGTGAGGACGATCGCGGGATCTGCGCGCTCTCGCTCGACCAGTTGCTCGTAGCGCTCGAGCCTCTCCTCATAGAGCGCGGCCGCGAGCGCATAGCGGTCGGGGAAGTGGCGGTAAAGGGTGCCGCGCCCCACGCCGGCGCGCTCGGCGATGCGCTGCAGGGGGACGCCGACCGATTCGGCCGCGAAGACGTCTTCCGCGGCGAGCAGGATTGCTGCGCGGTTGCGGCGGGCGTCGCTGCGTTGACTCATGGCGCTCCATTCTAAGTGGGGGCCAAGGTCCCCACCCGGGATTCGGAAAACGTGGCAGGCTCACAACGTACCGGACACTGATGTCCGTTTATCTCAGGGCCGCGGCTTCGCGGACCCGCCACAAGAAGGGAACCGCCCGATGGATCTGCCCTGGTGGTCTTACGCCATCTCCATGCCGCTGTACTTCGTCTTCCTCCTATGGGTGGTCGACTACTTCCGCAAGCACCCCAAGGCCTCGGCCTACTTCTGGATCGCGACCCTTCTCACGTTCCCGCTGTGGATCATCACCGGCGGCGTCGACGGCTGGTTCCGCTGGTTCAAAATCCTGTCGGTCATCCTGCCCACGATCGTCGTGGGGCTCGCGCGCCTCGCGGTGCACGAGAACCGCACCGGCCGCTTTTGGAACACCGTCAAGAAGCCGGAATTCGTGTGGTTCTTCTACGGCATCCTGTTCCTCAACATTGCCGAGGCGACCGTCAAGGACATCCAGCTAGGCAACTACCCCAACGCGATCGTCGGCCTGATCCTGTGCGCGACCATCCCGTTCGTCCCCAAGTACTGGAAGATCGAGCGCACCGGCGGCGCGGACCTCATCGCGTACACCACGCTCTTCTGGAACCTGCTGTACACCACGTGGAACGCGGCCTTCGTCTATGGAGAATCCCCCAAGTACTTCGCCTCGAGCGTGGTCATCCTGCTCGCGGCGGAGATCTACCCGCTGATCAAGAACCGCCCCGAGCTGTACGTGATCGCCCGGGTCTTCACGCTCGCCGCACACCTGCTGCTGCGCGCGTGCTTCGACTTCTTCCCGAACGTCATGGACGCGAGCCGCTGGCACAACGAGAGCGTGCTCAAGTGGTGGGGCATCGCCAACCTGGTGCTCGCCGTCCCGTTCCTGTTCTGGCACATGTGGCAGCTCGACTCCGGCAAGGCCGCCAAGAGCTTCCGCCACGGCCGAGAACCCGAGGCCGTCGCGGCTACCGCGACCCCTCTGGAACCCGCTGCGGGCTAGTCCCGCACGCAAAAAGACCCCGCCCCACCACGGCAATGCGTCCGTGGCTGGGCGGGGTTTTTCGACCTTTACTCGGCCGTATCGGTCGGCTTCTTGCGGGGCGCGCGTGGTTTCCTCGGCGCGGCAGTCTTGGGTGAGGCGGTCTTGGGTGAGGCGGTCTTGGGTGAGGCGGTCTTGGGTGAGGCGGTCTTGGAGGCGGGAGCCTTGGGGGCCGATGCCTGAGAGGCGGGAGCCTTGGGGGCCGGCGTCTTGGGAGCCGGCGTCTTCGCGGCGGGAGCCTTCGTGGCGAACTCCTCCGTCGCGGGCGTCTCCGTGGCGGGCGTCTCCGTGGCGGCGGCCGTCGCGGGCGGGACCGCCAGGGCCCCCGTCGTTGCTGGCGGAACGGCTAGGCCCTCGGCACGTGACGTCGCCTTGGTCGCGGGAACCACCGCGTAGCCGTCAGCGGGAGCGGGCGAGGGCGTGTCGGCCGAATCAGCTGCGTCGGCGTCGGCGCCCGCATCGGCGTCAGCTTCGCCACCACCCAGAAGCGCGACCTCGCGTCGCAGCGCGCGCACTTCGGAGCGCACCTTGAACGAGTTCCACAGCAGCAGGGCGACCGCGACAAGCACGATGACCACGAGCGCGATTCCAAAGAACGTGGCGATGACGTGCAGCACGTCGATGCCGCTGCTTTCGCTGTAGTGGCCGGGCATACGATCTGAAGGATTCATGGCCTCAGGCTAAGCGAGAGGGCGCCACCTCACACGTTTTCTCACTCAACTATGCGGCAACTCACAGCCCCGAGCGGCCGCACACCGTCAATCTCGCGAGAACGTGACCGCATAGAACACCACGACGATCGGCGCATCGCCCACCATGGCCTCCACTCATTCTGTCGCCGATGTTACAACCACGGAGCCCTTCTCGGTAGAGTAAACGGGCCGCGCCGCCACCCAACGCGGCCCCGTCGTAGGCGCCACTGAAGGGACGGTCGATGACCTTCGCCGAAGTCTCGCCGGTCCCGATCCCGTCCGTCGCGCTGCTTCCCCCCGCCACACCGTGGTGGGAGTGGGCGCTCATCGGGCTGCTTATTCTCGGCGCCCTCGCCTACGCCACAACACTCGTGCGTGCGCTACCGCGGCCGCGGCGCGCCTGGATAGCCCCCGCCCTGCTCATGCTGCTGACGGGGGCGATCGTTCTGGTGCACCTCGGGTGGGCAGATCACCGCGAGATGCTTCGCGTGGAGCAGGTGGCTGACATCGACGCGGCCACGGAGGCCTTCGCAAGCGACCTGGGCGACGCGTATGGCGTGACGATCGACCCGCAGTGGATCAGCGTGATCGCGTATCCCTCGCGAGACTCCGACATCGTGGAGATCACCCGCGCCGACGGCACACTCGCGAAGTGCTGGCTGTGGGTGGACACCGCTGGTGCCACACGCACGGCAACTCTCGAGATCGACGCGTGCACAGCGGGCTGAGGCCCGCAAGGCATAGACCACTTCATCGGCCCCATCGGCCGGTTGGTCAGGATGATGACCCTTTCCACCGCGGCCTTCGCGCCATACACTCGGGCTGTGAACCTCGAGAGCACGCAACGCGACATCACTCGCCTGCGCGCCCGATTCGCCCGCGAGCCACGCGATGGCGCCCTTCACCTGGCCCAGCGCCTGTCGTGGTACTCCCAGCAGCTCGCGCTCAGCAATGAGCTCGATGCCTCCCGTGCCGCATGGGTCGAGGCCCTCGACGTCGCAGGGCACGTCCTCGAGGGTCAAGGCCCGTCCCAGTTCGAGCGCACTGAACTCATCCGCATCGGCGTGGGTACGGCGCGCTGCATGGTGGACGCCGGTCGCCCCGAGCAGGCGCTCGAGGTGCTCGCCAAGACCGAGCTTCAGTATCAGGCCCTCGCGGCGGCCGCCGCCGAACCCGCCACCGTGCTCGCGCTACGCGGGGCAATCCTGACGGTGGTGGCGGAGGCCCAACGGGCACTCGGGGACGCCGACGCCGCTATGGACACCCTTGCCGAGGCCCTGCTCGAGCTCATGGCCGGCTCGGCAGCCAACCCACTCATCGTCCGATCGATGATGAGCCCGCCACTCACCTCGATTGCGACGCTCATCGCGCAGCAGCGTCCCTAGTCCGACACCCCTCTGGCTCGCGTTCTTGTGAAGCGACCCAACGTTTTTGCACCCAGATCCGTTGTATAGATGCAAGGCGCCACGGATAGTGGTGCGGTCGCGGGGGGATTGTCGATTCGCGACCGCGCCACCCTTGGCAACTGAGGCAAGACCACGCACAATGGGACACTAGTCCTTGAGGGAGCCATCTTTCCGCGGTGTATGCGGCGCGGAAGCAGTACGACGGCAAGCAGGACAAAGACGTTTGGGGGGTCTGTGGACAGGGATTTGACGGCAATTCGGGCGGTAGAAACCGCGTTTGCGGCCGCGATCGTATGGGCGCTCTATGTCCTGATGAGTTCCGGAGTGCTGACAGATCTCAGCCAGGAATTCGGCAGCTGGTATTCGAGCAAGGCCGAAGGAGTCTTCGCCATCAGCGTGATCGACACGAGCATCAAGGCTCCTCGCCTCGATCGCGAGAGCCTTCCGCTCCCTCGTCCGCTCGAATCCGCGACCGCGCCGGGTGAAGCTCTCGACTCTGCCGCCTAGGCAGCGGCTTTGCCGTGTGTCCTGCGCTGGCGCGCATTGTCCAAGGCGCCACGCACCGCAGCCCTGAGGGTGGCCCGTCCGCCCACGGTGAGGACCAGGATCAGCGCGATCGCCGTGATGACGAAGGAACCCACCGGCAGCCATCGCGCGCCCCACAGTCCGAGGATCACCGCGCCGATCCGGGAGCCGATCGCGTTGCCCAGGTTGAAGACGGTCGCGTAGGCGCCGTTGCCCAGGTCCGAGCTCCAGGGCGTGTGGCGCAGGGCCCAGTTGATCATGACGACCACCAGGATCGACCACGACACCCCTTGCAGGCCGATCATCCCGACCAGCGCAATCTTCGAGTGAATCCCGAGCGACATCCCCGCCCACATCAGCAACATGAGCGCCTGGCCAAGCACCACGGATTTCACCGGCCACTTGTCCACGTACTTTGCAATCAGCCACGTAGTTGCCACCCCCGTCACGCCGCTTGCAAGCAAGAGGAGGGGCACGGTGCCGTCCGCAAAGCCGGTCACCTCGGTCGCAATCGTGGACACAAAGGTCCACGACATCGCCATGGACCAGGTGCTGAGCACCGTCACACCCATCACTTTGAGGAATCTGGGCATCGAGGGCGCGTCGCCGCGCGGCACCGTCGATTGCTGGGTGCGGAAGCTGGGCATCAGGATGGCGATCGCGATCGCCACCATCGCGCCGGCGATGGCCAAGATCCAGAACGGTGCGTGCCAGCCGAGCCGCTGGGCGAGGAAGGTCGCTGCGGGCAAACCGATAATTCCCGAGCCCGAGGCTCCCAGCAGCAACCGTGCCACCGACTTTCCGCGCCTGGCCGCAGGGAACATCCCGGCCGCTGCGGGCGTCACCACCGCCCAGAACAGCGCGTGGCCCATCCCTGTGAGCACGCGCGACGCGAGCAGGCCCTCATACGTGGTCGACATGGCCGCGGTGAGCGCGCCAAGCGACCAGAAGGACATCGTCGCCACGAGTACCCAGCGCCTAATCATGCGAGTGGTCAGCAACGCGAGCGGCAGTGTCGCAAGCATCGTGGCGATCGCGAACACCGTGACAGTCATGCCCAACTCGGCCTCGCTGCGGCCAAGGTCCACAGCCATCGTCTTGATGAGGCCCAACGGTGAAATTTCGTTGGTCACCACCAGGAACGCCGCCGCGCCCAATGCCACGAGAGCGACGTTCGCGCGCCTGGTCGAGAACTGCGGCGCAGCGGGCTCTCCCGGCTGAAGCCGCCACTCCGCCTCATCGACGGACGGAGCGACCGCACCACCATCGGGAACAAAGATCGGCGCACCCGACATCGGCGCCGCGTACGCGCGTTGCTCGGGTACAGCAGCGGGCTCGGACAAAGCGGGGGGCTCTTCGCGTCCTGTCGGCGCCATCAGCATCCTTGCAAGTCAGAGAGGGGGATCACGTACACATCGCGACCAACGCCCCATGCGCGGACCCTCGCCGTGCGCCCCCGGGCCCGGCTTGACCGCATTCTCGAAACGTTTCGATGCATTGTCGCACACCGCTCGGACGCGACGCTAGGGGACGTGACAAGGTCCGCTCGCGCGGGCGACGCTACACCTGCTAAACGGGGAACTCGATCGAGACAGTGGTTCCCTCGCCCACGGTGCTCTCAATCGCGAGAGCACCCGAATGGACATCGACGATGGCCGCGGTGATCGCCAAGCCAAGCCCCGCGCCGCCGGTCGTGCGCGAGCGCGAACTATCGCCTCGCATGAACCGTTCGGTCGCTCGAGCGGCCACCTCAGGCGTCATGCCGGGGCCATCGTCGGTCACCTCAATGCGCACCGTCTCCACGCCGCCGTCCTCGACCATTCGGACCGCAACAGAGACGTTCTCCGCGCCATGCTGCGCCGCGTTGTTGACCACGTTGATCACGGCCTGGCGCACGCGGTCCGCGTCCACGGTCGCGATGGCCGGAGCCTCGACCTCGGCCTTCACGGGGCCGTGATCCTGCACAAAGGTCACGCCTTGGTGGGCACGATTCGCATCCGCCAGCACCTCGGTCACCAGCCGGTTCACATCGGTAGGGGCCAGGTGGAGCTCGGGTTCCGCGTCGTAGCGCGCGAGCTCGAGCATGTCCTCCACGAGCCGCTTCATGCGCCCGGCCTCGGCCTCGGTGCGCGCCCACGCATCGGTCTGTTCCACCTTGCCGTCGATCGCTCCCCTGCGGAACAGCTGGGCGTAACCCAGCACCGTGGTGAGGGGGGTGCGCAACTCGTGCGAGGCGTCGGCGACAAACTCGCGCAACTTGACCTCGGAACGCTCCCTCTCGGAGATCGAGTCGGAGAGCCTTCCGATCATGGCGTTGAGGGAGGCCGCGAGCTCGGCGGATTCCGTGCCGCTGCCCGCGCCGTCGAGCCGCACCGTGAGGTCACCCTCCGCGATCTGGGCCGAGGCGTCGACCATGCGGCGCATCGGCGTGATGCCCAGGCGGATCACCCACCACCCGACGAGGCCCAGGCCGCCGATCAGGGTCATGATGCCCACGGCCTCGATAAGCACGAGCCGGTTCGACACCGCCTCAACGCTCTCGAGTGACAGCGCCGTAATGTCCCAGCCCCCTGGCATGGGCTTGGCGAGCACCCTGTATTCCTCGTCGCCTGACGAGGGAACCGTCACGTAGGTCATCTCCGTGGTCGAAAGCTGCGACACATCGATCTGAGGAATCGCCGTCTCGTCGCCATACACGTTGGGCGAGAGAGTGACCCGGTAATTGCCGTCGGCCGACCACACGCCGACGAGCGCGTCCGACGGCCGGTCGCCGATATCCCCGGCAGTGATGGGCAACTTGCCGCCCACGGCATCGTCGTCGTCTCCTGAGATGGCTGGCAACCTCCCGCCCAAGGCGTCGTCAACGTCTCCCGCAATGGCGGGATGGCCCTGACCAGAGAACGCGAGCAGGCGCTCATCCAGTTGCGTCACGAGGTAGTGGCGCGTGGTCACCGTCACCGTGACGGCAGACACCGTGGCCACGAGCGCGATGAGCGCGAGGCCCACGAGCACGCGAGCGCGCAGCGACATGCCCCGCGCCCATCGGGAGGGAGCGGTCACGGCATCGGCCGCGGTCACCCCTCAACTCTCATGGTGTAGCCCACGCCGCGCACGGTGTGGATGAGCTTGGGCTCAATGTGGTCGATCTTCTTGCGCACGTAGCCGATGTAGGTCTCGACCACCGACGGGTCGTCATCGGGCGAATAGCCCCACACGTTGGTGAGGAGCTGGCCGCGCGACATCACGCGACCCGTGTTGGACAGTAGGAACGCCACGAGCTTGTACTCGGTGGGGGAAAGGTGGATCTCCTCCGAGCCTCGCGTGACCCTGTGGGCGACGTCGTCGATCGTGAGGTCCGCGAGCGTGAGCGTTGAGGACGCGATCGGGGAGGCGTCGACGCGGCGCATGACGGCCTCGACGCGCGCCACGAGCTCCTCAAGCGAGAAGGGCTTCGACAGGTAATCGTCGGCGCCAAGGCCGAGCCCAGCGATCGCATCGGCCGAGGTGTCCCTCGCGGTCAGGAAGACCACGGGGGTGCGGTCCCCCGACTCGCGCAGACGCTTGAGCATGCCAAAGCCGTCGAGCTCGGGCATCATCACATCGAGCACGATGAGGTCGGGCTTGGACTCCTTGACGGACACCAAACCCTCACGGCCGTCGGAGGCCGCCGAGACCTCGTAGCCCTCGAACTTGAGCGCGGCCACGAGCATGGTACGGAGGTTGTCCTCGTCGTCTACTACGAGGATGCGTCGCTTGATCATGGCCCCAGTCAATCATCGACACCTCCATGTTTGCTCAGAGATGGCCGCGAGATTCCTGGGGCCCTGCGCATTCAACGCGTGGCGCATCCGCTTTGGCGCAGTTCTGCCCTGACTCTGCTGGGTTTCTGAGGTGCACCGAGTGACATAGAGACATACCGACGCCACGACGGCGCCACATTTCTACGGAGGCCCTCATGTCCATCTACATCCTCATCGCAGCAGACCTCGCAGCCATGGCAGTCATGGTCTTTGGCATGTACTACCCCCGCCACCGCCGCCGCGACATGATCGCCCCCTTCCTCGCCATCAACGTGGGCGTCATGGGCGTCACCTACGCCATGGCCACCACCGACCTGTCACTCGGCTTCGGACTCGGAATCTTCGCGGTGCTGTCGATCATTCGCCTGCGCTCCTCCGAGGTCCAGCACGCCGAGATCGCGTACTACTTCACCTCGATCGCCGTGGGCCTGCTGGCCGGCTTCCCGTCGATGTCGGCCAGCGTGAGCTTCACGCTGATGACCGTGCTGGTCGCCGTGCTCTTCGTGGGCGACCACCCCGCACTGTTCTCACGCAACCGTCAGCAGATCGTCAACCTCGACCGCGCCGTCCCCAATGAGGCCGCGGCCCGCGACCTGCTCGAGGCAATGCTCGGCGGCAAGGTGCACCGCGTCATCATTCGCAAGGTCGACTTTGTCGCCGACACCACGCTGTGCGACGTGCGCTACTCCGCGAACACGGGGCGAGAGCAGGGTCCGGACGACACCATCCTGGGCGACGACGCGACCGCATCACAGTCCACGTCCCCTACGGTGGCCTACCAGGTGCGCGGCTTCAACGGCGGCACCCGATGACCTGGCGGGCCATCGTCGACTCGCTTCCGAGCGTCTCGCTCGAGGAGCTGAACGACACGGCCGAGCTCCTCACACGCGTGGACCGCAAGTACGTGGTCACTCCCGACGTGCTCGCCGATGCGCTGGCCGAATATGCGGAAGACCTCAAGGCCTTGGAGATCGACGGCCGACGCACGGGCAACTATCGCTCGGTGTACTACGACACCCCGGAGCTCACCAGCTACCTCGCCGCGGCACGCAAGCGGCCGCGCCGGTTCAAGGTGCGGACGCGGGAGTACGTCGACTCGGGCGTGGCCGCTGTTGAGGTCAAGCTTCGCTCGGCGCGCGGCGACACCGTGAAGCATCGCGAATGGCTCGACGCTGACACCGCACGCGGATCGGACCTTGCGTCGGTCATCGCGTACGCCTCCACCTTTGCGAGCGTGACCGATGTGGCGGAGCAGCTACGTCCCACGCTCACCACCACGTATCAGCGGGCCACGCTCATGGGCCAGGGCGGCCGCATCACGATCGACGCGGGAGTGGGAGCCGAGGGCGCTAGCGGTGCGGCATGCCATTACGGAGAGCTGCTCATCGTGGAGACCAAGTCACCCGCCGGCGCAGGATCGTTCGACAAGGCGTTGTGGTCCAGGGGCGTCCGACCCGCACGCATCAGCAAGTACGCGACGTCTCTGGCCGCCCTGGAGACGGCCCTGCCGTCGAACCGGTGGCACCGCACGCTCACGCGCTACGCCCCGACCCTCGCGAGCGCTTCCGCGACAACGGCCTAGGCCACACCATCACATCTGAACTCACACTGCTCTGGCTCTGATGAAGTTCTCAGGTACGGGGCGTGTGATGGGGAGTGATGGGGGCCGCGCACATGTGGGGCGCGGCCTCCACCACCACCAGCGTCGCTCGTCGTGATGACGACCGGCACCGGCTCACTCAGTGCGCACTACTCCTCACCGCCCGACAGCATGAGGATGGCCTACGACGTTCTCGCTTCCACGACCGAGACGCCAAGGGGGCATTGACGCCAGCTCGGTCACACGAGCAGCAAGAAACGCTCCAGAGGGCCGTGGGGGTCTGCCAGCTCCCGCGGCCCTCAGCCGCGTCTAGACCATGTCCGACGTGTGACTATTCGAACGAGGCGAGGAAGGCCTTGGTCTCGTTGCGCAGATTCTCGGCCGCGAGGGCGTCGTAGTCGGCGTGTTCCGGGAACGCGAACAGGTGCGAGCCCCCGGGGTAGGTGAAGACCTCAAGGGCCCCTTCGGGGGCGTGAGCGACGAGGTCCGCCGCACCGTCGACCTCCATCCACGCATCGTCAACCGCGTAGTGGAGCTGGCCGCGCAGGCCTTCAGGCCACGTCGGGCCGCCAAACCACTGGGGGCCCGCCGCACCGCCAATGAGCAGCATGCCCGCGACGCCGTTCGCCGTAAGCGCGGCAATCTCAGTGGCGACCGCTCCCAACGAGAACCCCATGAGGACCACAGGAGACTCCATGTCAAGGGCCGCCTCGCTCACCATTGCCGCGTAATCGACCATCTTGCCGTTCTCTGCGCGCGCATGACCCTCGCGCAGGCTCGTGTAGGTATCGCCACCGTACAAATCCACCAGCAAGACACGGTGGCCTTCGCCGCGCAACCACTCCGCCCAGGACTCGATATTGGAGTCCAGTCCGAGTGCCGAATGCGTGAGAACGACGTCGGCCATTAGGTCTCCCTCCTGTGGCGTGTGTTGCGCGCCTTGTCCAGTCTCGCATGCAACGCCCGCGAGCGCCGCCGCAAGTGGAACGACCAGGGTCGCCACGGCGTGCCCCTCACTCCATGCGCTGCGCGAGTTCCGGCCACGCGAAGCCGCCTGGGCGGCGCGCCTCAAGCTGGGCTTCGACCGCGTCTCTCCAGTCGTCGCGCGGAGCGAAACCGAGAATGCTCGCGGCCTTGGTGGTGCTCATATGCCAGTCCTCGCCTACGTGTACAAGCGACCGGGTGAGGAACGGCGCGCGGCCGGGAAGGATCGGATGCATCGCCTCCATGAGCGCGCCGAATCCATGCGCTGCGCCAAGCGGAACCGAATACGCGGGCGAGGGGACTCCCGCCTTGGCGGCGATGTGCCCAAAGACCTCACGCACCGTCGGCTGGGCGGGGCCCACGATATTGATGGCCTCGAAGGGCGAGAGGCTATCCGAGGGCACGGCCGCCGCGAGGGCGAACGCTCGCCCCATGTCCGCGCCCGAGACCAGCGGCAGGTGCGCGCGCCCGTGGTTTACCCAGGGCACCTGGCGGGTCCTGAGGCGGGGCACGATGGCCGAGACCAGGCCCATCGAGTTCCCCGCGCCCACAAAGTGGCCCAGGCGCAGCGACACCATGCGGGTGCGGGATCCCGCCGCGGCGACGTCGCGTTGCCTTCGCTCGACCGCGACCATCGCGGCGTGGTGCGGCCAGAAGGCGCGAGCGACTGCCGCTTCGTCGTCGTCAACTACCTCGCCGCGCGAGGACGGCGAGCCCAGCGCGACGGAACTCGCCGCGATGAAGCGTTGAGCGCCCGCTGCGACCGATTGGTCGATGAGGTCGAGCGTGGGCTCGAGAAACAGTTCGCGCTCGGCCTTCGCATGGCCCCAGAAGCTCGACCAGGTGCCCGCATGGATGACCACGTCAACGCCCTGGACGACGTCGCGGCGGTACGCGGGGTCCGTCAGGTCGCCGATACGGGTCTCGCCTGCGAACCACGACGGAATGCGGGAGGCGTCACGCGCGGCGGCGATCACGACGGCGCCGGACTCACCGAGCGCCGCCATGATGTGGCCGCCGAGGAAGCCCGTGGCCCCGGTGACAAGGACGGTGGGGACAAGCGGAGGCGTCGCGGGGGTGGGGTGGGGCGAAGCGGGATGGGGGGACATGGGGTTCTCCTTCGTTGGGAACCCCAGTATAAGTAGTGAACTACCTATGTATGCGAGTCGGGCAAGTTCCCCAAACGATCCTTCGCTCGTCTAGCCTTCTGAGCTGCGGCGAATCCACCGCATGAGGTGAGCGGCCTCTTGCTCGATCGGCGCCGTACTTCCAAGCGCCTGGCTGAGCGACGCAGCGCCCTGCAACACCGCCACCGCATGCGTCGCGCGCGCCGCCGCGGCATCGGGCGCATACCCAAGCGCCTCGAACTGAGCCGCACACCACTCCACCACCTCGCCAAGGACGGCCCCTGCCGCGCGACCAAGATCCTCGGAATGCTTGGCGAGCTCCGCTGCCACGGCGCCGAGCGGGCAGCCAAACTCGCTCACCATCACCGCGTCGTCCACGTAACTCTGCGCGAGGGCGGCCAACCGCTCTCGCGGGTCGTCCATGTCATTCCACGCCGCCATCGCCGCGCGATACCGCGCGTCGAGGTGAGCGACGATCGCCTCGCCCACGTCGTCCTTCGTCTTGAAGTAGTAGTAGACGGACCCCGAAGCCACGCCGGCATGCGCGGCGATGTCCGCGATCGACGTCTGCTCGAACCCGCGCCGGTACGCCAGGTCGAGTGCCGCGTCGGTGAGGCGATCGCGCTTGTCTGTGGCTGGCCGCGGCATGGCACTCCTAGGTGGCGAAGAGATCAGACTGGTGAGTGGCTTAACTCGTTATCGTAGCCCCGGGCCCTGCTAGGACCCCGTGAGAGCCCCGCTAGAGCCGGGCGAGGGTCTCGATGTCCTCCGTGAACTCGGCGACGATCTCGGCGGACACGGTCGCACGCGTCGCGCCTATCGCGTCGAGGTAGTCGGCCGTCGTGGGCCCGGCCGCGGCATCCTCGTTCACCACGGCCTCCTCGAGCGCGGCCTGCGAGGCGCGTCGGGCGGCGAACTCGATGTCGGCGGGCGTGAAGCCCTCACTCGCCTCGACCAGCGCGGGCATATCCACCCCACCGTGCGACGACGCAGGAATGAAGCGCTCCCAGATGGACGAACGCGCCCCCGCATCGGGAAGGCCGATGGGGATGACGTAGTCGAAGCGTCCGTGCCGCAAGAACGCGCTGTCGAGCGAGCGGATGAAGTTGGTCGCGCACACAAGCAGCCGGTCGGGTCGCTCCCTGAACGAAGGGATGATCTTGAGGAGCTCGTTGGTGACGCCCTGCAGTGGCGAGGGCGGATCGCCGCGACGGTGCGACGCGATCTCTTCGACCTCGTCGATCAGGACGACGGCGTGTTCGAGTTCGTCAATGCGCTGAAAGGTCTCCCTGAGCGCACCGGCAAGTCCGGCGGGATCGGCAGCGAGGCGCGACGGGAAAACCTCCACAAAGGCCCAGTCGAGGCGCGACGCGATCGCCTTCGCAAACGTCGTCTTCCCCGTGCCTGGAGGGCCGAACAACACCACGGCCCGCGGCGGCGCCACACCGTATTGCTCCGCCAACTCGGGCTGAGCAAGCGGCATCACGAGCCGCTTCTCCAGCATCTCCTTCTCGCGCCGCATTCCTCCCACCGCGTCCCACAGGTCTCGCGGAAGCATGCGCCCGCCGAGCTCCGCCAGATACCTGGACTCTGCACGCTGGACGGGCACGCGCCTCTCGAAGTAGCGGAGTTGCTTCTTCTCCGTGTAGCCGGCGTTCTGGAAGGCCTTGGTGGGGACCTCCTCCGCGGGAACGAGCGCGGACAGCACGTTGGCACCGCGGCCCGCGAGTCGCTGCTCGACCGCGCGCAGCATCTGGCTGCCCACCCCCTGGGAACGCCGCTCCGCGGTGACCGAGTGGAAGACAATCCAGGCCTGGTTATGAGCCACCCGCCCCACACACGCGCCGATGATCTGCCCGTCCTGCGTGGCGGCCACCACCGCAACGTCCTCCCGCGCGGACGTGAGGACCTCCGCGAGCGCGTAAACCGGCGCCACTCCTGACGCACGCTGCTGTTCGTAGAGGTGAAGCACGCCATCGAGGTCGTCGGTGTGGATGTCACGAATGCGCCAGGCCGTCATGGTGAACCCTCCTCGGCCGGGGAGCGGCCCGGCCGACCTTAGGTCGAGAGCGTCATTGCCCTCGTCCATGACATCGTACCCGCGGGGGTATGGTTCCGCGAGGGATCGTCACCCACTAAGCGTGCGTCGTGCCTGCTACCAGGGCGTCGGCCGGTCGACGATCCTCTCCGCGTCGTCGGGGAGGTGAGGAAGGTCGCCGCCATCGCCGCGAATGCACAGCCACCGCAGATTGCTCTCGCTTTCAGGCAGGCACCGCCAGGTCCGCAGCACTCCCTGGCCCACGCGGATCGTGGTGCCGGGGCCCACGGTGACCACCTCATCGTCGAGGCCCATCTGACCCGCGCCCGCCAAGAAGACGTAGAGCTCCTCGTCAGAGGCGTGCGAATGCCAATAGCCCGCCTCTTCGCCGGGCGCGAGCGAGTTGGCCGTCACTCCGATGAACTGCATCGGCAGCTCGTGGTCAAGGATTCGACGGCCGTCACGCGATCGCTCCGGCACGAACCCGCCGTAGTGCGCGCGCCAGTCGTCCAGCCCGCCTACCTCAATCACCTGAAAGTCGCTCATGGCCTGAGTCTGCCATCGCGGCGCCGGACGTCCACCTTTCTCACCCGCCGCCCTTCTCACCCAATGCCCTGTGGGCACGTCAGGTACCCCGCACGGCCCGCACTCTCACCCAATGCCCTGTGGGCACGTCAGGTACCCGTTCTGGCAAGCCCACGCACCGGCTTCCCACCCCGCTTCGCCTCGCCTCGCCGCACCCCGCCTCGCCGCTCCTCGCCGCACCCCGCCTCGCCGCACCCCGCCTCGCCGCTCCTCACCCCACCTCGCCTCGCCGCACCCCGCCTCGCCGCACCTCGCCGCACCCCGCCGGTCGCGTGAAGAACTCACTAGTTTGGCGACCTGCGGGGCATGGCTGCAGCGTGGATCCGCACCAACGTGTCGCCGCATCAGTGAGTTCTTCACGAACCGGGCCCAGGAAGCCGGATGCGCGGAGGTCGCTCGCGCGGCAAGCGGCTGGCCGGGCGCCGGCCGTGCGCTGGCGCGGCGCAAGCATGCGCGGGGCTCGCGCCACGCAGCACAGCACAGCACAGCACAGCACAGCACAGCACAGCACAGGCACCACAATGGAGGAGTAGCCGCAACCGCCGGCCGCGAACGGGAGGAACGACGATGTTCACAGGAATCAACGCCGATATCTGCGCACGCGCGTGGGACCTCATTGGCCCGTCCATTCGCCTCGGCCACGAGAACGGCACCCTCAACGGATACAAGGGTGCCCTCGTGATCTTGGACCCCGCCAACTCCGACGGCCCGCCCCTGTTTGTGGCCCACCTGGGTGACGACCCCTTCGACTTCCCCGAATACGCCGAGGCCAAGGCCCGCGTCGCTCTCCGCACGGGGCACGACACGACCAACCTGCGCTCGGACTTCCCGCACCTGTACCAGGCCGGCGACATCAAGTGGCCCGGCGGCATCTTCCGCGAGGGTCTGGCCGTCGGATTCAGCGGAGTGCAGGGCGACTACGACGTCATGATCGGCGAATGGTTCGTCTCGGCAGTGCGCGCGATCTGCCGCATCGAGTTCTACGGTCCCGAGGGCGAGGGCACGCAGCCCACGCCTTACCTGGGTCGCGAGGCCTAGCGGCCCGGCTTCCGACACGACCCCGCTAGCGCGAGAAGCGCTCCGCCACCGTCGCCTCGGCGAGCTTGCCGTACAGCGCATATTCGGCGTCCGATGCGGCGTCGGCGAGCGGGTGGAGGCGCGCCTTCCAGTCCCACAGGACCCAGCCGCCCACCCAGTCGCGCCGTTCGCACGCCGCAAACATGGCGGCATACCAGTCACGCTGCGCCTCCTCGCTCACGGCACCCTCGAGCGCCCACGAGTTGGGAAGGTGCTGGCTGCCCTCGGTCGACATCGCGCCGGCCTCCAGGAAGAGGAACGGCTTGCCCTCGCGTCGCACGACCGCCTCGATGCGGTCAAGCTGGGCGTCCCAGTCGTCGATCGGGTAGTAGCCCGACGACGAGATCACGTCCACCGCGTCCCACCAGGTGACGTGTGACTCCTGGTACTTGTCGCAGTTGTACGTCACGACGCCCGAGTAGACCTCGCGGACGGCGGCCACGAGGGCGCGCCACTCGTCGGCCCTCCTGTCGGCCTGCACCATCTCGCAGCCGACGCTGTACATCTCCACACCCTCGGCCCCGGCAATGCGCGCATAGTGGACGATGAACGCCGTGTAGCTCGCGAACCACTCGGACCACGTGGGCTCGCACGGGACGTCCACGTCAAAGAAGTTGATGTGCGCGCGCCACGTGCCATCGGTGACGTTGAGGATCGGCTTGAGCACCACCTGCTGGCCCAAATTCTTGGCCTCACGGATGGCCCACACCACCTCGTCGTCGGTCACCGTGGGCCCCTCGCGAAACCTCACCTCGGCGCTAAACGCCGTGTCCTGCCACCCGCAGAACGCCACGCATGCGGTGTTGGTGTGCAGGCGCTCCGTCATGAGCCGCATCGACTCGCGGGCCTCCGGCGTGCCCCACTCGCCCCGCGTTCCGGGGAATCCCCACGTCATCCCGCGCATGTCCAGCCGCTGGTCACCAGTGATCATGACGCCACGGTAGACGCCGCCTCACCGAATGCCACAATTTGCCGATTGTCACTCAGGGCCGCATTCAGCGGACGAAGGCGACGGGAGAGTCGAGCCCGTGCGCTACGTCGCTAGACAACCGATCTTCGACAGGAACCGAGCCGTCGTCGGCTACGAGTTGCTGTACAGGAGCGCCGCAACCGGACCCGCAGGCGTGACCGACAACGACCTGGCGACGTTCAGTGTCCTTTACGACGCACTCGTCACCTTTGGGCTCGATTCGACGATCGAGCACAAGCGGGCGTGGGTGAACCTCACGCCCGCAGTGCTTGAACAGGGAGGACACAGACTCGTCACCCCTGACCGGATCGTGCTCGAGATCCTCGAGGACACCGCGCCGACACCCGAACTCGTGAGCCTCCTGGCGGCCGTCAAAGGCGAGGGCTACACGGTCGCGCTCGACGACTTTGTGCTGGGAGGGCCTCATGAGGCACTGCTTGACCTTGTCGACATCGTCAAGCTCGAGCTTCCCGCGATCCCAGAAGGCAAGATCGCCGCCACCGTCGCCGCGGTGCGACGCCCTGGCATGACGGTCCTTGTCGAGAAGATAGAGACCGACGAGCAATTCACCGAGGCGCACGCCGCGGGTGCCGACCTCTTTCAGGGCTTCTTCTTTGCCCGCCCCCAGATACTCACCAAGAAGTCCGCTCTGGCAGGGACCCATGCGGTCCTCGCCGTCCTGGCCAAGCTCAACGATCCGGCCGCGACCCTGGCCGACCTCACACAACTGGTCGGGACCGACGTCGCCCTGGCGCAAAAGGTCATGCAGTCCGTCAATTCGGGGTTCGTGTCACTGCCACGCCGGGTCGCATCCCTCCACCAGGCGGTCGTCTTGCTCGGCATCGAGCGGCTGCGCCAACTCGTCACCCTGGTCATACTCGCCAACGCCACGGGGAAGACTCCGGAGCTCAGCAGGCAGGCGCTCATCAGGGGCGAGATGGTGGCGGCCCTCATCGCCAGTGCCGGGCAGGTCGACTCCGAGCAGATTCAGGGCGCATTCACCGTGGGGCTGCTCTCGACGCTCGACGCGTTCGCGGACATGCCGCTTGCGGAGATTGCCGCGCGCCTATCGCTCAGCGACGACGTCTACGCCGCACTGGTCAATCACACCGGGCCGTGCGGGAAGGCCTTGAGCACGACGCTCGCCTACGAGGCCGATTCTGGACATTTTGACTTTGACGAAGTGACCGTCGAAGCCTACGTGCAGGCCGTCACCCGAGCGGACGAACGATGGGCCGCAATCTCCGCCTTCTAGGGTCGCCGACTCTCTCGCTCACGCGCTCGGTGGTCACGGCTCGTACCGGTGGCGTCGACTCGAGAAGTTCCCCCTCGAAGCCAAATCCTTGCGCGCAATCTGCCGATTCGAGTTCTACGGACCGGAGGGCGAAGACGCCCAGCCGACGCCGTACCTGGGCCGCGAGAGCTAGTCACGCGGCCCAAGCACCCTGCTATGACTTAGGGATGAACGGGAACGCCACAGAGGCAACGACGGCATCCATCGGCGCCTTCATCACGTCGGCGACGTAGACCTCGCGAGAGGGCATCGTTGCAAGGGGGCTTCCATGCTGGGTCACCCACATCGCCACGGCGTCGTACGCCGCGAGGATGGCGGGGAACTCCAGACCCTCACGCGTCACATCGGTGTACGCCTCGAGGTGTTCGGCCTCGACCTTCAGCACAATGTCGCCCTCGGGCTCGGCGGGGCCGTCGATGACGATGCAGACCTCCGCTACCGCCGCTTGATCAGGTGTGATGGGACCGTGGAACACGACATATGTGGGCTGCTCGGGTGTCGTGTCGAGCGCACGCAGGCCCGGGTGGCGCTCGGCCCACGAGAACAGCTCGTGAAAGCTCGACATGATGAATTGCTCGAGTTCCGGCTGGAACAATTCCTTGCCGATCACCGCGAGTTTGCGGGCGGGGACGGTGCGGGTGTGAGTCTCCATGGGGGGTTGACCCTCTCTGCGCAGACGCGCGTTGGCATAGCGGCCGATGCCGCGGCGATCGAGGTGGCGACGTTCCTCACGAGCCCACCAGTCCTCGAAGGCAGCAAGACCCGCCTCGGGCGTGGCTTCCAGCAGTGTGGCAATGACGGCAAGCGGAACGCCGACGTTCCGCAAGTCGCCAATCAGCGTCGCCCTCCCGATTTGCTCGGGTGAGTAGTACCGATAACTGGTCGACGGATCGACATGAGCGGGGGCCAGAATGCCGTGCTCGTCGTACCTGCGCAGCGCCTTGATGGACAACCGCGTCAGAGCCGCAAACTCGCCTATTCCGTGCAACTTTTCGCTCATGGCAGCCATGTTCGTGTCTCCCCCGCCGGGAGAGTCAAGCGCTGGCAACGCCGGTGTTGATCCACGGCTCCCACGGTAGTGGGACGGGAGCGGTCGCGTCACGGTGAGAGCAGCGGTGGCCCGCCCGGCATCGGCCGCACGGGCGCGATCCTTATCGTCTCGTCCACGGGTGGCCTGCGGGGCATCCCCGTGCTGAGCAACAACTCCGGCACCGAGGCCTCTTTGCTCGCGATGCCCGAGGCTCTTCACCACGAGATGGCGGAGTTTTGGCGTGCGGGTCACCGGCCTACTCCCCGGCCCGACGCGCACCCCGGGCATGATGGAGATGGGGCCGAGCAGGACGTTCCGCGCGGCGGCCTAACCCGGCGCTCCTGCAACTGAGGCACCCCCGGCCGCGGCGTCTCCCACCGCACCGTTTCGCACCACGTAGCGGCCGGGCGCGCTACGAGGCGAGGCGACTCTTGACCCACGCCACGACGGCGTTGGCGTGTCCGTGCCCCATCGAGTGCTCGGCTTTGAGCCACGCAACGGTTTCCATGTGGGTGGCACCGGACACCAGCCGCTCCGCCGCGAGGTCAACCCATTCCTGGATAGGCCGCCCGTAGGTCTTTGCGATGCTCGCGAAGTAGGAGCGCGGGCCCTTGACGGCCTCTCCCGGCCGGGCTTCGGGGACAACGAGACGCGGATCTGTCATGGCCCCATCCTTCCGATCAATGGCCCGCGGCGCTACGCCGACGCCCCGGCGAGCTCCGCCTCGAGCCGCGCGTACGAGGCCTCCATGCCGTCGGTCATCCCCGTCGCAAGGATCATGTCTCGCAGCTCGACGCTCGGGTAGGTGATGAGCAGGCTCAGCAGCGTGCCGCCCGAGACCGGCGTGAGCGTCATCTCGTTGGTCGTGCCCTCTCCCGGCATGCCGATCATGCGCTCGGTGGTCACGGCGCGCACGGGAGGCATGGACTCGAGAAGCTCACCTTCGAAGCCAAAGCCCTGCGCGCCATCGGCCGCCCCACCGGCGACGGGCGCCCACTCATAGCGATAGGCGGCGCCCACCACCACGGCGGGCTCGCACACCGTCATGTCCCAGCCGTCAGGACCCAGCAGCCAGCGCTTCATGAGCGTCGCGTCATGGTGGGCGGTCCACACTTGCGCCGCCGTGCCGCGGATCACGCGCGAGACTCGCACCTGGGTGTCCGACAGGATCTGCGCCTCGGCGGCCCTGCTCGATGCGAAGGTCGCGAGGTCAGCGAGGACGGCGTCGATCTGGCTCATCGCGGAGCGCATGCCTTGCTCCATCCCCATCTCGAGCACCTGCGCGAGCGCGTCGGCGCTGCCGAAGGCCGTGAGAGTGGTGACGCGCGCGCCTCCCGCCGTCGCCTCAAAGGTGAACGTCATCTCCATCGCGGGAAGGTCGAGGTTAGGGGTGCCGTCCTCCTCCGCGAAGCCATCCTGGACGCGGAACGACCGCGGCGCGTCGACCGCGAGAAAGCGCCAATACCCGCCGGCCTTCTCCCCGTCGGGCCCCGTCATCGAGTACGAGGACAGCCCGCCCACGGCGAAATCATGGCGCGTAAACGTCGCGGGCCATTCGACGGGGCCCCAGAACTTCTCGAGCTGACGGGGATCCGCATACGCGTCCCACACCCGCTCGGGCGTCGCCGCGAACTCGGCGACAACCGTCATGGTGAAGGCCTGGGGATCCTTGACGACGGAGATGATTGGCATGGAGGTGACCTTTCGTGCGCTGGGGTGTGGGGACTAGCCGGGGGATTCGGTCAGGAGGGCGTCCAAGCGTTCAGCACGGGAGCGCCACAGCTGCTCGTACTGATCAAGCAGCGCCCTGGTACGGGCGATCGCGGCGGGGTTGGCGGTCACGATGCGCTCGCGACCCTGCGTGCGCTTTGAGACAAGGCCCGCCCCCTCGAGGATGGAGACGTGCTTCTGGACGGCGGCGAAGGACATCGCATAGGCGTCGGCCAATTCGGAGACCGATGCTTGTGAGGTGAGGGTGCGGCGCACGATGTCGCGGCGCGTCGCATCGGCGAGGGCCCGGAAGATGCGGTCCACCTCGTCGTCGGAAAGTGCGAGTTCTACAACCATTTGGTTGTACGTTAATGCGTTAATCAATCCGCGTCAAGAGTTCCCGCCCCTCGCGGACAGCCCGCGCCCGCCGCAGGCGTTCCCCCGCACGACCACCCGGGATACTGTCTGTCGTGCCCCCGAATCGCGTCGCCCTGATCGCCACGACCATGCTCGCCCCGCTCGCATGGGGCACCACGTACGCGACCACCACGCAGTTCCTGCCCGAGAATGCGCCGATGCTCACCGCGCTCCTCCGTGCGCTCCCCGCCGGATTGCTCCTGCTCGCGCTCACCCGCACCCTGCCGCGCGGCGCATGGTGGTGGAAGGCGTCCGTACTGGGCATCCTCAACGTCGGCGCGTTCTTCCCGTTGCTGTTCATCGGCGCGTATCGCCTCCCCGGCGGAGTTGCCGCGACCGTGGGCGCCATCCAGCCCCTCATCGTGGTCGGTCTCGCGCACGTGTGGCTCGGGGAGCGCGCCACCGTCGTGAAGCTCGTGGCCGGCGGCGCCGGAATCGTAGGGGTCGCGCTCCTGGTCCTCACGCCCGCCGCACAGCTCGACGCGGTGGGAGTCGCCGCCGCGGTGGCTGGCGCCATTCTGATGGCGGCGGGCGTCACCCTCACCAAGGCCTGGCGGCCGCCGGTCTCCGCGCTCACGCTGACCGCATGGCAGCTCACCGCGGGCGGCATCTTCTTGATCCCGATCGCCACAATCGAGGGCCTGCCCGATGCCGGCTTCACAGCCACCAACGTGTGGGGCTACCTGTGGCTGGGCCTCGCGGGCACGGCGGTCGCCTATTCGCTGTGGTTCCGCGGCATCGGCCACCTCCCAGCCTCCGTAGTGACGTTCCTCTCCCTCACCGTCTCAATCTCCGCGGCAGCGATCGGGTGGATCTGGCTCGGGCAGAGCCTCACCCCGCTCCAGATCCTGGGCGGGGTCTTGGCACTGGGCGCAATCGCTGCTGGCGCGCTCATTTCACGCGCACCGACAGACCCAGTCGGCGACCCTGCAGGCGCCTTGGTCGCGCGCTAAGAGTCGAGGACCCACGACCCCGAGACGTCGTGGTCCAGATTCGAGCTGAAGCAGATCACGCTGCGGTCGTTTTGGCCCCACGAGGCGCGCGTCGGGAGGACGTAATAGACGTATGCCTGGTCGATGTACGCGGGGTCAAGGTGCGCCGCCGCAGCGTCGGAGTAGCACAGGTCCTCGGCGGCAAACTGACTTTCGTCGTCACCCGGGTAGACGGTGCCCTCCAGCATCCCGCGGTAGTAGACCTGACCCCAATGCGTCTCGTCGCACGGCACTCGCGTCACGTAGTCACTCGAGAGCTCTGCGGCGTCGTCGTTCCAGCCACCCGGCACCTGCACGCACTCGCCCACCGCGACCGCATCAAACGAGATCCGATCCTCCGATAAGGAACCGCTCACAAGGCCGGCGACGACAAACCCACCGAAGAGGAGCACCGGAACAGCGATATTGAGCACGAGTCCCCAGACGGCCATCGTCCGGTTGGTGGCGATGCCCCGCTTAGCGCCAGAGATTCCCAGACCCCCAAAGATCGCACCGAGGAGGCCTCCTCCCAGAAGCCCCAGAATGAGCGAGACGATTCCCATCCAGTTGCGCTGGGTGGTCGGCGCCCCGAGCGGCTGGCCGAGCGGCGCCCCGACCGGCGGCGGGTACTGCGGCGCGCCCTGTGCGGAAGAGAAGGCGCCTGGCTGCGGGGTACCCACCGCGGTGGCCGAATACTGGGGCGCGGGCTGATACTGCTGCGCGGGCGGGCCCGACTGCGGATGACTAGCATCCGGTACCGCGAAGTCGCCCCTCACGGGCGCCGGTCGCGGACTCCCGTCGGGATAGGTGTTCGGCGCCGAACCATACTCCTGATCAGCCATGATCCCCCCTCTGTTATGCGCAACACAGTAGCGGTCGATCGGCCGCGCGCATACCCCCGCGCGCGGCGTTGTCGTCATGACCGGGCGCCCCGTTCGCTCTCACCTACGAAACGCACCGTGGCACGTCCTGGCTGGGCGTCACCGGTTTAGGGTTCGACCACCCAGGACTCGGACGCGTTGTTGTTCTGGTTTGACGCGAGGCAAATCACGCTGCGGTCAAGCGCGGCCCATGACTGAGCCGTCGGCAAAACGTAGGAGATGAAGGCCTGGTCGGCGAACGCCTGGTCGAGGTTGGCGAGTGCCGGTTCGGAGTAACACAAGTCGTCGGCCTTCGCCGCGGTCGCGTCGTCGCCGGGGTACGGGATTCCCCTCAGTTCACCGCGGAAGTAGACCTGGCCCCAATGCTTCCCGTCGCACGCGGCACGCGCCACGTAGTCCGTGGAGAGGACGCCACCCTCGTCCGTCCAACCCTTCGGTTCCTTGACACACTCGCCCACGGAAATGTCGGCATACTGCGCCCTGCCGCGGTCGTCCCAAGGGTCGACGACAATGAGGAACAGGGCGACGGTCGCGACGAGGTTAAGCACGAGGGAGCCGACGGCGAGCCCTCGGTTGGTGGCGAGACCCCTTCTCGCGGCCGACAATCCCAGCACGGCAAAGACGAGACCGATGGGGCCTGCGCCCACAAATAACAGGAGGAACGATGTCGTGGCCATCCAGTTGCGGCGGCTCGTCGGCGGCGCGGCAGGGGCGGGCGGGGCGGGCGGGCGGGCCCTCACTGTATTGGCCGGGCGGTCTGAGCGGATGCTGTGGGGACGGCCGAGGCCCGGCAGGGCCCTCGCTCGGCGGCAGACCGTATTTATCGCTCCCCATGACACCCCTCCCCGTGCGCAACACTGTAGCGGCGCGTGCGCAGCTAGGCCCCGCGGGCGCGATTACCGGGCCGCGAGCGCCTCCGCGACCAGCGCCTCGATGATCATCGCGACGCCATCGTCGTCCACCGTGGCGGTCTCGTGACTCGCGACCGCCTTCACCGCGTCGTGCGCATTACCGACCGCGTAACCAGTGCCCGCCCACTCGAACATCGGGACGTCGTTGGGGGCGTCGCCGAACACGATGACGTTGGCGGGGTCGACGCCGTGGCGGTCGGCAAGCCGGGCGAGGCCGGTGGCCTTGTTGATGCCCAGGGGCGCCAGCTCCAAAAGCGGATCGGTCACCGAGCTGTGTGAGGCCTCGAGCAGGTGTCCTACCAGCGGCAGTGCCACGTCGAGCATGTCGTCGGGGTGACCGCCAGGGAGTAGCGCGAGCATCTTCACGCCGGTCATGTCCCTCACACCCTCCATGCGCTCGAACGCGGCGACTTCGCGCGGGTTCGTGTTGCTCTCGCGGGCAGGGAAGGCTGGCTCGATCGACAGCCCCGTGGTGGTCTCGAGCGCGAGGATCACTCCAGGCAGCGCGGCGCGCAGCGCGTCGGCCACCTCGAGCAGCGAGTCCTCGGGCAGGCCGATGTGTTCCACTACGGAGCGCGTCGCGAGGTCATAGAACACGGCACCATTCGCACACACCGCCTCGCCCGCGATTCCCAGTTGGACCGCCACGGCATCGATCCAGCGTGGCGGCCTGGCCGTCGCGAGCACGAGCGGGATGCCCGCGTCGGCGAGCGAGCCGAGCGCCGCGATCGTGCGCGCGGAGAACTGACCGCTGCGAGGGAGGATGGTGCCGTCAATGTCTGTGCCTACGAGTCTCACGGGATAAGGCTACGGCCCGTCCGTGGATTCGCCTGGCCCCTTCGGCCCACTCGGGTCCTGCGTGGCGACGCATGGGTCACCACACGACAGCGGACGCCCGTCCACAACGTCGGCGTCCTCCCGCCCGCGCCTCAGTGCCAAAAACGGCACTCACTTCCGAGCGGGCAAAACCCCGGAGAGAGCCGTCGCTCCACTCCGGGGTCCTGAAACCAACGGCGAACCTAGACGGCGACCAGATCGCCCTCGGCTTCGAACTCGAGATCGTCGATGTCGGCACGCATTTTCGGCACGAGGAACGCCGCGAACACCGCGAACACCGCGACGCCGGTCGCGATCCAGAAGCCCACGGTGAACGCCTTGTCTGCGGGGATCCCCAGGTCGGTGGTGTTCGCCATGAGTGCGGCCGCGATGACGGCCGAGCCGATCGATCCACCCACGGTACGAACGATCGCGTTGACGCTCATCGCCTCTCCCGTGTGGGTCGCTGGCACCGCCGCGATGATCGCGTTCGACATGGCGGCGAACGCCAGACCCATTCCGGCACCCATGAAGACTCCGCACAGGACGATCTCGGTAAGTGTCTGGTGACTAAAGGCGGGGATCGCGAAGGCGACCACGGAGAAGAATGTGCCGATGATCATCGGCGGCCTGACGCCAAAGCGGCGCGTGAGGATTCCCGAGATCGGACCGAACACGAGCATCCCCACCGTCGCGGGGAGTAGGTAGAGGCCCGCGGTCGACACCGACTTGCCAAAGCCGTAGCCCGTCTCGGCGGGCATCTCAAGCAGCGTGGGAATCAGCACGAAGGTGCCGAACATCACGAAGCCAAAGGTGAGTCCCACCAGGTTGGTCGTCCACACTCCGCGGATCCTGAGCAGGTTCATGTCGATGAGCGGAGCCTTGACGCCCAGCTCGACCCGCACGAAAATCACGAGCGCGATGACACCCAAGGCTCCGAGGCCGAGCGTGGAGAACGAGGTCCAGCCCCACGCGGCGCCCTTCGAGATGGCAAGAAGCATCGCGACAAGCGAGACCGTGAGGATCGCGGTTCCCTTAATATCAAGCGAACTCGCCTTGTCACGAATGGGGGACTCCGGCACGCCAAACGTGACGCCAACGAGGGCCACCACGATCAGGACGAGCGGGAACCAAAAGAGCCACTCCCACGACAGGTTCTCGACGATGGGTCCCGCGAGAACAATTCCGAGGCCAGCGCCGATGCCGAAGATCGCGGAGAGCATGCCCACGGAGACGCCGACCTTGTCTTCGGGGAGTTCGTCTCGCACGATGCCGATCGACAGGGGAAGGATCGCTCCGGCGGCGCCCTGAATGGCGCGGGCGACGATCAGCACCCCGAGCGAGGTGGACAACCCGGCGAGGATGGTTCCCGCGGCGAGGATCACGAGGGTGACGAGAAGGACGCGACGTTTGCCGATCATGTCGCCGAGGCGGCCAAAGATCGGTGTGAGCACCGAGGCGGACAGCAGATACGCCGTGATCACCCAGGAAATGCTCGACGAGCTGGCGTGCACGTCCTTGGCGATTGCGGGCAGCGCGGGCGCGACGAGCGACTGCAGTACCGCGAACGACAGGCCTGCGAGGGACAAGTAAAGAAGCACCAACCATGGGTGCTTGCGGGCCGACGCGACGGGATCTGTCGGTTCGGTGACCGTGGTGTCGGGACCGCTCATGGCGGACCTCCTTGATGTAAATAGGGGTTGACTTAATCCAAGGTACGTCGCATGGAAACGAATGTCAACGCGCGTTTACATCGAGCATCACGATGGGTTAGGCTCGTGCCAGACGAGGGAGTTGACGATGACCGAGACCGACGAGGCCCGCGGCACGCGCAATGCGAAGCGCACGCGAGCCAAGCTCATCGCCGCGGCCGGACGCCACTTCGCCGCCGAGGGCTATCAAGCGGCGACCGTCAAGGGCATCGCGGACGATGCCGGCGTCAACGCGTCACTCGTCAACAGGTACTTCGTGTCCAAGGAGGGCCTTTTCGAGGCGTGCCTGGCCGAGGTGGAGAGCCAAATGAAGTCGGCCTTCGGCGGACTCTCCTCCGTCGACGACGTGGCGGCCCTGCTCGCGAGCACCGCCGGTCATAAGCCCGGCGGTGTACACCCGTCTCGAGACAACGCCCAGTCGGGCGGTGCCGCACTGTCGCTGCTGCTGCGCACGTCAGGAGACGAAAACGCGGATCGCATCAGGCTAGGCCTCCTGGAGCGCATCATCGACGCAATCGCGCACGCCGGTTGCGGCAATCCCACCCCAGCACACAAGGTGCGCGCTCACCTGCTGCTGTGCACCGCGCTCGGCCTCGCGATCACCAGGTGGGGAGGCCTCGACATGGAGCCCCTCGCGTCGGCGCCCGCCGAGTCTGTCGTCGAGGCGACGACGGCGTTGACCCACGCGTTGCTCGGCGACGCGCAACAACCGAACGGGCATCCCGCCGCATAGGCGTGTTCTTCGGCGTGACCGCGAGAGCCTCGGCCGACACACCCCTGAACTGGAACCGTCACTCTGAATCGCACGCCTGTTGCGCACTGCCGGAGACCGCGCGGCGGCGCACGGAAGTCACCAGTCCTTGCGATACCAGCGGTCGGCGTGCTTTTCGCCGTTGAAGTCGGGCACGAGGCGGTAGCCGCGCGACGCGTACATGCGGCCCGCGGCGGTCAGCAGCGAGTTGGTGTCTAGCGTGATCGCGGTGGCGCCCGCATCGCGCGCGACCCCCTCGAGCCGGTCAAGCATCAGACCCGCGACTCCCAGGCCGCGCGCGGACGGCGCGACCCACATGCGCTTAAGGAACGCAGGCTCGCCGGGCGGCAGCTTGACGCCGCCACAGCCGATTGGCTCGCCGTGGAGCCTCGCGACCACGAACGCGCCATGTGGGGCGGTGAGGTCGGCCGTTCCCACCGCGAGCGCCTTGGTGGGGTCGTAGCCCGCCTCGAACAGCGCATCGATCTCCTTGAAGAACTCGCCGACACACCACAAGGCATCGCGCGATGCGGCGTCCTCGATGTCGAGCGTGAGGTGCCGGCGCGCGAGGGTCCGGGTCACGATGCGGGTGGCGCGATCCAGCTCGTCCAGCTCGGGCTGGCTCAGGTGGGCAAGCAGGTCCTCGGCCGCACGGTCGCTCAGCGCGTCGAGCATGCGTGCCTCCGCGCGGCCGGCTTCGGTGCGCGAGACCACCTTGGCCCTGGCATCGTCGGGACTGGGGCCGATGCTCACCAGGCCCTCGCCCTCGAGCACGCCCAGCATCCGCGAGGCATAGCCGGCGTCCAAACCCAGGCGTTCGCGCAGCGCGGCGACCTCGACGGGGCCGTCGCCCATCTCCCATAGCGTGCGCGAGGCACCGAAGGCGCGCCCTCTCCCAAGGAAGTCGTCGTGCAACGCGCCCACCTCGCTCGTGACGATGCGTTGAAACTGCCTGAAGGTCCCGATGAGGCGTGCGTCCATATCGTTGACCTTAGTCAACTATTCGACCGAGCGCACGCGCCGCGGCCCGATAGGTCCGCCCGGTCAGCCCGCGCCCGGGCCCGGGCCCGGGCCCGGGCGGGCGACCGTCGCGTGAGCACCGCGAATCGACATTCGCCAGCGGAACTGAGCGTGAACGACGCGGGGAGTGCGGATTTGCGGTGCTCACGCGACGACCTCCGCCTGCTCCGCTTAAGAGCGACGCATCCACCCCGCCCTTGACAGGACTTAACGCTGTTAACTAACCTCAACCCCATGACCCCCCGCCCCACACGTGACGCCCGCGGCGCGATCCTCGCCGCCGCCACCGCCGTGTTCGAGGCGCAGGGAATCGACGGCATCTCGATGCGACACCTCGCGAGCGAGATCGGCGTCTCGGCCACCGCGCTCTATCACCACTTCGACTCCAAGGAGGCGCTCGTCGCCGCCACATGTGAGGCGGGCTTCACGGAGTTCGGCGCGCGCCTCGAGGCCGCAGCCCGCGCCGCCGCTAGCCCACTCGACGCCGTGCGCGCCCTCACCGACGTGTACGTGGACTTCGCCCTCGAGCGCCCGATGCACTACGACGTCATGATGATCAGGCCCCATCGCTGGGCGTTCGACATCGACCTCAACAAGGACCCCGAGTCCTTCGCGGGCCTCGTTGCCCTCATGGAGGCGTGCCAATCGGCCGGCCAGATCCGCCCGCAAGACCCCCGCGAGGCGGCCCACATGATCTGGGCGGCGATCCACGGGACCGTCTCGCTCTCCCTGTCGATGCCGGGCGAGATCCGGGGGCTCGAGGCGGGCGCCGTGCGCGAGCGCGGCAGGGCGATGGTCGAGGCGGTGATCGCTTCACTCCCCTAGGACCAGCGCACGCCACCTCTCTCTTTTTTTGTCCCCCACTTAACACTGTTAACAACCCAAGGAGAACCCCATGACCACTCACCTCGTCCTCGGAACTGGCGCCGTAGGCTCCGCCGTTGCCAATCTCCTCGCCTCCCAGGGCCACTCCGTGCGCGCCATCAACCACTCGGGCAAGCGCGGCTCGCTCGACGCCGCGATAGCCCTCAGCCAGGCCGACCTCAACGATCCCGCCGCCGCGGCATCGGCCCTCAAGGGAGCCGACGTGATCTACCAGGTCACCCAGCCCGCCTACGCGAAGTGGGTGACGGAGTTCCCCGCCCTGCAACGCTCGATCCTGGGCGCCGCGGAGAAGGCCGGAGCCAGCGTCGTCCTCGCAGACAACCTGTATTGCTACCGGCCGCAACCCGGCGCAACGATCACCGAGGACACCCCCGAGCAGCCCACGACGCGCAAGGGTCGCGTGCGCAAACAGATCGCCGACGAGGCGCTCGCCGCGCACGCTGACGGCCGCGTGCGCGTCGCGCTGACCCGCCCCTCGAACTACGTCGGCGCCGACTACGCAGTATTCAGGGACCTCGTACTGGACCCGGTCGCGAACGGCAAGGCGGCCCGCATCCTCGGCCGCACCGACCGGCCGCACTCCTTCAGCTATACGGCCGACGCCGCGCGCGCCATGGCCGCGATCGGCACCTCGGAACAGGGTTGGGGCCGCGCGTGGATCACGCCCGTGATGGCAACCATCACGCAAGCTGACCTTGTCGCGCGCCTGTGGGAGGCAGCGCGCCAGCCGGGCAAGCCCAGGGTGTCGAGCATCAGGGGCGGCGGCCTGCGAGCGCTAAGCCTCTTCATGCCGATGCTGCGCGAGGCCGTCGAGATGATGTACGAATTCGACGAACCTTTCGTCGCCTCGTCCGCGGCATTCGAGGAGACGTTCGGCTGGGGCGCGACGCCGTGGGATGAGGCGATCGCGGCGATGGCCTCGAAGGCGACGATAGCGCGGGCCTCGACGCGCACCTAGGCACCGCGCGCGACCAGTGCGCCCTGGGCGGGCCCCGTGACGTGCGATTACTGTCGACACATGCACCCCGCTACCCTGCTCGTCGTCATCATCGCCGCCGGAGTGGGCAGCCAGTGGCTCGCCACTCAGCTCCGGGTCCCAGGCATCCTGGTGATGATCGCCGCGGGGCTCACGCTTGGCCCGCTGACCGGCGTGATCCAGATCCACATGGAGGGCGAGGAGCTCGCCCAGCTCATCGGACTGGGCGTCGCGATCATCCTGTTCGAGGGCGCGATGGACCTCAAGGTTGCCGAGTTTCGCGCGGTGCGCAGCGAGGTGCGACGGCTCACCCTCATCGGGCCTCCGCTCGCGTGGATCTTTGGCGCCCTCGCCGCCCACTACGCGGGAGGCCTGAGCTGGGCCGTCTCCTGGGTCGTCGGCGCGATTCTGGTGGTCACGGGCCCCACCGTGATCCTGCCGCTGCTACGCCAGGCACGCCTCAACAAGACCACCGCCTCCCTGCTCAAATGGGAGGGCATCGTCAACGACCCGGTGGGGGTTTTGCTCGCGGTCGTCACCTACCAATTCGTGACCCTTTCGGGCGACGGCGCCGCGACGATGCTCGCGCGCACCGGCCTCGCGATCGCGGCGGCGGGCCTGCTGGGCGGGCTGGGCGGACAGGCAGTGTCCATCCTGTACCGGCGCGGATGGGTTCCGCCGCACCTCAAGGCCCCCCTGCTCGTGGCCGCGGTGCTCGGGGTGTCGTGGGCGTCCAACGCCGTGCAACACGAGTCTGGTCTGCTCGCAGTCACCGTCATGGGCATCGTCGTGGGCAACGCGAAGCTCGTGGAGCGCGAGCGCATCCTGCACTTCAAGGAGTCCCTCACCGTGGTGTTGCTCGCGATGATCTTCATCGTGGTGCCCATTACCCTCACGCTCGACGATCTCAGGGCCCTCGATTGGCGTGCGGCCGCGTTTGTCGCCGTGATTCTGCTCGTGGTCAGGCCCGCGTCGATCTGGATTGCCACCATGCGCTCGTCGATGCGCTGGCAGGACAGGGTGCTGGTGGGGTGGATCGCTCCGCGCGGAATCGTGGCCGCCGCGACCGCCGGAGTATTTGGACCCGCGCTTGTCGCCAAGGGCCACTCCGACGCCGCGTCGCTCCTGCCCCTCGTCTTCGTCGTCATCGTCGTGACGGTGCTTGCCCACGGCTTCACGCTTGGCCCGCTCGCCCGTCGCCTTGGTCTCGCGGCATCGGCGCGCAACGGGCTCCTCATGGTGGGCGCGACCCCGTTCACCAGGCAGCTCGCGCAGGCGCTGCGGGAGGCGGGCGTCGACGTGCTCGTCACCGATGGTTCGTACAACAGGCTCGCGCCCGTGCGCCTCGACGAGACTCCCGTGTGGGTGGGTGAGATCCTGTCCGAAAACGCGGACCACGACCTCGACGCGTCTCACCTGAGTTACGCGCTCGCGGCCACCGACAACGACTACTACAACGCCCTCGTGTGCCGGTCTCGGACCGGGGAGTTCGGATCCGCCAAGGTGTTCCAGATCCCCATGCAGTCCGAGGCTCGGCACGACACCCGCCGCCTGCCCCTGCAGCGTCGTGGCCACTTCGCGTTCGACCGCGAGTCCGACTACGAGATCCTGCAGGCCAGGCTTGATGAGGGCTGGGGAGTGCGCACTACGTCGCTGACGCCCGAGTTCGACTTCGAGGCGCTGGAGAAGCAGTTGGGCGCGCAGGGCAGGGACTGGATGCTGCTCGCGGCCATCAGCCCCACGGGAGCCCTCCGCATGCATTCGCGCACGCACCCCACGGCACCGCGCGAGGGTTGGCAGGCGGTCGTCTTCGCTCCGGTGCACGATCGGTCGGCACGCAAGGCCGTGGCATCCGAGCGGGCCTGACCCCAAAACTTCAGTTCTGCCCGTAACCTCAGAACATGGCAGTCCACACGCGCATCCGCAAGGCAACCCTCGCCGACGAGGCCGACATCGCGCGCATCTGTCTGCTCACAGGAGCCGACGGAGAGGACGCCACCGGCCTCTACAGTGACGAAACGATGCTCGCCGACGTGTATGCGTCGCCCTACTTGCGCGGCCCCTCATGCGTCGCCTGGGTTGTTGACGTGGGAGGCCGCCCGCGTGGATACGTGGTCGCCGCCACCGACTCGACCGCATTTAGTCAGTGGTTCACCGAGGACTGGTGGCCGTCACGCGCCCCGCTCCACGCCGCGGCCACACCTGAGGACGCACAACTCGTTGCCGCCGCAGAGGACCCGGAACGCTGGCACACCGACCTCGCCGCCACGTTCCCCGCGCACCTGCACATCGACCTGTTACCCGAGCTCCAGGGCGCGGGCTGGGGCCGACGACTCATCGACACCCTGTGCGCAGAACTGGCGCAGGACGGCGTCGCAGGCGTCCACCTAGTCGCCTCCAAGTCGAATCCCGCCGCACAACTGTTCCACCCCAAGGTGGGGTTCGCCCCCATCGGCGAGACCGCAACGGACGTCACGTTCGCGCGGAGGCTTTCCGCGTCCTAACGGCGGCGGGGTCCTTCTCTTCGACGTTCCCGGCGTGGGCGCAGTCTGGCATCCTTAGAGTGGTTCGGCGCAACGGCGCCGCCCCGGACGAGACGCGCCGTACCCGGCCAGGCACGACGACGCGACCGGGAGTTCCCATGCACTCGACCATCCAGATCGCCGCCTCGCTGCTCATCCTCGTGCCGTTCATCCTGGCGCAGGCGGGCCGGGTCACACCCAAGTCGCTCGCCTACCTTCTGCTCAACCTCGTGGGATCGACGGTGCTTGCGATCGACGCGCTGCTCGGCGCGCAGTGGGGATTCCTCCTGCTTGAGGGCGTGTGGGCCGTGGTCTCCGCGATCTCGTTGGTGCGGTGGGCACGAGGCCGCGGGCGGCCTGCGGTCCATACGGAGGCAGCGGCAGAGGTCGCATAGCAAGACTGCTGCGCGGCCGTGGGTGCGAGGCCGTGGGTGCGCCGCCGCGCGGTCCGCACCCGCGCCCGAACCCCGTGAAGAAGTCGCTCCTGCGGCGACCATGGCAATCCCTGTTGAGCACGAGCAACCACCCGGGTGTCGCGAGAATAGTGAGTTCTTCACACGGATCGCCCCGCGGGTTCACCAACGGTCGCCGCCACCCCGTCGCCCCGCCACCCCGCCACCCCGCCACCCCGCCACCCCTCCGATGGCGCGATCCACAGCCTCGACGTAGCCTCGAACGATGGCGAATGCGAACACAACGGTGCCCACCGGTCACAGCCCCACGGAATTTGTGGCGGCGGTCGAGCCCGCCAGGCGCCGCACAGAGGCGGAGCTACTTCTCGCACTCATGGCGGAGGTCACGGGTGCCGAGCCCGCGATGTGGGGCCCCACAATGATCGGCTTTGGGACCTACTCCTACCGCTATGCGAGCGGCCGCGAGGGCGAGTTCCTGCGTGTCGGTTTCTCGCCGCGCAAGGGCGCGCTCTCCCTTTACGGACTCAAGGATCACGACAGCTCGGCCCCGCTCCTCGCGGCACTGGGCCCACATACCGATGGAGTCGGATGCCTCTACGTCAAGCACCTCGACGCGATCGACCTCGCCGTGCTCCGCGAGCTCGTGCGCATCGGCTACGAACAGCCCAAGTTGTTCGAGGTATAGCCCCCAAGCTCCCCACCAACTCCTCACCTCTCCCCACCAACATCGCCCCGCCACCTCGCAGACACCGCTCGCAGCCCGCGTGAAGAAGTCACTGATGCGGCGACCGAGGTCGGTGCCGGTGCCCACGGTGAGGCCTCCGCAGGCCATTTCAGCGGCGACTCCTTCACGCGGTTAGTCGGGAAGGTCCCGCTTGCCGGGACCCCCATTCCCCCTTGCAATAGCCCACAAGTGGCCAAGGGTCCCGGGTCGGCGAATGGTCACGTCCCGGTCCCCGGGACCGAGGTCCGTAGGATTCTGCGCGACCCGGGCCTACCGTGCCATTAGGTACCCAAAAGGTGCCGGATCTCCCCAAGATCCATGGCCATAAGTCCCGCGGCAGAGAAGCCGGGCCAACGAAAACTGACAACGCAGTCGGAGGCAACGGTGGCGGACATGATCGACCCAGAACGCATCACGGTAAAGGTCAACGATCGCGAGATCGAGGTCGAAGGCGGCCTCAACATCTTGCAGGCCCTCGGCAACGAAGGCATCGAGATCCCCTCGCTGTGCAACGACGTGCGCCTCAAGCGCGCCAACGGCAGCTGCGGTCTGTGCGTGGTCGAGGTCGGCTCCGAGAAGACCCGCGACGTCAAGGCCTGCCTCACGCCCATGACTCCCGGCATGGAGATCAAGACCCACACCGACCGCCTCGAGGCCTACCGCAAGGTGCGCCTTGAGCAGCTGCTGTGCGACCACAACGCGGACTGCGTCGCGCCTTGCGTGCAGACCTGCCCCGCGAACATCGACATCCAGACGTACCTCCAGCACGTGTCCGACGGCAACTTCGAGGCCGCCATCCGCGTGATCAAGGACCGCAACCCCTTCCCGTCCGCATGTGGACGCGTGTGCCCTCACCCCTGTGAGGACGCGTGCCGCCGCAACCTCGCGGACGAGCCCGTCGCCATCAACGCCGTCAAGCGCTTCGCGGCCGACTGGGATATGGCCCGCAAGCAGCAGTGGCGTCCTCGCCTTGCCGATGCTTCAGGCAAGCGCGTCGCCGTCATCGGCGCGGGCCCCTCGGGCCTCGCGGCGGCCAACTACCTCGCGATCGCGGGCCACGGCGTCACCGTCTTCGAGAACCAGCCCGAGCCGGGCGGCATGATGCGCTACGGCATCCCCGAGTACCGCCTGCCCAAGGCGACGCTCGACAAGGAAATTGACCTTATCGAGTCCCTCGGCGTCACGATCGTGTGCAACAAGGCGCTCGGAACGCACATCCTTCTCGAGGACCTCAAGCGCGACTTCGACGCCGTGTACCTCGCGATCGGTTCATGGCGTGCGACCCCGCTCGGCGTGGATGGCGACAACACCGATGGCGTCGTCCTCGGCATCGACTACCTGCGCCACGTCACCAAGGGCAACGACGGCCCGGTCGGCGACAACGTCATCGTGATCGGCGGCGGTAACACCGCGATCGACTGCGCCCGTGCCGCGCTGCGCAAGGGCGCCAAGAACGTCAAATTGGTCTACCGCCGCACCCAGGACGAGATGCCCGCCCAGGAAATCGAGGTCCACGAGGCACTGCGCGAGGGCGTCGAGATGGTCTTCCTCGCGGCACCTCAGAAGATCACGGTGGACGACAACGGCATGAAGGGGCTCCACTGCATGCGCATGGAGCTGGGAGAGCCCGACCGTTCAGGCCGTCGCCGCCCCATCCCCGTCGAGGGAAGCAACTTCGTGATCGAGGCCGACACGATCATCGGCGCCATCGGCCAGAACACCGACACCGGCTTCCTGTACAACGACCTTCCGGTGCGCCTCAACAAGTGGGGCAACATCGACATCGACGGCTTCTCGATGCAGACCTCCGAGGCGAAGATCTTCTCGGGCGGCGACTGCGTGACCGGCCCGTCGACGGTGATCGCGGCAATTGCCGCCGGCCGACGCGCGGCAAGCGCGATCGACGAGTTCGTGATCAACGGCTACATCAAGCCCACGCACGAGGACTACTCGTGCAGCCGCGGTTCGCTTGAGGACCTGCCGGAGGCGGAGTTCGAGGAGATCCCCAACCTGTCCCGCGCGATCATGGCGGAACTTGGCATCGAGGATCGCCTCGACGGCTTCCCCGAAGTCGAACTTGGCCTCACCGAGGAACAGGCCCGTGCCGAGGCCGGCCGCTGCCTCACGTGTGGTTGCTCCGCACAGAACACGTGCTCGCTCCGCAAGGAGGCAAGCGACCACGAGGTGCACTTTGAGCCGACGCTTCACGTCCGCCCCCGCACCCCGATCATTCGCGACCACCAGTTCATCATTCGCGATCAGAACAAGTGCATCTCGTGCGGGCTCTGTGTGGCCGCATGCTCCGAGATCATGGGTCCAGGCGTGCTGGCATTCCAGTTCCGCGAGGGACAGATGATGGTGTGCACCAGCACGGGCGAGCCGCTCAACATGACCGACTGCGTCTCGTGTGGACAGTGCGTGCGCGCGTGCCCCACGGGCGCGCTCGACTATGAGCGCGAGCGCGGCGACGTCTTTACCGCCATCAACGACCCCACAAAGGTCGTCGCAGGCTTTGTCGCCCCCGCAGTGCGTGCCCACATCGCCAAGGAGTACGGACTCACGCACGCGGAGGCGGCGCCGTTCATCGCGGGCATGATGAAGAAGATGGGCTTCGACAAGAGCTTCGACTTCGTGTTCGCCGCCGACCTCACGATCATGGAGGAGACGACCGAACTGTTCGGCCGTCTTCAGGGTGACGCCCCGATGCCGCTCTACACGTCGTGCTGCCCTGGTTGGGTCAACTACGCCGAGCGCCGCTACCCCGGCATCATTCCTCACCTCTCGAGCTGCAAGTCTCCCCAGCAGATGATGGGCGCGACCGTCAAGGCGCACTTCGCCAAGCGCGCAGGGGTGAGTCTCGACGATCTGTACACGGTCTCGATCGTGCCGTGCATGGCCAAGAAGGGCGAGGCCGCTCGGCCCGAGTTTGCCCCCGAGGGCATTCGCGACGTCGACGCTGTCATCACCACGACCGAATTCCTCGAGATGGTGCAGATGTTGCGCCTCGAGAAGGAAGACATCGAGCCCGCGGAGTTCGACGCCCCGTACAAGCAGGTCTCTGGCGCCGGCGTGCTCTTCGGCTCATCAGGCGGCGTGGCCGAGGCCGCGACCCGCATGGCGGTCGAGAAGCTCACGGGCGAGCCGCTGCGCACTCGCCTCGACTTCGTGCCCGTCGAGGGTTACCCGGGAGTCAAGGTCGCGACCGTCGAGGCTCCGGGACGGACGCTACGCATCGCGGCGATCTCGGGCCTGGGGAATGCCGATGCCGTCATCAAGCGCCTCTTGGCGGGAGACGACATGGGATTCGACCTGGTCGAGATCATGGCGTGTCCTGGCGGTTGCATCAACGGTGCGGGACACCCCAAGCCAAAGAGCCAAAGCGAGACCGGACTCAAGACGATGATCCTGTCGAACATCGACGAGGACATGGCACTCAAGGACTCCCAGAAGAACCCCGACATCCTCCGCTTGTACGAGGACTTCTACGGCACGCCCAACTCGCACATTGCCCACGACCTGCTCCACACCACCTACGCGCCCTTCCGCGGCGACGCTTTGCCCTCGTGTTAAGGACCCCCATGAAGAAGACCCTCACCGCGTCGGGCGCACTGCTCGCCGCACTCATCCTCACGGCATGCTCTTCGGGCACCGCGGCCGTTGTCGCCTCGCCCACGCCCACTCCCGCCGTGGAGACATCGGCGCCCGCTCCCGACCCGGTCACCATCTCGATCGCGTCTCTCAAGGGCCCGACGACGATGGGCCTGGTGGGCCTCATGGACAGCGTCACCCAGGGCACGGCTACCGAGGACTACCAGGTATCGATGTACGCCTCGCCCGACGAGGTGGTCCCGCTGGTCGCCCAAGGCAGCGTCGACATCGCGCTCGTTCCCTCGAACCTCGCGGCCGTGCTCTACGCGAAGACCAAGGGCTCGGACGCGCAGATCTCGGTCATGGCCGTCAACACGCTTGGCGTGCTGAACATCGTGGAGTCGGGCGACGCTATCCAGTCGATCGCGGACCTCAAGGGCAAGACGATCTACACGACCGGCAAGGGCGCCTCGCCCGAGTACGTGCTCAATTACCTGCTCACGCAGGCGGGCCTCACGCCAGGGGTCGACGTCGACGTCCAGTACCTGTCCGAGCACACCGAGGTGGTGGCCAAGCTCACCGCGACACCCGGCGCGATAGGTGTGCTTCCGCAGCCGTTCGTGACGATCGCGGAGTCCAAGAGCCCCGACCTTCGCGTGGCGCTCGACATGACCGCCGAATGGGCCAAGGTCTCTCCCGACTCGGAGCTCATCACGGGTGTGGTGGTGGTGCGCAACGCCTTCGCCGCGGAACACCCCGAGGCGGTCGCCCAGTTCCTCGCGGACTATGAGGCCTCGACCGCATGGGTCAACGCGAACCCGGCCGACGCCGCACCCCTGATCGTCGACGCCGGGATCGTGCCCGACACGGCCCTTGCCGAGAAGGCAATCCCGCTGTGTTACATCACGTACATCGCGGGCGCCCAGATGAAGGCTTCGCTCAGCGGTTATCTCACGGTCCTCTACGACGCGGACCCCACGTCCGTCGGCGGAAGCATGCCCGGAGATGACTTCTACTTCGCCGGATAGCACCCACTCCGTGCGGCAGGCGGTCGCCCGCCGCATCGGCGCGGCTGCGGTCTGGCTCGCGGTGTGGCAGGCCGCCGCGCTCACGGTGGACCGCGACTTCCTGCTGGCCTCACCTCTCCAGGTGGCGCGGACCCTCATTACCCTTCTGCCGACGGTCGACTTCTGGACCACTGTCGGATGGTCGCTTGGTCGGGTCGCGCTCGGGTTCCTTGGCGCCACACTGATTGGTGCGGTGCTCGCCATCACCTCGACGGCGTGGCCCGTGGCAAGGGCCCTGTGGGATCCGGCGATCGCGGCGATCCGCTCGGCACCCGTCGTGAGCTTCATCATCCTGCTGCTCTTGTGGACGGACAGTTCCCGCCTCTCGATCTTCACGAGCCTGCTCATGGTGCTGCCCGTGATGTACACGAACGTGCTCCAGGGCATCGAGCACAGGGATCGCGCCCTGCTCGAGGCCGCGTCGGTGTTTCGCGTGCCGTTCCGCCGCCGCGTCGTCGCGATCGACATTCCCGCCGTGGTGCCGTTCCTCGCGGCCGCATGCCGCGTGGGCGTGGGTCTCGCGTGGAAGTCGGGTGTGGCCGCCGAGGTGATCGGGGTGGCCGACGGGTCGATCGGCGAACGCCTCTACGAGGCCAAGATCTTCCTGAGCTCTACCGACCTGTTCGCGTGGACCATCGTGATCGTGGCGCTGAGCGTCGCATGCGAACGCCTCGTGTTGCGCGCGTTGAGGACCATTCCGGGGCCGCCCGCGGGAGGAACGCCATGAGCGGCCCGAGCCCGATGCGACCCATCGTCCTCAGCGCCGTCTCGAAGCGGTTTGGCGGCAACGTGGTGCTCAACGGCCTGCGGCTGGAGTTCGAGCCGGGCACGATCACCGCACTCACCGGACCCAACGGCGTGGGCAAGACCACCGTCGCACGCATCCTGCTTGGCCTCGAACGCCCGGATGCGGGCACGCTCGCAGGCCTCGACGGAATCACCACGGCGGCGGTGTTCCAAGAGGACCGCCTCTGCTCGCACCTCGATGGCCTCGCCAACGTGCGCCTCGTCTTGGCACACGAGCGCAGGGACGACGCGGCGTCCGAACTCGCACGCGTGGGCCTTGAGGGCGGGAATGTTCTCAAGCCGGTCAGCGAGCTCTCGGGTGGCCAGCGCCGCAGGGTCGCGATCGCACGGGCTCTCGCGGTACGCGCCGACTTGGTGATCCTCGACGAGCCGTTCACGGGACTGGATGCCGATTCCAAGCCGATGGTGATGGCGTACGTCCGCGAGCGCCTCGAGGGCCGCACAGCGGTGCTCATTACCCACGACCCCTCGGAGGCGGAGTTCCTTGGAGCTCGCGTGGTACGACTCCGCAAGGGACCGGGCTTGGTCGTGTAAATAATTATTGACATCATGCCAAGCCTGCCCTACCTTGGTTATGTCAAAGTTTCTTAACACGAAGGAGGAGCCATGGACTTCGCGCTCCGTCACCAGGGCTGGGGCCTCGCGGCCGGCCTCGTGTGGTTTGTCGCGTACTGGACCCTGCTCATCGTCAGGGCAGCGACGGACGACGTCCCCTTCACCCAGGTGGCCTGGCAACACCCCATGCTGTGGTTCCTCCTTGCCGGCGTGATCGTCTATGCCGCGATCTACGCGGCCTCGTGGTGGAGCACTCGAGGCGGGATCCGCACCGACGTCCGCGACGCCGAGATCCGCAGCAGGTCCGATGCAGTGGGCACCGGATTCACCGCGATGGGCGCCGTTGTCGCGCTGGCCATGCTGGCCTTCGGCGTCGGCACCTTCTGGGTGGCGCACACCATCTTCTTCGCGAGCTTTCTCGGCACCCTCGCTTCTACCGCCCAGACCGTGGCGGCTTACAAGGACGGACTCGACCGATGAACCACGAACTGCGCCAGCCCGAGGACGACGACCCGGTCGTCATGACCGTCGACGAGCGATCGGTCTGGGTCTATCTCGTCGTCGTGGTCGTCACCTCGGTCGCCTACTTCGCGGTCATCATCCCCCGTGTTCTCAGCCAACCCGTCGAGGATGTCTCGTGGATAGCGCCGTTGCTGTGGGCGATCGGCTTCTCGATCGTCGGCACCATCGTGGGGTCGATTGTCGGGTCCATCGGGGGCGCGATCGGGCTCGCGATCCGCGGCATCGAACCCAAGGGCCAGCTCGAGGGCGACCTGCGCGACAAGGAGATCAAGCGCCTCGGAGATCGCCGTGCCGCCGTGGTGGCAAGTAGCGCGATGTTCGGCGTGCTCGTGCTCGCGATGTTCGGCGCCGACCTGTTTTGGATCGGGAACCTCGTGTACCTCGCCGGCGTGATCGGCGGCCTGATCGAGACCACGACCAAGCTCCGTGCCTACCGCGGGGGCCTGTGAGATGCCCCCCAAGCCCACCAAGGTCACCAACCAGATTCGCGCGCTGCGTTCCGAATCCGGCCAGATGACTCAGGCCGACATGGCGGAGCGCCTCGGCGTGACCCGCCAAACGGTGATCGCAATCGAGCAGGGCAAGTACTCACCCTCGCTCGAGATGGCGTTCGAGATCGCGCGACTGTTCAGACGACCGCTCGATGAGGTCTTTCACTATGCGGGGGGAGGCGCCGACAATCAGCCCTTCTCCTAAGCGCTAGGCGCGCGGGCCACACACCCCACGCCGCGGGCCCCTCGACCCGCCCACCCACTCGCTCACTACCGAGCCAAGCCGAGCGTCACGTGACCCCCTCTTCGCTCACCCAAAAACACCACACAACAGTCCCCACACTTTCAAGGAGAACACTCATGGCAGACACCCTTCGCACCGCCCGCGCCGCAGGCGCGTGGTATCTCGGGCTCGCGATCACTGGCATGCTCGGCTTCCTCGTGTTGCGCCCACAATTGATCGACGCAGACGACTCGGTAGCCACGCTCGCGAACCTCACCGCGCACACGGGACAGGCCCACCTGCTCGTCATGCTGGAGATGGGCATCGTCCTCACTCAGGCCGTCGCGGCAATCTATTTCTACAAGCTCTTCAGGCCCCTGAATCCGACGGCCGCTTATGCGACTGCCACCTTTGGCATGGTCAACGCGGTCGCGATCATGGCATCGGGGGCATTCATGGCCACCGCCAACGCGGTCGCGGCCGACTCAAGCCTCGCCCCCGGTGGGGATGCGGCCAGCACCGTGGGGCTGCTCTACGAACTGAGCGCAAGTTCGTGGGGCATGGGCAACCTGTTCTTTGGCCTGTGGCTCATCCCGATGGGCTGGGTTGCGGTGAAGACGGCACGCTTCCCCGTCGCGCTCGGCTGGATCCTCGTGGTCGGTGGCGTCGGCTACGTGGCGAGCGGCCTTATCGGCTACGGCCTCGCCGATGCCCCCTCGTGGCTCGTTGAGGGCCTTGCCTTCCCCGCGACCATCGGCGAATTCTGGATGGTCGGCCACCTGCTCATCAAGGGCATCCGCCCGGCGTCCTAGCTCCTTAACGCCGGCGAGCCACTCGCCCCCACGGCACACCCCGTTCGACCACTCCTCTATCTCGCGCACCCAAAAACAGGTCATCACCAGAAAGGCACCGACATGAATCCCGGACTGCTAGGGCGCATCGCGCGCCGCTCGGCCACAAGGCCGTGGCTCACCATTTCCCTCTGGCTCGCGCTCATCGTGACCGCGGCGGCGTCCGCGGGAACCATCGGCAACCACATCTCCTCAACCGAGATCAACCTCGTCACCACCGACTCCGACCGCGCGGCTGCCCTCAACAAGGAGTTCAGGTCCTCCACGGGCGAGGGCCAGTTCGCCGAACAACTCCTGGTGACGTCACACACCGCCGCGTCAGGCTCACCGGAGTTCGAGGCCGTGCTCGCCCACGCCGTGACGGCGCTGAACGCAATCGACGGCGTGAGCGACGTCGCCTCGGGCGACATTTTCGTCTCCTCCTCCGGGAGATCGGCCATGGTCGACGTCACGGTGAAGGCCGACGATGCGGTGCTCGCCACCGCGGTCGCCGCGGTCAACGCGACCGCGACCGACGAGGTCGACGCGTTCATCGCGGGCCCGGAAACCACGCGCGTCGCGGTCACGGAACTCGCGCAGGCCGACCTTGCCCGCGGCGAGGGCATCGGCATCGTGATCGCCCTGGTCGTCCTGGTCTTCGTGTTCGGCGCGGTGGTGGCCGCAGGCATCCCCATCCTCGTGGCCATCACGTCGATCGTGATCGCCACCGGCCTGAGCGCCGTGGTGGCGCGCATCCTCGATGCCAACGGCACCCCCATCGGCGACACCGTGACCGTCTTCGCGGGCATGATGGGCCTCGCCCTGGGCATCGACTATTCGCTGCTCACGGTGCAGCGCTTCCGCGAGGAGCTGGCCAGGGGCCGCACGGTAATCGATGCCATCACCATCACGGGCGACACCGCCAACCGCGCGGTGCTGACCTCGGGGCTCGTGGTGGTCGCCTCGATCGGCGGGCTGATGCTGCTCCCGCAGAACACCTTCCTCGGCATCGGCGTCGCAATCATTGCGGTGGCGGTCGCCGCGATCTCGATCACCCTGTTCCTGCTGCCGGCGGTGCTGCGGCTGGTGGGCACGCGCATCAATGCGTGGCGCCTCCCCATGCGCCACCCCGGCGAGACCTCGCGCGGCTGGACGCGACTGTCCGCGTGGATCGTGCGCAGGCCAGGGTTCGCGGCCGCCGCAGGCCTCACCGTCCTCGGCATCTTCATGGCGCCCTTGATGTCATTGCAGTTCGCATTCCCTAGCACCGACGCCTGGCCGGACGACTTCGTGGCCAAGAGGGCGAACGGCGTCCTTACTCAGGACTTCGGCTTCACCGACACCTCGACGATGGTCGCGGTGGTGGGGGCCTCTGACGCGGAGGTCAGCGCTCTTGCGACGGCCATCGACAACGATCCCGGCTATGTAGGTGCGGCGATCGACTACCGCGACGGGGCGGCCTTCATCGACGTCCACGACGCCTTCGCTGCCACCGACCCCGAGTCGGCCAGCGCCATTGACCGCCTGCGTCACCAGATCATTCCCGCCGTCATCACGTCGACCGGCGCCGAAGCCTTCGTAGGTGGCCCAGCCGCGACCGACGACGACAACTACGACCTCATCGCGTCGGCTGCGCCCTGGGCCGTCGCGTTCATCCTGGGCGTCACATTCGTTCTGCTCCTGGTGATGTTCCGCTCGATCGTGGTGCCGCTCAAGGCGATCCTCATGAACCTCATCGGCACGGCAGCGACGTTCGGAATTCTCGTCGCCGCGTTCCAGTGGGGCTGGGGCGAACCTTTGGGGATGCCCGCTGTCGATGGGGTCTCTCCCTTCATGCCCGTCATGATCTTCGCCCTGGTATTCGGGCTTTCCATGGACTATCACGTGTTCCTGCTCAGCCGCATACGCGAGCGCTACGAGGTGACGGGCAACACCAAGGAGTCGGTCGCCGAGGGCCTCGCCAAGACCGGACCGCTCATCACGGGAGCCGCGTTCATCATGATCGGTGTGTTTGGCGGCTTCGCGTCCGCGTCGATCCCCGAGTTGGCGCAATGGGGCTTGGGCCTCGCCGTGGGGGTGTTGCTGGACGCGACCATCATCCGCATCCTGCTCGTACCCGCCGCGATGACGTGGCTCGATGCGGCGAACTGGTATTTGCCGTCGTGGCTCGAGTGGCTTCCGCGCATCGGCCACGGTGCGGCCGCACGGCCTGCGGCGACGAGAGCGGTCACCGAGGAACCCGTCCTCGTGTAGACGGGGAACGCCTCCCGCCCGGGACTGCGCTGGCGCGGAATGCCCTGGCCCTGGCGTAGCGTTATTAGTACTGATGTCACGCACCTTTAGCTCCCTCGCCATCCCCAATTACCGGCTGTGGTTCTTGGGTGCCTTTGTGTCCAATGTGGGCACCTGGATGCAGAGGGTTGCCCAGGACTGGCTGGTCCTCACGGTGCTCACGCACGAGTCGGGCGTGGCCGTCGGCATTACCACTGGGCTGCAGTTTTTGCCCTTCCTGCTGCTCGGACCCTTCACGGGCGTGGTCGCGGATCGCGTCGACCACCGCAAGCTCCTGATGATCACGCAGGTAGCGGCCGGCGCGCTCGGCGTCGGGCTCGGTGCGCTCGTGCTCTCGGGTCACGCGCAGCTTGGACACGTGTACGGATTCGCGCTCGCGCTCGGCGTCGTCAGCGCCTTCGATGCCCCCGCGCGGCAGATCTTTGTGGGAGACCTCGTCCCCAAGGGCCTGTTGTCGAACGCCGTGGGCCTCAACTCGTCGTCCTTCAACGCCGCGCGGCTCATCGGCCCCGGCCTGGCGGGCCTTTTGATCGCAGCGGTGGGCACAGGCTGGATCTTCATGATCAACGGCGTGACGTTCGCAAGCACCCTGGTCGCCCTCAAACTCATGAAGTCCGAGAAATTCCATCCGCAGGAGAGGGCACCCCGCTCGCCCGGCCAGATCCTCGATGCGGTCCGCTACCTCCGGACCCGCAGGGATCTGCAGATCATCTTCATCGTGGTGAGCGTCGTCTCGATGCTCGGCATGAACTTCCAGCTCACGAGCGCGATCATGGCGCGCGTCGAGTTCGACAGGGGACCCGAGGAGTACGGAATCCTGGGCTCGGTGCTCGCGATCGGTTCCCTTGCGGGCTCGGTCATGGCGGCGCGCAGGCGCGAGCCATCCGCGCGGCTCGTGGTGATTGCCGCGGCGAGCTTTGGCGTGTCCGCGGGGATCATGTCGCTCATGCCCACCTTCTGGTCGTACGCCGCTGCGGGCATCCTGGTGGGCTTCACGGCGCTGACCATGCTCACCGCCGCCAACGCCACCGTGCAGACCACCACGCCCACCGCGATGCGCGGCCGCGTGATGTCGCTCTACATGATGGTGCTCATGGGCACCACGCCCGTGGGATCCCCCATCGTCGGATGGATTGGCGAACACATCGACCCACGGCTCTCGGTGGGCATCGGCGCGATCTCCGCGTTCGTCGTCGTGGCCGCCGTGGTGGGCTGGGCCGTCGGGCACGGCCGTCTCGACCTTGCGCTCTCGCCCCGGCGTCCGTTCCTCAGAATCAGCTATCCCGAGGTACAAGTACCCGATGCGTAGCGCGGCGACCGAGCCCTGCGCACCCGTACCGCTAACGTCATCCCCATGAGCGAAAACAACTTCCTGGTGCGCCAGCGTTTCACGGCCATGATCAACCGCTACGAGATCTGGGCGGTGGACGCGGAGTGGAACCCCGCCACGCTGATGGGGTTCGCCGAGCAGAAGCGCATGAAGCTGCGTGAGGAGATCGTGTTCTTCACCGACGACACCAAGACGCACGTCCTGTTCCGCTTCAAGGCCCGCAACATCCTCGATATCAAGTCGATCGTCGACGTGTTCGACGGGCCCGGCCAGATCATCGGCACGTTCCGCAAGGACTGGGCCGCATCGCTGCTGAGCTCGACCTGGTACATCGAGCAGCCGAGCATGCCGGCGCTCAAGGGAACCGAGCGCTCGATGGTCTACGCGATCATCCGCCGCTTCACCGACCTCGGGTTCATCCCGTACAACTTCGACTACAAGACGCCCGATGGCCGCCAGGTGCTGGACATCACGCGCAAGTTTGGGCTCCGCGACACGTACCGGTGCACTGTCGACGCCCCCGAGTACGACACCCGCCTACTGCAGGCGGTCGCCGTCGCGATGGACGCCCTCCAGAACCGGTAGGGCTCGCGACACGAAACCCCCTGGGCCCGAGGTCGGACCACTCGGCCGTCCCATCAGTCACAATGGCCTCATGACCGACATCGTGACCATTGAGAACGACCACTGGCAAGTAGGACTCGTACCCGCCGGGGGCGGTTGCGTCGCGTTTGGCCGCGTCCGCGTCGGCGGCGAATGGGTCGACGTGCTGCGCCCCACCCCCACGGACCTCTTGGGCACGTGGGGCGAGACGGCGTCGTTCCCCCTCGTGCCGTGGTCAAACCGCATTGCGGGCGGCCTCTTCGCGTGGGCCGGCAGGGACCACCAGCTGCGCATCAACTTCGCCGACGGCACGGCAATCCACGGCACCGGGTTCGAGTTCCCGTGGAAGGTCGTCGAGTCCACTCCCACGTCGGTCGTCCTGGAATTCGCCTCTCACGAGGTCTACGGTGTGAACTTCCCGTGGGCCTTCACGGCCCGCTTCGGCTACGCACTCGATGGCGAACGCTTCGAATGGCACATGGAAATCACCAACGACGCGCACGAGACGTTCCCCGCGGGCCTGGGCCACCACCCGTACTTTATGCGGGACCTCGCGAGCGACGACGGCGGGGCCGTGGGCGGCACCGCGCAGCTTCAACTCAACTGCACCGAGGTCTACCCCGTCGAGGAGTGCCTCCCCACCGGCCCCCCCGAGCCCGTCTCCGGTCGCCGCGACTTTAGGGACATGAAGCCGTTGGGCGCCGAGTTCATGGACGGGTGCTTCACCGCCCGCACCTCCTCGACCCTCGCGACGATCGACTACCCCGGAGCCCTCACGCTCGACATCGAGGCAGGCGCGCTTCTCGAGCACGCGGTCGTCTACCTGCCGGTCGACGTGCCGTTCTTTGCAGTCGAGCCCGTCACCAATGCGAACGACGGCTTCAACCTCGAGGCTGCCGGCAAGCAAGGCACAGGCGTGTTCCTGGTGCAGCCGGGCGAGACGCGGTCCACCAGCTTTACCCTCGTGGCGCAGGTCAACGCGTAGGCATCGTCCGACGCTCGTGGCCTAAGATGGTGGTGCGCCGATGGCGCATGCGAGTGTAGTTCAATGGCAGAACTTCAGCTTCCCAAGCTGATAGCGCGGGTTCGATTCCCGTCACTCGCTCCAGTTCTCCGAGTGTCGAGGCCACCCACCTAGTTCGGCTGCGGCACCGTCGAGTCGGTGGTCCAGTCGTAGGTTCCGCCCAGCTTCCCGCCCTGCACGTACCACGTCAGTGTGTACGGGGCCTGACCGTGCTCATCGTTTGACGACACGCTCGGCCACCATGCGGCGAAGTAGCCATTGGCAACGGTGGCGTCCAGCACCACGCCGTTCGATAGCGTCACGGTCACACGGGCGACGTCGTCGCCCGCATATCCCCAGGTGTCAGCCCAGTTGTCGCTCCGGCCTCCTCCGAACCATTGAATCTGGTCCGACGCAGGTACGGGGGCAATGCCGCCGGCTCCGCCACCAGCGCTGCTCGCCTCGTGGGAATTCGGATCGAGGGGCAGCAAACACGTAGCACTGGCGTGTTCGCCACCGGCTTCCGCCGTCAGCAAGGTGTAGGTCCAGTCGCCACGGCGCTCCGCCACGACGGGGACCAAATCATCGAAGCGCAGCGCATCGGCAACCTCGCCGTCTGGGTCGCCAAGTCGCATGTACGCGAGGCACGCCGTGGCCTGGGCCTCGGCGTCGCCAGGTGTGACAGCCTCGGGCACTGCTCTCCAACTCGCGTAAGCGGCGGGGATCCAGCTCGCGTGGGAGTCGGGCCATAGCGTCGCCCCGACGATGCCGGCAGCTGCGACCGCTGCGGCCGCACCGATTCGCACAGAGAGGCGCCGACGCCGACTCGTCCTCGTGATGGGGACAACCTTGCCGTCCCCCGCAGCCGCGGCGTCCTCGTACGTCTGCGCCGCGTCGTGGACCGCCGCCATCACTCGTGCGCGAGTGGCGGCGAGGGCGTCGGTGTCCGTGCCTGCGGGCGCGAGGCGCTTGAGTTCGGTCTCTACCGTTTCGGTTCTCATGGGTACCTCCGGGACAGTCGTGGTGTGGCGATCGGGTCTGTGGCGATGGGTCCGGTGGTGGGTTCAGGGGACGGTTCGGGGACCGATGGCGTGGGCGGCCCCTCGTCCTCGTCGACGAGGCCCGCGAGCCTGCGCCGGGCGCGGTGAAGGCGCACATGGAAGGCCGTCGTGGAGCAGTCCGCGACGATGGCGGCCTGGGCGGCGCCGAGCCCGTCCCAAGAGGTGAGAAGCAGCGCCTCACGTTCCACCTCGGTCAACCCCGCGATCCCCCGCAACATGGTGTCACGCTCGATCATGATCGCCTCCGGGCCGACGGCCGCGGGTGCAGCCGCGGCGCTCAGTTGGGCAAGCGCGAACTCGAGGGTGTGCGCCCTGCGCTCGGACCGGCGGGCGACCGAGATGGTGTTGCGCGCCACCACGATGAGCCACGGCAGCGCGTCGTTGGGAACGTCCTTCAGGCGCCGCCACGCGACAAGGAACGTGTCGGCGACGACCTCCTGCGCCGCGTTGGGCCCGACGTGCCGGGTGGCGTAGGCGCTGATCCGATGGGCGTAGGACTCCCAGAGCTCCTCGAACCGCACAGCGTTGTCCGAGGTTGCGGGCTCCCGGGAAGCTGCGCGCCCATCGGGCGCCTCGTTGTTTCCATCCATACCAGGAATTGTCCAAGGGGTGACCGATCCTTACGTCCCCGCGTCAGATAAGCGCGTCGGGATCCTTCTGTTCTCATTTCGCGACTGTTATCATGCGTCATATGAGAACCCAGGCTCCAGCCCTTCTTCCGATCTTCCGGTCGGCACTCCAAGCGCGCCTCCTCTTGCAGGTGCTCACCAGCGACAAGGGGATCAGCGCCGCGGAACTAGCTCGCGATCTCGGCGAGCCAGAACCGACGGTCTTTCGTGAAACGCGCCGCCTACTGCAGTTCGGCCTCCTCCGGGGCGAGCGAGTCGGGCGCACCCTCGTTCTACGTGCAGCCGAGGACAATCCCGCCACCGCGCCGCTGCGACAGTTACTTGTGGTGACCTACGGGCCCAGCCTCCTCATCACACAAGCGCTGATCGGGATAGCGGACATCGACGAGGCTTACATCCACGGCTCGTGGGCGGCCCGCTTTCACGGTGAACCTGGCGGCCCGCCCGGGGACGTCGACGTCGTCGTGGTGGGCCAGCCGGATCGCCGCGCGGTCGACGCCGCCCTCGCCGGAGTCGAGACCGAACTCCGCCGAGAGGTTAACGTCACGTATGTCACCCAGGAGCGGTGGCAAAACACCGGTGACCCCTTTATCGGGACCGTGCGCTCTCGCCCCCTTGTGAGCCTTGAGATGTCGGACGGTCCTGGAATGCTGACGCCATGAGTTCTTGGGGTCAGGGCCGAGCCACCGTTGACCAGATGCTGGCGTCCGGACAGTTGGAGCGAGTTCCCCCCAACCAAGAGGGATCCGACGCGCTCCTCGCCAAGGCGAGCACGCACCTGGTCTCCGCAGCGACATTGGCCGGGTCGGATGTCGAGCTCTCCTACGACGCGCTCCACGCCGCCAACCGCAAGGCCCTGACCGCCGTCCTCCTTGTCCAAGGGCTGCGACCCACGCGCGACGCCGGTCACACGGGCGTCTTCGAGGCAGTGCGCGCCCAGCTCCACCCGCCGCTCGGGCCTACGCTCGCGCCCTATACGCGAATCCGGCGAGCCAGGAATTCGGGCGACTACCTCGACGAGCTCCCCGCAACCGCCGACGATATCGCGGCCGACCTGCCGCTGTGCCGGGCGATCGTCGACATGGCGGTCAAGGTCGTCGGCCAGATGCCACCCTACTGACCGCTGCACACCGAACGGGATAAGGTCCCAAAAAGGTCCCAGTCCGCGTGATGCGTAGAACGCCAGGCGTTCATTGTGCCTGGCACGTTGCCCACTTTTCCCTCGCCACCATCAAGCGATTTCCACTTCCCAAGCTGATAGCGCGGGTTCGATTCCCGTCACTCGCTCCACACTGGCGCGAACCCGTATGCCCCATGCCGGGTAGCCTGGCGGCGAGTCACGACACGCAGCCTCGACTACGCGAAAGGGATGACGATGAGCCTCACGGACGACCTGCAGGCACAGGCGGAGCGATCTGCTGCGGCAGCAACACCCGAAGTCAATGCGGGGCGCCGCGCCTCGGTCGACGCGGTCGTCGCCCTCGGCCTCGCGCGCACCGCCATCACGGTGGGCGATCACGCTCCTGAATTCGTCCTCCCCGACGTGACGGGTGCGCCGGTGCGCCTCTCCACCCTCCTGGAGACGGGCCCCGTCGTCGTCTCGTTCTACCGCGGCGGCTGGTGCCCCTACTGCAACATCGAGCTGCACGCCCTTCAGGCGGCCCTGCCCGCCTTGACCGCGGCCGGCGGCACTCTCGTGGCGATCTCACCGGATGCTCCCGACGCGTCGCTGTCCACAGCGGAGAAGGAAAACCTCGAGTTTCCCGTGCTATCGGACACGAGCGCCACCGCGATCACCGCCTTCGGCCTGAACTTCACCGTCGACTCGGTCACACGCGTCGTGCTGAGCGAGCCCGAGGCGAAGGACGCCCGCGCGCGGGGCGTCAAGACCGAGGTGCTGCCCATCCCGGCCACCTACGTGATCGGCACGGATGGCAACGTGGCCTATGCCTTCGTGGACCCGAGCTACACACACAGGGCCGAGCCCGCGGAAATCGTCGCGGCCGTGGCCGCACTCACCGGACGCAGCGCCGAATCCAGCGAGTAGCAGACGCCAGCGACTAGGGGTGGCGCGGACGGCTGGCGCAAAGAAGGAGGAGGTCGCCCTAAGCGGTGGGGTGCATCTCCACCTGGAGACCGGTAATCATGATGTCCATGCGGCGGTTGAGCTCTTGCTCCCCGTCGTACGCGGCCAACACCGGCGCGAGGCTGCGAAGTCGAGGGAACTCGCGTAGCGGCAGCCTGTGCAGGCCCAAGCGGAGCAGAGCGTCAGTCTCCTCGTGGTTAGCAACAAGCGTCTGCAACTCGTTGAGCACGTGCCCTTGCATCGAGCCGTAGACCAAGCGATAGATGCGCAAGGCGTCGGCCTCGGTGAAGCCTGCATTGACGAGCAGCTCCAAGACGGACTCGAGCGGCCGCAACGTGCCCAAGGGCCACATGGCGAGCGGGGTAGACAACGGCCGGGTGACCAGCAGCCCGACCAAGTTCGGGTGCGCGAGGGCCAGCGCACGGAACTGGTGGGCGAGTCTGCGGAGCTGGCCGGCCCAGTCCTCATCCGTGACGTCAACAGTCAACTCCGCAAGGACCGATTCCGCGACCGAGTCGAGCAGCGCTGCCTTGGTAGGTGCGTGGCGGTAGAGGGACATCGGATCGCAGCCAAGCGCGTTTCCAAGGCGGCGCATCGAGAGAGCCTCGACCCCGTCCTTGTCGATGATTTCGAGGGCCGTGCGCAAGGTGACGTCACGCGTAGGACCTGCGGGCCCTCGTGTTTTCCGAGGAGTGCTCGCCGCCATGTCGTGGGTCTCCCTTCGAGAAGTTCTCATGTCACCATACATTAACCTACGGCGTAGGCCTCACCGTAGCGCTACGATTTGACATAGGCCGACCAAGCGAGTTTAGTGGTTTCTACGCCGTAGTGATACGGCTCGATGAACGCCGTAGATAGAGCGGCGCGTCGCAAGGTCAAGACAACGCATCCGATGGGTGCTTCAACCATAAGGAGTCCGCATGATCACGCTCGGCGTCATCCTTCTCATCATTGGCCTCATTGTGCCAATCCCCCTCCTGACGACCCTGGGCGGAATCCTCGTCGTTGTCGGAGTCATCCTGGCGATCCTCGGCGGAGCTGGCCGTGCCGTAGGTGGCCGTCGCCACTACTGGTGACCTCGAAGGCCCCGATCAGCGGGCCGCAGAGACTGCCCGGCCGGAGATCTCTCACACAACACACCTGAACCTGAATGCGCACGCGGGATATTGACTCCCGATCGAAAGGAACATCATGGGTATCGGTATCAACATCTTCCTGATCGCGGTAGGAGCAATTCTGGCGTTCGCCGTTGACGCCACGGTCGCCGGACTGGACATCAAGGTGGTCGGGGTCATCCTGATGGCGGCGGGCGTCGTCGGCCTTCTTCTCACGCTGCTCGTGTTCGCTCCGCGACGCAGGCGCACGGTCACCCAGACTGCGGCGCCCGCTGTCATCGCACCCAACGCTTCGTCTCCAGTGACGACCACCGACGAAGTGACCGGGCCGCCAATGCAGTAACGGCGATTAGTCATCGACCCCTGAGTGGACTCACCCAGTCGACTCAGGGGTGAGTGCCAGCCGGGGCGAGTTTCACGCGAAGGAGACCTCATGGGAAACACTGTCTACACGTACCTCATCTCAACCGGAGCGATCTTCACTGGAGCAGTCGGAGCCGCGGTCGCTGGCATGGACAAGAGAGCTGAGGGAATGATCCTCATGGCGATGGGGGCGATGGCGTTCCTGATCGGTGCCACTTTCTTTGGCCTCCACGCGCTCAGTTCGGCCGCGCGACGCCGTCGTCCCGTCACTCGCTCCGGCATGTCTGGCACTTGGGCCAAACTCGCGCAACGATGACAACAAGGGTCAGCTGAATCCGCTGATCGCGCTGCAACTTCGCATCCAATCGTTTGTCACCCGATTGTTCCCTTAGCCTCCGTCGTGCTGACGCGAGAGAGGACCCCTCATGTCCAAAACAATCGCCGTAGTCGCTCACTGCAAGAAGACGCTGGGCGGTGGTCTAGGCGAATTGCGCCGCGTCCTCGACGATGCTGGCTTCCCAGAGCCACTCTGGTACGAGGTTGCCAAGAGTAAGCAAGCGCCGAAGTGCGCAAAGAACGCGCTGAAAAAGGGCGCTGACATCATCTTCGTCTGGGGAGGCGACGGAACGGTCCGACTCTGCATCGACGCCCTAGCCGGAACAGATGCCGTAGTCGCCATCCTCCCTGCGGGAACTGCGAACCTGCTAGCGACCAACCTCAGTATTCCCACCGACATGGCCACAGCAGTGGAGATAGGTCTTCATGGCCAGCGGACGGCGCTGGACACCGGCACCGTTAACGGCGAGCATTTTGCGGTGATGGCAGGGGCGGGCCTGGACGCCCTGATGATCAAGGACGCGGATGCGGGACTGAAGGACCGCTTTGGACGTGCGGCGTACCTCTGGACCGGTGCCCGCAACCTTGCGTCAAGTCCAGTGAAGGCCAAGGTAGATGTCGACGGTCGCCGGTTCCACAGGGGCGAGATCACCTGCGTCTTGGCGGGGAACGTGAGCGACGTCTTCAGCGGGGTCGAGGTTTTCGACGGATCGCGTCCCGACGACGGCCTCCTCGAGTTCGGAGTGGTGACCGCGAAGAGCATGGGCGAGTGGATTCGCACGATTAGCACGGTGGTACTGGGGCGCTCTGAGAATTCACCGTTCGTCAACACGATGCGCGGATCTCGGATGAAGGTCACATTCGATAAGCCCACCAGGTACGAGCTCGACGGTGACGCACGGAAACCCACCAAGAAGCTCCGCATCAAGATACGGCCGAAGTCGATCACTGTGTGCGTTCCCGTGCCAGAGTCTCCCGGCGAGGATCAGAAAGCATGACCGAATCAGACGCTGGAAGAGCCGCGAACTCCGCCGCCAACAGCCGATTCATGGGGTGGCTCGCCCGCGCTGGACTGACCGCCCGCGGCTTGGTCTACATCGCGCTGGGTTGGCTCGCCGTTCTCGTCGGTCAGGGCGCCACCGCCAATGTCGACCAACGCGGCGCGCTCACCGAGATTCTGGACCAGCCCTACGGCGGGGCGATGATCTGGCTCCTCACGATTGGCTTCGGGGCATATGCGGTCTGGCGCCTGTCGGAGGCGGCCTTTGGCGCTACCGGTGAAGGCAAGAAGGCCGGCCCGCGCGTGAAGTCTCTCGCCCGCGCCTTCGCATACGTTGCCATGGCGGTAACCGCGCAGTCGCTCTTGCACGGAGCGCGCGCGACGCAATCGGGACAACAGGGCGACCTCGCGGGCACCGTCATGCAGCACCCCGGCGGGCGTTTGGCCGTCGGCATTGTGGGCCTGGCTGTGATGGCGGCAGGCTTGTGGTTGGTGCGCGAGGGGTGGACCACCGCGTTCATCCGGTACTTCGAGGCACTGCCCGCGAGTCGGCGCAAGGTGATCGTGTGGCTCGGGCGAGTGGGCACGATTGCCCGTGGCGTCGTGTTCGCGGTCTCCGGGCTGCTTGCCGTAGTCGCGGCCTGGACGGTGGACCCAGAAAAGGCCGGAGGGATCGATCAAGCATTTCGCGCTCTCCTTGAGCAACCATTCGGGACGGCGCTCGTGGTCCTGCTGGGAGCGGGCCTCTTGCTCTTTGGCGTGTACGGGCTCGCGGAGGCGGCTTGGCGGCGCGTGCCCGACGGGTCGCGGCGTTGATCCACAAATCCCTCGGCAGCGGGGCTACTGAGAAGAGCCTCGGCCGACGCGGAACGACTCTCGTGGCCGGAGGTTTAGTTCTCGCGATCAGCCTTGCCCTCATCGGGATGGCGATCGTGCAACTTGCGACACCGTCGGCGATGACGGTGTGGGAAGACGGGGTGAACGACTGGTTTGTCGTCCACCGCACGCCGTCTTTGGACTCGTGGACCCATGTCGCCAGTACCATCGCCAACTCGAGAACAATTTTCGCTTTGCTCGTGGTGATGGCCGTGGTCTTTCGCCTGTGGCTCGGCCGGTGGCACGAGTCGGCGGCACTGTTTGCCGCTATCGCTGGGGAGTTGCTGGTATTCGTCGCCGTCTCGGCGGTCGTCGCTCGTCCGCGACCAGATGTTCCGAGGCTGGACGCGGCGCCTCCCACCTCGAGCTTCCCATCCGGTCACACAGGCGCCGCTGTCGCCTTTTACGGGTGCATCGCGATCATCGTGTTGCGGCAACTTCGACCGCGTTGGCTTGCGATCGTCGTCTCAGCGTTGGTATTCCTGGTACCCGTCGTGGTCGGGATGTCACGCATCTATCGCGGAATGCACCACCCTGTGGATGTCATCGTCGGGGCGGTGTGTGGGGGCGTTTGGCTCGCCCTGGTCCTCACCACGCTGCTTCCGACGATTACTGATCGCATCCACACCGACGCCGGGACAACTCCCATCAACAGACTGTCACCAGCGTCATGACCAAGTACAACTAAGCGGCGACAGAGGCCGTCGACGCGGTGGCCGACCTGCCGGAAACGCCGCTCGACCCGTCGGCCGTTCCAACACCATTCGCGTCGCCCGCGGCGTCCCCGTCGCCAGTGCCGTCCGGCCGGACGGTGAGATTCGCACCTCCGACGCTCCCTAGCCCTTCAGGCCCGAGATCGGCCGGTAGAGACGACCAAACCTCCGGTCGTCTTCTCAGGTCACCCGCCCCACAATCCGCCGAGCCGGGGGATGCGGCGTGAAATTGCGCACACGCGGCGCCGACACCACTCAATTGGGCTCCTACCTGACCGATTGAGTGGTGTGCCAATCGTCAGCCGCTCGAGTCGCGTCCACGTCGCGTTTGTGCTGCTCAGCATCGCTTCGCTCGTCGTGTACACCACCGGTGGCGGGCTCGGACGCGGCCTCACGCTGACTCTTGTGAGTCTCGGGGTCGCCGTGTCAGTCCTGGTGCGCCTGACCCTCCGCCGTTCACTCACGGGCCCCACGTGGTGGCTCGTCTTCCTCGCGTTCTGCTTCCTTTCAGGCGCGAGCGCGTCGTGGCTCATCTCGGTCGACATCGGCGGCGCAACGGCACCACCGCAGCCGGTGACACCGGTTGCGGTAGCGCTCGGATACTTGTGCCTCCTAGGGGCCGCCCTGTGGGCCGTCTCTCCCATCGCACGCTGGGACACCGGCGGCGTGCTCGACGCCGCGACCGCGGGCGTAGGGGTCGCGGTCGTGCTGTGGTTGACGTTGCTTGACCCGGGTCTCCACATGTCGGGTGCGACGAGCGCGACGCACGCCTTCGACCTCGTGGTCCTGGTGGTTCTCAGCGCATTGGCAGGAGCCCTCGTGCGAGCCGCCACCGCCTCTCATGCAGCGCGCACGTCACTCATCTTTTTTCTTATTGGCGTGACATTGACACTCGCCGGCAACGTGCTGGGGATCACGACGATCGATCCCCACACTGGCGCCGCCCCCTCGTGGGCGGGCGCCGTATGGCCCATGGCCTGTGTGGCCGCGTGGGCCGCCGCCACACACCCGGCAAGCGCCGCGATCGGAAGAACGCCCGGCCGTCATTTCGAAAGCAAGCTCAGTACCCGCCGCATCGTGCTCCTCGGGATCGCCCTAGGCCTGGGGCCGCTTGCCGCAGCCGCGCGGCTCGTCTTGAATCTGCATGTCGACTGGATGACGCTCATCGTGGCCCAGCTTTGCCTTATCACCATGGTCTTGACGCGCGTCGGCCAACTCGCGAGCGCTCACCGCAACTTTGCCAAGAAGTTGGAGTACCTGGCTGACCACGACTCGCTCACCGGGCTTGCGAATCGGCGCTCTGTGGACCGTCACCTGCATGCGCTCACCATCCGCGTCGGAGCCGGTCGGGCACCCGGCGTCGCGGTGCTCTTCGTCGACCTCAATCGCTTCAAGGAGACGAACGACGACTACGGCCACCACGTGGGCGACCAGCTCCTCAAGGCCGTCGCGGACCGGCTTGCCTTGTTAGTGCGGCAGCACGGGGGTGACCTCGTTGGTCGGCTTGGTGGCGACGAGTTCGTCCTCATCCTTGAGTGCGACCCGGAAGAGACGGCCGAGTCCGCCAGGGCGCGAGTGACGGAGGCCTTCGCCACACCGTTTCCCTTGCGATCAGGGGCTATGCCGATGTCCGCGAGCATCGGGCTGGCGTCCGCGCCGCGCGGCGCACGTGTGTCCGTTGACGACCTGCTCACGCAGGCCGACCACGCGATGTACACGCACAAACGCGACGGTTCACACGCCTGAAATTGAGGTGAGACCCCTCAAAGGAGGCCCTAAGAGCAGCCATATCCGAAGTACCCGTTGTCGTCGAGCGATCGGAACTGGCCGAAACTGTACTCAACCGCGATGCAGTACGAGGAGCCCTCACTTGAGTAGAGCCACGCATCGGTCACCTCGGAGTCAGCGGCAATAACGTCGTCGCCGACGTAGTAGTTGCCTCCGGAGAACCCCACCAAGGGCACCTGACCGTAGTAAACCGCCTAGGTCTCGACGGATGCCCGTATCGTCGCTAGGTCCGCCTTCACTGCCGCGTCGCGCGCGCTGGTCTGTTGCGCGAGGAAGATCGGAATCGCGATCGCGGCCAGAATCATGATGATCGTGAGCCCGGTGAAGACCCACGAGGCGATCGCTCCTGCGAGCACACGGTCGGCTGAGCGTGGTTCGGCGGTGGCGGCAAAAGTGGTTCTGGCGGTTGGTCCATGCGAGCACTCGCCCTCGGGTCGGCCCGGCGGTCAGGGCCACTGTTCGAGCGTAGGGCGAGCCGTGCGCGGTGCCTGCATGACTGCCGTGTGTCGGTGCAGATAATCGCCACATGTGGAGATCAAGCGGTGGGGTCGTTCGCGCTGCCGATCGCCGGAAGGGCCGCGGGGATGCCCCCGATCGGACCTGGCCGTGCGAGCAGGTAACCCTGGCCGAAGGCGCACGCCGTGTCCTGAAGCGCGGCAAGCTGGGTGGTGGTCTCGATGCCCTCCGCGATGGTCGCCAGGTTCAAGGTCTCGGCCAACCGCACGATCGCCTGCAGGAACGCGACATCGGAAGGCCCCGACTCGACCGCAATCACGAATGCCTGATCGATTTTGACCATGTCGACCGGCAAATCGCGCAGATAGCTCAGCGAGGAGTATCCGGTGCCAAAGTCGTCGATGGAGACCCTCACCCCGTGTGCGCGGAGGTAGCGCAGAGTCTCCCTGCTGTGCTCTCGCAGGAGCAGCCCCTCGGTGACCTCGAGCACGAGGCTTGCGGGTTGAAGGCCATGTTCGCGCAAGGCCCCGATCACGAAGCCGAGGAAGTCGTCGTCGTCGAGCTGGAGCGGGGACACGTTGACGCTCACGTAGGCGTTGCTGCCGGTAGCGGCGCGCCAGCGAGCCATGTCGGCGCAAGCCCGCACGATCACCTGCCCCCCGAGCTCCCGGATAAGCCCCGTCTGCTCGGCCAACGGGATAAAGTCCGAGGGCGGCACGTCACCAAGGAGCGGATCCGACCAACGGGCCAGCGCCTCGATCCCCACGACGTCGCCCGTGTGCAAGTCGGCAATGGGCTGGTAGGCGAGGGTAATCGCTCCCGCTGTGACGGCCGTCTGCAAAGCGGACGCGAGCCGAAACTGAGTGACCGCGCCCTCGTGCAGGCCCGGTTCATAGACGGCATAGCGGCCACGCCCGCGCAATTTCGCCTGGTACATCGCGAGGTCGGCGCTGCGCAGCAGCGTCTCGGTGGTCTCGCCAGGCCCGGCCGCGGCGACACCAACGCTGGCGCCGACGACGACAGTACCGACACTAAAATCGATCGGCGTCTCGTGCAGTGCGACCAGAATCCTGGCCGCAAGCGCCGTGGCCTGTTCGACGGTGACATCCGCGAGGAGTAACGCGAACTCGTCGCCTCCGAGGCGCGCCGCGGTGTCCTCTTCGCGGCTGCACGCCTTGATTCGGCGCGCGGCGGCGACAATCACCTCGTCGCCGGAGGCGTGGCCAAAGCTGTCGTTCACCGTCTTGAAGTTGTCGAGGTCGACGAAGAGCACAAAGCGCGACTTACCCGCCGCGGCCGGGACGGCGAGCGCCACCTCGACCCGTTCGCGAAACAGCCTGCGGTTGGGCAACCCCGTGAGCGGGTCGTGAAAGGCCTGATGAGCGAGGCGTTCCTCGAGCTCCTTTTCCTGGGTCACGTCCACGAGCACGCCCTGGAAGGTGGGGATCCCGTTCTGGTCGTGGAGCACCATGGAGTCGTCACGCACCCACACCGCTGTGCCGTCCCTGCGGTGGAGCCGGTAGGTGTCCGAGTGCGGTTCCGCCTCGGTCCCGGAATAGATCATGCGTTGCTTGTCCGCCAACGCCGCGTCGCGGTCGGCCGAGTGAAGCTGCCTCTGCCACAGGCCTGGATCCGCCATCCACTCCTGCGCGGTAAATCCGAGCATCCGCTCGATCTGCGGTCCGACGTAGTGCCAGCTTCCCCGTGGCCCTGGCTCGGCGACGTAAACGACCGCGGGGACCCTCTCGACCAGGAGCCGAAAGCGCTCCTCGGCGGCGCGCAGCTCGCTCTCGAGACGCTTGCGCTTGGTGATATCCAGCGTCATGCCGATTTCGTACGCTGGGTTTCCGTCGGCATCCCTCACGAGCGACACGGTGAGGTCTGCCCAGAGGTACCCGCCCTGCTTGCGCAGGAAACGCTTCTCCATCGCGAAGCGGTCGATTTGCCCGGTCACCAATTGGCGAGACAGCACGAGGTTTGGCTCGATATCGTCCGGGTGGGTGAACTCCCTCCAGGACAGCGCCTCGAATTCCTCCGCCGAGTAGCCAAGCATGCGGCGCAGCGCGCTGTTGGTCATCGTGGTGTGACCGTCGAAGTCGACCAGGCCGATGCCTACGGGGGCGAGTTCGAGGATGGTTTCGAGCCGCTCGAGGCGCGCCGCGACCTCATCGGCCTTCGAAAAACCGCCGTCACCTATGACATCTTCCACGGCTCACCTCCCCTCGGCTGGGTACCCTCAGGCCTCATCGGCCGCCGAGACCGGTATTTGAACTCTACTGGATTTCGGGCAAATCGGACTTGCCAGACCTTTCAGTGCGGCCCCCGAGGCGAGCGAGGGCCGCCACGCGCAGAAGACGTCGCACCCCGAGCCTCAGGCGTGAATTACCGTACCGCTCTCACCCACCATCGCCAGCGGCGCCTTGGCGAGAGAGGAAATCACCGCTGTCCTCCCGGGCCCACTGGCAACAAAGGCCATCGCGGCCTCGACCTTGGGCAGCATCGACCCCACGCCGAACTGCCCTTCGTCGATATAGCGCTGGGCGGTCACCAGATCGAGGTCGTCGAGGTCGCGCTGCTCCGGGGTGCCAAACGCGATGGCAACCCGGTCGACTTCGGTGAGGATGAATAGGAAGTCCGCTCCCACCACCTCGGCGAGCTTCGCCGAGGCAAAGTCCTTGTCGATCACGGCCGGAACGCCGTGCAGATCGCCGGCCTCATCCCTCACCACAGGGATGCCACCGCCGCCACACGCCACCACGATGAACTCGTGGTCGAGCAGGTTCAGGATCGAGTCCCTCTCCACGATGTCCATAGGGCGAGGCGAGGCGACGACGGTGCGCCATCCCCTCCCCGAGTCCTCCACCATGATGAGACCAGGCTGACTCGCCATCATGGCGCGCGCGGTGGCCTCGTCGTAGAAGCTGCCGATGGGCTTGGTGGGGTGGGCGAACGCCGGGTCATCGGCGGCCACCTCCACCTGGGTGACCACGGACGCGACGTGCCAGGGCATGCCCACCCGTCGCAGCTCCTTCGCGATGCCCTGCTGAAGGTGATAGCCGATGTAGCCCTGGCTCATGGCCGTGCACTCGGGTAGGGCCAGCGGGACCACGCGGTCGGTGTGCTGCGACGCCACCTCGAACGCAAGGCTGATGGCTCCCACCTGGGGGCCGTTGCCGTGGGACACGATGATCTCGTGTTCTTGGGCGATCAGCCCCACCAGGGACGGCGCGGCAGCGTCAATGGCCTCGCGCTGTTCCTCGGCGGTGTTGCCCAGGGCGTTGCCACCCAGGGCGATGACGATGCGTGACATGCGGGGCTCCTACAGGACCCTGGCGAGCAGGGTATTGAGTTCGGCCTTGATCGCATCAACCTTGACGGGGTTGACGGTTTCGGGGCGCAGGAAGTAGACGAGCAATGCGCGCTGTGCCGTGAGGCGGTTGCCCGCCTCGTCAAAGGCGACAGAGTTGGCCGAGTCGAGAACCTCGTCGGTGACCTCCTCGCCACGGGTTGCCGGCAGGCAGTGCATGAACTTCGCGTCCGGCGTGGCCAGGGCCATCATCTCGGCGTTGACCTGGTACTTGGGCATGAACGCCGCGAGACGCGCCTCCTCGCCCAGCTCGGCCTCATAGTCGCCGTACCAAACATCGGTGTACACGAAGTCGGCACCTTCGAGCGCCTCATGAGCGTCCTCCGTGACGGACATGCTTCCGCCCGATACGGCGCAGTTCGCACGGCCGATGTCCTGCATCGAGTCGCGCAGCTGGAAGGCCTTGGGGCCAAACTGCACAAACTGCATGCCCATCTTGGTAGTGATCATCATCAGCGAGGCGCACACCTGGGTGGCGTCCCCCACGAACACGACCTTGCAGTCCTCGAGCTTCTTACCCGCGGGCAGGTTCTCGACCATCGTGATCAGGTCGCCGATCTCCTGCGTGGGGTGGTTGTAGTCCGACATGCCGTTGAGCACGGGAACCGTCGCGTGCTTCGCGAGGTCGGCGATGGTGGCGTGGCGCGCGACGCGGGCCATCAGCACGTCGACCAGGCGGGACAGCACTCGTGCGGTGTCCTCGATCGACTCGTGGCCGCCCAACTGAATCTGACCGGGTGCGAGGTACTGCGCGTGGCCGCCCAGCTGCGACATCGCGGTCTCGAACGACACCCTGGTGCGCGTCGAGGACTGCTCGAAGATCATCCCGAGGGTGCGGCCGTGCAGTAGCGGTGGGAAGTAGCCGACCTCGACACACCGCTTGAGGGTGAGTCCCAGGTCGACGATGTCGACAATCTCTTCCTTGGTGAAGTCCTGCGTGTCAATGAAATTACGAGCGGTCATGATCGTCTCCTTTTGGGGTCGACGCAGCGCCGTGGGTGCGTCTGGTGGTGTGGCGAGCAGTCGCTCGCCGAGGGGTCTTGGTCAGGCGGTCAGGGCTAGCGGCCCGACGGCACCTGTTGCGTGATGCAGTGGACGTTGCCGCCGCCCAGCAGGATCTCCCTGCCGGGGACGGTGAGGACCTTGCGCGGTGCGAACAGCTCGGTGTACGCGGCCACAGCTGCGGCGTCGTGCGCGTCGTCGAACACCGGCAGGACCACCACGTCGTTGCCGATGTAGGAGTTCACGTACGAGCCGGCCAGCCGGTCGCCCGTCTCGCGCGGCAAGGTGCCCTCGATCGAGTCGACGCCCTGGGACTCTTCTTCGGTGATGAAGATGGGCCCTGGCTGCTGGAGCCTGACGACGTCGAGCGTGCGGCCCTTCGCGTCCACGGTGGTTTCAAGCACCTTGAGAGCGGCCATGGACCGCTCGTACTGCGGGTCCTTCTCGTCATCGGTCCACGTGATCATCACCTGGCCGGGACGGGTGAAGCGGCAGAAGTTGTCCACGTGGCCGTTGGTCTCGTCCAGGTAGACGCCGAAGGGCAGCCAGATGATGACCTCGACCCCCAGGTGCTCGCGCAGCAGGGCCTCGATCTCCTCCCGGGACTTGTCCGGGTTGCGCCCCTCGGACAGCAGGCACTCCTCGGTGACGAGGAGCGTCCCCTCGCCGTCGACGTCGATCGAGCCGCCCTCCAGCACGAACGGCGCCTTGTAGCGGTCGGCACCCTCGATCTCACACACCTTGCGGGCCACCGCGTCGTCCTGCGCCCACGGGAAGTACAGCCCGTCAACCAGGCCGCCCCACGCGTTGAAGTCCCAGTCGACCCCGCGCACGTCGCCGGCGTCGTTCACCACGAACGTGGGGCCGCAGTCGCGGATCCACGAATCGTCGTTGGACATCTCGACTACCCGAATGTGCTCGGGGAGCTCACTGCGGGCGTTGTCGAACTGTCGGGCGGAGACCGCGACCGTCACCTGCTCGGTGGTCGCGATCGCCTTCGCGACGGCGGCGAAGGCCGCCTGCGCGGGCTTGCCGCCCAGGCGCCAGTTGTCAGGTCGCTCGGGCCAGATCAGCCAGCAGCCGCTGTGATGCGCCCACTCGGCGGGCATCCGGTAGCCGTCGGCTGCGGGGGTGGATTCAAGAGTGTGAGACATGAGGAGCAACCTTTCGAATCAGAGTTCAAAGTCAGAGTTGAGAGTCCGCAAACTGGCTCACGGTGTCGGGGTCGTCGCCGCGTTCGATGGCCCGCTGGCGGGTCCACTGAGGCGACTTCCAGGTGAAGTACTCCTGGAAAATGACGGTCACCGCGAGGCCGACCAGAAGTGAGCCCGTCACCGCCAGGGTGTAGTCCCACGGGTTCCAGACGAAGAACACTGCGGCCACTGCGAGCAGGATCGCCGGGATCCAGGAGATGAGCAGAGTCAAGGTGGGGCCGCCGGGAACGCGGTAAGGACGCGGCCGGTTCGGGTCGATGCGGCGCAGCTTGATGAACGCCAGCATCATCACGATGTACGGCAGCAGGAAGATGACCGAGGAGAACGCGAACATGTTCCAGAACAGGTCGTCGATCGCGCCGTCCGTCAGCGAGAACAACGCTGCGTACCCGACGGTGAACGTGGTGCCGACGACCGCGGTGAGCGTGGCCGCCCCAACCGGGGTGCCACGTGTTGGGTGAGTGCGGGCGAACACCTTAGGCAGGTCACCTTGCTGAGCCGACTCCGAAGCGGCGATATTCGCGCCGATGGTCCACGGCGTGAGGCTCGCGAAGAAGGCGAAAAGTACGCCGATCCCGAGGACCGTCACCACCACGCCGGCAATCGCGGAGTCACCAAACCCTAGGCGCAGACCGTCAACAAGTCCGGTGGTCTCGGAGATTTCTCCGGCCGGGATGATCACCTGCATTCCCACGGTGGCGAGCAGGTAGAAACCGCCAATAAGCAGGCCGGCGATGCCAATCGTCTTGGGCACGTCGCGCTGAGGGTTTTCCATCTGAGTCGACGCGGAACTCATCAGTTCGAAGCCGAGGAAGTTGTAAATGATGATCGGCAGCGCGATAGCGAACGCGGGAAGCGCGTCGGTCGGGAGCATGGCATCGAGCGTCCACTCGGTAGCGGAGCCGTTCGCCGAGGCGTAGATCACGCCTGCAATGGCCAGCGCGATGATGACCGCGAAGGTGATGCCCGCTCCGAGGTTGGAGACCCAGGTGCCGGTCTCCAGGTTGCGGACGTTCACCCAGAAGTTGATCCAGATCAGGGCGACGGTGATCGCCACCTGGACCCAGAAGTTCAGTTCTCCGTCGAAGAACATCGAGGAGATCGCGCCGGAAAACATCAGGTAGACGCTTGGCACCCACAGGGCGACGTTGATCCAGTACCACCAGGACACGCGGCTACCCCATCGGTTGCCGAACGCCCGCACGACCCAGGCGTAGATGCCGCCGGCGTCGGGGTACGCGGAGCCAAGCTCGCTGGTGACCAGGCCGTAGGGGATGAAGAACACGATGATGATCGCGACGGTCCAGAAGATCGCCGTCGGTCCAACGGAGGCGGTGAGCGTGATCTGCGAGAGCAGCAGCATCGCGGCCACGGAGAACAGGACCATGTTGAACATCCGGAAAGGGGGGCGGCTTGTCGTCCCGTCGCCCGTGGGCGGCTGGTCGGTCTTAACGGTCATCGCAATAGCTCCTTTGCTGAGCGCATCGTTGGGTCAATACCTCGAAGCCCGGACGCTGTGCAAGGGTGAGACTCGCCCCAACGTGTACAAACGTACAGCCTGCGATGTTGTACAAACGTACATCCGCTGTGTGGGCCGCGTCGGGACCAATGTCCCCTCGACGGGGCGGTTGTTTTGCAGGCGAGGTCCTGGCCTACTACTGCAGGGGCGGGCAAAGCCTCTCGACGACGAGCTTGAGCCGCTCGGCGAGGTCGGCGACGGTGAGTTCGCCGTTAGAGACGGCCTCGAGCATCAGGCCATCCACCAGGCACGCGACGATCTGCACCACCGCGTCCCGCGGCAAAGCGGGGTCACTTGGGGGCAGCACCCGGTCAACCAGGGCGCCAATCATGGCCGACCACTCGCGGGCCTCTTCGCGCACCGTGATGTTCCGTGTCGCCTCCATGAACATCTCGAACAGGGCGAGGTCGTAGAGCGGATCCGCGACCGTCTTGTCAAAGAACATCTCCGTCAACACCTCGACGCAGGCGTCCACGGAAAGGGGCCCATCCAAGGAGTCAACGATCGCGTGCAGGCGGTTCGACTCGGCTTGGCGCGCGTGCGCCATGGTCTGCAACAGGAGGTCGTCGCGGTCGGTGAAGTAATAGGTGGTCGAGCCAAGCGGCACCTTGGCGACCTTCGCGACGGCGCGGTGAGTCACGGCAACCGCGCCTCCCGTGCCAAACACGTGGACAGACGCGTCAAGAATCTGCTGACGCTTGCGTTCGCCGGTGACGGTTCGTGCCTGACGGCTCATGGTCCGGTCCTTCACTGTGTGCGCGTCAACCATCGGTGGGCCCCTCCCGCTATCTCGACGTCGGCCATGGAACCGCGGCCCATCGGGGCACCGCACCAACGACCGAGCCGCCCCCTCAGCCACCATACCGCCGTGCCGCATAGGGCCCCACGACATTCCATAGGGAGCGACGCACCCCGCGTGTCGCTCCCAGGATCCCTGCAAGCGCACACGTACTGTCGAAACCGAGAAGGCGGTCCCGTCCGCCCGCTCACAAAGCAAAGGCCCCCCGGAGTAAGCGTCCGGGGGGCCTTGCTTGTGTGAGACATCTTCGCGCGACGCAAACGCCTCGCGAGGGGCCGACCGACTCGTCATGCCCCGGCCCCGCAAGCGGAACCGCCGTCACACCGCCATCCGTAGTCCGCCGCAGCCGCCGCGTCACCGGCAACTCCCACCCACCTCCAAAGAGGCCTCGGGGTAAAGCGACATCCCATGGATGACTCCGAAGCGACCCCTGCGTCGTGTCCGTCGGGTTGCCCCGACTTTTTCGATCACCGATGTGCGTTCCGGATACCTAAGGACTACTCCTGTTGGAATGGGCCCGCAAGCGGAAAGGGGAGCTTTCTGTTTCCACTTTTACTGCACAGGGTTATCCACCTGTTGGCACGCTCAGGGCGCGGGTCATCCACCGGGGGGTGGGGAGAATCTGTGGAGAACCCGCTGGGTTGCGAGGATGCGCGGCGAGGCTGGGCGGCGAGGCTCGGGTGCCTGGCGACGACAAGGCGAAGGGCCCCTCAAAGTAAGCGTTCGAGGGGCCCTGCCATGACGTTGAGTTTTCGATGGGCGCCCCTAAAGACCCCCGCCGATGGCCGTGATTGACGATACGGCTTCGCTCCCGCACGCGGGGCGACCTCGCGGTCGATACTCCGGGCCGCCAACCCTTGCGCCGTCACCCACAAGTCACAACCCAAGACCCGAGGGCCTGCGTCGCAACGTGGACTGCCGTTGTCCGAAGCATCCGTTTGGGCGTCCACCGCCACGCCCACGGAGCCGCCACGTCGGTTTTACGACGCTCGCGTTTTCTGCAGACTGCCTGGGCCAAGGCCCCGGTCTAGCGGAGGATCACCCTCCCGATGCCATAGGTCTATCGCACCTAGGTGGGCTCGCGCAAGCGAGAAGTCGACCGCATTAATGTCCACGGGATGTCCCCAAAGTTGTCCACCGCTCGTAAGGCGGAAAACCTCCGTTGTGCACAGCGCTGTGGACAAAATCTGTGGACAACTGGCGACCCGTCAACTAAGCGGGAGGCTCCTCATCGGACTTGGAAAGCCTGCCCAGCATCGAGTTGTAAGCGGTCAGGTCCGCGTCGCCCGTTCGCACCGCCTCGCGATCCAACCGAACCGCCGTGCGCGCGTCGTCCTTCCTCCACGCCAGCAGGACTCCAATCGCCAGGATCAGTACGGGGAACTCGCCCAGACCCCACGCGAACGCGCCGCCGAACTGCTGATCGGTAATCGCGTCGGCGCCCCAGTCGCGCCCCATGAGCCCGTACCAGCGCGGGGCCAAGAGCACCTGAGACGAGGTGAGTGCCACGCCGAAGAACGCGTGGAACGCCATGGTGGCGAACAGCAGCACGACGCGCAACGGGTACGGGGGCCGCTTGGGGCCTGGATCGATCCCCACGAGCGCGTTGGCGAACAGATAGCCGGCGAGCGTGAAGTGAATGATCATCCACAGGTGTCCCGCGTGATTGCGCAGCGCAAACTCGAAGATGGGCGAGTAGTAGAAGACGATAAGCGACCCCGCGAAGTTCACGGCGGCGATCACGGGGTTGGCCAAGAAGCGCATCCAGCGCGACTCGAGGATGGTCCTGAGCCACTCGCGAGGCCCGCGCGTGCCATCGTGCCGCGGCGGCAGCGCCCGCAGTGCGAGCGTCACGGGGGCGGCCCACACGATGGGAAGCGGGACCGCCATCGCGAGCAACATGTGCTCGATCATGTGGCCGCTGAACGTGACCATGCCGTAGACCGCGGGGGCACCCTGCGTAATCCACGCGATCCCGGCCATGCCCGCCAAGAAGGAGACGGTGCGGTGCCAGGGCCAGTCGTCGCCGCGTCGGCGCAGGCGCGCCACCCAGCGCAGGTAGACGACCACGAGCGACACGATCACGAACGCGGACAGGATCTCGAGCCGCCATTGGATGATCCACTGCAGGGCGTCGGGCCGCGGGGGCAGGTCGTAGCCGGTCAGCAGGAACGCGGGGCTGGGCTTGTCCACCACTTCGATCGGAATGGTCGGGGCGGTGCGCGAGAGGACTCCGGCGATCGCGACCACCGCGACGAGCAGCCCGATGTCGGCGGACATGACGCGCCAGAAGCGCGACTGAACGTCGGCGGCCGTCAGGCGGGGCATGGTGCGCCGCCGGTGCCAGGCCGCGAGCGCGATCGCCCCCGACATCAGCAGGATCTTGGCCGCGATCAGGCGCCCGTACGTGGTGGTGGCCAGGTCGCCCACACCGCCGATGCGCAGCCACGCATTCGCGACACCCGACACGACGATGCCCACGGCGGCCCACAGCGCCATCTTTGACATGCGCTCGACGGCGGTCTTTGCGTCGGCGCCCAGCTGACGGCGCACGGCGGCCATCGCGACCAGGAGTCCCAGCCAGACGGCCGATGCCGCGATGTGCATGAACAGCGCTGTCACCGCGAGGTGGTGGTCGGTGGCCCCCGCCGCGTGACCCGTCTCGGCCTGAACACCCAGCCCGTAGATCACGGGAACGAGCGCCCACGCGGCCTCCGATGGGCTGCGCGCGAACGTCGCCGCGATCGAGGTGACAAGCGCCGCGACCAGGCCCATGCCGTACGCGCGCCCCAGGTCGATGTCGGCGACAAAGCTCCACAGCTGAGCCCCGAATGTCGCATCGCCCACGCTCACGTTGGCGATCTCGGCATACGACCACACCAGGAAGACGGCCGCCGAGATGACCCACGCGATCGCGCCGATGCGGGCCACAAGCGCCGCGCGCTCCACGGCCGCCCCGCGCACCACGGTCGCGAGCAGAAGCAGCGCGCCCACGACCACGGCGACCGAGAGGTCGCGGGTGATGGCGCTGAGTGCCACGATCGTCATGGCTCAAGACTAGGCGCGCACCAGGTGATTTCTCGTCGGCCGAAAGAATGTCGGACTTGGTGCGTAAACTACTCAGGTTGCGCCGCGAGCGATCCCCGCCCCGCACCCCTGAGTTCTTACCCCCATACTTGCCGCGCTGGCGCGGCCCCTTCCAGTTCCATGCCACCCCTGGCATAGGAAAGGACCCCTCAGTGACTACAGAAGCGCCCGCACCGCTGCTCACACGCCGCCAAATCAACCTGATCGTCGGCGGCCTGATGGTGGGCATGTTCCTTGCCGCCCTGGACCAGATGGTCGTGTCCACCGCGATCCGCACCATCGGCGACGACCTCAATGGACTCACCCTCCAGGCGTGGGTCACCACGGCGTACCTGATCGCCTCGACCATCTCCACGCCGCTGTACGGCAAGCTGTCCGACATCTTTGGGCGCAAGCCGCTCTACGTCGTGTCGATCAGCGCATTTGTGGTGGGCTCGCTGTTGTCCGGCATCGCGACCAGCATGTACGAGCTTGCCGCCTTCCGTGGCATCCAGGGGCTCGGCGCCGGTGGCCTGATGGCGCTCGCGCTCATCATCCTTGGCGACATGCTTTCGCCGCGTGAGCGCACCAAGTACCAGGCATTCTTCTTTGGCGTATGGGGCGTGGCGTCGGTGCTCGGCCCCGTGCTCGGCGGCTTCTTTGCCGATGCCGACCAGGTCCTTGGCTTCGCGGGCTGGCGCTGGATCTTCCTCATGAACGTCCCGCTGGGCATCATCGCGCTGTTCATCATCCTGCGCGTGCTGCACCTGCCCGCGACCCACAAGCGCGTCAAGATCGACTGGGCGGGCGTGACCGCGCTCATCGTGGCGATCATCCCCATGCTGATCGTGGTCGAGCAGGGACGCACGTGGGGCTGGACCTCCGGATCGGTGCTGGGGCTCGGCGCACTCTCGCTCGTGGGAATCCTCGGCTTCCTGTGGGCGGAGCTCAAGGCGCAGGACAACGCGCTGCTCCCTCCCCGCATCTTCAAGAACCGCACCGTGTCCGTCTCCGCTGGGCTCAACTTCATCATGGGCTTCGCGATGTTCGGCGGCATGGCGGGACTGCCGCTCTACACGCAGATCGCCAAGGGCATGTCGCCCACCGCGTCGGGCCTCGCAATGCTGCCCATGACGTTCGGCATCATCGCGATGGCGGGAACGTCGGCGCGCGTGATTCACCAGACCGGCCGCTACAAGATGTTCCCCGTGATCGGCACCAGCCTGCTCGTGATCGCCGGCCTTTACCTGTCGACGCTGCAGGCCTCCGACCCGCTGTGGCACCTGTTCCTTGGCGCCGGCGTGTTCGGACTGGGCCTTGGCGGCGTGATGCAGCCCAACATGCTCGCGGTGCAGAACGCCGTGGAGCCGCGCGACATGGGCACCGGATCCGCATCGGTCATGTTCTTCCGTCAGATCGGTGGCTCGCTGGGCACCGCGGTGTTCCTGTCGATCCTGTTCGGATCGGTTCAGGGCGACATCAGCGACGAGTTCGCGGCGGCAGCTAAGACCGAGCAATTCCAGTCGGTAGTCAACGACCCCGCGACGCTCGACAACCCCGTCAACGCCGCGCTCATCACCACGCTGCAGTCGGGCTCGCTCGACGGTGCCGAGGACGCGGGGATCTCGCTCGACGACACGTCGTTCATCAACGAGCTCGATCCCGTGTTGGCCGCCCCGTTCAAGGAAGGCTTTGCCGACGCGATCACCCGCGTGTTCTTCATCTCTGCCCTGATCAGCATCCTGTCGCTGATCTTCGCGCTGTTCATCCCGCACGTCGAGCTCCAGGAGAAGTCTGGCCTCGAGACGATGCGCGAGAAGGAGGACGAAGATAGCGACGACGAAGGCGCTAACGCTTCGGACGACAATCCCTCAGACAAAGCCGAGGCGGTGGCGGCCGAGGCGGAACCCGTCTAGGCGCCCGAGGTATAGCGGCGGCGCTGCGGAGTTCCTACGACAAGGTGATCGCGGCGACGCCTACCGCGATCTGCTTGCAGTTGCGGGAGAGTGGCTAGAACCGGCCCGCCTCCCTAGCAGTTGCAGCCCGGGTAGAGGTCTCGCACGGGAGCTTGGCCATAGCCGACGTAACCAGATTGCAGGACGCCACGGCCATTGTCGATGGTGCCCGTGAGCGCCTCGACATGCTCAACGCTGGTGTTTCCCGGCGCGCTGGCATAGAGCGCGTTTTCCGTTTCTGGGACACCCCGCACTAGCACCTGCACGTCCGTGAACTCCCCGGCTACGTAGCACCCATACGTGACCGTGCCGCCGCCGATCCACTCTGCCACAGTGCATTCCGTACCGGGCACCGCAATGCTCAGGTTGTCGGCGCTCAGGAAGTACTCGTCGGAGTCGACGTCGTAGATCAGGATTCGCATCAGAGGATCGAGGAAGTCCTTCAACCCGTCACGGTTCTCGAGGAGTATTTGCGATCCGTCAGCGGTGACCATGCCGTGACGGTCATAGCGGTTGACGAGGTCCCACATCGGGGCGTTCGCGTCGGCTATGCCATCGAGCTCATTCAGCGAAGAGACCACCCAGCCGTCGGCGACGTCAAACCGGTAATACCTCAAGTGATCGCCAATATGCGCTAGCCACAGTTCATTGCCCGTTTCCGATGCCGCCAACAACCGCACGCTGTCGGTCGCTCCCCAAGGCGTGGTGAAAACGATCGGCGAAACGTCGCCGGTGTCAAGATTGAGCTCTCCTTCGAGGAAGCGCTGACGTTCGGAGTCGCGCTCCCACCACTGGATGTGCGCGCCGTGGGAGCCCTCCTGCCACGACCAGACGGTCAGGCTGTCGGAGTACGTGAGCGGGATCGTGAGGAGTTCGAACATGGCACCGTCGGGACTCGCCAGGTAGATCACCGCCGGAACAATCTCCACGGTGACCTCGATGTACGGAGGCTGCGATGCCGCGAATGACTGAATCGACCAACCCTCGCCCACGTAGTCCCACACCCAGTCCCTCATCTCATAGGCATCGGGAAATCCGTCGCCGCGCGAGGCCGCGGCGGGCGGGTACTCCGTGATGGTCTTGGCTGGCTCCGACGAGGGAGAGGGGCTCACCGTCACGTGCGGCGTGGGCGTGGGCGTGGGCGTGGGCGCCTCCGTGGGTGCCGGGGTGGGTGATGGAGAGGTCACGATCGCCGGATCCGCTTGGTATTGCGAATAGACGCCGTAGGTGCCCACTGCGAGCACGCCGACCAGAACGGCCGCCATTCCCGTCGAGGCCATGGCGCGAACCGCACGCCGACGCCGAATGCCTGCGCGCACCGTCACGGCGACTTGCTCGGGGTCCACCTGTGCGGAGGCGGCGCGACGCTGGTACTCCGCCGCCATGAGAGCTGAGAACTCATTCATCAGGACTCCCTCACTGTCGTCTGGAGGGGAAGACCGTCGTCGCCCATCGCCACCACGTCCCCCAAGATTCCGTTCAACTTGTGCAGCGCATCGCTGACATAGCGTTTGACAGAGCCTTGAGCCAGACCCAACACCTCTGCCGTCTCGGCGACCGGCAGCCCATCGATGAAACGCAGCGTCACGCACACCCGCTCGCGGGGCGTCAGTTGGGCAAGCGCTCGCTCCACGTCGGTCGCGTGCTCCGCGAGAAGCTCGGGGCCCGCAGCAGGGTCGGAGCGACCAGGCCTCAGTTTGGAGAACACCCGATGCTCGACCGTGCGACGGCGGGTGCGATCAATGAATCGCGAGGCGACGGTGCGCCTCACAAAGGTCTCGGCGGCCACCACATGGGTGAAGGTCCTGTTCCTGCTGAAGGTCGCGATGAGCGCGTCATGTAGCAGGTCCTCGGCCTCCGCGCGCGAACCCGTCAGCATCGACGCATAGGCCAAGAGCTCGCGATAGCGCGAGGCCATCAGCTCATCGAACATCGGTCCCCAACTGGACATCCCCACCTCCACTTCCACCGTACAACGAGCGAGCGGGGTCATCGGTTGGGTCCCCGGGGCGAAACACCCGCACTAAAAACTGCCCAAGTCACGATGCGCGACGACGTGGACGACGCCACCGTGCAGACGTTCCTGGACGCCGGCTACACGCAGCGCCAGGTTCTCGAGGTGGTGCTCGGCATCGCCCAGAAGGTGATGTCCAACTACACCAACCACCTGGCCAAGACCCCCTCCGACCCCCACCACGCGAAGTTCGCGTGGACGCCTCCGCTCACAACGGCCTAAAGCGCGAAGGCCTGTCGGGCCCCCGCGCGCCAGGACGCCCGACACATCGCGGACACACGCGAATGTGAGAATCGCGTCATGCTGACTGTGACCGGTGCCCTGAAGATCGTTGTCGACGCCACCACGGAGACGGAGGGCGACCTCATCATCGTCGATGGCCGCGTGGTGGCGGCGGGCGCCGGGGTCGGCGCCTGGGTCGGCGCGCGCGCTGGCGGGACGGCTGGTGCGAGCGCGGGCGGGACGGCAGGGGCGAGCGCTGGCGGCACGGCCGGTGCGAGCGCGGGCGGGACCGCCGAGTCGCTCGACGCGTCGGGCTGTGTGGTCACCCCCGGCCTGGTCAACGCCCACCATCACCTGCTCCAGAGCGCGTTCCGTACCCTCCCGGGGACGCGCGGGGTGCCGATGGCCGAGTGGCTGGGCGTCATGGCGTCGGCCTACTCGGCGCGCGGCGTGGACCCCGAGCTCGTGTGGCTCGCGGCCCGGGTGGGCATGGCCGAGGCGCTGCTGAGCGGCGTCACCACCGTGGCCGACCACCACCTGACGTGGCCCGCGGGTGCGGATTCGGTCGAGTTCGCGCGGGCCGCCGCGGAGGCCGCCACCTCTCTTGGCGGGCGCCTCGCCTTCGTGCGCGGCGCCGCGAAGGACGATCCGGAGACGGCCGCAGACTCGGCGGCAGAGATCATCGGTGCGCTGCTTCCAGCCGGGGCCCGCGGCGTCACCGCGGACGGGATGCTGCAGATCGCGGTGGGACCCGCGGGCGTTCATTCCGACCCCGAGGCGACATTCAGGCTCATGGGCGAAGTGGCCACGACCTACGGCGTGCGGCGCCGGACGCAGGCCAACGAGCAGGTTGACGTGGTGATCGCCCTGGAGAGGTACGGTCGCAGGCCGCTCGACCTACTCGACGAATGGGGCTGGCTCGCTCCCGACGTCACCGTCGCACACCTGTGCGACGTGACCGATGCGGAGATCACGCGCCTCGCGTCGGCCGGCGTCACCGCGACCCACGCGCCCGGCTGCGACCTGCCGATGGGCTGGGGAATAGCACCCGCGGGCCGGCTGATCGATGCGGGAATCACCGTGGGACTCGGCACGAGCGGCGGCGGCTCGAACGACGCCGGACACCTCCTGGCCGATGCACGCCTCGCGATGCAGGTCTCGCCACTCGCGGGCAGGGGCCTCACCGCGCGTGAGGCGATCTCGATGGCGACCGAGGGATCCGCGCTGGGGCTTGGCCGCGCGGAATTGGGTCACCTGCGCGAGGGCGCCGCCGCGGACCTGTGCGTCTGGGACGTGTCCGGAGTCGCCGATGCCGGCGTGGCCAACCCCGTCGCGGGACTGCTGTGGGCGAGTCCGGGTCGCCGACCGCGCCACGTGGTCGTGCGCGGAAGGGTTGTCGTGCGCGACTACCAGCTGGTCCGGGCCCAGGAGGGCGTGATCGTGGCCGAGTTGGGCGCCCGGCTGAGCGCCGGTCACGCCGGCTGACGGGTACCTGAGCTGCCCACGGGATGCGGTCCGCGGGCAAATCGGGTACCTGACGTGCCCACAGGAAAGAGAAGTGCTCGTGCGGGGCGGGGTGCGGGCCGGCGGCGCGGGCCGGCGCCGTACGGGCTAGAGCTCGAGCACGAGGCGCGGGCACGCCGCGCGCGAGACGCACACCATCATGCGGTCGTTCTGGGCCCGTTCGGCCTCCGACAGGATCGAGTCGCGGTGGTCCACCTCGCCCTCGAGAACCACGGTCTCGCACGTGCCACACGTGCCCTCGCGGCATGAGGACAGGACGAACGCGCCCGCGGCCTCGGCCGCGTCGAGGATGCTCGTCCCCGGATCAACCGCCACGGTCACACCCGAGAGCGCAAACTCAACCTCGAAAGCCTCATCAAGCACAGGCTCACCCACATCGCGCGCCTCGAAGCGCTCTACGTGCAGCGTCCCCGCGGGCCACGCGGCGGCGGCCGCGTCAAGCGAGTCAAGCATGCGCTTGGGGCCGCACGAGAAGACCAGCTCGCCCGGTGCGGGGGCCAAGGCGTCAAGGTCGACGCGCGAGCCCTCGTCGGCGGCATGCACGCGCACGGCGTCGCCATATGGCGCGAGCTCGTCGAGAAACCCCATCGTCTCGCGCGAGCGCCCCGCATAGTCGAGCTCCCACGTGGCGCCCAACGCGTGGGCGGCGGCGATCATCGGCAGCAATGGAGTGATTCCGATTCCTCCGGCCACGAAGCGGTAAGAGGGAGCCGCCACCAGCCCAAAGTGGTTCCAGGGCCCCCGCACGCGCACCGCCGCACCCTCCGCGAGGTGATCGTGAATCCAGGCGGACCCACCGCGTCCGGCGTCCTCGCGCAGCACGCCGATGGTCCACGTGCCCGAGTCGGCGGGGTCGCCGCACAGCGAGTACTGGCGTTCCATGCCGTCGGGAAGCAGGATGTCGAGGTGCGCCCCCGGGGCCCACGAGGGAAGGGGCGAGCCGTCGGCGTGTGCCAGCCCCAGGGCGAGCACTCCGCGCGCGGCCATGCGGCGGCGTTTCACGACCAGGTCGATTTCGACGGGTGCAGTCTTCACGCGCGCTCCGAGTCTTTCGGCGGGGTCGAGGACGGGGCGCCCGGCGGGGTTGGCGACGGGGGATCAAGCGGAGCGTCCAGCGGGGCATCAGGCGGGGTGTTCAGGTGGCCCTTCACAAAGAGGAGCCTGAACGGTTTGCCGTTGGCCGAGCGCCAACGGTGGGGGGTTCCGCCGGGGACGTAGATCGCGTCCCCCGTCGACATCGGGTGCAGCACTCCATCGAGATCGCTCAGCACCTCGCCCTCGAGCAGGTAGCAGAACTCCTCCTCCTCATGCGAGAAGTAGTCGACAAAATCGGTGTTGTCTGCGAGCACCTCGACGGGGGTGAAGCCCCGGAAGTCACCCGTGAACACGCGAGCCGACCCGTCCAGAAACGCGCCGGTCAGGGGAGTGTCGGACGGGCGGTCGATCGCGCCGCCGCTCCTGTCGACGGCGTGTCCCTGCCCGTTGGCGATGCGCCCAAAGAGCTGGAACTGGGTGGTGCCGAGCGCCCGCGCGATGCGATCGAGCGACGCGAAGCTGGGGCGGGCTCTGCCGTTTTCCACCTGACTCAGGAACGGATGAGACAGCCCCGAGGCCCGCGAAACCTGCACCAGTGTGAGGTGCTGTTCGCGGCGCAGCTCCTTGATGAGCGCGCCCAACAGGACCGCTTGCGCGTCCACCGTCGTGGGCTTCACCTGGCCTCCTCGAAGAATTTTGCGTCAGAAACGATCTGTTTACGCCACCGAAATAGGGCGGTTGTAGCGTCGGCGTTGTTGAGCCTATCAACATTCTTGATTGCTCAACCGTCCCCAGGCAATGGCGCCACCCTCCCCCTCACCGGAAGAGTCACGTGTCCCCTGTGCCCACTCTTGTGCTCCGCCAAGCGACCCTTCGCGACGGTCGCCGTTGCGATGTCGTCATCTCTGGCGCCCTCGTGGTCGACGTGGTGCCCGCGGGCACCGGCGTCGCGGAAAAGGTGGTCGACCTCGCGGGACGACTGCTCCTACCCGCCGCCGCCGAGCCGCATGCGCACCTCGACAAGGCGTACACATGGGACACCATCGATCCGCCCATGGGCGACCTCGAGGCGGCCATCGTCGCGTTCCACTCGCACCAGGAACTCCTCGAGTCCGACGACACCTACGCCCGCGCCAAGCACGCGGCGCTGCGCCTCGCGGCCAACGGAACCACCGCGATCCGCAGCCACGTGAACATCCTTCCCGGCGACAGGCCCTTCCGCGGCGTCGACGCGATGGTGAGGCTGCGCAACGAACTCGCGGGCACCATTCACCTCGAACTGGTTGCCCTCCCTCCCGTCGACATGGACGACGCGGCGATCGGGGCCGCACTCGACCGCGGGCTCGACCTCGTGGGCGGCGCGCCTCACCTCGCCGAGGACCCGATCGCGGACGTGCGACGCCTTCTCGCCATCGCCGCCAAGCGCGGCATCGGCGCGGACCTCCACACCGACGAGTCGCTCACGGGCCCCCTCACCATCACCGAGTTCGCCCGCGTGGTCATGGACTGGCCCGACGACAGGATCCGCACCGCGGGACACTGCGTACGGCTGGGCACCCTGAGCGAGGACGAACTCGCCCCCGTGATCGAGGCGATCGTGGCAGCCAAACTGGGCATCATCTCGCTCCCCATCACCAACCTGTACCTGCAGGGCTGGGACCACCCGGTGTCGATGCCGCGCGGCCTCACCGCGCTGCGCCCCCTGATCGACGCGGGCGCCATGGTCTCCGGCGGCGCGGACAACGTGCGCGATCCGTTCAACCCCCTCGGCAGGTCCGACGCGTTCGAGACGGCGGCGCTGCTGGTCACCGCGGGCCACACCACGCTCGAGGAGGCCTGGCACCTGGTGTCCAACGGCGCGCGCGAGGTCATGGGCCTTCCCGTCGCCGACGCGGTTCCTGGCGCGGCGGCCGACTTCCTCGCGGTCGACGCGGCGAGCCTTGGCCAGGCCATCGCGGAGGCCCCAGCCGACCGCATCGTCATCCACGCCGGCCGCGTCATCGCGCGATCGACCGTGACCCAGGAACTCTTCCTTTCTTCCACCACGGACACCACAGGACGGATCGACCATGGCTAATGCCTCGGCAGCCCCCGACGTACACGAGAAGGCGATGCTTCTCGACTTTGCGGACGTGCAACTCACGTTCCCCAACGGCACCACGGCCCTTTCGGGCGTGGATCTCACCGTGCGCAAGGGCGAGTTCGTCACCGTCGTCGGCCCCTCGGGCTGCGGCAAGTCCACGCTGCTGCGCATCGCCTCCGGGCTTGAGAAGGCGACGGCGGGGACCACCAAGCTCACGACGGACCACATCGGCTACGTGTTCCAGGACGCGACGCTCTTGCCGTGGCGCACCGTGCGCGCCAACGTCGAGCTGCTCGCCGAGCTGCGGGGCATGGGCAAGACCGAACGTCGCGCCGAGGCCGCCAGGGCGATCGAGATGGTGAGCCTCAACGGGTTCGAGGACCACCTGCCGCGCCAGCTGTCGGGCGGCATGAAGATGCGCGCGTCGCTGGCCCGCTCGCTCACGATGGACCCCGAGCTCTTCCTGTTCGACGAGCCGTTCGGTGCGCTCGACGAGATCACGCGCGAGCACCTCAACGACGAACTCCTGCGCCTGTTCACCGAGCGCGGCTTCGCGGGGCTATTCATCACCCACTCGGTCGCCGAGGCCGTCTACCTGTCGACCAAGGTGGTCGTCATGTCCGGCCGCCCGGGCCGCATCGTCGGCACCTACGACGTGCCCTTCGACATGCCGCGTGACCCCGAGATTCGCTACACCGCCGAATATGCCGCACTCGTGGGCGAGATATCCCGCGCACTCAGGGAAGGACACGACGCATGAGCGTCCCTAGCCCCGCCTCGTCACCCATCCTGCCCGCGCGGCCGATGCGCCTCAAGGGCGGCTACCGCATGTGGGCGCCGCCCGTCACGGTCGCGCTGCTCATCATCGGCGTCTGGTACCTGGTCAGCACGTTTGTGCTCGACCCCTCCAAGTCCTACCTGCTGCCCCCGCCGCAAGAGGTGCTCGCCGCGTACTGGAACCCCGCGTTCGGCACCGACATGCTCGAGGGCCTGTGGAACACCGCGAAGGTCGCCCTCACGGGTCTGGCCATCGCGATCTTCCTGGGCGTCACGTGGGCGATCACGATGAACCAGGCGGCCTGGGTCGAGCGCTCGCTCTACCCGTACGCCGTCATCCTGCAGACCATCCCCGTACTGGCGCTCGTGCCGCTGATCGGGTTCTGGTTCGGATTCGACTTCCAGGCCCGCGTGATCGTCACGGTGCTGATCGCGCTGTTCCCGATGGTCTCCAACACCCTGTTCGGCCTCAAGTCCGTCGAGAAGGGTCAACGCGAACTGTTCGAGCTCCAGCAGGCGGGCGCGTGGGTCATGCTCACCAAGCTGCAATTCATGGCGGCTCTTCCCGCGATGTTCACCGGCATGCGCATCTCCGCCGGCCTCGCCGTCGTGGGCGCGATCGTGGGCGACTTCTTCTTCCAGCGAGGGACGCCAGGCATCGGCGCCCTCATCGCCAAATACCAATCCCGACTCAACGCTGAGCCGCTGTTCGCCTCGATCATTCTCGCGTCGCTGTTCGGCGTGGTCGTGTTCTGGATCTTCGGATGGCTGTCAAAGCGCGCGATTGGCACATGGCACGACTTCACGTAACACCCGCTGTTCCCCTCACCCCCCACCTCAAGGAGAAACCCATGCTCAAGCCCAGTCCCCGGGCCGCCGCCATGGCGGGCCTCGTCATCGCCGGTATGGCACTGACAGCCTGTTCCAGCTCAGACGCGGAAGAAACGACCTCGGCCACCATGGCCGCCACGAGCAGCACCGACGGAACCGCGGTGGGCCTTGTCGACCTCGCCGCCGCCGGCTGCCCCGCCGACATCAGGATTCAGACCGACTGGAACCCCGAGTCCGAGCACGGCCACCTGTACCAGCTGCTCGGCGCCGATTACACGATCGACGCCGACGTGAAGTCGGTCACCGGCCCTCTCATGGCATCCGGGGAGCCCACCGGCGTCAACGTGACGATCCTGTCCGGTGGCCCCGCGACCGGCTTCACGCAGCCGAACGCCCAGATGTACAACGACCCGTCGATCTTCATGGCGTACGTGGGCAACGACGAGGCCATCGCGCACGCGACCGACCTCCCCACCGTCGGCGTGTTCGCTCCCCTAGAGAAGGACCCGCAGATGATCATGTGGGACCCCACGTATTACCCCGACGTCAAGACGATCGCCGACCTCGGTGAGGCCGGCGCCACCATCCGCGTCTTCCCCGGCGGCACGTACATCGACTACTTCGTGGGCACCGGCGTGCTCTCGGCGGACCAGATCGACTCGACCTACGACGGCACGCCCGCCGTGTTCGTGTCCGAGGACGGCGCGCTTGCTCAGCAGGGCTTCGCCTCCGCCGAGCCGTACATCTACAAGAACCTGATCACGCAGTGGGGCAAGGACGTCAACTACCAGCTGATTAACGACGCCGGCTACCCCAAGTACGCCGCCGTGCTCTCGGTCATCCCCGAGAACATCGACACGTACAGCGACTGCCTCACGGCCCTCGTGCCCGTGCTGCAGCAGGCCGAGATTGACTACTTCGCCGACTCGGCTGCCACCAACGCCCTGGTTCTCGAACTGGTCGACGCCTACGACACCGGCTGGGTCTACTCCGCCGACGTGGCCGACTACTCGGTCGAGACCCTCAAGGCAGAGCTCGTGGGCAACGGCGAGGACGACGTCCTGGGCAACATGGACGCCGACCGCGTGCAGTCGCTGTTCGACATCGTGGTCCCGATCTACAAGGAGCAGGGCTTCGTGATCCCCGACGGCCTCGCGCCCGAGGACATCTACACGAACGAGTTCATCGACACCTCCATCGGCTTCAAGTAGCCATCACGGCGGCGGTCCGGTACGCCGGGCCGCCGCCGCAGCTTTCCCCGCCGCAACACCTCCGCAACACCACCGCGCCGCCCCCGTTCGCCCCCGCCGACGCCGCGCCCGCTCCCCCTCCCCAAGGCCCCGAAGGACACCCATGCCCAGCACCGCACCGGCCGACGCAGCACAGGCCGTCGCCACTCCGGCCGTCACAGCACAGGCCCTCGCGGGACGCCGGGCGATCGTAACGGGCGCCGCGCGCGGCATCGGCCACGCGATCGCCACGGCCTTTGTCAAGAACGGCGCCTCGGTCGCCATCCTCGACCGCGACGAGGACCTCGGCTCCGCGGCCGCCTCCGCGATGGGCGCCGCGTTCGTCGCGGCCGACCTGGGCGATGACGCCGACGCTCAGGCGGGCATCGACACCGCGATCGAGGCCCTGGGCGGCCTCGACATCCTCGTCAACAACGCCGGAATCTTTCGCCTGCGCCCCCTCATGGAGATCACCGCAGAAGAGTGGGACACCGTGCAGCGGGTCAACACCCGTTCGATGCTCAGCACCACCCAGGCCGCCGCGCGACACATGATCGCTGCTGGCACAGGGGGCCACATCATCAACTTGGCCAGCATGGCCGCCAAGTCGGGCGGCGCCATGGAGGCGCATTACGCGGCCTCGAAGGCCGGCGTCGTGGCCCTCACTCGCGCCACCGCTCAGGAGTTGGGCGCGCACGGCATCCGCGCGAACGCTCTCTGCCCCGGCTACATCCTCACGGAGATGGGCGCCGCGACGCGCACCGAGGAGCAGGTCGCGGAGTGGAGCTCGCGCTCGCAACTCGGCCGCTGCGGCACCCCGGACGACGTGGCCAACGTGGCCCTCTTCCTCGCGGGCGAGTCCTCGTCCTATATGACCGGCCAGGCGTTGAACGTCACCGGCGGAATGATCATGCACTAGTGATTGGGAACCCTCATGACGCACTCTCGTGACATCACCGGCCTCGTCTCCACGCTGACCGAGGCCCTTGGCGACAAGGCCGTCTCCGTCGACCTCGCGACACGCGAGCGCGAGTCAGTGGACGGATGCCACCTGTCGCCCATCATCTCGGCCAAGCTCCCGCTGGGGCTCGCCGATGTGGTCGCGTACCCGACGAGCGCCGACCAGATCGCGTTCGTGGTCGAGTCCGCCGTGAAGCATGGCGTCCCCATCACCACGCGCGGCAAGGGCACGGGCAACTACGGCCAGGCCATCCCGATGTCCGGTGGGCTGGTGCTCGACACGACGCGGGCCCGCGCCATCGTCGAGGTGGGCGACGGCTTCATCACCGCCGAGGCGGGCGCCGTCATGGCGATGCTGGAGAACCAGGCGTGGGCCTCGAGCCAACAGCTCCTCATGTACCCCTCGACCGCGCAGAGCACGCTGGGCGGCTTCCTGTCAGGCGGCTCGGGCGGCACCGGATCGATCGAGCACGGCGTGATCCAGGCGGGTGTCTTCGTGCTCGCACTGGACGTGGTTCACGCCGACGGCGGGGGGCTGGTTCACGTCGAGGGCGACCAGGTCCAGGACTACCTCCACAACTACGGCACCGCCGGAATCATCGCGCGTGCGACCGTCGCGCTCGAGCCCCTCCAGCCGTGGCGCGCCTTCTACGCGAGCTTTGACGATTTCCACGACGCGTTCGCGGCGCTGCTCGCGGTGACGAACGACGTCACGCCCACCCCTCGCCTCGTCTCCGCGGACCTCCCCACCCTCGCCGATGCGCTCCCCGCCAACCCCGGCATCGTCAAGGGCAAGGCGAGCCTGCGGGCCATCCTCGATGCGTCGTCGATCGACCAGGCCACCGCCATCGTCGAGGGACTCGGCGGGACGGTCGTGGACGTGCGCGAGGGCGCGCAGGAGGTCATGAAGCTGTCGATGATCTCGTACAACCACCCCATCGAGTGGCTGCAGCGCGCATATCCGGGGATGTACTTCCACGTCGAGGTGGGCGGCGCCGCCCTGATCGAACGCATCGACGAGGTGCACAGGGTCTATCCGGGCGCGATGCTTCACGCCGAGGGCCAGAAGGGCCGCCCCATCGGGATGCTCGCCGCCGAATTCGTGTCCGAGGCGGAGACGCTCGCCGGGATGGAGGTTCTCGCCGCCCTGGGCGTCACCACCCACAATCCGCATCAGTGGTACGTCGACGTGCGCGTCGATGAGACCCGGGCCCGCAAGTCCCAGACCGACCCGGCCGGGCTCCTCAACCCCGGGAAGTTCAAGGATGTGGAGACCGCGAGCGCCGGCTCCAACGCGCTGATGACGGGCGGGGTGTCCGCATGACCACGGCACCTGTGACCACAGCACCTCGGACCGCCGCGCCTCTGACCTCAGCATCTGGGATGAGCAGAAGGCTCGACCTGTTGTCCGGCCCGGCCGCCGCGGCCGCCATGACCGACTCCTCCGTGGTGGTCATTCCCACCGGATCGATCGAGCATCACGGCGCGCACCTTCCCGTGGCGACCGACCTCATCATGGCCGAGGAGGTGGCCGCGGCCGCGGTGGACCGCGCCGTCGCCGCGGGCGTCGACGCGTGGCTGCTGCCCGCGCTCACGTACACCAAGTCAGACGAGCACCACTGGGCACCGGGCACGATGTGGATCACCGCAGAGACCCTCATGGCCACGCTGGTCGACCTGGGCCGGTCGCTCGAGACCCTGGGCGCCAAGCGCGTGCTGTTCTTCAACGGGCACGGCGGCAACGTCGCTCCCCTCGCGATGGCGCTGCGCGAGCTCCGCCGACGCTTTGGCCTCCAGACCTTCGCGTCTCACGTTTCGGTGCCCGTAAGCGATACGTCTGACACCGACGAACACGGCATGCCCATCCATGCTGGCCACGGCGAGACCTCGCTCATGCTGCACCTGCGTCCTGAGCTGGTGGACATGTCACTTGCGGTGCGCGCCGTACCGGAGCACCTCGCGGACACCCCGCGCATCGGCTTCCACTCGACGCCCGTCGCGTTCGGGTGGCTGAGCAACGACTTTGGCCCCACCGGCGTGATCGGCGACCCGACAGGCGCCACGGCCGCACTGGGGGCTCAGGTTTTCGAGGACAACGTCGCGGGAGCCGCGGAGTCCCTCGCCCAGATCGCCCGCTTCTCACCCCGCCCCCCGGCGGCCACCTCATGACCGAATCCGCACCCATCATCATCACGAGCGCCAACCGCTTTGGCGCCGACATCGCGGACCAGGACACCACGCCCCAGGACCCGTTCGACTTGCTGACGCAGTGGCTGCCGGCCAACGAGGATGAGCTGCGCCCACTCATGACGCTCAGCACCATGGGGCTCGACGGCTATCCGGATTCGCGTCACCTGCTGCTGAGCGCTTACGACGGCGAGGCCCTCTACTTCCACACCATCGCGAGCAGCCGCAAGGCGATCGAGCTCGACGCCGACGGCAGGGTGGCCCTTGCGATCGTGTGGGTCGAGATCGGGCGCCAGCTCACGGTCGCTGGCGATGCCGTGCGGGTGTCCGATGCCGAGGCCGGCGCGGCTTTTGAGGCACGTTCTCGCTATCTCAAGTTGCTCGCGTGGGTCAACACCGCCGACGTTGCCCTGCTCACGCGCGAGGAGCGGGTGGCCGCGTGGGCCGCGTTCTCCGCGGCCCACCCCGAGGGGACCATCACCACTCCAGCCGACTGGGTGGGCTACAAGGTGGTGCCGCGTCGGCTCACGTTCTGGCGCGGCGACGCCGAGGGCCCAAGCAACAGGGTCGAATACGTGCGCTCCGGCGAGGGCTGGGACGTCACGCGCCTCGCGGGCTAGGCCGACGCGGGTGAGGCCGACGCTGGCTAGGACGACGCGCCTCTACCCTGCTAGGCCCCTACGCCTTGAGGCGGCCCGCGATCTGGGCGAGCGCCTGCGCGAACGCGAGTTCCTGGCCGGGACCGGGCCCTCCTGAGAGGTCCACGCCCAGCACGCCGTCAATGTCCAGCATCCGCTCCGACAACTCCACGGCGGCCTCGATCCCCGCGCCGCGCGGGTCCGCGGCCGAGGCGATCGCGTCCACATATCCGGCGGGCAGCGCGATCCCTGGGAAGGCCGCGAGGGTGGCCGCACTCTCGCGGTCGAACACCACGGGCACGCACGCGATGAAGCGCAGCTGGGACCCGGCCTCGCGGGCCTCGCGCACGAATCCCGCGACGGGCTCCACGCCGCCGCAGTGGTCCACAAAACACACCTCGGCGCCCGCGCGCTCCTTCTCGAGCACCAGGGGCAGCCGCGACTCGGCCGGCATCCGCCCCGGCTGCGCGGCCACCGAAACCAGGTGGCCCAACGACCGTGCGAGCGCCGTCATCTCCGTCGCGTCCAGGTCAAAGACGGGCATGGCGTCGGCGCGATGGCCGGACGCGGTGTGGTCGCCGGTCACGCAGTGCACGCCGTCGACTCCCACCGCGCGCAGGCCGTGCAGCTCGGCCTCAAGGGCGACACGGTTGCGGTCGCGCGCGTTGAAGCCGGCCCACACCCGCAGGCCCTGGGCCTTCATGAGCGCGACGCGCAGCGACGGCGGGAACTGGACCCTGGCGTCGTTCGCATCACCGGCGAGGACGATGTCCACCTCGCCAGCGAGCGCGGCGGCGCACTGCCTCAGGGAGTCCTCGTCGAGGGCGCGGGCGGAGAAGTCGCCCACCACGATGCGGCCGCCGTCGAGCAACTCGGCCGTCGCGACGGCCTGGGGCGTGGGCTCGGCGCGCGGGGGGATGTTGACGCCGTCGATGCCGGTCCAGGGCCGCACCGGAAGGCCCACGAAGGTGCACGGGAAGTCACCCAACTCGCACAGACCGTCGGCGCTCACCCCGCCGCACGGGCCGTACTCCATGGACTTGGGACACGCTGCGCTCAGGGACATGTGCCTCACGTTAGGGGCGCGCGCGGGTGGTTCGAGCGGACGCCACGCGTCGCGTCGGCACCGGAAACCCACATTTCACGTGAGCGTCACAAGGGGGGCGTCGCGCGGATCTCGGCGGGTGCCTAGGCTAGGCGTTATGACAGACGCACCCGGACTCGTTGCCGCCCAAGCCAAGATGAGCGAGGCGGGCGTGAGCCAGCCCGCGATCGACGTGTTCAGCCACTATTACGGACAGCTTGAGGCCGGCGCGACGGGACTCATCCTCGAGGACACGATCACCCCGTTGCTCGACCCCGCGCACCTGGACGCCGTCGAGCTGGACGAGGACGCGGCGCGCGAGGCGCTCGGCAAGACCGCGATCATCAAGCTCAACGGCGGCCTGGGCACCTCGATGGGAATGGACCGCGCCAAGTCGCTGCTGCCCGTGCGCGGCACCAACAACTTCTTGGACCTGATCGTTGGCCAGGTCCAGCACGCGCGACGCGAGACCGGCGCGCTGTTGCCGCTCGTGCTCATGGACTCGTTCCGCACTCAGAAGGACTCGCTCGCGGCCCTGGCCGAGCATCGGGGCGTCAAGGTCGACGGCCTCCCTCTCGACTTCCTGCAGAACAAGGAGCCCAAGCTGCTGGTCGAGGACCTCACCCCGGTCGAGTGGCCTGCGGACCCCGACCTCGAGTGGTGCCCTCCCGGCCACGGCGACATCTACACCGCGATCCTCGCGTCGGGCGTTCTCGATGCCCTGC